>JADMIO011124141.1_pt1 | contig 45313 bp, 37 predicted proteins | sample 8958161 | NCBI WGS metagenome assembly JADMIO01 (sample SAMN16585339, study PRJNA669376) | soil metagenome | isolation source: Crop rotation soil | place: USA: Cullars Rotation, Alabama | collected 2011
GCCGCGACTTCAAGTCACGTGAATTCCAAGCTTCGGATCCCACTGTGCTGGAAAGCGGTCACGGCGATGAAGTCGAACATCGCCAGGTGCTGCACGTACTCGCACAGGCCCACGCCGCCCGCATGCGGGCACACCGGCACGCCGAACTTCGCCGCCAGCAGGATCACGGCGAGGTTTTCGTTGACGCCGCCCAGGCGGCAGCTGTCGATCTGGCAGAAGCTGATCGCCTTTGCCTGCATCAGCTGTTTGAACAGCACCCGGTTCGCGCAATGCTCGCCAGTGGCCACGCCCACAGGCTTCACCGCCCGCGCAATCGCCGCGTGTCCCAGCACATCGTCCGGATGTGTGGGCTCCTCGGCCCACCACAGGTTGAACTTCGACAGCTCCGTAATGCGCGCGATCGCCTCGTTGACGTCCCAGATCTGGTTCGCATCGATCATCAGCTTGTTGTCGGGCCCGATCGCCGCGCGCACGGCCGCTACGCGGCGCAGATCGTCGGCAGGCTTGCCGCCCACCTTCACCTTGAAGTGCGTCCATCCCTCGGACAACGCATCGTCGCACAGCCCTTTGATTTTTTCGTCGCTGTAGCCCATCCATCCCACTGAGGTCGTATAGGCGGGATAGCCGCTCCGTAGAAGCTCGCTCTCGCGGCTGCCTTTGGTGGCCGCCTGCTTTTCCAGGATCGCCAGCGCCTCTTGCGGCGTGAGCGCATCAGTGATGTGCCGGAAGTCGATGCAGGACACCAGCTGCGTGGGCGTCATGTCCACCAGCAGCTTCCACAGCGGCTTGCGCGCCGACTTGGCGTAAAGATCCCACACGGCGTTGACCACCGCCGCCAGCGCGAGATGCACGACGCCCTTTTCCGGGCCGAGCCATCTCAACTGCGAATCGCCCGCCAGGCTGTGCCAGAAGCTGGCAAAATCCGTGGTGATATCCTCGAGGCGCTTGCCCACCACGAGATGGCGATACGCTTCGATGGCGGACGCCACCACTTCATTGCCGCGCCCGATGGTGAACGTGAGGCCATGCCCTTCGATCCCGGCATCGGTGCCAAGAATGACGTAGGCGGCCGAGTAATCCGGATCCGTATGGATGGAATCGCTGCCCACCTTCTCGCGCGAAGTGGGAAAGCGGATGTCCAGAACGTTGAGATGTGTGATGGTGATGGGCATAGGCCTCAGGCGCGCCGCGCGCGGAGTCGATCGAGCGCCACGGCGAATACGATGATAGTCCCTGTCACGATCTGCTGGACCCAGTTCGGCAGTCCGCCTTGGGAGCAGCCCACCTGGATGACGGTCATGATGCCGGCGCCCGCGAAGGTGCCGACCACAGTGCCTCTGCCGCCGGCCAGACTGCCGCCACCGATGATCACCGCCGCGATGACATCCAGCTCGAGTCCCACCGCGACCGTGGGATCGCCAACCGAGAGTCGCGAAAACTCCATCACGCCCGCAAGGCCGGCCAGCGCCGCGGCGATCGTGTAGACGGCCACCTTGCAGCGCTCCACTCGCACTCCGCACAGCCGCGCGGTGCGCTCGTTGGAGCCGACGGCGAACAGATGCCGGCCAAATCGCGTGTACTGCAGCGTCATCGCCACAATCACCGCGAGCACGATCGTGATCCAGATGCCCCACGGAAGCAGCCAACCGCTCCCGTCGCGTACGGTGCGCAGCAGATCGTTCAGCCACGTGATGGGCGCCTCGATCCGGCGCTCATCGGACAACCCTTTCGCCGCGCCGCGCACCAGAAGCATGGTGCCCAGCGTCACGATGAACGGCACCACGCGAAGTCCGGTGACGAGCAGCCCGTTGAGGAGGCCGCACGCCGCGCCGGCCGCCACCGCGGCGAGCGCCGCCAGCAGCGGCCCGTGGTCCGCGCGCAGCACGAGCGCCGTCACCACCGTGCTCAGCGCAATCACCGATCCCACCGACAGATCGATTCCGCCCGCGATGATCACCATCGTCATGCCGAGGGCGGCCACGCAGACGATGGCGGTCTGCCGCGCCATGAGCTCCAGATTGGACGGCCGGAACAGCTGCGGGCCGATGAGCGCGGCGAACAGCACGCAGATCAGAACCAGGGCGACAAGCACACCCGCTTCGGTCCGACGTTCGCTCATGAGGCTGCCCGGGCGCCTGAGGCTTCCATCAGCAGCGCGTGTTCGGTCCACGCGGCCGCGGGGCGAGCCTCGCCAAGCCGTCCGCGCGACATGACCGCGATGCGATCGCACACGCCAAGAAGCTCAGGGAAATAGCTGGAGACGAGGAGCACGGCTTTGCCGGGTCCGCCTTCGCCTGGGGCTTCGGCGGGACCCGGCCTACGTACCAATTCGTCGATCAGCTGATAGATCTGCGCCTTGCTGGCCACGTCGATGCCGCGCGTGGGCTCATCGAGGAGCAGCACGTCCACGTCGTGATGCAGCAGGCGGGCCATCGCCACCTTCTGCTGGTTGCCGCCGGACAGATCGGACACCGGCTGCCGCGGACCTCGCGTACGAATACCGAGCTTGCTGATCCAACGCTGCGCCGACTCGGACTGCCGTGACGGCAGCACCACGAACCCGGGTCCGAGTCGGTTCAGGCGGGTCATCATCATGTTGTCTGCCACACTCAGCGAGGCTGCCAGCCCTTCGCCTATCCGGTCTTCGCTCAGCATGCCCATTCCCTGCCGCCATCGCGCCGCAGGCGGAAACGCACCGGCGTAGACGCCAAGCTTCACCTGTCCGCCGCGAATCGGCTCCAGTCCGAAGATGGTCCTCAGCAGGCGTGTCCGTCCCGCGCCGAGCAAGCCTGCGATGCCGACAATTTCGCCGCGATGGAGCGTCAGCGTGGCCGATCCCGGAGAGAGATCGCGAAGCTCGAGGAGGGGCTCGCCCGGCGTCCGCACACTGCGCGGATACAAATCCTCGAGTGTCTGCCCCACCATCAAATTGACGATCTCCTCAGTGCGTACGTCCGCCGTGACTCCGCTCCCGGCGTTACGACCATCTCTGAGGACGACGAACCGATCGGACACCGCTTTCACTTCCTCGATGAAATGCGAGATGTAGACGATCGCCAGTCCCTGCGCCTTCAGCCGCGAAATCAGATCGAAGAGTCTGGCCACGTCCGCGTGGGCGAGGCTGCTGGTGGGCTCGTCGAACACAAGGACGCGCGCGCCAGTGGCCAGCGCGCGCGCAATCTCCACCAGCTGCTGGCCGGCCGGCGGCAGATCTCCCACGAGCGCATCAGGTGAAATTTCCTGGTGTCCAAGCTGCGCCAGCGCGTCGACGGCCATCTGGCGGATTCGGCGGCGATCGACCACGCCGAAGCCGGCAGGCTCCACGCCAAGCGCGATGTTTTCCTTGACGCTCAGGTGTGGCGCGAGAGAGAGGTCCTGATAGATCATCGCCACGCCGGCTCGGCGGGCTTCCAGCGGATCGGCAGGCGCGTAGCGGCGGCCATCGAGCGACATCGATCCGGCATCAGGCCGGAGCGCCCCGGCCAGGATCGCCATCAGCGTGCTCTTGCCCGCGCCGTTCTGACCCACCAGCGCGCACACTTCGCCGGCGGCCACCGCCAGATCGACACCATCCAACGCCATCGTGGCGCCGAACGTGCGGCGGATGCCGGCCATCGCAAAGAGGCCCGCCTTCGCCGCAGGCTTCGGCGCGGCAAGCTCAGTCATCGCGCAAGATCGGGATGCAGCAGCTCCTTGGCGGGCGATTCGTTCATCTTGTCGCGGGTCACCAGCTGAACGCCGGTATCGATCCGGCGCTCCACCGGTCCGCCTTTGAGGTGCGCCACGAGCGTCTTCACGCCGAGGTAACCCATCTTCACCGGGTCCTGCAGCACGAGGGCGTCGATATGCCCGCCTTCCAGTCCCTTCACCAGCGAATCCGACGCATCGAACCCGACGAATTTCACCTTGCCCGCCCAGCCGCTGTCTTCCAGGACCCGCAGCATGCCTATCGTGGTCGGCTCGTTCGGGCAGAAGATGCCGTCCACGTCCAGCGCGCCGTTCGGGCGCTTGAATCGATTCAGCATCGATTCGGCTTTGGCATACGCGCCCTCCACATCGGCTCCGGCGTACTGATTCGAGCTCAGCACCTGGATGTTCTTGTGCGCGCCAACGGCCTCGAGAAAACCTTCCTCGCGGTCGTTGGTGCTGGCCGATCCCTCGAGGTATCGCAGCATCACCACCTTGCCGCCGCTGGGAAGCATTGACGCCAGACCTTCGCCGGCCAGGCGGCCGCCCTGGCGGTTATCGGTGGCCACAAAGCTCACATAGTCGCTCCCCTTCAACGCGGAGTCGATGATGACGACGGGGATTTTGTTCTTCATCGCATCTGAGACTGGCGCCACCAGCGCTGAATCGTCGAGCGGCGCCAGCACGATGCCCGAGAGCCCCCGCGTGACGAAGTCCTCCACCTCGGACACCTGTGACGCCCGGTCGTCTTCGCGGAGCGGGCCGCGCCAGATGATGTCCACGCCCGCCTCTTTTGCGGCTTTGGCGGCGCCTGCGTGGACGCTCTGCCAGAACACGTGCGACGTGCCCTTCGGAATCACCGCAATCGTCAGCCTGTTGTCCGCGTTAGCAGGAGGCTTGTTGCAGCCGGCGGTCATCGCGAGGACGAGAAGGGCGAGAATTGTTTTCACACCAGCTCTCCCGTGTTGTAGAAGCGCATCGCCGTGCCGCCCATGACCGCGGCCCGGTCCTGCTCAGATTTCTCCGCGAGATAGTGATCCACCACCGCCATCGTCCGAGAGTAGTCACCGGCGACAGTGCACACCGGCCAGTCGGAGCCGGCCATCAGCCGCCCGGCACCGAACGCGTCGAACACCACGTCCAGGTACGGCCTGAGGTCGGCTTCAGTCCATCGCAGCCAGTCGGCCTCCGTGACCAGACCGGAGATCTTGCAGTAGACATTCGGATGCTCCGCCAGCGCGCGAATGCCGCGCTCCCATTCGTGCGCACTTGCCCGCGCGCCGCCGCGAATATCCGGCTTGGCCATGTGGTCCACCACGAAGCGCTGCCGTCCGAACCTCGAAACGAACTCCGATGCCACCGCAAGGTGCTTCGGGTAGATGAGGATATCGTAGGCCAGCTTCGCTTCTTCGAGCATCGACACGCCCCGGCAAAACGATGGCCTGAGCAAAAACGATCGTCGGCTTCCGACTGCACGACGTGGCGGACGCCTACCAGCTTTGATCCGGGTGGGAACGCGGCGAGCTGCTCGCGGACGTCGTCGGCCTGCAGATCGACCCACCCCACCACGCCGGCGATGAACGCGTTGCCGCTGGCCAGTTGCAGAAGCCACCGCGTCTCCTCCAGTGTTTGCCGTGCCTGGACGCAGATGCACCGGTCGATTCCCGCACGCTGCATTTCCGGCTCGAGATCCACCGGAAGAAAGTCTCTCCCAAGCGCCGCCATCGAGTCGTCGATCCAGCCGTACTGCGCCGGATCGTAGCGCCAGAAGTGCTGGTGGCTGTCGATCTTTAGGTGTCGCGGGGGCACGATAGTTACACCCTTGGGCACGACAGTTACACCTCTGGAATGGGTGTACCGCCCGACGCGCTGGATTGATAGCACGCCTCCACCAGCGCCATCGTCTTGATCGCGTCCTCCACGGGAGAAACCAGCGCCGCATCTTCGCCGGCGACGAACCGCTGAAGGTTCGACATCGGTCCCTCGAACGCTTCGGTAAACCATGACCCGCGCAGCGGCACCGCGTGCCATGCAGGACCGCCCATGGCCACTTCAAGGCGATCTGGGCCGCCGGCGGGATATTCCAGATTTACGCCCATCGTCAGTATCGCCGCGCCGCGCGTGCCCTCCAATTTGAGCATGGAGTCACGATGACGCGGCTCGTAGTCGTGCGTGTGGTTGAGCGTGAGCGAACATCGCAGCTTGTCGCCGTAATCCAGGATGATGCTGCTTCGCGTGTCACGAAACTCCGGCAGACCCGGATGCGCCACGGCCCTGCAGTACACGCCGCGCGGCTCACCGGCGATCGATCGGATGGTGTCCAGGTAGTGGATCGAGTGATACAGAATCTCGAGGCGTGGAGCGCCTTCGAGGAACGGCCACAACCGCCACGGCTGCTTCACCACCAGCCGCACTTCAATATCGGCAATGTCGCCGAGCTCACCGCTGCCGAGCAGGTCTCTCAACGCCAGGACATTCGGGCTGAACCGCAGTTGGAAATTCATCGCCGCCGCCAGCGTGCGCTTGCGGCAGACCGCAAGAATTTGCCGCGCCATGGCCAGCGTATCTCCCATCGGTTTCTGGATGAGCACCGGAGCGCGTTCCGGAAGCTGCTTCAGGACGCTGAGAATCTGATCGCCCGGAACGGCGATGTCGAACACGGCGTCCGGAAACGCGGCCGCTTCGGCGAGTGAGCCAAACACGTGGGGAACGGCAAAGGTCCGCGCCGTTTCTCTCGATGCGTCCGGCTGGACGTCGAACAGCCCCGCCACCGGCAGTCGAAGACGCTGATACGCCGGAAGGTGTGCGGTCCTGACGATCCCGCCGGCGCCGATGATGACGATGGGGCGCGGACGAGTCGGCATGGCCCACGCCTGCCGCAGCTCCCTCACTGATTCAGCACTCCGCCGTCGATAGGATAGGCCTGTCCAGTGATAAAGCTGGCTTCGTCCGAACACAGATACAGCGCCAGAGCCGCCACTTCTTCGGGAGTGCCCATTCGTCCCACGGGCTGGTAGGCGGACAGCTGCTCAAGGACTTCACGTTCGCGGCCCGGATAATTCTTTGCGACGAATTGATCGACAAACGGCGTGTGCACGCGGGCCGGGCAGATGCAGTTGCACCGGATGTTCTGCTTTACATAGTCGATCGCGATCGACTTAGTCATCGTGTGCACGGCACCCTTGGTCATCGAGTACGCAAAGCGCTCCGGCACGCCAATCAGCGAGACGATGGAGGCCATGTTGAGGATGACGCCGCCACCGTGCCTGAGCATGGTCGGCACCGCCGCGCGGCTGCAAAGAAAGACGCCTTTCACGTTCACGCGGAAGAGCCGATCGAAGTCGTCCTCGGAGGTCTGCTCCAGCGTTCCCACGTGCGCGATGCCGGCGTTGTTCACCAGAATGTCCAGCCGCCCGTCGGTTCGCTCGATCTCCTTGAAGACCGCGCTCACCCTCGACGCGCTGGCGACGTCACAGTTCATGGTGCGGGCCCGGCCGCCGGTGGATTCGATGCTGTTGACGGTGGCGGCCACGCCGGCCTCATCCACGTCAAGCGCCACCACGGCAGCGCCCTGACGGGCAAAAAGGATGGCAATAGCGCGGCCGATCCCTGAGCCGGCGCCGGTGACAACGGCGGTCTTATGGGTGAGTTCAAACACGCGTGAGGCGTGAAGTACTATGCCTGAACGGTAAAGTCAACGTGAGGAAGGACGTGGCGGGAACGTCGAACGTGCCAGACGTGCGGAACGGTCGCTGGCGGCGTAAGAGATCGGAAGGAGCGGCGCTTACTGAAGAAGCGCCGCCACGCCGAGGAGTGCTGCCCCGGTAGCCACGCCAATCCCAAGCGACAATCCCACCACCGAGGAAATCAGTTGAACAAACTTGATATTCGCCTTCATGCCTACCTATAGAGCATCGGACGTGCCAGAATTTTTGCCCGGCGAAGCGTCTCGAAACCCGGTTTTTCGGTCCGTCTCATGGACACAGTGTCGCGAAATCCACCCACAATTCTCGATATGGAGCACGTAAAAAAGCGTCAGGGCTCACCGCTCACGGCTCAGGCCAGACGCGCCGCCCTGGGTGCCTGGGGGCTCGCCATCGCCGTGGGCGCGTATCTCTATTTCTTTCGGCCGGAGGCCGTCGGAACTGTTGTGCGGGGGTTGGCCGGGACCCCTATCTGGTGGCTGGGCGGGGTTTACCTGCTTCTTGGGTGCGTGCGCGGCTTCACGCTGGTGCCCGCCACCTACCTGGTGCTGGCCGGGATGCTCGTGCTGCCGCCGGTGCCGCTCTACGCGCTGACTCTGGCTGGCATCGTGGTGTCATCGACGGCGGTTTACTACTTTGCCGAGGCGATGCGGCTCGATCGGTTTTTCGAGCGCCGATACGGCCCGCAGGTGGCGCGCCTCCGAGCCCTGCTGCGCCGCCGCGAGCTCCCGATTGTCATCGCGTGGAGCTTTTTCCCGCTGGCGCCCACCGACGCGGTCTGTTACGTATGCGGGGCGCTGAACGTCGATTTGAAGAAGTGCCTGCTCGGCGTGGCGATCGGCGAAGGCGCCATCTGCGCCGTCTACATCTTCATGGGCCGGGAGCTCGGCGCGTTCCTCCGCACTCTGCTCACCCACTGACGACTGCCGACTGCCGACTGTTAGAGATAGAGGTGCAGCTGAATCAACGACGTGTGCGTGACCGCTTTCGTTGAGGTGTTGCGATCGCGATAGAAGGACAGGTCCACGTTGAAGTGCGTGCGCGGCACAACGTCGGCTTCGAACAGCAGGCGCGTCTGGCCGTTGTTGTCCGCCGCCGTCCACACCTGCGGCGAAAACTTCAGCCACACGCCGCGCACCGCCTCGATCGACGTCTCGTTCACGAGCACCAGCGACGATCCACCGGTCTGCCGGAACCGCGCGTCGCCTTCCGTCCAGATACTCACCCGCCGCGCCGGCGCAAATCCTATCGCGAGGCCTGCAGCCCCATTGCGCACATCGCCCTGGGATTTATCCCGGTAAAGCCCTGACGCCACCAGCGCTGTCGTCGCGCCGAGATCGACCTGCGTTCTGCCGGTCACCATGAGCGCGCGGCGGCTCAAGCCCTGGCTCGAGTCTGCAAACAAATCGTCGGCCCGGCCGGGAGAGATCGACGCCTGCATCAAGTGGTGATCCGTGCTGTGACTGATCTCCACGCCGAGGACCTGATCGTATTTATCGAACCCGAGAAATGAACGATTGAAGTCCGTGTGATCCGCAAACTTCACGCCGTAGGCCGGCATGAAGCGTCCCGCGCGCACACCCCATCCACTGGACGATTGACGGGCCACCCAGTATTCATAAGAAAAGATGCCGCCCCCGGAAATCTCGGGCCGACGGCCAAGCTCACCGTACGCGGTCCAGTCGCCGGTCCGATACGCGCCGAGGACATCCGCGTTCATCAGCAGGTTCATCCCCGAGCTTCCGCCGGGATACGAAAAGTGCAGATGCGACGGGCGAATGTCCACGCCCAGGCTCAGCGGTCCCAGCCGGTCCCCAAGCGCGCCCCACAAAAATCCGGGCTCGCCAGTCACCGCCGTGGCGGAGGGATCCGCAGGCGCCGCCTGTTTCCCGCTGGTCGACAATTCCTGGGTCAACGAGCGGCCGTACGGCGTCAAGAGTCCGCCGCCGGTCGACGAGTAATGGCATGACGAGCAGCGAACGTACTGCTTCGCCAGGTACATCGGCTCGGCGCGAAGCACGCCGGCACATTCCAGAAGCGCGACGATCGCGAAGGTCAGCAGACGGACGCGCGGCACGGTAATCATGATTGGCTGATGAGGAACGACACTTTCACTTCCAGCTGATCGCGCACGCCCACACCCAAGTACTGTGGCTTGGCGATGCCGTACTCGGTGAGTTTAAGGGGAAAAGATGCGTCAACGCGAACCGATCCCGACGAGCGTTTGACATCGGCCTGCCCGCGAATCGGCTTGTGCGTGCCGTGCAGTAGAAGGTCCCCGGTGAAAAACGTCCGCCCCTGAAAGGTCTGCGGGTCGATATCCCCCACCTGAATATCCGACAAAGTCGCCTTGTCGTATCCTGCGCCCTTCCCCACTTCGAGGTATTCGTCTTTCATGTGGGACGTTCTGAGGTCGATGCCGGTGTCCAGCGTCCGCAGATCCAGCGTGAGCGTACCCGCGTACGCGAGCGGGTGGGCGCTCTGAACCGACAGCGATCCGCCGAGCGCGGTGGACCTCGCCTCAAAACTTCCGCCCACCGTCATCGGACAGATGACGCGGACCTGCGGCGCACGTACGTGAACGTCCGGCTGTTGGCCGGACATCGCCGCCGGCATACACGCCGCCACAACCACCAGCAGGGCGCCAATCGTCTTTCTCATACCAGGGAGAACGTCAGCACGCTGTTGGCAAACTGCGTCGGGAACTGGCGCAGCGACGAAGATGCGGGACCTCGCGTCACTTTGCCTGCCGTGTTGAATTCAGAACCATGACACGGACAGACGTACGTCCCCGACTGGTAGCCGCTGATAGTGCACACCTCGTGCGTGCACACCGAGCTGAGCGCGGTAAACGTGTCCTGCGCCGTCCTGGCCACCAGAAATTTTCCCGATGACGTCTGGACCAGCGCCGCGGAACCCACCGATGCGAGCGGCGAGGCGGCGTCGACGTTGATGCTGACGATGTTATTGGAAACGGTGGCGCTGATGGTAGACAGGCTCGGAACATTGCTGGGCGACGTGGGGCTGCCACCACAGCTTTCGATCAGCGTCCCCAGCGCCACAAATGAAACAGCATGAGTGCAGAACTCGCGGCGAGTCGGTTTATGGTCATCCATGCGGCAGCCGGGCTGCAATGCGTATGCCGCGAAATTTGTCCTCCCCTGATGACAACGATGACAGGCTAATCGTCCGTGCGTGGCCGCGTGGGATGTTTCAGAAGCTCTTCTTCAACCGATTCGAGAATCTTTTCGCGGCCGCACGGCGACAACGGCTGACTCCCCGGATACAGCGTGGTGTGCACCAGCATCTCAGGCGGACACTCGTCATCCAGCGTGGGAGCCGGCGGCACCATCCGGCCATTGAGAATCTGATAGTGCGGCGCGATCAGGGTCTTCCGCGGATCGGGGGCGCTGATCGGCGAGCGGCCGAAGGCGAACCGCGGAACGGGACGGAAGCCGAGCACGTCCAGCGCGATGGGGGCGAAATCCGGCGTGTAGGCCGGCGTGTCGATGCGCCCGGGCCTGGGTCCGCCCGGCCAGTACACCGCCATGAACACTTTGCCGAACCAGCCCGCTGCCGCAGGGCCGAGCGCTTCAGCGCTTTCCTGCGACGGGAACATCATGTGATCGCCCATGATGATCACGGCGGTGTTGCGCAGATACCCGCCGGCTTCGAGCGCCGTCATCAGCAGCCCAATCGCATGATCGGTGCAATGAATCGCGTTCAACATCACGCGGTCCGGCTGGTATTCCGGACAATCCGGCGTCTGGAACCCGGGCTCGTGCGTGTTGACGGTGAGCATCGAGAGATAGAACGGCGACTGCGCGGCGAGCTCCGGCAGATGGTTCACCGCCTCGCGCATCAGGTCGGTGTCGTTCAGGCCCCAGGCATTGCGCCGTGCCTCTTCGGCATACTGCGGATTTTTCCCCCATCGCTCCCAGCCCCACACCTCGTCAGTATGGTGCGACGTCAGGAACAGGCGCTTGCCGGAAAACCCGCTGTTCGCGCCGCCGAAAAATTCCTGGTGATATCCGGCGCGGTGGAGCACGTCTCCGAGGCAGTCGAGGTTCCGCGTGTATCCGCGGTCCACGTCCAGCGAGTTGTTTTCCACCTGCGCCAGGATGCCGCACTGGCTCGAGATCAACGCGTTGATGGTGGGCGTGACCGCGTTGTAGAAGCTGCCCATGAACAGCGATTGCGAGGCGAACCGATCGAGGTTTGGCGTCAGTCCAGGGAACGGGCCGTTGCCCGCCTCTGTGAAGTTCGCCTGAAAGCCTTCGAGATAGATCGTGATCAGATTCAGCCGGCGCCGCGGAGGAACCGGCACCACCGGCGTGCGGCTCATGCGCCCGTCGCCGATGCCGATCGTCCGCAGGTAGCTCTGCTCCGCCGGCGAGATGCTGACGGTGGCAAACCGGTGCTGCTGCTCTAAATATGTCCGCCAGTTCATCACCAGCGCGGCCATCGCGAAATCTTCCTGGACGCGGCGTCTCTCTCTGGTCAGCACAAACGCCCCGCGCACGCCGACCAACAGCATGATGGCCGTGAGCACGGGCGCCATCGACGCGCGCACGGGCCACGGCTCCGGCAGCAGAATTCTGCGCAGCACCCAGTCCGCGCCGGCAATCACCACCAGCGCCAGCAGGAAGATCAACCAGTATTGCGAGAGCGCCAGGCGGATCGATTCGCTCTGCAGGTGATAAAAGAAGAGCGACGAGTAGCCGATGTCGAACTGGTACATCAGCGCGGCTTCCCCGCAGCGCACCAGGAAATCGACATGCAGCCAGACAATAAGGATGCGGACCAGGATGGCCCGCGCGCGCGGCGACGCCAGCCTGACGAGGTGGTAGACGCCCAGGAACAGGCTCACGTACGCGAGCGTCTGATCGAAGAACCCGCGATTCAGCTGGAGCTCCGAAGACGGGACCCGCAGCACCAGCAGGACGCGCGGGGCGCACAGGTACGCGTAAACGACGAGCGGCTGCAGGACGAAGACCCACAGAATATCCAGCATTACCTATAGATTACGAATGTCTGCGGTCGACGTTTACGCCTTCGCAAAATGGCGCACAATGAAGGTGTGAAGTACACATTTGTGCTCTGCCTTGCACTCCTGCTGGGCTCGATCACCGTGCCGGCGCAGGTGAAGCCGCCGGCTGCGGTGGTGACCGGGCATCCCGGAGAAGTCGTGAAGATCGACGGCGAAGTCACCGTGCTGGGGAAAACCTGGAAGGATCTGATCGGCATCGATCTCTCCACCAGGCCGGGATCGTATCGAATGTCTTCCGGCGCCACGCTTCGTGTGCTCCCGAAGCAGTTTCCGGTCCGTCGCCTCACCGTGGCGCCGGAGTTCGTCAACCCGCCGCCCAGCGCGATGGCGCAGATTGCCGCAGACACGAAAAAGACGTCCGCCATCTGGGCGCGCGTCACGCCGCGAAAATGGAGTGGGGCGTTTCTGCTTCCGGTGGACGATACCGCCACAAGCAGTTTCGGCACGCGCAGCATCTTCAACGGGCAGCCGCGCAGCCCTCATACCGGTACCGATTTTCTGAGCCCGGCTGGCCGGCCGGTGCGGGCGGCGAATCATGGGGTGGTGGTGCTGGCCGAGCCGTTGTATTTCACGGGCAACACGGTCATCGTGGATTACGGCGACGGGCTGTACTCGCTGTTCGCGCACCTGTCCGAGATCCGCGCGCATGACGGCGACACGGTTGAACCAGACACGATCATCGGACTGGTCGGCGCCACCGGAAGAGTGACCGGCCCTCACCTTCACTGGGGCGTGAAGCTGCAGGGCGCCAACGTGGACGGGCTCACGCTCGTGGCGGCTACGAAACCAAAGGTGGCCGAGCCATGACGCTGTCGATGAGCTATCTCATCCAGATCCTGGTGCCGCTCTACGACAACGAGGGGAATCCGTTCGACGCCGGCGAATACGTCAAGCTGAGAGGCGAGCTGGCCGATCACTTCGGCGGCGTGACCGCATACACACGCGCTCCCGCGCGCGGCGTGTGGAAAGACGACGTCACCGGCGAAACGCAGCGTGACGACATCGTGATCTTCGAGGTGATGACCGATACGCTCGATTACCTCTGGTGGGCCAACTACCGCAAGCAGCTCGAGCAGCGTTTCCGCCAGGACACCCTCATCGTCCGCGCGCTGAACAGCACCCGTCTGTAACCTACAAACCTGCCACCTGCAGCGTCCCATGGCTGCCGGCTTCGTAGCGGCGGCGTGTGACGAGCGCCTTCGCGGCGCCGGCCACGCGGACCAGGCGGCTGCGGGGCACCAGCCAGTACTCCACGCGCGCAATGCGAACCGCCACCAGCACGATCTCCGGATCGCGCCGGCCTTTCGGGAACCACGCGCGATACGTCGGGTTCCACAGCGTCTTCACTTTGTGGTCGTCGTCTACCACCACTGCCGTCCCCTGCACCGAAACGTAGCGATCTCCGCGCGACGACTGGAACACCACTGACACATCCGGGGTGCGCGCCAGCTCGCACGCCTTGCGCGAGCTGCGGTCCGTCATGAACCACAACCAACCGTGGTCATCCACTTCCTGCACGAGCATCGGCCGGCTGTGCGTTTCACCGTTGGCGGAATGCGTGGTGAGCATTCCCACGGTCATGCCTCTCAGGAGTTTCTGCAAACGCTGGATCGTGCGCGGCGTGCGTTTTCTCATCTCGAAATAATCCGTCAGCAAAAGGTGGGCCGGGAGGCTCGGTGGCCTCCCGTCACAGGGGCGAGATAGTTACGTTTCGCAGGACGCAAAACGTGAGAAGTAAAAGTCACCCATATCTACAGCAACGCGCATGCCAAATCTCTGAAGTTGGTCTTTCGCTTGCAATATCGATAAATGAGGAACGAAATGACGCGAGCCAAACGATTTACGTCCTGCTTCACCTGGTCGCTCTTCACGGCCGGCCTGATGTTCTGTCTTGGATCGCTGCAAAGTTTTGCGAGCGGCCTCAACACGGTCTCTCAGCAGTTGCAAATCGATACGGCCCCGCAGGCATCGCTTGTGTACGACCGCAATGGACAGCTCGTGTTCTCCTTCGCCAGCGAGGACCGCACGAATGTCGGTCTGGACGACGTCTCGCCCGCGATGGTGTCGGCGGTGCTGGCGGCCGAGGACCGCTCCTTTTATAAGCATTCCGGAATGGACTTCGTGGGGATGGCGCGCGCCCTCTATGTGGACCTGAGAGAAAAAGGGATGCGCCAGGGCGGCAGCACCATCACGCAGCAGCTGGTGCGGCAGGTGGCGCTGACGCGCGACCGGACGCTGGAACGGAAGATCCGCGAGGCGCTGTTGGCGCTGCGCGTGGAGCGCCGGTTCGGAAAGCGCGAAATTCTCGAAGCCTACCTCAATCGCATTTATCTGGGCGACGGGCACTACGGGGTGGAAGCCGCGGCGCGCGGCTATTTTGGCAAAACGGCTGCGCAGCTCACGCCTGCGGAGGCGGCCATGCTCGCCGGCATCATCAAGTGCCCGGGCACCTGTTCACCGCGGATCGCACCGGACGCGGCGCGCACGCGGCGCGACACCGTGCTGGCGGAAATGCACGAAGTGGGAAGCCTGTCGGATACCGAATATCGAGACGCGCTGGCGACGCCGATTGCGCTCACCAAAGACACCGGCCACAACGAGTTCGACGCCAGCAATTCATCGGGCCTCTATTTCATGGAAGCGGTGCGGCAGCAGGTCATGGCGCAGTTCGGCCAGGCCGACGTGCTGCGCGGAGGGCTGCGCATCTACACGACCATCGACATGGCTCTGCAGGCGGAGGCCGAGGCGGCGATCACGCATCGGCTCGATCAGATCGATCCGGCCGGCAAGCACCCCGCTTCACCCACCGAGCCGCTGCAGGGCGCGCTGGTGGCGCTCGATCCCCACACCGGCGAAGTGCTGGCCATGGTGGGCGGCCGCGACTTCCACGAGAGCCCGTTCAATCGCGCCATCCAGGCGCAGCGCCAGCCCGGGTCCGCATTCAAGCCGCTGCTCTTCGCTGCCGCCATCGAACAGGGATATTCGCCAAGCTCACTCGTCACCGATCTCGACACGCCCATCAACACCGCGCAGGGCGCCTGGCTGCCCGCCGGCGAGCACGAAGCATCCAGTTACACGCTGCGCCAGGCACTGACCGTGTCCAGCAATCGCGCCGCTGTGAGGCTGATGCAGATGGTGGGCGTGAGCACCACGCAGAATTACGCCCGCCGCCTGGGGATCTCCACGCCCATGCCCAGCGTGCCGTCGCTGGCCCTCGGCACGGCCGACGTCACGCTGGCGGATTTGACCTCGGCGTACGGCGCCTTCGCGAACGACGGCATCATCGCGCCGCACATTCTCATCACGCGGATTGAAGATCATCTCGGCCAGGTCATCTGGCAGGCCTCCCAGGACAAGCAGCCGTATCGCGCCGTCAGGCCCGGCACCGCGTACTTGATGTCGAGCATGCTCGCGGACGTCGTCGATCACGGTACCGGCAGCCGCGCGCGCAGCGAGGGATTCCGGCTGCCCGCCGCGGGCAAGACCGGCACCACCGATGATTACGGCGATGCGTGGTTCGTGGGATACACGCCCGATCTGGTCACCGGCGTGTGGTTCGGCTACGACGACCATCGCAAGATCATGGATCGCGGGTTCGCCGCCACGGTGGCCGTTCCGGCATGGGCGCATTTCATGATGAAGGCGACGGCGGGCAAGACGCCGGCGTGGTTCCAGCCGCCGAGCGACGTGGAGAAAATTCAGGTGTGCCGCGAGAGCGGATTGCGCGCCACCGACGCATGCAGGTTCGAGGACGCCGACGGGCGCCCCAACGTCTACGAGGATTATTTCCTGCTCGGAACCGGCCCGTTCGACGTGTGCCCCGGGCACACGGCCGAGCCGACCATCGATGACTTGATCGAAGCGGCACGTCGCGAGGCCAGTGACACGCAACCGAAGGTGCATCCCACCGAGATCTATTTTTCTACAGCGCCTTCAGGAAGCCCTCAATTTTAGCGCGGTCCAGCGCGCGGCGTTTCTTCGGCGTATCCAGTGCGTCGATCACCGCGTACGCCTCGTCGCAGTATTTCGCGAAAAACGCCCACGTCATCCGCTGCTTTCTTCCCCACGTTACGCACGTCGGGCCGAGCGCCGTATAGCCGGTGACATAGACATAGTGACCGCCCCAGCTGCCCGGCGCTGAATCTGGTCCGTTCACGATGGCCCATGGCTTCCCGGCTTCGAATTCCGGCTGCGCGCTGAGCGGCAGGGACAGTCCCAGTCCCACGCCGAGCTCCGTGAAGACGGCCTGCCTCACCTGTCCTGGCGCGCGGCGGTCGATTTCCGCAAACGCTTTGATGAAGAGCCGATCGCCGGCCGCTATCCATCCGCGCGTGCGCCAGCGATTCAGCGAGTCGAGCACCACAAGGCCGCTATCGGGCCCGCCCGTTTCGGACAGATATTCGCGAACGACCTCACCATCCGTGATCCGGATGACTTTCCGCTGCTCCACCAGCTCGAATCGGAGCGTCTGGTGCGCGCGGCCCGCGATGACGCAGTCGCCGAGCCGATCGTTCGCGAACAGCGGCGTCGGCACGCCGGCGTGCGCCGTGTCGAAATCGTATTCGGCGGGGACAGGCACCGGCTCGCGCAGGATCGATTTCAGCGGAAGATTGCGCCGATCGCGTTTTGCCGGCTTCTTGCCGAGCTTGAAGATGGGATGCTGCTGGATGCCTCTGGCTGTGCTCATGCGCGCTCCTTGCACGGAGCATAGGCGTGTGCACGTGAAGGACTTTCACAGTTCGGTCCGGCTGAAGCCGGACACTACCGCAGAACTGTGAAACGCACGGCGCGGCCGGCCACGCGCGGTCCGACGACGCCCTGGATGGACAAGAGATATTCGCCCGGTTCCAGCGGCTGCAGCGGAAACGCGAAGCCGGCGTCCACCGATCGCGTGCTGCCGAACTCGGCCGCCGTCACGGCGCGTGTCTGCTGCGCGCGCACTACGTTCTGCGCGTCCACGATCCTGGCGGTGAGTGTGACCGGGGACATCGCGCTGCTCAGAGCCGGTCCCTGGTACACGCGCAGCACCGCCGTGACGCTGGCCGCGTGCGGAAACTCGCGGCGTGTCGTGGGAATCATCGGCAGGGGATCAGTAATGCGATCCGGCATCATCGTCACGGTGCCGGGCAACGCCGCGATGAAGATGTTCGAGAGCGAAAACGGCAGCAACGCAAACGGCGGCATCGTGACATTCGCGAACACGCTGGACGGCCTGACGGCCGCGTTGGCTGTCACCGCGGCGCGCAGCTCGAAATCTCCCGGCGGCAGTGGCAGCTGCAGCAGCGCTTCGAGCGGCGCATCCGGCGCCCGGACCGTCGTTGGCAGCGTCACCACTTTTTCGATGCCGTTCACGAGCTTGCCGAACGCGTTGAATGCCGCCACCGCGATGGTGACCCGCCGGGTGCCATCCCCAGCAGCCTCGAGCCGCTCGGCGATGCCGGACAGGTCCAGCGCGAGCACCATCCGTCCGGGACTGGATGCGCCGGTGGCAAAGGCGCTCGCGCCCATCGCCAGCTCCACGCCGGCCGCCGGAATCGCCGACGAAATCGCCGAGCCAATCGTGTTCTGCGCAGTGTCCATCGAGGCGTTCGCCGCCGCCGGCACCAGGTATTCGCGCCGCGCGCTCACCGACACGTCGCGCCGGTTGACCTTCACGTCGATCGTTCGCGTCTGGCCCGGCACCTGCGGCTCCGACGGGCGATAACCCAGCAGATAGTACGACGCGCTTTCGCGCATGATGTCCGGCACCTTGGCCTCCGGCGCGTTGGTGCTGGTCACCACGCGGCCCCCGGTGCGCTCGGGCAGCACGAACAGGCTCCCCTGCCGCTCCAGGTGCGCCCGCACCGCCTCGGCGAACGGGTCCGGCGGGCGGCCTCCGCGCAGCGGCGGCGCCATGGTGCCCGGCGGGGGCGTCACCTCGAGTCCGCTTGGATCGATCGAGTGGACTCTCACCCCCGAGCGATCCAGCGCGGTCCACATCACGTTTCGCGCATCTTCGAGCTTCTGGCCGCAGCCCATTTCCACGCGCTGATCCTGCGGAGCGGCCTGAAAGATGATGCTGGCGCCGATGAACAGGAGCGATTTCTGCCGCCGCGGCATGGCCTCGAGCGCGGACGCCACGTTGGTAATGGTGTGAAGGACGCACAACGCGCAGAGACAGCGGCCGTCGGTGAGCGAATTGAAAATGTCCGGATCGAAGCCGACGGCCGCTTCAGCGGCCTTGGCGTCATCCGAAATGTCGGTGCTCCAGTCGCGCTGGTTGATCGCGCGAAGCAGCCGGCCGCGATCGGCCGTCAGGTTCTGCGGCACGCCGCCGCTGGTGGAAATGAGCGCCGCCAGATCGTTGGGACCGAGCGCGTTCACGGCGGCCGTCGCAATCTGCCTCGCCGCCGTCACGGGCGCGCCAAACGGGATGGACCGGTCCATCAGAATCACGACGATGCGCCCGTCCTCGTCGCCCACACGATTGGTCGCCACGTCGGGCGGCACGTCGCGCGTCCAGAGCGCGCTCTGCGTCGAAGGGCGATCGGTCAGATCGATCGCGGCGAACGCCTCGATGGGCCGCGAGACGTGATCTTCGAGGACGGTGAAGTCCGCCGCGGTGAGTCCCTTCACCGGCAACCGCTTCCCGTCCAGCACGGACACGTCCACCTGCACCAGATCCGATGCCGCGCGAAAGACCGGCTGCGGGGGCGCCTGGGCCGTGGCCAGCGCAGCAGCGCTTGTGACGAGGACCGCTTTCCAACTCATGATCATCTGTGGCCGATCGCTGACAACTGGTAACTGGTAACTGGCAACTGACAACTGGAAACTGATTAAGGAGTCAGCGTTTCGTTGGTATCGACGGCGAACTGGCGATAGTTTGTATACGTGGCCGTCCCCGAGGCAACCCTCCCGGCGCGCGGGCCGTCATACGTTTCGTTCATGCGCGCCGGCACCCAGAAGCCCAGCCGGGGGTCCGGCTCAAAGGTCAGGTCGATTGTGCAGGAAACCAGCGCGCCTGCCTGGACGCTGGTTTCCGCTCGAAGCAGCGTTCCCGTGGCAGGATCGATCCAGGCTCGCCCCTTCGACGGCGCATCCATTCCGTCCTTGGAGCTGACGAGCGTCGGCCGCCAGGTTTCATTGAAGCGGATGACCCATGCCCTGACATTCCCCCTCGTGTCTTCACCGCTTTTCTCGAAACGCATGCGGTGAGCGTTGCGGCCGTCGAGCAGCTCCAGCGCCAGCGCGGGGTTGTTGATCGTCCGGATGACCGACCCGATATTGTGCCGGGCGCTCTCTTCGGTAATCCTGCGCGCCTGCACCAGCACATCGGTGGGTTGGTGGAGAAACAGATCGTCGAGCCGCCGCTCGTGATCGGGGACAGGCTTGCCGTTGGTCTTGAGGACATCTCGAAATCCCAGCCATTGCCGGAGGCCAGGCACCTGCACGATGCCGAAATCGGAGTCGAGGGTGACTTGCGTGACCGTGACCCCGGAATACGCGCGTTGCACGTAGTGTTCGGAGGCCAGCGTGGCGGGCAGACGCGTGGCGTAGTCCGTCAGGTATGCGCGCATCCGATCCAGCACCACTGCCAGCGTCAGCGGTTCCTGCGCGCGCAGATCCGAAACCGAGAGGACGCTTATCGCGAGCACCGCCACGAGGCCGCTAATTGCGCGGCGCGGCATAGGCAGCTCGATACAACACCTGCACGTTCGGACTGCTCACCGTGATCACGTTTTTTCTCAGCGTGCCGTCGGCCTTGTCGTTGCCGGAGTAATACCCGATCAGGTAATACGAGCTGTTCTCCGCGACGATGCGATCGAACGCCTTGGTGAACGTGTTGGTGCCCGTCACGGCGAAGCCTCCGGTGTCGTCGGCCAGGACATGCATGCCGTCGAAAATGTTAAGGCCGAAGCCTTCCGCCGCCTGCATCTTTTCCATCGCCGCGCCAGGGCCGCCCCGGCCGTCGATGGCCGGGCTGACGAAGCCGGGATTCTGCGCGCCTCGCGGATCCAGCGAATACACGCTGACATCTCCGTGGGCAGCCGCCTGGACACCGTTCCTGATTTCAGTGCTGCAGAGAATGGTGGTCAGCGACGCAGAGCTATTGAGTCCATTTCCCTCCGAGGACAGGTCCGTGGAACCTGGGCTCCCGATGCGATCCGCGTCGGCCAGGACCTGGCGCGACGTGCCGCATCCGACACCAGGCGTCACGAACAGCACGGCCTTGTGCTTGCCTTTAATGGCGCCGAGGGCCGTAGAGAAGTCGGCGATCGTCTTGACGATCGACCGCGCTTTCATCTCCTTCATCGGGCCCGGCTCATCGGTGTCGAACATGCCGTTGAAACGATCGAGCGCGGCCAGCAGCGCCGCGTGACTCTGCGTGAAGTCCTGGCTCTTGATGCCGCTCGTGAACACCATCGCGGCCGCATCGCCGGCGCCAAGCCGCTCGTTGATGAACGTCTTGACCAGCTGTTTCGCGCGGGACGAGTACTGCGGGCGGATGTGGTAGTCGTCGATGACGAAAAGATAAATCCGCCCCTCGAGCTTCTGGAGCGCGTCGACGCTCAGCACCGTTGGGATGGTTGTCTCCGGACGGAGGGCGGCGCCGCGGGACGGCGCCGGCAGATCCACCAGGCTGAACGACGCGATGGTCTGCGGCACGCCGTCCTCGAACACCTGAAAATCCGCCTGCTTCAGGTCGCGGACGAAATTCCCTTTCGCGTCCAGCACCCGCACCGGCAGCTCAACGTAGTTGATCTCCGCATGAAAGGTCGGCTGCTGCGCCGCCGGCAGGACGCCGGCACTGAAGACGACGGCTGCGAACGCAAGCAGCTTCCGCATGCGTCTATTCTATCAACGGGGTATCAGCGGTCCCCTAACGCACGTACATGTCAAGCCTCGGGAACGCGAACTTCCCGGCGACTTCGTCCACGATGTTCACCTGGCAGGTGTAGAGGCCCGTCTTGAACTCCGAGGCGGGGACGTCGAACTGGAAGATGGCCGCGTGCCGGTCAGCCGCGTCGATGCTGGTCCGCTCCACGACGGGCGTCTCGAATACCTTGGTCCGGCCTCGATAAAACGCCAGTCCCGTGCGCACTTGCGGCGCCGCCTCTCCCGACGGGTCGTACACCTCGTAATAGAAATACAGGTGCTGATCCTTGCTGACGACGTGCGTCAGGTTGGGAAGGATCTGAATGCCGTCATGAATCAGCGGGTTGTCGCTTTTCTTCGCAGTGGGCGGCGTCTGCACCAGCTGCGTGCTGAGCACGATCGAGCTCACACGCACCGGCGCCGTGCTGAGATCGGGCACCTGCACGGGCGTCTCGAACGATCCCATCTGGCCGGTGCTGTTTTCCCGGACCACCACCTTGACCGTGTAGCGGCCAGGCCCCATGACCATGCCGGTCTGATACAACACCGGGTGCTGCGCCAGCTGCTCGGGCGTCATGGCCGGCACCGTCAACGTGTCTTTGATCGTGCCGATCGTGTTCCGGCGCTCGTCCTGAATGAACCCGCGGATATCCAGCGTGACCTTGTCCTTGTTCGGTGGAATCGCCGACCCGGGAAGCGTGATGGAAATCGGTACGTAGAAATTATGGTCGTCGCGCGGGACCAGAGGCCCTCCGCCCTGGCCACGGCCGCCGGGTCCACCACCGGGTCCGCCGCCTCGTCCGCCAAACGGCCCTCCAGGAAAACCCCGGCCCCCCGGGGTCTGCACGCGCGTCGCCAGCCGGAAGAACCCGGACGTGAGGAACACCGGCACATCGGTGGCCGGAATCCCCGCATACAGCTGGTCCTGCAGCTGCGTCTCACGATCGGTATTGGCCGTGTGCGCGAAATCACGGTCGGCGTAATAGCCTTCGCGCGCCCGGTCAATCTTGTAGCCCGATTTCGTGTTCTTCAGGCGGACTTCGATGTTGCGGAAGCGGCCGTCCTTGGCGGTGTTCCCACTGCTGTAACCCAGGATGTAATAGGACGAGATCGCTTTCATCACCTGGTCGAACGCCTGGCCGAAATCGTTCGAGTCGAGGAACGCCGAGCCGCCCGTGTCCGCCGCCAGCGTGCTCAGCGTCTCCTGCTGCGCCGCCAGCTGGGTGAACTGGCGCTGGACGCCGCGGCCGGAAAACGCTTCGGTGCCGCCGGTGCTGCGCTGCCGCGCGCTGCCGAAAGGCGCCACCGCCTGCAGGCCTCGCGCATCGACGGTGTCAATTGCCACGTTGGCGCGCTTGCACGCGTTCTCCGCGGACCGCAGCTCCACCTGGTTGTCCGCGCCGTTGCGCGACATCCCCGAGCTGAAATAGACGAGCGCCTTGCGCTGCTCCACCGGCTGGAGCGCATCGCAGATGGTCTTGATCCCGCGCAGCCGCACGTCGTTGTTGAAGGAGTCGAGCTCCTGCGAACTCTGGTCGACGGTGGCCGCTGAGTCATCGGTCGCAGCCGTTTCGTCCGATGCCATCGTGCTGGCATCTGCGGCAGCCGTCGCGGTACCGTCTGTGGTGGTAAACGTCCTCAACGCCTGGAGCAGCTTCTCCCGATTGCTGGTGAGATCGACGAGCGGCGTCAGGGTGGACCCGATCGACGCGATGCCGACGAGATCGGCCGGCGTCATCTTGTCGTTCACCCACTTGATTGCGGCCTCCGCTGTTTTGTCGACGTCCTCGGGCTGCATCGAGCTGGTGTCGAACAGCAGCACCCACACGCGATGGCCCGCCACATCGTCGGACGTCAGCGCCTTGGGAGGCGCGGCCGGTGCCAGCGCCGCCGCCGCGGCGGGTGCCGTGGCCGCGGGCGACGCCGGCGCGGGCGTGCCCACTTGCGCGTTCAACGCCTTGGCCGCACTGGCCAGAGTGGCCGCCGTTTCAATCGGCGTTGCCGTGGACGTGATCTCTTCGAACGCGAACGTCGAGATCTGCTCAGGCTTGCCGTCTTCGTAGACCTCGAAGTCGTTCTGGGTGAGGCCCTTCACAACGTCGCCCTTGCTGTCGCGGACGACGACGTCCACGTGCACGAGCTGGGTGCCGGACCGAAAGACGGGTTGCTGCCCGACGAGCACGACCGGCGACAGGAGCGCCAGCGCGATGACGAGCGAGAGGGCTGAGGCGATGAGTATTTTTCGCACGATTAAAACCGGAATCGAAGGTTGACTGTCATGCTTCTCATGGCCCGGTAGCTGGTGACCTGCCCAAACGTGCTGGAGTTGACGTTGGTGTCAATCGCAGCGAACTGTTTGATGTTGAGCAGGTTGTTCGCGTTGATGGTGATGGTGGCCGCGCGGTTCCCGCCGAGCCGCACGTTGCGGTTGAGCGAGGCGTTGAGCTGGTTGCCGCCCGGGCCGATAATGACGTTCCTGGGCGAATTGCCGAACGTCCCGGACGCGGGAATCGAGAAAGCCGCCGTGTTGAAGAATTCATTTTGGGTGGGGTCCGCCAGCGAAATCGGCACCCCTGTGAGGTTCGCGCGCAACGCGCCATTGACGCCCTGGATGATATTCGTGGTGACGCCCTGGACGCGGGGCGTGTAGGGTGTCCCGGTCTGCCACGTGTACGTGCCGTTGAGCGACCATTCACCCACGATCTTCGCCATGGTGCCGCTGTTGTTCAGCCATTTGCGATTGACGCCAAACGGCAGCTCGTACATGAAGGTCTCGGTGACCTGATGCCGGCGATCGAACGAGGACAGCCCCCATTCAGCGGCCAGATCCTGATCGTTCTGCGCCACCGCGCTTCCCCCCGCGCCGCCCACCGAGGACGCGTTGTCCAGCGATTTGGCCAGCGTGTAGTTCAAGCCGGTGCTGAATCCGTGGGCGAATCGTCTCTGCAGGCGCAGGTTGAACGACTGCAGGATCGAATGCCCGTTGGACGATTCCCAGCGGAAGCCCTGCACGTTGCTGATGCGCAACGTGCCGTCCGGGTTGCGGTTCGGCGCGCGAACGATGTCCAGGTCCGTGCCCTTGGTGCCCGTGTACCCGGCGCCCATCGTCCAGTTCCTGGTCAGATCCTTGCTGAAATCAAAGTTCCAGGCCTGGGCCATGCCGAGCGCGAAGTTCTGCTCGATGCCGTAGGTGTTCTGCAGCGTCGTGGGTGAGGCCGAGACGAACGGTTTCTCGAGCGTAATCGGCGCGAGCACCGATCCGTACGTCGTATACGTGAGTGCAAACGGCGGCTGCTGCGTGAGGTTGCGCGCGATCGACGCATACGATCCGGTGTTGTAGTTCACGCCGTACCCGCCGCGGATGATCGTATTGCGCGCGAGACGATACGCGAATCCGACGCGCGGCGCCACGTTATTGCCGTCGGGATACACCAGCCCACGCGGATATTTCCCGCTGAAGAGCCCGTTCTGCAGCGGCTGTACCGGAACGACGGCCGTAAAGTCCTTGTTGGCATCCAGATTCACCATCTGGTTCGCCAAATCCACATACGGAAACACAAGGTCGTAGCGGGCGCTGAGCATCAAGGTCAGCTTGCCGCTTTTCTGCCAGTTGTCCTCGACGTAGGCGTCCCACGAGCGGCCGCGAAGTCCCACGGCTGTGGGATTCTCCCCGACCGTCGCCTGCGCGGGAAGTCCCAGCAGGAAGTCCGCCATGTCCGCGCCGCTGCCGGCACGCGCCACGGGCGCGCCGTTGGTGGAATAGAGGCCCGTGTACGTGAAGGTCCCGCGCCCGTTGTTCTCGCTTTGCGCCGTGGAGGAGTCCTGGCGGAAGTCGGTGCCGAAGGACCAGCGCATCTTCCCGATCGTGCGTCCCCACGTATAGGTGGCCGTCAGCCGTTTATCGGTGCGCACGCTCGGCGACACATCCCTGAGGCTGCTGTACCCCGAGGAGAACGTGAGGTTCGGCAGGCCCCACTCACTCGGATCGGTCGCCACGCCAGTGATCCCCGCCAGGCCCACGACGTTGGTGTTGTTGGCGAACCTGTTCGCGGTGCGCGAGTTCGACGCCGTGTAGTTCACCGAGATGTTGTTCGTTGTCCGGCCTTTCGCGATGTTGACCGAGACCGGCACGCTGACGTTAGTGTTCTTGCTGGTCCCGCCAAGCCCGGGGAACACGTTCAGCGACTGCGTGTCGCTCCCGCGGTACTGGACCTGAGCGTTGAGCATGACCGTCAATCCGCGCCCGCCGCGCCCGGGACCGCCGCGCCCGCCGCCCGGACCGCCCGGACCGCCGCCACGCCCGCCGCCACCGCCGCCGCCTGGGCCGCCGCGGCCGCCACGCTGAGGGATCGTGGGTGAGAGATTTTGTGTCAACCGCAGGCTATAGCTGTTCGAGGTGGAATGCGCGGTCGTGGACACGTGATAGTTCCTGGTCGCGCTGTCGAGATTCGGGCTTGGAATGAAGCCCAGCAAATACTTCGCGCCGGGATCGATCCGATCGGCGGGAATCTGATTGTTCGGGAACGGCTTGCCGGTGAGCGGGTCGATGAGGGTCACGGTCGACGCGGAGAAGTCGCCGTTGCGCATCGCATCGGTCGGCACCGTCGCGTAGTTGTCGAAGAGGCTGTTATTCGCGGTCCCCGAATAGTTGAGCTGAAAATTCGAGCGGCGGTTCGTGTCGTTGTAAATGCCCGGCAGCTTCACCGGTCCGCCGATGGTGCCGCCGAAGCTGTTCCTCGAGTAAGGCTTGTTCGTCACCACCGCGCCTGGAGTCAATGGCGGCGGAGGGGTGTCGAGCGCCGATCCGCCGTACGAATAGGTGGTGGTGCCTTGATACGGACTCTGCCCGCGGGCGCCGCGACCTCCGACAAAAAATCCACCGCCGCGTCCGCCGCCATCACCACCGCCGGGACCGCCGCCGCGTCCGCCGCCCGGCCCTGGTCCGCCAAAACCCAGATCCCCGCCGGCACCACCGCCGCCCGGCCCGAAGCCTTGCGCGAACTGACCGGTGGCCGGATCAAATTGACCGCCGGCGATAGCGGCCAGGCGATCTTCCAGCATTCCGCGATCGATGCTGGTGGCATTCGCCGTGCCGTTAATCGTCACGGCCTCGTTCTGCACGCTGTCAAGAGAGAAGCCCGGCGGCAGGAGGCTGGCCGCTTCGCTGGCGCTCTGGGCGGTGGTCATCGTTTCGACGGTCTGCGCGCCGTTCGCGTCCTGCTGCACGGTGAGGGCCGTAAATCGTCCCGCCTGCCCCACCTGTCCCGCCCGCCCGGCGCGTCCGCCGGCCTGTGCTCCCGCCCCGCGGCCCGGGCCTGCAGCCGTTGCAGCAGCGGCGGTGGACGGAGGTTGCGATTCGGTGCCAGGAGTGGCCGTTGCGGGGGCCGGCTGAGCCGGGTCTGTCGAGCTCGTGGATCCGACGGAGTCGGTCCGCGGTCGGAGGGCCAGCTGGAAATCGAGCGTCTGATCACAAGGAAGTGCGCCGAGGGTCAAATCCTGCTCGAGAGATTTGAACGCCATCAGGTCCACCGTCAGGTGATAGGTGGTATTCGGCCCGAAAATGATGGTGTATTTGCCGTCCGGATCCGTGGAGGTGGCCGCCTTCAGCGCAGGACCAACGTGCACCACCACCGTCGCGCCCGGCAGCGGCAACGTGCCGGCCAGCACTCGTCCGGTGACGCGGCAGCCGGCGGGGGCCGCCGGGCTGGCCTGCGGCGCCTGGGGAGCCGCGCCAAGCGGGTAAACCAAGCCGATCACAAACGCGGCCCATGCAAACGCGAAGACCCAGGCTGGACGGTGCGAAGAATGTGGCATCACACAGATATTACGACTGCGTCCGCGCGATCGTTCAGGGCTGGCGCAGCCGCCACAGTTTTTTCACACCCGGCCCCTAGTTCCTGGGCGCGGTGTATGTCGGCCGGTATACCACCTGGACGTCCGCGCGGTTCAGCGTGATGGAATTCTTGCGCACGCGGCCATCGGCCTTGTCATTGCTCGAGTAATAGCCGATCAGATAGTACGAGCTGTGCTCGCGCACGATGCGATCCAGCGCCTTGTCGAAGTTGTTGACGTTGGTCACCGTGAAGCCGCCGGTTTCCTCGGCCAGCACGCGCATGCCGTCGAACACGCTGACCGGATTGCCGCTGGCGGCGCGCGCGCGCTGCTGCGCCGCGCCGGGCCCGCCGCGCCCGTCGATGCTGGGGCTCACGAACCCCGGGTTCCCGATGTTCGTGGGATCGAACGAGTAAATGCTGACGTTGGCCTGCGTGGCCGCGCGGACCGAATCCCACAGCGTGTTGTAACACCGGCTGCTGGGCGTGTCGTACGCGACGGGCGCGCCCTCAATCCGATCGTACTCCGCCATCGCCTGCTTCTGCGACACGCAGCCGAGCGTGGGGCTGATGAACAGCAGCGCCTTGTGGCGCCCCTTGATTTTGCCGAGCGCCGCCACCATGCTGTGAATCTTGTCCAGAGCGGCGATCGATTTCACGTTCTGGACGTCGTCGGGATCGGTGGCGTCCAGGCCGCCCATGAAGCGATCGAGCGACGCCGTCAGCTGGCGGTGATCCATCGTGAAATCCGATCCGCGCGTGACGCTCGTATAGACCACGGCGGCGATGTCTCCCGGCCCCATGCGTTGCTTGATGAAGCTCTGCACGATGCTTTTCACGCGGAACGAGTACTGCGGCAGGATGTGATAATCGTCCAGCACGAACAGGTACACGCGCCCCTCCACCGATTCCCCTTCGTGCAGGACAAACGGCTTGGAAGGACCGGCCGGCTCCAGCATCGGCTTTTTCGGATCCGGCGGCGGCACGTCCACCAGGTTAAACATCGAAATGTCCTGCTTCCAGCCGTCCTCGAAGACCTGAAAGTCCGCCTGCGTGAGGCCGCGGACGAAATTACCCTGCCGATCGGTGACCCTGACAGGCAGCTCGATGTAATTAATCGATGCGCGGAACGTGGGTTGGGCCGTTGCGGGAGTCTGCTGCTGCGCCTTCATGACGAGCGCCGGCAGCGCCAGACAAACGGACGCGACAAGAACCGTGACGCGCTTACGCATGGTGACCCCTTTATCGAAGAGTGGCGGAGTTCTCGATTTTACCTTATTCCGCTGAAATACGAGGGCAGCGGGAGATGCCGCATCGTCTGCAATCCGGGCCTGGCGTCGAGCACTTTCGGGATCGAATTCACCACAATGGACGTCGTGGCGATGTCCCCCGGCAGCCCGCCCTGAACCGTCATCGTCAGCCGCGGCGTGCCCTCGATGATCGTGGTGTCGTAGGATTCCGGCGCGCCGAGGTACGCCTCCATGTGCAGCGTGATGACCGGCGTGCCGTGCCGATAGCCCACGCCGTCCTGAATGATGCCGCTCACATAGCCGGGATCCACCGCCAGATACTCGCTGGCCACGGTGGCGTCCGCAATCTTCGGTTTGATGTCGTCGGTCACGCGGTCCAGCTGCCAGCCCAGCGCATCCGCAATCATGGCAATCGATTCCGCCAGGCCGACGTGGCGGATGCTTCCGCGCTCCACTTCACGGCTGAACTGATCGCGGGTGAGCCCCGCGCCAATCTTCTGCTGGAACGGAAGCCGGCGGGCGCGCGCGTCCTGCACGCGGTGCACCGTCACCGAATCCACGCGCTCGCACACCGCGCTCAACGCAATCGGCAGCGCGTCCATCGCGAAGCCGGGATTGACGCCGGTGGACAGCACGGCCACTTTCGCGCGCCTGGCCATCGCGTCGATTTTCTTCGCCAGGGCGGCGTTTTTCTTCACCGGATAGCTGAGCTCTTCGGTGGTGGTGACGATGGGCACTTTGCGTTTCAGGATGCCTTCAATCTGCGGAAACACGCCCTTCACCGATGACGACGTGCACAACACCACCACGTCAGGTTTGGTTTTCTTGATCGCGCTGGACGCGTCCGGGTCGACCTTGATCCGCAGCGGCCGCGGCAGACCGGCCACGTCCGCGATGTCCCGGCCCACTTTCGCGGGATCGACGTCCACGGCGCCGACAATCCGGAAGCCGTTGCGAGTGGCGAGTTGGCGGGCCACCATGGTGCCGATGGGCCCGAGACCGTAAAGAAGGACGCGAATCATAGGAAAATTATATGATTTGCGCAGTGCGGGCGCCTGCCGTTCTCGCGATTCTGTTGCTGACTCTAGCGTCAGCGTACGCGCAGGAGCGGACACCGGGCGCTGTTCCCCGCCCCCTCTCTCCGCGAAACGCGAACTACACCATCGATGTCCGGCTGGATGCAGCCGCCCGCACGCTCACGGGGCGTGAGACGCTCGTCTGGACGAACATCTCCACGGCGGCCGCCACCGAGCTGCAGTTCCACCTCTATTACAACGCGTGGAAGAACGATCAATCCACGTACATGAAAGAGAGCAAGCTGGCCGGAGGCTGGACCGGGCGCTCGACCCTGGAAGGCGCGGAGCTGGGTTCGATCGATGTCTCGAGCCTGAAAATCACCGGCGGCGCCGTGCCGGCTGCCAACCTCACGTCTTCGATCAGATTCGTGGCGCCGGACGATGGCAACGAGGACGACCGGACGGTGATGGCCGTCACGCTGCCTTCTGCGGTCCAGCCGAATCAGTCCGTGACCCTCGACATTGCGTGGACCTCGAAAATTCCGCGCAGCGCCGATCGCACCGGCGTCAAGGGCCGCCAGTTCTTTCTGGCGCAGTGGTTTCCCAAAATCGGGGTGTTCCAGAATGACGGCAGCTGGAACTGCCACCAGTTTCACGCCGCCACGGAATTCTTCGCCGACTACGGCGTCTACGACGTGCGGATGACCGTGCCGCGCGGCTGGCCGCTGGCGGCCACAGGCGAGCAACGCGAGCGCAAGGACAACCCCGACGGGACGACCGTTTACCGGTACTACCAGGAAGACGTCCACGACTTTGCATGGACCACCAATCCGGATTACGTGGAACGGCGCGAGCGTTTCGAAGAAGCGGGCCTGCCGCCGGTGGACATGCGCCTGATGCTGCAGCCGGAACATCTGTCGCAGGCAGAACGGCATTTCGCCGCCACGCGCGCGGCGCTGCATTACTACGGGCAATGGATTGGCGCGTACCCGTACGGCCACATCACGATCGTCGACCCGGTGCTGGACAGCGGCGTGGACGGCATGGAATATCCCACGTTGTTCGCAGCGGGCACGCGTTGGCTCACGCCCGCGGCGGCCACTGATCCTGAAGACGTGACGGTGCATGAAGCCGGCCATCAGTGGTTCTACGGCATGGTGGGCAGCAACGAATTCGAAGATGCCTGGATGGACGAAGGCATCAACACGTTCGTGAACGTGCGCGTGGACGCGGAGGTCTACGGCAGCCGGATGCGCGACGTGCGCCGGTTTTTCGGCGGGTTCATCCCGTGGACGTTCGACGATATCCGCTGGGACCGGGTGACGTTTGGCGACGTCATTTACACCTATCGGGACAGCGCCACCAGGGACGTGCCGTCGACCCCGTCCTTTCAATACTGGCCGGGCAATCCGACGGCGATTACGTACTCCAAGACCGCGCTCTGGCTGCACACGCTGGAGCGCGCGCTCGGCTGGCCGGTCATGCAGCGGATTCTGTCCGCCTACTTCGAGCGGTGGCAGTTCCGCCATCCGAAGCCGGCCGATTTTTTTCAGGTGGCCAACGAGCAGAGCGGCAAGGACCTGACGCCGTTCTTCGATCAGGTCTATCGCGGATCTTCCACGTTCGACTTCGGCGTGGAGAGCCTGAAGAGCGTGCCGGCCGGCAAAGATAACTTCCGCACGAACATCGTGGTGCGCCGGTATGCCGACGGCATTTTTCCGGTGACGGTGCTGGTGACCTTTTCGGACGGCGCGCAGACGCGCACCACATGGGACGGCGGCAACCGCTGGAAGCTGATTACCATGGACCACGCCACCGCCGCGGTATCCGCGCAGGTGGATCCGGACCAGGTGCTGCTGCTCGACACCAACTTCACGAACAACAGCTACACCACCGAGCCGCACGGACCGGCGGCCGCCACGAAGTGGGCGGCGAAGTGGATGGTGTGGCTGCAGGATCAGCTGCTCACGTGGGCGTTCTTCGTATGAGGGCTCAGGGCTCCAGGGTTCAGGCTCCGGGCTCCGGGCTCCAGGCTCCAGGTGCGTTGATAGACGCCATTCGGCGCGTGAACCAGGCCCCGGTGATTCTGGCGTGCGTGTTCGTGATCACGCTGCTCACGGCGCTGCCGCTGTCGCTGCTCATGCGCGACTCGATCAGCCGCAGCTTCGGCCATAGCCTGATGGCCGACGAAGCGCTGCACCGCGCGAACTATCTCTGGTGGACCGAGTACTGGGCGGCGCAGCCCGCCGGCAGCATCGGCCGCACGTTCGGCCCCTCGGTGATCGGATTCGCCGCCGTGCTGGACAACATCAGCGCGCTGCTGGATCAGGATGAGCGGCCGACGGGCCTGTTGATGCTGGGCGGCGCCTATCTCGTGCTCTCGCTCTTCCTGTCGGGGGGCATTCTGGATCGCTACGCGCGCAACCGCCCCACGCGCGCGCACGAGTTCTTCACGGCGTGCGGCACCTACTTCGTGAGGTTTCTGCGGCTGGCGCCCATCATGGCGCTCACCTATTACGTGCTGTTCCGGTACGTCCATCCGTGGCTCTTCGACGGCGTGTACGACAGCATCACGCGCGATGTCACCGTGGAGCGCACGGCGTTTTTCTGGCGCGCGGGTTTCTACCTGGTGTTCGGCCTGCTGCTCGTCGCCGCCAACGTGGTGTTCGACTACACCAAAGCGCGCGCCGTGATCGAAGACCGCCGCAGCATGATCGGCGCGCTGGGCGCGGGGCTGCGATTCGCGCGGCGCAATGCCGGCGCAGTCTCGGCGCTCTACGCGCTCGATGGACTGCTGTTCCTCGCCGTCGTGGGGCTGTACGCGCTGGTCGCGCCCGGCGCAGGTACCGAAGGGGCGCTGATGTGGCTGGGATTTCTCGTGAGCCAGCTCTATCTGCTGGCGCGCCTGTGGGTGAGGCTGGTGTTTGCCGCCTCCAGCGCGGCGCTCTTCCAGGGACGGCTGGCGCACATCGGCTACGCGGCCGGCGCACCCGTGCCGCTGCCGGAACCGCCAATCGTGGAGCACGCGCTGTCTCTTGAGCCCTGAGTCGTGAGCTCTGAGCCCACTCGCAAGCTTCTCGACGCCGCCATCGTCCTTCTTGCGGCGGTCCTCCTGCTCATCGTCGCGCTCGGCGGGATCGACTACGACTGGGGCATTTTCCGGCTCCGCCTCCATTCCGTTTCACGGCCGCTAATCCTGCTCGCGATCGCGCTCGGCGTGCGCGCGTGGAGCTCCGTCGTCGACGGCGCGTACATCGCCACGCGCGGGATGGTGGCGCTGCTGCTGGCGGCCGCGGCGATCTACGCCACCTATCACGTACGCGTGTGCGGCGGGCTGGACAGCTACGGCTACGTCAGCACGTCGGCGCTCATCACGTCCGGGCATCTGATTCAGCCGCAGCCGCTCGTGCAGTACCTGCCGTTCGAGCACGCGTCGAGCGCCGTAGCGCCATTGGGCTACGTGGCGGGACCCGGCGGCAACACGGAAGTGCCACGGTTCGCGCTCGGCCTTCCGATCGTCATGGCGGCGTTCCGGATCTTCGGTCCGATGGGGCCGTTCTACGTGCCGCTGCTCATGGCATTCGCCGCGATGGCGCTCGCGTTCCTGATCGCGCGGGATATCGCCGGCGCGGATCCGGTGTTCGCGCTCTTTGCGGCGGTGCTGGTGGCGGTGGACCCGTTGATGGTGGACTACGGCATGCAGCCGATGAGCGACGTGCCGGCGGCCGCGTGGCTGCTCGCGGCGGTGTGGCTCGCAGTGGATGGGCGATCGTCCATCAGCCATCGGCCATCGGCCATCGTCGCGGGTTTCTGCGCCGGCATGGCCTTTCTCACGCGCACCGCGCTCCTCCCTGCCGCGATCGCGATCGGCGTGGTGATGCTCGATCGTCCGCTGAAATCCACGCTGAAGTATGGCGCCACCCTCTTCGCGTTCGTCGTCGTGCAAATGGTCATCAACGTGCGGTTGTACGGCAGTGCGGGTTCGTCCGGCTACGGCCCGGCTTCGTACATGTTCGAGCTGTCGGCCACGCGCGTGATGGTCAACGTGGCGAATTTCGGGAAGTGGCTCACCTTCTCGCACACGATCGTCTTCTGGCTGCTCTGGCCGGCTTCGATGGTGGTGCTGCGCAGAAACAGATGGGCGTGGAAGATTTCGATTGTCGCGGCGGCCGCCGCCGCGCCGTATCTCTTCTATCTGGTGTTCGACGATTGGGAATCGAGCCGCTTCGTGCTGCCGTCGATCCTGCTCGTGCTGATTCTCGCCGCGGTCGCACTCGGAGAAATTCTGGGGCTCCAGGCTCCGGGCTCCGGGCTCCGGGTACCCGAAGCCCGAAGGGCGAAGGTCGCAGCGTATTTCGTTCTCGCCCTCGCTCTTGGGTGCGCCGCGCTGTCGCATCGATTCCTTCAGCGGCAAGACGTCTACCGGCTGTGGGATCTGGAGGCGAAGTATCCCCTCGCCGGCGAGTGGATCGACGCGCATCTGCCTGCGCGCGCGGTGGTGTTTGCCGGGCAGCACAGTGGAAGCATCCGCTACTACGGCCACCGCCCCACCATCCGGTGGGATCAAATCCCGTCCGACAAGATGTCCGTTACGCTTCACAACCTCCAGTCGGCTGGCTACGAACCGTACCTCGCGCTGGACGCGGCCAGCGAGCCGCCCCGATTCGACGAACGATTTCGTCAGGACCCCGACGTCCGGACCGAGCAGATTGGGCGCGTCCGTGTGGTGAACTTCTACAAATTCGTGTCAGCCCGGTGACAGTTGTAGGTTCTGGGTTCCGGGTTCTGGGTTCTGGGTTCTGGGTTCTGGGTTCTGGGTTCTGGGTTCGCGGTTCCAGGTTCTGAACCTTGAACCTGGAACCCGGAACCAGGAACCCTGGACCCTCTTGGTATCGGTATTGCTCTGATCGCCCTCGAACAGAGATTCCGTGTCGCAAAAACTGTCGCTGTACAAGGGCGGAGAGCCGCTGCCGGCCGAAGTTGTCGCCACTGAGGCGCAGTTGACGGGGTCTGTCCGGTACCTGTTTGACTACGTCGCCCGCATGCTGAAGCTGACCCCGCCTCAGCTGGAGCTCATCAGGCCTGGCTTCGAAACCCTCGATCTGGCGATCGGCGACAAAATCGAAGACTGGAACCAGGTCTTCCTGCACGTCATGGAAGAGCTGCGGCAGAAGGGCGTGGAGCTGGAGCAGCGCGAGGCGCTGCTGCGCCGCATGCGCCGGGACGGCCGCACGCTGCTCTATCGCCGCGAAATGGGCGAAGAGCGGCTGCTGACCACGCTGCGCGAAGAGCACCGAGGCAACGGCTTCGGCATCGAGCTGGTCGATCACGATCGGTTCAAGTATTACAACGACACGTTCGGCCACACGCTCGGCGACCTGGTGCTGAGCACCACGGGCCGGCTCTTCCGCATGCACCGCGAAGGGGACATCGGCGTGCGCTGGGGCGGCGACGAATTCCTGCGCATCGTGCGGAACCTCGTCACCGAAACACAGCTCGGCATGGTGGCGGGACGCGACACGGAAATTGTCGACTCGTTCAACTGGGAAACGCTCGATGCCCGCTTCAAGGAAAACCCGCCGCGGCTGAGCATCGGCCTGGTCTATTGCGAGCGCCCCTCGAGCGAGGAGCGCACGCGAATGATGAAGCTGGACGAGACGGTGAAGATCACGCCCGAGCAGCGCTTCGATCTGTCGGTGGAGGTGCCGCCGGGTTCCACCTTCGACATCGCGCGCAAGCTCGTGGCACTGGCCGACGAAAAGATGTACGAGGCGAAGCGCAACTTCGCCGGCAGCCCCGAGCCGCACATCGCGCAGATCAACGTCCGCATCGGCAACGGCGGCCTCGTCGAGCTCTAACCCGGGCCGGGTCCTGTCCGCGAACCGCCCACCGGGGATGCGAGCCCGAATGCGCTAGACTTCCCGCACAACTTTTTTCGAGGAACGTCACATGATGTCATCGAAGACGCGCATGCTCCCGGTTCTGATGATCCTCGCTGTGGCGCTGCCGGCGTTTTCACAGGCGCCGCAGACGCCGCCCACGCCGCAGCCGGCCGCCGCGCCGGACGGGCGGCAGGGCGCTCAGGGTGGCGGCGCGGGACGCGGACGCGGGACGCAGCCGCCGTTCGTGCCAGGTCCCGGCCGCAGCAACAACCCGTTTCCCGACCCGCTGCCGGCCACCGAGGGCGTGATCAAAGTGAACTTCACCGAGTTCGCGACAATCCCGGATGCGGCAGACGGCCAGGCGCCGCGCATCGATCTGCTGATCGATCAGCCTGACACGCGGCGGATGTTCGCCAACACGATGGTCGGCATGATCTACAGCATCAGCTACGACGGCAAGACGGTAACGCCGTACCTCGATATCAACGACCCGAAGTGGACGATTCCCGTCGTGACGCGCGGCACCGAGCCGGGATTCCAGAGTTTCGCCTTTCATCCGCAGTTCGCGCAGCCCGGCACGCCCGGCTACGGCAAGTTCTACACGTATCTGGACACGACGAACATGACGCCGACGCCGGACTTCGTCCCGCTGGGCCCCGCCACGGACCATCACGAGATTCTGCTCGAGTGGACCGCGAAGGATCCGAAAGCGGCCGCGTATGACGGCGGCGCGCCGCGCGAGCTCTTCCGCGAGCTGCATCCCTTCAACAATCACGACGGCGGCATGATCGCGTTCAACCCGAACGCGCGGCCCGGCAGCGCAGAGTACGGCCTGCTCTACATCGGCTCGGCCGACGGCGGCAGCGGCGGCGACCCGTACAACGCCGCGCAGAACCTGAAGTCGATCTTCGGCAAGATCCTGCGCATCGATCCGCTCGGGCGCAACAGCGCCAACGGCAAGTACGGCATTCCCGCGTCGAATCCCTTTGCGAAGAACCCTGATGCGCTGGGCGAGATCTACTCCTACGGCCATCGCAATCCGCAGCGCTTCTCCTGGGATCCGAAGAACAACAACATGTTCGAGGCGGAGATCGGCCAGAACCTCGTCGAAGAGATCAATCAGATTGTGGCCGGCGGCAACTACGGCTGGAATGTCTGGGAGGCCAGCTTCCGCTACTACACCCGCGAGGTGGGCATTGAAGACCGGCGCAGCGATCCGAAGATGATCTATCCGATTGCCGAATTCGATCACACCGATCCGCTGTTCCCGTCAGGCAGGCTGGCGGCCACAGGCATCTACGCCTATCGGGGGACGGCGATTCCGCAGCTGACCGGCATGCTGCTGTTCGGCGACAACCCCAGTGGCGAAATCTTCTACGTGAACGCGGACAAGCTGCCCGCGGGCGGCCAGAATTTCCACCGCGTCCTGTTTAACGACAAGGGGGAGACGAAGACGCTCCTGCAGCTGATCAAGGAGAAGAACGTGGCGCAGGGCCGGCCGATGCCCGCCACGCGCGCCGATCTCCGCATGGGCATGGGCCCGAACAACCGCCTGTTCATCCTGAACAAGCGCGACGGGACGATCAGAGAAGTCATGAAGTAAGCGCGCGCACGGCGGCGACGATCGCTTTCGCGCCGATCCCGAATTTCTCCAGCATCTCTTCCGGCTTGCCGCTCCGTGGAATGTCGCGGACGGCAAGCCGGGTCACCGAGATCCCCTCGGCGCCCACCGCTTCCGCCACGGCATCTCCAATCCCGCCGGCCGCATAGTGATCCTCAACCGTCACGATGCGATTGCGCGTCTGCCGCGCTGAGGAGATCAGCCCCGGCCTGTCCACCGGCTGCACGCAATACAGATCGATCACGCGGATGCCGATGCCGGACTTCTGCAGCTCATCGTGCGCCTTCAGCGCCTCGAACACGGTGACGCCGGCCGCCACCACCGTGACGATGTCATTCGGGCTCTCGCGGAGCACCTTGCAGCCGCCCACTTCAAAGGGCTCGTCATTCTTATAGATGACCGGCGTCTTCGGCCGCGACGTACGAATGTAGGCAGGACCGGGATGCGCGGCGGCGAGCGCCACCAGGCGCTCGGTGCTCACCGCGTCGCACGGGTACAGCACGGTGATATTCGGCTGGGCGCGCATCATCGCGAGATCTTCGAGGCCCATCTGCGACGGCCCGTCATCGCCGATGGACACGCCCACGTGGGAGCCCGCCATTTTGACGTTCAGGTTGCTGACCGCCGCCATGCGGATGAAGTCGTAGGCGCGCGTCAGAAACGCCGCGAACGTGGAGGGGAACGCCAGCGCGCCGCGCGCCGCCAGCCCCATGGCCGCGCCGATCATGACCTGCTCGGCAATGAAAAATTCGTAGAAGCGATCGGGATGGACCTTCTCGAACTTGTCGCTGAAGGTGGAGTTCTTCACGTCCGCATCGAGCGCCACCACACGGCTGTCCGAATCGCCAAGCTTGGCCAGCGCCGTGCCGTACGCCTCGCGCGTGGCCACGCTGTCCCCCAGCTTGTAATCCGGCGCCACGAGCGGGAATGCGGGACGCTCGCTGGGCGGCGCTCCCTCGGGCATCCGCGGCTTCAGCGGCGCCGGGCCGTCGAACGATCCGCCGTCCACGAACTGCTTTGTCAATTCCTTGATCGCCGCGTCGGCCTGCTCCGGCGTCAGTGCCTTGCCGTGCCACCCTTCCTTGCCTTCCATCAGCGACACGCCTTTGCCTTTCAGCGTGCGCGCCAGGAGCACCGTGGGACGATCTGTCGTGCTGCGCGCCTTGTCCAGCGCCGCCATCACGGCCGGCACGTCATGGCCGTCGAGCTCAATCGCGCTCCATCCGCAGGCGCTCCACCGCCGCGCATACTCGCCGGAATCGCGGCCGAACATCGTGGGCCGGCTCTGGCCCAGGCCATTGATATCCACGATGGCGCACAGGTTGTTGAGCTTGTGGAATTCAGCGGCCGTCGCGGCCTCCAGCACGGAGCCTTCCGCGGATTCGCCGTCTCCAAGCAGCACGTACGTGCGATAGTCCGAACCGATCCGTCTCGCATTGAGCGCCGTCCCCACGCCGGCGCAGATGCCCTGCCCAAGTGAGCCGGTGGCCACATCCACCCACGGCAGCCGCGGCGTGGGATGTCCTTCGAGATCAGAATCGAACTGCCGCAGGCCCATCAGGTCCTGGCGCGTGACGATGCCCGCTTCGGCCCAGGCGGCGTAGAGGATGGGCGCGGCGTGGCCTTTGGAAAGGATGAAGCGATCGTTGTTGGTGCGGTGCGGCTCTTCCGGATCGAACCGCATCTCGCGAAAAAACAGCACGGCCACAATCTCGGCCGCCGAACAGCAGCTCGACGGATGGCCGCTGCCGGCTTTCGTGGTGCTCTGGATGGATTCGATGCGAAGGCGAGTGGCGATGTTCTTGAGCGAGGGAACGAGGTCCATCTCTCAATCTTTATCCAAATGCCACTCCACGTGCGAAAGTTTCAGTCCCGAGGGGGCGCGCTGTTCCACCACCTCGCGAATCGCGAGCGCGTAGGGTGCGGCGAAAATACCGTGCTGCTGGTACTCCGCGGCCAACGTGCCGAGAATGGCGACGGCACGGGCACGATACGCCCCATCCCCCGTCATCGTCGCCAACCGATCCAGGACGCACGCCGCCTCGCAGTTGAGCGCAAAGGGCCAGAGTGGGGTCTCTTGGTCCGCGCGGTCGCGGAAGCATCCGGCGCGCTCGTCCCACATGGTGCGAATGGCGAAGTGCATCAGCTCGGCGGCCAGCATCGAGTACGGCAGCTGGCCGGTGGCCACGTGCGCCCAGATCAACGCGGAGGTGACGCGCACCTGATCCGAAAGTAGGGCGGGTCCCGCCGAAGCCGAAGGCGATGGCGGACCGGCCACATGACGCACGCCCTGCCCCGGCGCGTAGGCGGGCACGACCACCGCCTCGAGCGATTTCAGCGCGAAGTCCCGGAGCCACGGGTCATCGAACATCGCCGACGCGCGGATGAAGGCGGCAATCATGTCCGCGTTGCGATCGACGTACATCGCGCGGTCCACCACGCGGGAGACGGCCGCCTGGCTGTTGAAGAATCCGCCGTCGCCTTCGTCCGCCAGCCCATGCTTGACCCAGCGCACGAGATCGGCGGCGCGCTCGCGGCACGGCTCGGAGTCCAGGCGCGTCGCCGCATCGAGCAGCAGTGCAAGCACTGCGGCGTTGTCGTCCAGCGTTTTCTCCGTCGCCGGCCGGCTCCAGTCGCGCCCTTCCGCATACCGGTAGAAGCCGCCGTTGGCGGAATCCCAGAGAGTATCGATCTTGCCCAGGGTGATCCCGGCGATCTCCTTCATCGGCTCGTCCGCGTCCTCGCCAGCCAGCCACAACGCCAGCTGCATCGCCGGCACATGCGGCGACTTCGGACCGGTGCCGAAGCCGCCGTAGTCCGCATCAAATTGATCGAGGAGGAGAGCGCGAAACCAGGAGATCGCGTCACGGTCCGGCTGCGCTCGACGTTGCTCGGGCCAGGGAAGGCGGACACTACCGGAAATTTTTTCCGTTATCTCCTCCTCGCGATCGCGCCAGGCGTCCGCCGTACGGGTCATCAGCGTCACCAGCTCATCGGGTCCCAGGTACGTGCCGCCGCTGAGCACGTGGCCATCCGGCGTCAACAGCGCGGTGGTGGGCCAGCCGCCCAGGTTGTAGCGTTCGTTGAGATCCGGACGGCGATCAGCGTCCACGCGGATCGTCACGAAGCGGCGCTCGGCCACCTCCACCACTTCAGGACGCTGATACGTGGCCTCGTCCATGGCGGCGCACTCTTCGGACCACGCCGTGACCAGGGCCAGGAGAATCGGCTTGTGTTCGGAGGCGGCCTCGGCTAATGCGGGCTCAGACCAGTCGCGCCAGCGGATGGTGTCGCGCAAGAGACAAATTATAATGGTGCGGAGTGGTTGCGCTGCGCTACGTGTATGTCCTCGCGTTGTCCCTCTGGTTCGGCGGGGCCATCATCGTGGGTCTGGTGGCCGCGCCTGTCAACGATCCGGTGCTCCACAGGTTCTTCCTCGTGTCGTACGCTGCCGGCGCCGCGCTCCTGATCACGCTGCTGGCGATGGGGCTGCTGGGGCCGCGGCCCTCGCGCTATGCCCTGCGGTTCGGCGTGGGCGTCGTCATGTTTGCCGCCACGCTCTATGCCGGACGCGAAATCCACGAGCTGACCACCGCTACGCTGGGCATTATCGTGGCCTGCGGCCTCGCCCTGCTCTTCTGGGAAGCGCGCGACGGCACTCGCGCCGCATGACCCACACCATCACCCTCATTCCCGGCGACGGGATCGGCCCCGAAGTCACCGCCGCCGTCACGCGCATTCTCGAATCCTCGGGCGTGGACATCCGCTGGGAGCGATTCGACGCCGGCGTGCCGGCCGTGAAGAAATACGGCACCCCGCTGCCGCAGGAGCTGCTCGATTCGGTCAGAAAAAATAAAGTCGCGTTGAAGGGTCCCGTCACCACGCCGGTGGGCGAAGGCTTCACCAGCGTGAACGTGGGGCTGCGCAAGGCGCTCGATCTCTACGCGAACCTGCGCCCGGTGAAAAACCTGCCGCACGTGGGCTCGCGGTTCGAGCACGTGGATCTCGTCATCGTGCGCGAGAACACCGAGGACCTGTACTCCGGCATCGAGCACGAAGTGGTGCCGGGGGTCGTCGAGAGCCTGAAGATCATTACGGCAGCGGCGTCCACGCGCATCGCCACGTTCGCGTTCGAGTACGCGCGGCGGCTCGGGCGCAGACGCGTGACCGCCATTCACAAGGCGAACATCATGAAGATGGCCGACGGCCTCTTCATCAAGTGCGCGCAGTCGGTGGCCGCACAGTATCCGGAGATCGGATACGACACGCAGATCATCGACGCCGCGTGCATGAACCTGGTGATGAAGCCCGAGCGGTTCGACGTGCTGCTGCTGCCGAATCTCTACGGCGACATCGTCTCGGATCTGTGTGCAGGACTGGTGGGCGGACTCGGCACGGTGGGCGCCGCGAACCTCGGCCTGGACACCGGCGTGTTCGAAGCGGTGCACGGCAGCGCGCCGGACATCGCGGGCAAAAACATTGCGAACCCGACGGCGCTGCTGCGATCGGCCCTGCTGATGCTCCAGCACATCGGCGAGACGGCGGCTGCCGCCCGCATCGAGGCGGCGCTGTTCCGCGCGCTCGCGACGCCCGCGAAGACCACCCGCGACCTCGGCGGTTCGGCCTCGACCACGGAATTCACGGATGCTATAGTTCAGGCGCTTCATGATTCCTGACGATCTCGCACAGGCCGTCCTCGCCCGCGAGGAAGTGGCCCGCTACCTTCGCAGCTCGCACGCCGGCGCCACGGGCCGCGAGCGCGTGTTCGCGTATCTCGAAGAGCTCCGGACCACGCAGCGCTACAAGTTTTATCGCGCGCTGCAGCACCCGCTCTATCCGATCCTCCGCAAAATCGAGCGCAAGGCCGAGCACGTGGACATCGTGGAGTCCGCCACGCGCGCGGGCCGCGTGATCTACGCGTCGAACCACAAGAGCCACACGGACTATCTGGTGGAGCCGCTCGTGCTGGACGACAACGGCGTGCGTCCGCCGATCATCGCCGCCGGCATCAACCTGTTCGGCGGACCGCTCGGCCTCATTCACAAGCACGTGACCGGCGCGATCCCGATCCGGCGCAACACGAAGGACCCTGCGTACCTGGTCACCCTGAAGGCGTACGTGGGCGAGCTGTTGAGAAACCAGGATCTGCTGTTTTATCCGGAGGGCGGCCGCAGCTACAGCGGCGAGCTCAAGCCGCCCAAGACCGGGTTGATCCATGCCGCGCTCACCTCAGAGCTGCCGGGCATCGTCATCATTCCGACCGCGATTTCGTACGATCTGGTGCTGGAAGATCACATCCTCTCCCGCCAGCGCGTGAAGCGGGCGCAGCGGCCGTTCACCCGTGAGCTGGCCGAGATGTTCCGCTACGCCGTCGGCTATCGCTCGCGCGCCTTCGTCACCTTCGGCCGTCCGATTCCGCTGGACGGGTGGGATCCGCAGTCGCGCCGGGACGTGATGGAGCTGGGGAAGGTCACGCGGCAGTCGATCGGCAAGCAGATCAAGGTGCTGCCCACCTCCGTCATCGCCACGGTGATGCGGCCGTCCATCACGCGGCGGGATCTCGAGGGCCGCGCCGACGCGCTGATCGACACGCTGCGCGCCGTGGGGGCGAACCTCGGCGTCTCGAGCGGACGCCAGGCCGTGGAAGAGGCCGTGGAGCCGCTGGAAGCCCGCGGCGTGATCGTGGCCGAGCGCGGCCGCTTCCGCGTGCGGGACCGCACGGTGCTCCGCTACTACGGCCGCATGATCGAGCACCTGCTGGCGTCGGGGTCGGGGAGAACGCATTAAGGGGTCTGACCCCTTGTTAAAGACCCCCTTACGCGTTCGGGGGTCAGACCCCTTGTTAAAGACCCCGTTACTAGTTCCGGGGTCAGACCCCTTGTTAAATTACGCGTTCGGGGGTCAGACCCCTCCTTATGCTGGCCTCTTCGTCGAAGGCGTTTTTCCAGGTTCTCTCGCACAGCCGCCTTCTCAAACGGCTCGCCTCCAAGTACGGGATGCGCGGCACCCGGTCGTTTGCCCGGCGCTTCATCGCGGGCGAAACCACCGCGGACGCCATCGCCGCGGTCCGCCAGGTGCAGGCGCAAGGCCTCCATCACACGCTCGATCACCTCGGCGAAAGCGTGACGTCCCGTGAAGGCACGGAAGCGTGCACGCGCGAATACCTCAACCTGATCGAGAACGTGGCGCAGGCGGGCATCGAGCGCAACATCTCGCTGAAGCTCACGCAGCTGGGCCTGGACGTGGACCGCGCCATCTGCGTCACGAATCTCGGGCGCGTGCTCACCGCCGCGGACCGCCACCAGTTTTTCGTCCGGATCGACATGGAGAGCTCCGCCTACACGGACGCCACGCTCTCAGTTTTCGAGAGCGTCTGGCGCGACGGCCACCACCAGGTGGGCGTGGTCCTGCAGTCGTGCCTGTATCGCACCGAGCAGGATTTCGAACGGGTGAACGCGCTGGGCGCGCGCATCCGGCTGGTGAAGGGCGCGTACCGCGAGCCGGCAAGCGTGGCGTACCCGCACAAATCAGACGTGGACTCCGCCTACGTCAAGCTGGCGAAGCGGCTGCTGCTGGAAGGTACCTATCCGGCGATTGCCACTCACGATGAGGCCATCATCGGCGAAGTGAAGCGCTTCGCCGCCGCGCACGGCATCGCCTCCGACCGGTACGAGTTCCAGATGCTGTACGGCATCCGGCGCGACCTGCAGGCCCGGCTGGTGGCCGAAGGCTTCCGCGTGCGCGTCTACGTTCCCTTCGGCAGGGAATGGTTCCCCTACTTCATGCGCCGCCTCGGCGAACGCCCCGCGAATGTCGGCTTCGTGCTCAGAGCGCTCGTCTCCGAAACGTAAACTCGCGGACAAATTCTCACCACAGAGGACTCATTGGAAGAACGGAGGAAATTATCCTTAAGGAAAGATTCCTCTGCTTTTCCTCTGAGACCTCTGTGGTGAAGGTTTTGCGCTGGCGGGGACCTAGACCTGCTGTTCGCGCGTGTCGGCGGTGGGGCCGTAGATTGCCGGCAGCGGGACGCCGCACATGCGGAGATAGACCGTGAGCTGTCCGCGGTGGTGGATGGCGTGGTTCATGACGAAGGAGCGGAACACCGCCACGCGCGGCATCGTGAAGACGATCTTGCCGGCCGTCTTCAGCGCCCACGGAACCATCAGCTCCGCGTCGGTGGCGGTGGCCAGCATGGCGCGTGACGTGCGGACGCCCTCGTCGTACATCGCCAGCATCTTCGCCGTGGATTCAAATACAGGCGGCACGTAGGGATCGCCGCCGGGAGGGTTCGTGTCGAACTGCGTCTCCTTCAACGTCATCGGCGTCCAGCCGGGGATGTTGGAGACGTGCATCGCCAGCTCGCCGAGCGACATTGACTTCTCGTGCGGCTTCCACCCCGCCTTCTCCTCCGGCACGCGCTCGAGCAGCGTGCGCGTGGTGGCCGTCTCATGATCAAACTCGGGTAATAGACTTTCAGCGATAGACATTATTTAGTTGTCGTGGGGCCCCACCCCCACGACGTACCACCGGCTCGCTCGGTGCCTTCGGCGCCGTCGCTTGCCGGCGTTTGATCGCGCCAACAAGCTGATTATTAGCAGCCACTCGTCACTCGTCACTCGTCACTAATCACTAGTCACTAATCACTATCCCCAATCACTGTCCCTATGCACCGTGTCCATGGAGAATGCGGGGAAGCAAACGGCGATGTACTCGGCGCCGTCGGGGCCGGGCGAGCTGTAACGCACCCACTCGCCCGGACGCGTGACGACGGCCTGGCCGGCGTTGATGTCCATGACGCCGCCTTCGTGCTCCACGCGCACCATGCCGCGCAGCACCACGGTGATCTCCTCGAAATCCGGGCGCTGGCCCGGCTCGCGCCATCCGGACGGTGACACCATGCGCGCCACGCTCACGCCGGAGTGCCCGGAGTTCACGCGGCCGGCATATTCCTCGATGCGTTTGGGCGGCTGACCTGCGGCCTTGATCACTGACGGCGCTGCGATAACGGTTGGCATCCGCCGATTCTATCGCGCCTGTCCCGCCGAAGCGCGAAGCGCGAAGGCGGACTCAGCGTCTCAGCGTCTGCAGGACGACTGGGATCGCGCCGACCACCCAGATAATGGGCGCCGCCAGAAAGGCGCGGGCGCGCGGAATGCCGCCGGTGACCGACAGGCCGATGGCCAGCAGCACCGTCACCCAGATCGTGAACACGTCAACCCGCCCCACCAGCGCGAGGAGCATCGGCGACACGGTGTTCGGATCGAGAAACCGGCCGATGCCCAGGCTCACGCGGAAACGTCCGTCCAGCGTGGCCGGATCCAGAAACAATCCCTGCAAGCCGTTCAGCACTAGCTCCAGCTTTCCAGCACATTGGGATCCTAAGCTTAGAATTCCACGTGGACAAGTTGTCGCG
>JADMIO010007283.1_pt1 | contig 45308 bp, 44 predicted proteins | sample 8958161 | NCBI WGS metagenome assembly JADMIO01 (sample SAMN16585339, study PRJNA669376) | soil metagenome | isolation source: Crop rotation soil | place: USA: Cullars Rotation, Alabama | collected 2011
GGCGGGTTAAGAAATCAGAAATCGGATCTGTCATCATATGCGTTTGCCCTTACTTCCTAAACGGTACGCCGAGGTGCTTCAGAAGGGCTTTGCCTTCCGTATCGTTTCGCGCTGTCGTGACGAGGGAAATGTTCAATCCTCGAATTTTATCGACTTTGTTGTAATCAACCTCAGGGAAAATAATCTGCTCTTTCACACCGATTGAGCAATTACCGCTTCCATCCAGCTTGCTCGTCACACCACGAAAATCGCGAACGCGAGGAAGCGCAATGTTCACAAAACGGTCCAGAAACTCCCACATACGGTTGCGTCGCAAAGTTACCGCGACTCCGATGGGCATTCCTTCACGCAACTTATAGGTTGCGATGGATTTCTTCGCCTTGGTCGTGATACTCTTTTGACCAGCGATAGACTCAAGAATCTCTCGGCTTATCTCAAGAACCTTAGGATTTTGGATAGACTCACCAAGACCCATATTCAAGACAATTTTTTCCAAACGTGGAGCCTGCATCTTATTGGAGAGCTGAAGTTCGCTCATCAGCACTGGCACCAGCTCTTTTTCATAATACTTTTTAAGCCTCGGGCTTTGTTCCGCTGCCATTTCTTCTCATCTCCCTTCAGACCGCTTCAGCGTTAATTCCACGCCCTTTGGCCACTCGAATCTTTTTACCATCTTCCGTCAATCGTGTTCCGGTGCGTACAGGACGCGCAAGACCCTCTGACATCAGCATTACATTAGATACATGCACGCTGCGCGCTACTTCAACGACACCACCTTCCGGATGCTTCTGGCTACGCTGAGGCTTCATGTGCTTCTTGTGCATGCCAATCCCATCTACGGTGACACGCTCAGCGCCTACGTCGATTTCTAGGACGCGGCCAATCTTGCCTTTCTTATCTTTGCTGCCAGAGACAACCTTTACTAAGTCGCCTTTTTTAATCTTCATCTCAACTTCCTTCACATCCACAAACTAGAGAACTTCAGGTGCCAGCGAAACAATCTTCATAAAGTTCTTGCCGCGCAGCTCTCTGGCTACTGGTCCGAAAATACGTGTTCCGATTGGCTCATCGTCCTTATTGATCAGCACCGCTCCGTTTTCATCAAAACGAATATAGGTACCGTCTGGTCTTGCGACCTCTTTGGCGGTGCGCACGACAACCGCGCGAACGACCGAGCCCTTCTTCACCTTCGAAGTGGGCGCGCTTTCCTTAACGCTGCAAATAATTACGTCACCGATCGATGCATAACGGCGATGCGATCCGCCGAGCACCTTGATGCACATGACTTTACGCGCTCCGCTATTATCCGCAACATTCAACACAGACTGAGTCTGAATCATGACTCGCTACTCCAATTCCTAAAAAACCAATAAAAGCAGCTATTACAGCGCTTTTTTGACAACTTCCTGAAGACGCCATCTCTTCATACGAGACATTGGCTTGCATTCAACGATAACAACCGTGTCGCCTTCTTGGCACACGTTTTTCTCGTCGTGAATATGGTATCGACTGTTTTTTCGCACGAATTTATTATATTTTCCGTGGCGAACCGTTCGATTGACTTCTACGGTGGCTGTCTTATCCATCTTGCTGCTCTTCACTACGCCCGTTTTGGTTCGTCGTGTAAGCTTGACTTCCCTTTCCATTACGCCTTCCTCTCAATCTCGCTTAAACGGGTGAGCACCTGTGCGAGCTCTTTTCTCTTTAGTCGCGGAGCTGCCGTGTTTAGAAGCTTTCCTGATGCCTTATCAAAACGGTCGAGCACGAGCTCCTTACGCAAGGTCTCTCTACGCTCATTCAATTCAGACTGGTTCAACCCAGCAATTTCTTTGTATTTCATCACAAATCCGTCTCGCCTTTCTTAAAGCTCATTGCTTGAAAAAATGATTTTCGTTTCGAAAGGCAACTTGGAAGAGGCCAGTTCCATAGCTCTTTTTGCCACATCGTCCGCAACGCCTTCCATCTCATAAAGCATGCGACCCGGTTTGACAACCGCCACGTAACCTTCAACGCCACCCTTTCCTTTACCCATTCGAACTTCAGCAGGCTTCTTGGTAACCGGCTTATCAGGGAATACTCTGATCCAAATCTTTCCACCACGCTTGACGTGTCTCGTCAAAGCGATACGAGCGGCTTCGATTTGTCTGGCGGTTAGCCAACCTCTGCCTACACACATAAGGCCTACGGTACCGAAAGAGAGCTCAGTGCCCCCTTTGGCAGTGCCGTGCACGCGGCCTTTGTGCATTTTTCTAAATTTTGTACGCGCTGGTGATAACATCTCTTAACCTTTATTACCTGTAAGCGTTGACCCTGCGCTCAACACTTCGCCTTTAAAGAGCCAAACCTTGCAACCGATGATGCCGTACGTGGTTTTGGCTTGCGAAAAACCGTACTCGATGTCCGCTCTGAGGGTGTGCAAAGGAACGCGTCCTTCACGGTACCACTCGCGTCTCGACATTTCGGCACCGCCCAAACGTCCAGACACCGCTACACGAATACCCTTAACTCCAAACTTCTGAGCAGTCGTAATGGCTTTCTTCATAGCCCTTCGGAATGCAACACGGCGCTCCAACTGCTGAGCAACGCTCTCAGAGATCAGCTGCGCATCAGCTTCAGGCTTACGAACTTCGACAATATTCAGAAACATCTCAGAACCAGACAGCTTCTGAAGTTCGTTCTTAAGCTGTTCGATTCCGGCGCCTTTCTTGCCGATGATCATTCCTGGTCGAGCAGCGTGAACGCTTACCTTGCACTTGTTTGCTGCACGTTCAATGGTCACCTTGGAGATACCCGCGGATTTGCACTCGCGATTTAGGTATTCCCTGACCTTGACGTCTTCGCCCAACCACTGAGCATATCCGCTCTCACGAAACCACTTGGAATCCCACGTCTTATTTACACCGAGGCGGAACCCGACCGGACTTACTTTCTGGCCCATCTTAGGCACTCCTCTTCACGTCTGAGACGCTCAATTCGATGTGCGAGCTTTGCTTACGAATAGGCGTTGCCCGACCTTGCGCTCGTTGCATAAAACGCTTTCCGATGGCACCTTTGTGTACCTGCACTTCGGAAATAACCAACTCGTCTACGTTCATTCGGCGTTCAGACGCGTTTGCCACTGCTGACTCAAGAAGCTTCTTAAGTGGTTTAGCGGCAGCCTTAGGTTGATGAGTCAACATCAACATCGCCGATGCAACATCTGCTCCGCGAAGCAAATCCGCTACAACACGGACCTTGCGTGCGCTCATGCTCAAACCGCGAAGACTTGCCTTCGCAGGTCCGTCCTGTCTTTGCTTTTCGCGCGCTATGGCTTTTTCTCTATCATTCGTTGCCATTTCTAATCTCCAAATTCCTTAAACAGCCTTCTTGACCTTTTTATCGGTCGGGTGCGTCACGAAATGCCGTGTGGGGGCAAACTCACCAAGCTTGTGGCCAACCATATTCTCGGTCACAAAAACAGGGATAAATTTACGTCCGTTGTGAACCGCAAAAGTGCGACCTACAAACTCTGGCGTAATCGTCGATCGTCTCGACCAGGTTTTTACTACTTGCCTGACCGCATTGGCGTCGCTGTTACCCACCTTCTTCCAAAGGTGCGCGTCAACAAAAGGTCCTTTCTTTAACGAGCGTGGCATAAATCCGTTATCTCCCTTACTTCCTGCGCTTCACAATCATGCTATCGGTGCGCTTGTTATGACGCGTACGATGACCCTTAGTTGGCTGACCCCATGGTGAAACCGGATGACGGCCACCAGAAGTACGACCTTCACCACCACCGTGTGGGTGATCAACTGGGTTCATAGAAACACCGCGATTGTGCGGCATACGACCGAGCCATCTTGCTCGACCTGCTTTACCAATACGAATCAATTCGTGTTCTGTATTACCTACCTGACCAACTGTAGCAAAGCATTCAACATGAACGCGTCTGGTCTCTCCAGACGGCAAGCGAACACTGGCATAGTCACCTTCACGCGCCATTAACTGGGCGGAGGTTCCTGCTGAGCGCACCATCTGCGCGCCCTTGCCTTGCTTCAATTCAATGCAATGTATCTGAGTACCAAGAGGGATGCTCTTAAGGGGCAAGTGGTTCCCCGGCTGAATATCCGCATTGGGGCCGGATTGAACGATATCGCCGACCTTAAGGCCTACCGGAGCGAGAATATATGTCTTAACACCATCCGCATAGTGCAGGAGGGCAAGACGTGCGCTGCGGTTCGGGTCGTACTCTAGAGCTGCAACAGTTGCAGGGATAGCGATACGATTGCGAACAAAATCGATGTCTCTTAGCTTTCTTTTATGGCCGCCACCCTTAAAACGAACCGTAATTCGTCCGGTGTTGCCACGGCCGCCCGAAGAGTGCTTACCTTTAAGGAGTCGCTTCTCTGGCTTCTTCTTTGTCAAATCCGAAAAATCATGACCTGTTGTCAACCGACGACCTGCTGTCGTGGGTCGATAACTCTTTATACCCATTTCACACCACCTGGCCCTAACTTTCGAACGCGGTCGTTCGAATTTGCGGCCTATATTGTCTTAATTCTTGTTAAGCGTTCTCGCCTTCCGTTGCGGGCGCACCCATCTGGACGCCGAACACGTCTAGATCAGCACCAGCTGCGATTGTCAATACAGCTTTCTTAAAGTTGTTCTGCTTTCCCATCGACTTTCCGACGCGCTTCGTCTTTCCACGAACGATAGAAGTCTTGACGTCTTCTACTTTCACGTTGAATAGCTTTTGAGTAGCCATCTTAATCTGCGTTTTCGTCGCTCTCGTATCGACTTCCAGCACCACTTTGCGATCTCGATCGCGAAGCGTTGAGCTTTTCTCAGTCAAAATAGGGCGCTTGATTACATTATAGAGTGACGTCATATCTTATTCCTGCCCCAAAAGACGAGCTTGAACAGCGTTGACTGCTTTTTGCGTCATTATCAGATTCGGGTACTTGAGAAGGTCATAAACATTCAAGCCTTCAACCGCCAAGTAGCGTGAATCAGGCAAGTTGCGCATGCTTCTCTTCAGGCCTTCGTTCCCACTGTCAACAACCAAAGCCTTGGGTGAACCAAGCGTAGTCAGAGCCGTTGATGCTGCCTTAGTCTTCGCCCCATTTGGTTCGAAAGCGTCAACGATCTTCAGGTTGTTCTCCCGAAGACGCAGGCTCAAAGCAACGGCAAGACCAATGCGCTTCTTCGCTTTTGGCATTTGGTAGCTATAGTCGCGTGGTTTAGGGGCAAACGCTACACCACCACCAATCTGGTGAGGGTTTCGCAAAGAACCTTGACGCGCCATACCACGTCCCTTTTGAGGGAATGGCTTGGCGGTGCGACCGTTGACTTCAGCTTTCGTCTTAGCGCATTGGGTACCCGCTCTACGCGAAGCCCTCTGCCAGTTGACGATTTCGGTCAACAGGTACGGTCGGTTCTCGACACCAAACACTTCGTCTGAAAGCTCCATGCTTCCGACTTTCGTATTTGACAAGTTAAAAATATCTACTGCTGGCATAACCTTTCCTTCTCACCAACCTAATTTAGCTCTTCAGCTCAACATCAACGCCGGCTGACAAGTCCAGCTTCATAAGGGCGTCGAGAGTCTGCTGTGTCGGATCCAAAATATCCAGCAGTCTCTTATGCGTCCGAACTTCGAATTGTTCACGCGACTTCTTGTCAATAAACGGGCTTCGCAAAACCGTATATTTTGTCTTACCCGTAGGCAGAGGCACCGGCCCAACAATGCGAGCACCCGTACGGATAGCCGTACTTGCGATCTCACCAGCGGACACATCAAGCAACTTATGATCGTAAGCTTTGAGCCGAATCCGAATTTTACTCTTCGTGGTCATTTCACTAATCTCCAGTACCTTCGCTCAATGCTTATTCAACGATCTCGGAAACAACACCTGCGCCAACGGTATGGCCACCTTCGCGGATAGCGAAGCGTAGTTCTTTATCCATAGCGATAGGCGTAATCAACTCAACCGTAATGGTTACGTTGTCACCTGGCATCACCATTTCCGAGCCTTCTGGCAAGGTAATGGTTCCAGTTACGTCTGTCGTTCTGAAGTAGAACTGCGGGCGATAGTTAGCAAAAAATGGAGTGTGACGTCCGCCTTCTTCTTTGGTCAACACGTACACAGCAGCTTTAAACTTCTTGTGTGGCGTGATGGAGCCTGGCTTAGCCAAAACCTGACCGCGCTCAACGTCTTCGCGCTTCGTACCACGAAGCAAGCAACCAACGTTATCGCCAGCCTGACCTTGATCAAGCAACTTACGGAACATTTCAACGCCAGTGACGATGGTCTTGGTCGTTGGCTTGTAACCAACGATTTCGATTTCTTCGCCGACTTTGACGATTCCGCGCTCAATACGACCGGTTACTACAGTTCCACGACCGGAAATGGAGAACACGTCTTCGATTGGCATAATAAACGGACGGTCAATGTCACGCTTTGGATCTGGGATGTAGCTATCAACAGCGTCCATCAGCTTGAAAATCGACTTCACGCCGAGATCGCTGTCTTCGCCTTCAAGGGCTTTAAGAGCGGATCCGCGTACAACAGGAATGTCATCGCCAGGGAACTTGTAAAGGCTGAGCAACTCGCGCACTTCCAGTTCAACCAAGTCCAAGAGCTCAGGGTCATCAACCATGTCGCACTTGTTCATATATACAACGATGTATGGCACACCTACCTGACGAGCAAGCAAGATGTGTTCGCGTGTCTGAGGCATAGGACCGTCAGCAGCAGACACCACCAAAATCGCGCCGTCCATCTGTGCAGCACCGGTGATCATGTTCTTCACATAATCGGCGTGGCCTGGGCAGTCTACGTGAGCGTAGTGACGCTTGTCGGTTTGGTACTCAAGGTGAGCTGTCGAAATCGTGATACCACGAGCGCGCTCTTCTGGAGTCTTATCGATTTGGTCGTAAGCAACTGCCTTCGCCTGGCCCTTGGATGACAACACCTTCGTAATTGCTGCAGACAAAGTTGTCTTGCCGTGATCGACGTGGCCGATCGTTCCTACGTTTACGTGAGGCTTGTCACGTGTAAATTTCTCTTTAGACATCTCTTTTGCTCCTCAAATCCTAAAAATTTTAACTAAGCTCCGGTCGCTTTCGAAACAATGACTTGCGCAATCGCGTTCGGCACCGGTTCATAATGGCTAAATTCCATCGTATAGGTCGCTCGTCCTTGCGTGCGGGAGCGAAGATCATTCACATACCCGAACATTTCCGCCAGAGGGACATTAGCTTCAACAACCTTGAGGCCGCTGCGCTCTTCCATGCCAGTGATACGACCACGGCGGCTATTCAAGTCACCAATCACGTCACCCATCCAATCTTCCGGCGTCAATACTTCGGCCTTCATAATCGGTTCGAGAATAATCGGTGCTGCTTTCTTCGCGCCTTCCTTGAAAGCCATCGAAGCTGCAATCTTAAACGCCATTTCGTTGGAATCCACATCATGGTAGCTTCCTTCGAACAAGGTCGCCTTGATATCTACGACTGGATAGCCAGCTTGAATACCACCATCAAGCGCTTCTTCAATACCCTTCTTAACCGCTGGGATGTATTCCTTAGGAACTGAACCACCCACGATCGCATTAACGAACTCGTAGCCTTTACCAGATTCGTTCGACTCAAGCTTAAGCCAAACGTGTCCGTACTGACCGCGACCACCGCTCTGCTTGATATATTTGCCTTCCTGCTCGATAGTCTTTGTGATGGTTTCTCTGTATGCCACCTGCGGTTTACCCACATTGGCCTCCACAGCAAACTCACGCTTCAAGCGGTCCACAATAATTTCGAGGTGGAGTTCACCCATTCCAGCGATGGTAGTTTGGCCAGTTTCTTCATCGACACTGACGCGCAAAGAAGGATCTTCTCCGCCTAGTTTCGACAATGAAATACCCATCTTCTCTTGATCACCCTTTGTCTTGGGTTCAATCGCAAGCTTCACCACAGCGGGTGGAACTTCGATGGACTCCAAAATAACCGGATGGTTGGGGTCACAAAGGGTATCTCCGGTCGTTGCTTCAACACCGATCGCCGCACAGATACCGCCAGCTGTTACTTCTTCGATTTCTTCGCGCTTATCCGCAAACATGCGAACCAAACGACCTATTCTGGTCTTCTTGCCATTTCGCATGTTAATGACGGTTTCGCCCTTGCGAAGAACACCCGAGTAAACACGCAAAAACGTTAACTGACCATACTTATCATTAATGATCTTAAATGCGAGAGCCGCGAAAGGATCGGTATTTTTAGCGTGGCGCAGAGCCGGCTCACCATTCTCAAGCTTGCCTTCAACAGGCTTTCGGTCAAGTGGAGATGGGAGGAAATCCAAAACTGAATCAAGGAGAAACTGAACACCCTTGTTCTTAAACGCGGATCCACAGAAGGTCGGCACAATCTTCGCAGCAAGTGTTCCTGCACGAAGCGCCTTAATGACATCAGCTTCCGTGATATCGCCACCCTCAAGGAATTTCTCTGCGAAAGCGTCGTCGCAATCCGCACAATCCTCAAGAAGCTTCTCTCGATATTCATTCGACTGAGCTTTTAGATCTTCAGGGATATCAACGATATCGTACTTCGCACCCAACTCATCATCATGCCAGACGATGGCTTTCATGCGAACCAGATCAACCAGCCCCTTAAATGAGGATTCAATACCAATAGGTAGAGTAATAACAGCTGGTCTCGCCTTCAACCGGTCGACAATCATGTCAACACAGCGGAAGAAGTTCGCGCCGGTTCGGTCGAGCTTGTTCACGAAGCACATTCGTGGAACACCGTAACGGTCAGCTTGACGCCAAACTGTTTCAGACTGCGGCTCTACGCCAGCCACTCCGTCAAACACCGTAACCGCACCATCAAGCACGCGCATCGAGCGCTGCACTTCAATGGTAAAATCTACGTGTCCAGGAGTATCAATAATGTTAATACGAAACGGAAGCGACTTTTCGTCTTCGTGGCGCTTCCACTCGCAGGTTACTGCAGCGGCTGTAATCGTAATACCGCGCTCGCGCTCTTGAGCCATATAGTCGGTGGTTGCTGCACCATCGTGCACTTCGCCGATTTTGTGACTACGGCCCGTATAATAAAGGATACGCTCAGTTGTCGTCGTTTTACCGGCGTCAATGTGAGCCACAATTCCTATATTACGAACACGCTCTAAAGGTATTTCCTTTTCCATTTCTTACAACCCTGCAGCTGGCATTACCAGCGATAGTGAGCGAAAGCCTTATTAGCTTCAGCCATACGATGCGTGTCATCACGCTTCTTAACTGCACCACCACGGCTTTGAGCCGCATCCATAATTTCGTTTGCGAGAGAATCTCTCATGGTTCGGTCGCCACGCTCATGAGCGTAGTCTCTGAGCCATCGGAACGCCAACGCAACGCGTCGCTCTGGTCTCACTTCAACCGGAACTTGGTAGTTTGCACCACCTACACGTCTCGAACGAACTTCAACGTTTGGTTTGATGTTCTCAAGAGCGCGCTTGAATACTTTAATGGGGTCTTCTTTGAGGCGTTCTTCGACTAAGTCAAAGGCGCCATACACGATGTTTTCCGCAACGGACTTTTTGCCGCTGGTCATTACAACGTTCATAAACTTGCTTACAAGCCGATCACCGAACTTAGGATCCGGATCGATATTGCGTTTTGGTACTTCACGACGCCTGGGCATCTTTTACTTCCCTCTCTTGGTGCCGTATTTAGAGCGGCTCTGTTTACGATTTGCTACGCCAACCGAATCAAAGGCGCCGCGAACGATATGGTAACGAACTCCGGGCAAGTCTTTCACACGTCCGCCACGGATCAGAACCACGGAGTGTTCTTGGAGGTTATGGCCTTCGCCGGGAATGTAGGTCGTCACTTCAAGGCTGTTTGTCAAACGCACACGAGCCACTTTACGAAGCGCTGAATTAGGCTTCTTCGGTGTCTGCGTGTAAACACGCGTGCATACGCCACGCTTCTGCGGGCAGTTCTGCAGGTGGGGCGAATCGCTTCGCTCCTCGATTTTCTTGCGGCCTTTGCGAACCAATTGGTTTATGGTCGGCATTCTAAAACATCCTTTTGCACACTGTTTTGCCTTGGCTTAAGTAGCGTTTTGGCACCACTTGTAAAGGGCTATTACAGCGAAAAGCTCACGTTTTTTGCTGCAAAGAACCTTATTGCCCTATCTCAGGAGGGGCGGAGTGTAATGAGGAGACGTGGTTCTGTCAATGCTAGATTGTTGAAACACTTCGCTTTTTTTGCATGTTGAAGATTGAAAAAGGAACGAACATGAGCTTGGATGGCATCAAATGGGCGGGCCTAGAATCAATCGAACCTCTTCGTCAGGGAGGAATGGCTGAACTTTTTCTCGCTAAAAAGAGGGTGGCGTCTACCCCTAAGCTGCTAGTGATTAAGCGGCTGCAGCCGCGTTTTGCGGATGATGAACTGGCGAGTTTGCTCTTTGCGAACGAGATCGAATTTCATGCAAGCCTTGACCACCCACATATTGTTCAGCTTTTGGACTGTGGGTCCGAGGGATCGTCGCTTTATATGGCGCTTGAATATATGGCTCAGGGTGATCTGTTTTCAACAATTGGGGATCTAGGGCGGCATAGCGAGCGATACCGTTGCGAGCTGGTTTTACGGGCGTTTAGTGAGGTTTCGCAGGCACTTATTCATGTTCATGAGCTAGGGGTCCACCACGACATCTCTCCTTGCAATATTTTGTGCTCTTCTAGCCTGTCGTTTAAGCTTAACGATTTTGGTGTCGCACAAAAAATGGGTGATGATTGGTGTAAAGATCGCCTAGGCCGTGGAAAGTTTCGATACATGTCTCCGGAGCAGATCTCGGGCTCTCATGCCGATCCGCGATCCGATCTTTTTTCGCTCGCAGCTACGATGGCTGAGACTTTTTCGGGCCGCAGGCTTTATGGTGACAAGAGCGCAGATCAGATACTTCGCACCATCCGTTCTGGAGACTACCTGAAGCATTTTTATGAGCTTTCTTTGCCAAATGATCTGAGAGAGATCATATTGCGATCTGTTCAACCCTGCCCTGAAGATCGTTTCCAATCCGCAAGGGAGGTCTTTGAGGCGCTGGAGCTCGCGCGTGCACTGAGGCTATGCAACAGCCTGCCAGCATTGCCTGCGGCCCCACAACCGACCAAGGAGCTCCCACCGCGCGAAATAAAAAGCTGGGCGCGCATAGTCTCTTTTCTATTGATTGTGCCGATCTTGATCTTTATGCCCTGGATCAGCCGGACTTTGTCCGCGAAACGTCCGCTAAGGCAGCCTTAGCTCCTTCTTGAGCGGCGTCTTTCTTGCTTGGGCCCTGCCCTTTTGCGAGCAGTTTTTCTCCTACGTAGACTTCAACAACGAAGGTAGGCGCATGAGGCGGTCCTAAAGACTGCACTACTTTGTAGACCGGAGTGAGCCCGAAGCTGGCCTGAGTCCATTCCTGAAGCTCCGTTTTTGCGTCTTTCGGAGCGATCGCTACTTTGGTTGGCACTTCACCCACAAATCTAAGCACGAGATCACGAGCAGGTTCGAAGCCACCATCAAGGTAGACTGCTCCAATCAGCGCTTCGAGACCATCACAAAGCAGGGAGGGAAGCTCCACGCCCGTGACCTTCCGCATAGAGGGTGAAACGCGTATCAAGGTGCCTAAACCCGCTTTACGTGCTCCCTCGGCCAAACTTGCTTCGCACACATAGTTGGCACGCAACTGCGTCAACGTACCCTCATCGGCGCGCGGAGACGTTTTGAAAAGCTCAAGTGCGGTGATCATCGACAAGATAGCATCACCGAGAAACTCGAGTCTTTCGTTTTGCGAAACGATATTGTCTTTGAGCCGCTCGTCACGAGCAAAACTACGATGCGTCAGCGCCTCAAGCAAAAGCGTTCTATCATTAAATCGATAGCCAATTTGCGTTTCAGCTTGAGCCAGCAATTCGCTCGTGTCTTTCGCTCCGATCATTTTCTACTGTTCCTTGCCGCGTCCACGAAGCACGAGCTTAACCGGAACACCTTTAAACCCAAATGCCTCGCGAAACTGATTGATCAAGAAGCGACGATAAGAGAAATGGACATCTTCCGGAGCGTTGCAGGCAACTATAAAGGTTGGAGGAGCAGCCTTAACTTGGGTTCCGTAAAAGAACTTCACGCGCCTGCCCTTGGCCACAGGAGCCGAGTGAAGGGCCTGGGCCTTCTCTAGAACTTTGTTCACTTGCGAGGTGGGTACGCGTCTATGATATTCTTCGTGAAGTTGAACAATTTCGTCGAGGACGTCAAATACGCGGCTCCCTGTTTTCGCAGAAACCAAACGCACTGGTGCATGAGCGAGAAACTGAAGCTTATCGCGAACACCTTGCACAACCACATCTGATTTCAGCTCTTTCTCCTTAGAAAGATCCCACTTGTTTACAACAATTACTGCGCCTTTTGATTTGTCTTCAATGAAGCCTGCGATTTTTTGATCTTGTTCGCTGACGGGCTCGGTTGCATCAAGCATCAGCACTGCAATATCGGCCCTATCGAGCGCGCACAGCGTCGCTGAAACCGACATTTTCTCCGTTTCTTCGTAGATACTGCGCTTTCGTCTTATACCTGCCGTATCGATGAGCTTAAACCTCTTTCCGCCATATTCGATATGCGAATCGACAGCGTCAGTGGTGGTTCCTGGTATTTCCGACACGAGATGTCGCTCTTCAGAAAGAAGGCGGTTGAGAAAACTGGATTTTCCAGCATTAGGCTTACCTAATATCGCAACACAAATTTCTGGTTCTGCGGGGGTATCGTTTGCATCTTGTTTTTCAAAACGCTCAGATATGTTCTCGTAGAGGTCTTCTATTCCAAAACCATGTGCGGCGGAAATCGCAATCAGCGTATCGAAGCCCAACGCAAAAAAATCAAAGGCAGAGTCTTGCGCAGCTTTCGTTTCAGCCTTGTTTACGGCAAGAATAACGGGCTTGGAGGCCTCTCTCAGCTTTTGAGCGACAATGCGATCATCTTCATCGATCCCAAAGAGCCCATCGACCACAAAAATGACCAAATCGGACTGCTCAATCGCAACCTCGGTTTGCTTCATCATTGCTTCCGACAGTTCTTTTTCGCTTTTGGTTTCTACACCGGCCGTATCAATGATTTCGCACAGAACACCGTTTATATTCGCCTCAGCATAGATTCGGTCACGCGTAAGCCCTGGCGTTTGGTGCGCCAAGCTTAGCCTCTTTTTCGCCATGCGATTAAAAAGCGTACTCTTGCCTACATTCGGCCTGCCAACTAAAGAAACAAGGGGTCTTCTTGCAGGCCCCGACAATTCAGATTTTTCATTCATGATTTTTTAACTACACACTCGAAGGCTCCAGATCTTCAGCTGAAGTACGCAAGATTTCTGCTTCCTTGCGTGCCGCAGCTTGGGCCTCTCGCTCTTGGTCAACTGATTCTCGCGTTTTTAATGAAGTTGTGGGCTTTGCACGACTCAGCGTTTCGCCGGCCATCACGCGCCTCACTTCATCCCCATCAATGGTTTCATATTCAAGCAATGCTCTTGCAACGCGCTTCAAAGCATCGAAGTTGTCTTCCAGTAACTTTCTGGCACGCTGATACTGCTCCAGCACAATACGTCTGACTTCAGCGTCGATCTCTTGAGCCGTTTTTTCTGAAAAGTCTTTGGACTTACCAAAATCGCGACCCATAAATACTTCGTTCTCGTTGCGGCCGAAAACCATCGGTCCCATGCGATCGGACATACCCCAGTCGCATACCATCTTCTGAGCAAGCTCTGTCGCTTTCTCAAAATCGTTTCCGGCACCAGAAGTGAGTTCCTGAAAGGTGAGTTCTTCCGCAATACGGCCACCCATCAAGATCGCAACTTGATTCTCCGCAAAGGTACGAGTCATCGAATAACGATCCTCAATCGGAAGCTGCATGGTTACGCCAAGAGCACGTCCGCGCGGGATAATACTGACTTTATGCACGGGGTCTGTGTCTGTCGGCAAAAGAATAGAGACCAAAGCATGGCCGGCTTCGTGATGGGCGGTATTTTCGATCTCTTTGCGAGACATAACCATCGTTTTACGCTCAGCACCCATGAGAATTTTCTCACGCGCGCCTTCGAAATCGGCCATATCTACAACTTCTTTACCGAAACGCGCGGCAATAAGGGCTGACTCATTAACCAAGTTTTCTAAATCAGCACCACTCATACCTGGAGTCGAGCGTGCCAGAACCTGAATATCCACATCTTTGGCAAGGGGAACCCTGCGTGAATGGACACGTAAAATGGCCTCGCGACCAATCAAATCTGGCCTCGGAACTACAACACGCCTATCAAAGCGTCCGGGACGCAAAATAGCGGGATCCAAAACATCCGGTCTATTGGTCGCAGCAATAATGATCACGCCTTCGTTGGATTCAAAACCATCCATTTCAACCAAAAGCTGATTAAGCGTTTGCTCACGTTCATCGTGACCACCGCCCATGCCGGCGCCTCTTTGGCGACCTACGGCGTCGATTTCATCGATGAAAATAATGCAAGGAGCGTTTTTCTTGCCTTGCTCAAAGAGGTCGCGAACGCGGCTTGCACCGACGCCCACGAACATCTCTACGAAATCTGAACCGGCTATAGTGAAGAAAGGAACTCCAGCCTCGCCTGCAATGGCTCTAGCAAGCAGTGTTTTTCCGGTTCCCGGTGCGCCCATCAAGAGCACGCCCTTAGGGATGCGACCGCCAAGCTTGGTGAAACGCTTTGGGTCTTTCAAAAATTGAACGATTTCTTCCAGCTCGGCTTTGCACTCATCGACGCCTGCGACATCTGCAAAAGTGACTTTGCCTTGATTTTCCGTGAGCATTCGAGCTTTGCTTTTACCAAAGGTCATGGCCCGACCGCCGCCTGCTTGAAGCTGGCGCATGAAGAATAGGAGAACGCCAATCATGAGCAGCATGGGAAGAAGCTGGATTATGAAGCCCCAAAAACCGCCGGTATCTCTTTCTTCAACATTGTATTCCATGTTGTGTTCGCTGCGGGCTTTCAGAAGTATGGGCGTTACGCTCGCGTCGCGTTCACCTTTTGTCTTAAACTTCGTTCCATCTTTGTATTCACCCGAATACTCGAGTCCCGAAACTGTCAATTTTTTGACGTTTCCAGCTTGAATATCAGCAATCAGCGTTCCAAAAGGCTTGGCGCTTGGGGTTTGATTTCCGTTTACGAGCATATAAACGGTCAATACAAAAAGACCGACAACCACATAAATCAGAAGAGTTTTTTGATACTGTTTCACAAAAAAACCACTCCACGTTTGCAGGCAAGCTCACTCTTGAGCTGGCCCTCGCCTCTCTTCATTGTACCAGCAAGTCGTTCTGATTTCGATAAAGAGATAAAAACGCCGGCGTCATCAGGACTTTCGCCCCCGGCAGGTCGAAATTGAGTCGCTCGGGTCGGCGTACAGTAATCGAGTTCGCGCTCGGGTCAACCCCTGAGGTGCCGATCAACGCCAAAGAGGCTGCTTTTTTGATCACAGTTTCGATCGCGGATCGCGCGTTGCGGGGATCTCGCTCCGGACATACCTGCCTGTAAGCTTGCTGAAGTTGTATCCGAAGAAGATGAGGGGAAGTATCCACACACAGGGCAATGCGATCAGGATCTACTTCGCACAGAGTTTCATGAACACGCTCCTGCTCACGCTTTTGAGCCACTTCAGAGAGGCGGTTGATTGGGCTCACACTGAGGCTACGCGCTTCATGTCGCAGAAAATCCCTCGCCTTTTGGCGCGCACACGAACCATCCTCATTACTCGGGTCACGAAAGAAATCGGTAACGCCTATTGAGGTTAAAAAGAGGAGCAAATCTGCCCTTTGAAGATCCAAGAAGGGCCTGACTAAAGTACCGAACTTAGCAGGACGTTCCTGTTGAATCCCAGCTCCATTTGCGCCACCACCGAAGCCGAAGAGGTCCATGATAAGGCCTTCCGCATCATCGTCTTTCTGGTGGGCGGTGCACAGCACACCAATGCCTCGACGCGTGAGTTCGGCGGAAATGGCATTGTAACGAGCCTCCCTCATCACGGCTTCGGACTTCTTCGTAACGAAAACTGGCAAAACCTCAGCTTCAAAGCCTAAAAGCCGAGCTCGCGATAGGACTGCACGGGCTTCAGCACTGCTTTCTTGACGCGCATGGTGATTCACAACAACAACCATAAAGCGCATCGAAAACCGCTGAGGCCAGCGCGCAACTGCTTCCATGAGCGCCCTTGAATCCAATCCTCCGCTCACGGAAAGCGCCACCGATTTTCCTTGGTGTGGGGCCAGGGCGCGCTCCAGTGAAGCAAATATTTTTTGTGCGACACGTCTTTTCAGCGTTTGCAGGGAGGAGAGTTCAATCGTCATTACACATCAGCGGGAACTTGCGACCGACCCGCACGCAGCGCCTCGTTATAGACAATCTTGTCTTTATATTTGTCTTTAAGATGCGCAACGAACTCATTTAGAAACTCATTGGAACGCTGCTGCAAAATAGACGAGCGCAATGCGTCTTTTTCTTTATCAAAAAGCGCCAAATCAGCTGCCTTACGCTCTCTAAGAGCCAGGATGTAAAGGCGGCCATTCGCGAGCACTGGCGTTGTTGTATACTGTGTATCGCCAGCCAGGCCAAACGCGCTGCTTAGAATCTCAGGTGTTGTGAAGCCGAAGCCTGTTATCTTAACCTGATTGCGCGTAAAAAGCTCTGAAGATCCGAACACAGGAGCAACGTCGGCAGCGCTCGGCTCACTTCCTTTCTCTTTTTTGGTCAAGTCGGCACGCACAACATGATCGATTTTCTTGCCGGTCTTTAACTCATCAATGATAGAAGCCGCGTATTTCTTGGCCTCTTCCATTTTTTGGTCTTTGTCTTTGCCTTGAAAGTGCGCGGGATCAATACGAATAAAGTCGACAGCCACTTGCTCGTTTTTGATGACATAGCTGGTCTTCAGATCCGTTTCGGTTATAGGCATTCCAGCAAGAAGAATCTCTTCCATTCGAGCTGCGAGCAGATTGCGGCGCGTACGCGCTTCAAACTCGCCTGCAGTAATATGATACTGTTCTTCGATGTTCTTTTCGTATTGCTTTTTCTTTTCTTCATCAAACGGGACACCGCCCGTAATCTGGCGAGCCACTTCTTCATCGGTCACAGTCAGATTGTTGGCCTCGGCAAGCTGGGCTAGAAGCTCGCGCCTCACAAAATAGTCTAAAACTTGATTTGAGAAGCCTTGCTGCTCTAGTTGCTCGCGAGTGACTCCTCTGAACATTTGCATCTGTGAAACTTGATCCGAGTAAAACGCTTCAAACTCGTTCATGCTTACCGCACGACCGTTCACCTCTACGGCAAAAAGAGTAACCGGAGCAACCCTCCCCGCCCAGGGTCCGAAATTGACCGCGAAGACGAAGATAATGACTGCAAACAGCAAGGAGAAAACCCAGGAATTTGCGTGACGGCGCATTGAATCAAGCATGTGAACAAACCTCAACAAACATCATTTGACGTATTGCTTCTTTTGTGAACTTTCGGCATTTGAAACTAAAATGGCTTGCAACTTAATTCAAGGATAAAGAAAAACGATGGCCGGATTTTTACATTCTTGGTTTTCTAACGACATCGCAATAGATCTCGGCACATCGAATACCTTGCTGTTTCTTCGTGGACGAGGAATCGTCATCAATGAGCCCAGTGTTGTGGCCATTGATTCTAAACAGGTTGGCAAGAATCGCCTTGTTGCGGTGGGCCGTGAAGCCAAAGACATGCTAGGTCGCACGCCTGGATCGATTGAAGCCATACGCCCTATTCAGAAAGGCGTAATCGCAGATTTCGATGCAACAGTTGCCATGCTGCGCAACTTTATCGAGAAAGTGCACGGACGCATGTCGATCCTAAAGCCCAGGGCAGTGATCGGTGTTCCCGTCGGAATTACCGAAGTTGAAAAACGCGCAGTAAAAGAAGCTGCCGAATCCGGAAATGCGGGCGAAGTGTTTTTGATCGAAGAGCCGATGGCCGCTGCGATCGGCGCTGGCATGCCCATTACCGAGCCCTATGGCAATATGATCGTTGATATTGGGGGCGGCAACACAGAAGTCGCAGTGATTTCCCTTGGAGGAATCGTTTACAGCCATTCCGTGCGTATAGGCGGCGATAAGCTCGACGAGGCAATCGCTTTGCATATCAAACGCCGTTACTCCTTACTCATCGGCGAGAGAACCGCCGAGCAAATCAAGATTCGCCTTGGTTCAGCTTACCCTGACCCCTCCTTGGGTTCTATGGAAGTTAAAGGCCGAGACATTGTAGCTGGCGTACCTAGAACCATTGAAGTCAACGCAGATGAAATACGTGAAGCCTTGGCGGAGCCCGTTGCTGCCATTACAGAGGCTGTACGTGTGAGCCTAGAAAGAACGCCCCCAGAGCTTGCATCCGACATTGTGGATCGCGGTATTATACTCTCTGGAGGAGGAGCCCTGTTGAAGAATCTTGATGTCTTGCTTCAAAAAGAGACCGGAGTTCCGGTAACTCTAGCAGCCGATCCGCTCAGCGGAACTGTACTCGGAGCAGGCAAGGTTCTCGAAGAACTTGATCGTCTTAAACAGGTTCTCACGATTTAACGCGTATGGTGTGGAAAAACTTTAGCCGCTTTCGCGTGATTTTTTTAGTCGCGCTTCTCTTCAGCATTCCTTTGCTGCTTCTTTATGCTCAGCGACGCTTTCCAGGTTTTAAGCAGACCATTTCTTCGCCTGTGATAGAAACCTCTTTAATGTTTCAAAATGGCTTCGCCGCTTTGGTGGGAGCAATAAGCGATCGATTCTATGCGCTGTCAGCCGCGTTCGACTCCCATGACGAACTTGTGCAACTTCGCGCTCAAATGGATGAAGCCAAGGGCCTCAAGATTGCTCTTTTAGAAGTGCAGTCTGAAAACCTGAGACTTAAAGAACTTCTCTCCTTTTCTTCTCAGTTTAAGCTTGGGCGAAGTATAGGCTCCAACGTAATTGGGCGGACGGGTGCTCCACTTTCTCGTACTTTGCAGATAGACAAAGGTGAGAAGCAGGGCGTTAAACAAGGCGATGCAGTGATTGGAGGTTCAGGCGCTGTCGGTGTGGTGCTGATGGCGGGCACCAATTACAGTGAAGTCCTTCTCCTCACCGATGCCAACAGTGCAGTCGATGTGATTGTCGAGCGTACACGCGCCCGGGGCCTCTTGAAAGGCGTCAGCGGAGCAAATAGCTACCGTGTTCGCGTCAATGATTTTGACAGATTGCACGAAGTTGCAGCCGGTGACGTATTGGTAACCTCCGGCATGGGTGCTCGTTTTCCTTCTGGCGTGCCTGTGGGCGAAGTGATCTCAGTCAAGCAACAACCCGACTCCCTTTACGTGGAGGCCGAAGTGCGTCCCTACACACGTTTTGATCAAATTGAGCAAGTCGTTATACTGGCGGACGGTGGCCTTCAAAAACCTTGGCGCAGGGACGATCTCGTGATTGAGAAACTAGATCAAACACCCGCTCCACTCGCAGCATCGAGAGAGTAAAATGTTGCGATTTCTCATCGTTCCTCTATGTGCGTTCGTGTTGCAGATTTTTTTTGCCGCCATGAGCGTCCCTTTAGGACTTTCGGGGTCTTTTGTTTTGATCGCTCCTGTGGCGCTTATTTTGGCAGTCACCCAGTTTGCCCTCTTGGAATCTTTGGCGAGCGTTTTTGTTTTAGGATTTCTGCTTGACTGCTGGCTTGGCACAATGGTCGGTGTGACCATGGGCGTTTTAGGACTTTTGTGGTTCGCCTGCCTTGCGTCTATCGCGTGGCTTGGCAAACCTGACTTCGTTATTCGCACGGCATTTATTTTTGTTTTCTCCCTTGCCTTTCGTGTTTGTGTTGCGTTAGCTCTAGGAGTTCAGGGAGGATCGCAAGGGAATTGGGAATGGATGCCGTTTTTAGTCATGCCCTTTTTTGATGTCGCAATTGGCATCGTGTTCTATCGATTCATGATGCGTTTTTTGACTCTTCTTGGTTTGTGCGAGTTGAGAGAGAATACCTCACAACGGCTAGCACGAAGACCATCCCGAATTAGCCTTGATTAACTAAGACAAACATGTTCTCAGAAAAACGTTTTCACTACTTGGCCATCGCGCCAACCATTATCCTGCTGCTTATGGTCACCCGCTTGTTCTACTTGCAGGTCATCAAAGGGGATATGTATCTGCAGCGTAGTGAGAGCAACTTCATCCAAGAACGTCCAATCCCACATAACCGCGGTCTGATTTTAGATCGTATGCACATTCCTCTTGTCGATAACCGGCCTGCTCACGATTTGTACGTCACCTTTGCGATGCTCCCAGACACCATGAAGACCTTGAGACGTATAGGTCTGTTGATGGGACTAAAGAGCGACCAAGTTAAACGTTTCTCCCACGGTTTCATTGCTGCGGTTGAGAACAAAGATACAAACAAAGTCGAGTGGAGCACGATCAAAGATTTAGCCAAATGCGACAAGCTCAAGGAATTTGTATTAAACGAGCAGGTGAGCGGCGTTGAGATATTGGCGAGCGACAATGAGTCTTGCTTGGTGAGGATGCTGCCTTCTACTTTTCCTTCTCAGAAAACCGCTTTCGACAACTTGGCTAATCTCCTGCGCATCGAAAAGGAGGAGATGGATCAACTCATTAGCGCGGCTGATAAGAAAGCAAAAGGACTGGGCGTTTTTAAGCCGGTCTTATTTATGAGCGACATTCCATTTGAAGCTTATGCTCGCATTTCATCGAATATCTCTCTAGGAGCGCTTTCAGGTGTTGCGATTTTTGATTCGATAAAGCGGCGTTATATTTACGACAAATTTGCCTCTCACGCGCTCGGATATCTGAACGAAATTTCCAGCAATGAAATCAAGCAACGCGGTGAGGAAGATTATAGTCCAGGAGACAGAGTAGGGCGTAAGGGGCTCGAGCTTGTCTATGAGAAAACACTGCGCGGTGAGGATGGCGTAGAGCGTTTTGTGGTGGATGCCAAAGGGCGCCGCTATCCAGAAGCGTGGGAGTCGCAGCTTTTAGGAGACTCTCGCATAGAGGCGCAACGCGGCGGCAACAGCTTGGTTCTCTCTATCGACTGGGAACTTCAAAGCGCGATTGAAAAGTCTTTCACCGGGCAAGCTGGTTCTGTGGTTGCTCTTGAGGTAGGCACCGGGTTTATATTGGCGCTCGCTAGTTTCCCGGAATACGACCCTAACGTCATCGTTGCCCGCAACAATAAAAAACTCCTGCAGGCCATGTCTAAGGATCCTCTGAAACCTTGGATTAATAAAGCCGTTCAAGAGCACTACGCGCCTGGCTCAACATTCAAGGCGGTTACTGCAGTGGCGGGCATGGAGCATAAACTCATTGTCCCTACCTCAGCTCTCACCTGTACCGGTACTTTTCATTTAGGCAACGCTTCGTGGCGCTGCTTTAATCGCGAAGGTCACGGGCACATCAATATGGTAGATGCGCTGCGCACGTCGTGCGACTCCTATTTCTATCAAGTTGGATATCAACTCGGGCCCGATCGCCTCGCAGCGACTGCAAGACTACTTGGTTTCGGAAGACGAACGGGCATCGATCTCGATATGGAGATACCGGGCAACGTGCCTGACAAAGCTTATTACATTAAGCGCCTCAAATATTATGCGCCTGGCTTTGTCGTGAACAATGCCATCGGCCAAGGAGAAGTCACAGTCACTCCTTTGCAGCTCGCCGTGGCTTACGACGCTTTGGTGAATGGTGGACGCATATACAAACCCCAGCTCGTGCGTCAGATTCTCGATACCGCCGGGAACGTCGTTGAGAACCACGCCCCTATTCAGCAAGCGCATCTTACAGAAAACTTAAGCGATTTGGACAACGTACGTGAAGGCTTGTCGCATGTTATGAAGCCGGGCGGCACCGCTTACGGCTTAAACTTCCGGTCTGATCTTCCAGAGCTTTCTAAGTGGCTACAAACCTCAGGCATCATTATGGGCGGTAAAACAGGAACCGCGCAGGTGGTGAAACTTTCCAAAGCAATTAAACATCTTCGGCCTGAAGAGGTTCAGTACCTCGAGAGAGATCATGCTTGGTTCGTCGGTTTTGCACCGGCTGAGAAGCCTGAGATCGTTGTGGTGGCAATGACCGAACATGGAGGATTTGGAGGAACTGCTTCGGCGCCTGTGGTCGCTCAAGCCATAAAGACTTGGTACGAGAAAGTGAGGGGAAGAGGCACCACGAAGCTGCCAGGAGAAATCGGTGTTACGAGCAATCAGTAATTTGCGTGCGCGCTTGCCGCTAAACGTTCTAAGCCTTGTGATCATCATCGGGCTTTTTGGCGTGCTGAATATTGCCTCGGCAGCCCAAGCGACTCGCAGCAATTTATACCTCATGCAGCTCCTGTGGCTTGCGATGGGTCTTGCCTTTTGTCTTGTCGTCGCGTTGATTGACACGCGAAGACTCTCTCTTCTCACCTACCCTCTGTATATCCTTGTCGTTTTTCTACTTCTCTTGGTCCTTGTCGTTGGTACTCCGATTAAGGGTGCGCAGCGCTGGATTGATTTAGGCGCGTTTAGATTACAGCCCAGTGAGCTTTCAAAGCTTGCGGTGGTCATGGCGACAGCGAAGTTTTGCTCTGAGTATCAGCGTTTCTCCGGCTACCGGCTTCGTGACTTGCTAAGGCCCTTTAATATCACGCGCCCAATTTTCGGATTGTGCGGTGCCATTTTTGCACTGACGTCGCATAAGTTAGCCCAGAAAATTCCTTTCCTTGCGGCTCCAACAGGGCCGGCGATGATCATTGGCATCATTGTTTTAATCATCGTGCTTCTGATTTGGTTTTTCTTTTCTTTCGACCAAATCCGCAAAGAAGGCTTTCACTTTTATCAATTTGTCTCCATCGCTGATGTTGTCCTACTCCCATTTCTCCTCATTTTGATCGAACCTGATCTAGCCACCTCCCTCATCGTGCTCGCGATTGCTGGAACGATGATCTTATTTTGCGGTGTACGTTGGTCGTCGATCGCCATCTTGGCAGCGGTTGTATTCGGCCTTGTGCTTTTCGCCTGGAACTTCGTCTTGATGGATTACCAAAAGCAGCGGGTTGAGACCTTCTTAAACCCAACCGCCGACATCAGGGACACCGGTTATCAGGCAGCGCAATCGATCATTGCGATTGGATCAGGGCAGTTTTTTGGTAAAGGTTTTGGCGGCGGCACACAAACGCAGCTTTCTTTCTTGCCGGAAAATCACACCGATTTTGCTTTTGCGGTTTTGGCTGAAGAATGGGGCTTTCTAGGGGCTGGCCTCTTGGTTGTTTTGTTTTTAGCGCTGATTTTGGCGATGATAAGAGTAGCTGCGAAAGTGCAAGACCGCTATGCGAGCTTGCTAATAATTGGTTCAGCAGCGATGATTTTTTGGCACGCCACCTTTAATATGGGAATGGTAACTGGGCTTTTGCCAGTTGCTGGTGTCCCCCTTCCTTTTCTGAGCTACGGCGGAGCGTCTATGTTGACTCAAATGGCTGCGATTGCCTTTTGCCTTAACGCTGCAGTGTGGCGCAGAATCAAATAACGGTTGAGACTTTAAGCATGAGAAGAGCGAAAATAATCTGCACATTGGGCCCAAGCACGTCTACCGACGAAGCGCTTGATAAGCTGATTCAAGCAGGCATGGATGTTGCGAGGCTGAACTTTTCTCATGGCGATTTCGATTTCCATCGAGGGCTCGTGAACCGTGTTAGAGCGGCCGCGGCTCGCGCCAAAAAGCCAATCGCTATTTTGCAGGACTTGCAAGGCCCTAAAATCCGCACGCGCAAAATGGCCGGCGGCGAAGTCGAGCTTCGTGCAGGAGCAAAGACCTGCATCACGATTGAAGATATCGAGGGCACCAAAGAGCGCTTTGGCACACAATACCTGCTGCTGCCCAAAGACGTGAAACCAGGCGATGACATCTTGCTTGATGATGGCAAGCTCTGCGTGCGCGTGCTTTCGGTGGAAAACGAAAGCGAGATTTATTGTGAAGTGATTTACGGCGGCATTCTTCGAAGCAACAAAGGCATCAACGTGCCAACTGGTGGTCTCTCGACCCCGAGTTTGACGGAGAAAGACATACGGGACGTGCATTTCGGAGCCGAAGTCGGTGTAGATGCGGTTGCCCTCTCCTTCGTGCGTACAGGTGAAGATATTCGCCTGCTCAGACGCGAGCTCGCGCTTGCCAAAACGAGACCTATCGTCATTGCTAAAATCGAAAAGCAGCAAGGCGTCGAAAATCTCGATGAGATTTTGGAAGAAGCGGATGGCGTGATGGTTGCTCGCGGCGACTTAGGCGTCGAAATACCGCTTGAGCACGTGCCCATCGTGCAAAAGCGCATGATTTGCGAAGGTTTGAAACGCGGCAAGACCGTGATTGTCGCAACCCAAATGCTCGAATCGATGATCACATCGCAACGCCCCACGCGAGCGGAAGCAAGCGACGTTGCGAATGCCGTATTAGATGGCGCCGATATGGTGATGCTGTCTGCAGAAACTGCAGCAGGCGACTACCCGATTGAAGTTGTCAAAACGATGGATCGCATTGTCAGACACTCTGAGACATCTGAGCTTCTGCACTACTGGCGAACACACGAGGAGCTTGAGACCAACGCTGGGCAGCGCGTACAAAACGCAGTGTCACTTGCTGGCGTGCAGGCCGCCGAACAGCTGCAGGCTAAGGCGATCGTCATCTACACCACCTCAGGAAATACGGCGCGCCTTGTAAGCGGTTACAGACCTCAACTTCCGATCATTGCGTTCGTGCCGAATGCTGTGGAGCAGCGCCGCCTCAGTTTTTCCTGGGGCGTTGAGGCAACTGTGATCGGTGAGGTCAGCGATTTGGAATCGTTGCTTGCGCGAATCAACAGTCATTTGCAAAGCCATTTCGCGCTTGCAGAAGGCGATACAGTAATTCTGCTCACCAAAGTGCCTTTGCTGAATGCTCAGCGCACTAACACCGTGCATGTGTTTCATTTGTGGCGCGCGCAGATGAACTGAAGCATTAGTTCATAGCGATTTGTACAAACAGATCAAACTTACCATTTGGAGCAACCATGATTAGGGGAAAGGCCTTCTGTGCGTTTATCCTATCGATGATTTTGACCGCTTGCCCCTCACCGCCAACCTCGTTTACTCAAACGACCGAGGTAAAGGAGCCAGCAAACGCTCCAGCTCCTTCCGCGTTCTCGCTGGCGTCTCCTCCTAAAGCTGAGAGGCGCGAGGTTAAGAACACCTACTTTGGGCAGACCATAAGTGATTCCTATCGCTGGCTTGAAGATTTAAAATCCACCGAAACGCAATCATGGATGAAAGCGCAGACAGACTATACACGAGCCTTTCTTGACCATCTACCAATGCATAAGCATTTCACAAAACGAATGAAGGAATTGAAAGATGTTATCGGCACGCAGGTGGTAGCGATTCAGCGCTGTGGCCAGCGGTATTTCTACGAACGCCGCGCGCCGCACGAAAGCGATTTTAAAATTTATGTCCGAGAGGGATTAGATGGCATAGAACGCCTTTTAGTTGATCCTGATAAAATTGGAAACGGTGAAGAGCACTATTCAATTGATAGGTTTAGTCTTTCTCAAGACTGCAGATATGTTTCGTTTGTTTCATCGAAAAGTGGCAACGAAAGAGGCGAGCTCCGCGTCGTTGAAACGTCCAGCGGCAAAGATATAGGTTTAGTTATTGATCGCGTTCACCCATTTAAGTCGGCGGCTTGGTTGCCCGATGGGCAGTCTTTTCTTTACAGTCGCCTACAAGCCGCGCCATCGAATGCTCCTTTGCCTAATCCATACGAGAAAATGCGCATATATCGCCACGTCTTGGGCACACATTCTGATTCAGATAAGGCTGTATTCGGCTATGGGTGCAATCCGAAAATCAATTTAGGTCCAGATCCATTACCCTTCATTGCTGTACCGCCCTCTTCAAAATACATGATTGTTGAGGTCAATTCTGGCGTTTCGCCCAATAGTGAATTTTATATAGCGCCAATTAAAGCACTTAAACAAAATTCATATGCCGCAATCGAATGGCATCAAATTTCTACACTCGAGGATGAAGTCCGGAATCTGGAAATTTTTGGTGACGATGTTTATTTACGGACCTTCAAGAATGCATCGCGATATAAAGTTGTTCATATCAATTTGAAGTCTCCAGATTTGAAGCACGCCAATGTCGTATTTTCAGCGGGAGAATCTGTTGTCGAGAGCCTCGCTACCGCCCGGGATGCCTTGTATGTGCAGACTCTAGAAGGTGGTACGAGCACAATTTACCGCGTCGATTACAGTACCTACAAAGCCCACCCGATAGCGCTGCCTTACCAAGGCTCAGCCACGATTCTTGCTGGCTACGCAGATAAAGACGGACTCTTTTTCGGCCTCGAGACATGGACGAAATCATATACGACCTTTTTGTATGACCCAAAGACAAACATCGCAACCAATACCCACCTCGTACCGCCCATTCAATTCGATATGAGTAACTACGATTTTGTTAACGCCAAGGCCGAATCTCACGACGGGACAATGATTCCGATCGTAATCATTTATAAGAAGGGCATCAAACGAGATAGTACGAATCCAGTCTTGATGAGCGGCTATGGCGCGTATGGTACAATCAACACCTCACCGGGATTTAGCCTGGGCGAGGTACCCTGGTTAGAGCTCGGCGGGTTAATTGTGTATGCGGGTATTCGCGGCGGGGGCGAGTATGGCGAAGAATGGCACCTCGGCGGTAAAGGCCTTACCAAACCGAATACTTGGAAAGACTTTATCGCATGTGCTGAATATCTTATTTCCGAAAAATATACATCACCTGCACATCTGGGAATATCTGGTGCAAGTGCTGGGGGAATTCTAATTAGTAATGCAATCACCACTCGACCAGATCTCTTTGGGGCGGCGGTCAGTAAAGTGGGTGTCAATAACGCTTTGTTAGGTGAACTCTCACCCACAGGAATTGCGAACATTTCTGAATTCGGCACTTTCACAACAGAAGAAGGTTTTAGGAATTTGCTTGCCATGGACGGCTATTACAAAGTCAAGGATGGCGTCAAATATCCAGCGGTTTTACTCACCCACGGAATCAATGACGCCCGCGTCGAGCCTTGGATGTCCTCTAAAATGGCTGCTCGTTTGCAGGCCGCAACCGGAAGCGGAAAACCCATTTTGCTTCGCATTGATTACGACGCCGGACACGGCTCCGGTTCAACGATAGAACAGATGATAGCCGACGCCGCCGATCTGTATTCTTTCTTGTTTCAAGAGCTTAGAGCGAAGTAACAGTTGAGTGCCGGGTTTTGAAGCCAAAAAGTCGCCACCGTCACTATTCATAATTCAACGCGTCTTTCGGAGCGCGATGAACAATGAGGTGATCGTATGCTTAAACGACTGAGTTTGGTTTTCTTGGCTTCTCTTTTTCTTTCGCTCACAGCGAGCGCTCAATCCATGGAATTTATTGGAGAGGGAGTACGCGAGAATACGACCCTGTCTACATTCGAAAGCTATAAGCTCGTTCATTACGCCGCAAGCTTTGAACGATCATTGTCGCCATCTATTGCTCGTTCACTGCATTTAACGATGCTCGCAGAGTGGGGGATGTTTTTTACGAAGGACAAAATGGTTGGCGCGCTTGAGCAAGCGCTTGTTGCTAACACCACCGACGCTGAGTTTAGAGGCTTCGCTTCAGAGATTAGCCGCTTCAAAAAGACCTTGCTCGCTCTGCCGATCAACAAGGGCAGCGAACTGCAATTTCAGCACACTCCAGGAGAAGGTCTCACCATTCTCATGAAAGGCCCACGCGGACTTGCACCAATCTTCAAAAGCAGCGACCAAAACTTTTCGATGAAGATTTTCTCGATTTGGCTCGGTCAAGCTCATCCTGACGCAAACAACCGCGCAAGTTTGGAGCGCCTCATTGCCAATCTATGGCAGAACGCTCACTGACCTACTTTCTGAGTTGCATGACGCAGGTCGTCTGTTTCCATGCGCACTCATAGTCTTCAAGTCCTTTAGTAAACGTCAAAATATTGTTGCCAATCATGACGCAGTCGTCTTCGCTGAGTTGCACTTTACAAGCATCAGCGAGTTCGCCTGCTTCATGACGTCCACATGCGCTGAGAACAAAAGCAGCGATCAGAATCGGGGCGAGCAACTTCATTTGATACTCCAGGTCTTAAGGAGTTAAACAATGCAAATGCGTGCTCTAATCCACATCTATTCTTGAGCAGCCGCAGCAAATTCTGCATCCTGGATTTCACCGTGAAGCTCATTTATCTCCACTTGGAGCGCAACCTTAGTTGTGGTCCACTTGGCAATTTGCGCCCTCAGGCCAGTTTCCTCCTTTGCGCTCAACTCCTCGGCTTTTTTCCGCGAAGCATATTCTTCGTAGGTTTCGCGTTCGTTTGACGGTGGACGTTTATGCTCGAGAACGTACGCAAGCGCACGTTCGTAGTAACCGACGTTAGTATTCGCTTCGTATATTTTGCCTCTCAGAACTGCAATTCTCTCCTCGTTTGTAGCTCTAACCCTTTGAGCTTCTTGAGCCAGCTGGTCCTGCGTGGGCCCTACTCTTGGGAGAATGACCAGGTGACCTGACGCGAAGGTGATAGCGCTTGTAAGCAGCGAGGCAACAAATGCGAAACTTTTCATGCGGTTACTCCTCAAGCGTACACCTGAAGATCGAAAAGCCCGTTGTCAATAACAGCCACTACACAGGCCAATCCATTGTCACGCACAACCCACCTTCTGGGCGATTCTTTGCCGTGATGCGTCCGTTGTGAGCACGCACAACACCACGAGCCACAGTGAGCCCGAGACCCACGCCATCAGACTTGCTGTTAGTGATGCGATAGAACTTCTCAAAGATGCGCATGAGTTCTTCCGGCGGTACGCCTGGGCCTTCGTCACAAATCGTAACGCGTACCATTTGTTCGGCGCGCACGGCTTTTATGAATATCGCGCTGTTCTCGGGGCTATTGAACGTGGCATTCACAAGCACGTTTACAACCGCTTGCTGACACAGACGCATGTCGATGGCTAGATTTGGCAGACCAGGCTCAATCTCAATTTGCACGCGGCGCTGCGCCAACACACGTTCAAGGCGCGCGACCGACGCGTCTATCAAATGCTTGACGGGAACTTCCTCTGAGTTCAGCGGGAAGATTCCCGCAGCCAGACGCGACATCGTAACGAAATTGTCAAACATCAATGTCAACTGCTCAGATGAATCCATAAGTTTTACGCATAATGCGGCGCGCCTCGGGTCGGTTTCAAGCTCGCGTAACACCCAGGCAGATTGTGCAATCACAGAGAGCTGCGAACGCGCATCACTTGAAAACAAATCGATAATGGCTCTATGCATCTTTTGCGTTTCTTCTGAGCGATACGCTTCAAATGCTTTCTCTCTAAATGATTCGCGTTCCAAACACACGGTGAGCTGCCTTGCGATGGTAAACAAAAGTTCTGCATCATCGGGAACGAGCGTGGATGCAGATTTGGGTTTGAACGCCATCACCCCAATCACGCCGGAGTTGATGGTGAGTGGAATGTACAAGGCTTCCGACGCCTGCAGAGTCTCAGTTGACCAGCCCGCGGGCTTGCGATTGTCGAGTGCCCACTTTGCGACAGCCATCTCGCGCTGCGGGTTGGTGAGTGGGAGCCTCTCAAGGTTAAACTCGCGCAAGGATCCGTCCTTGCGTGTCAACGCTGCATCGCAAAAGCCGTCCAGAAAATCCGAAACGCGGTTGACTGCAGCACGGATCATGGTGTCTTTCGAAGGTGAAGAAGCAAGGTCCCACACCACTCGGTACAACCAGTGCGACCGCGTTTCTCTGCGCGCTAAGATCTCGCGCTGATGCGAAATGCGCCTCGCCAAAATCCCAATTACAATCGCTGTAATAAAGTAAGTCGACACCATGACCAAATCGTCCATGGATTTGACTTCAAACGAGCCTTGAGGCGGGATAAAAAAGTAATACCAAGTGAGCGCCGTCAAGGTCGCAACAAAGAGCACAGGCCCAAGCGAAGTAAAAAGACCAAAGCCTAAGATACCAAGCAAGAACACGAAACCAACCGCGCGGTAACCAACAAGCTGTACAATGGCGGTGTTAAACAGCGACAAAGCAAGAAGCAGCCACAGCGAGCGCACATACGCTGAGAAGGGCGCGTAGCGCTCGAACATGGCTAAAAATGTGCGAAGACTCCACGGAGAAGAAGGCTCTTTGGAACCCACGTGCACATCTACGTTAGCCTTAGCAAGAAGCTGATCGAGGAGAGAATCTTTCTTGAAAAAATGAAAGAGTTTGTTTCCACGCGGATGACCAACGACAAACTGAGTCACATCTCGCTGCTTAGCGATGCGCACCATCGCGTCGGCTACATTTGTGTCTGTTGTGGTCACCACTTCAGCGCCTAGACTTCGGGCAAGCTCCAAGTTCTTAGCCAGGCGTATTTTCTGAGCCTCTTCCATGATGGCAGCGGTATCAACGTGCAGCGCAATCCAGGGAGCGTCCAGACTTGTAGCCAGTCGCCTCGCTGTGCGAATCAACTTTTCAGCATCGCCATGAGAACCAACACCTACAAGTAAGCGATCAGATGCAGACCAAGTAACTCCGCTTTCGCGATCGACTGCAAAACTTTGCAGATCTTGGTCTACTTTTTCCGCGGCAAGTCGCAAAGACAACTCTCGTAAAGCTGTGAGTTTTTCCTCTTTAAAGAAGTTTGCCGCTGCCAAATCAGCCTTTTCGCCAAGATAAACTTTCCCTTCTTTGAGTCGCTTTAGAAGATCGGGTGCCGACAAATCAATGAGGCGTATTTGAAACGCCACGTCAATCATCGAGTCAGGCACGGTCTCTCGCACCTTCACTCCAGAGATTTGTTCGACGGCCTCTTTGCGGCTTTCTAGATGCTGAACGTTGAGGGTCGAAAATACATCGATGCCGGCGTTCAACACTTCCATCACGTCTTGCCAACGCTTAGCATGCCTAGAGCCGGGTACGTTGCTGTGCGCTAACTCATCAATGAGCACGGCTTTAGGTTTGCGCTTCAAAATCGCATCTAAATCCATTTCTTCAAGCGAAATACCGCGATGCTCAAACACCTTTTTGGGAATTACTTCAAGCCCATTTAAAAGCGCCTGCGTCTCCTCTCTGCCATGCGTTTCCGCGACTCCGACCACCAAATCCATTCCGCTAAGCTTGGCGTCATGGGCGGCAACCAACATCGCATAGGTTTTGCCAACGCCAGGAGCCATGCCAATAAAGAGATAGAGCCGCCCTACCCGCTTCTTTTTGGTGCGCTTGGTGATGGATTCCAATAGAGCGTCTGGGTCAGGTCTATCGGTTGGATTTTTTGTAGGCATCTTATTTGGTTTCCCACTCAAGGTTGCGCATAACTCTCAACAAATGATATAATAAGAGCGAAGATAGGGGGATATCTATGAACAAAAAGATAAATATTATTCTGGCCTTGGCCTCTTTCGTCGTTCCGGCAACCATTGCAGCAAGTGCACAAGCAGCCTGTGAATGCAAAAAAATGAAAGATGCGGCCGCAACCTGTGAGATGAGCAAAACTGCGGGCACGGTTCACGCTGAGTCGTGTGCAACGATTGCAGGTCGTGAACTCGGGGCTTCTGATGATTGTATTGCGAACTGCAGCGGTCAGGACGATTTTCCGGCAGAGAAGCCAAATCCAGCTCCAAAACCACCTGTAGATGATGCAGACCATGAATCTCAAACACCGCCTATGACTGAGCCCACCCCACACACGTCTGAAGCAATGCCACCAGATGCGCATGAGCCGCCACAAGCACCAGACGCTCCTTCTCCGGTAGCACCTGTACAAGAGGAAACGCCTCCAACTCTTCCTCCTCAACAGTAGTTCGTGCTGGTGCTAATGAAAAGCAGCGTCAACAGCGCGGTTTAACAACAGCACATTGATACGCGTATCACCGAAAAGGCCCCATTGTGGGCCTTCGGTGTATTTATCGACCAACGCCGTTAGCTGCGAGATTTGTTCTGTCGTCAAATGCCGTGCGCGAGCGACGCGATTAATTTGAAAATGGGCAGCGCCAGGCGAAATGTGCGGATCGAGGCCGCTTGCCGAGCTCGTGAGCAGGTCAGTTGGTACATCCTCAGGCTTTGCATTATGCAGCTTGACCAGCTCATCCCTGCGCCTTCCAATTTCAGCCTTAAGCGCTGCAGATGTTGGGCCCAAGTTGCTCGCTGCGGCTGGAAGCGCACCATGATGAGACGCAGACGGCCTAGAGAAAAAATAACGATCCTTTTCAAACTTTTGTCCTAAAAGCGTGACATCTCCATTCGCTTTGTTAGGCCATATAAGTTGGCCTGCGGCCCAAATTCCCAACGGATATAAGCCTCCCGTAAGCACCGTGAAAACGAGAAGCATTAAGCACGTTTGAGCAATAATCTTCACAAATCGCCTCTTTAGATAATGCCCAAGAAATGAATGGAAAGGTCGATGAGTTTGATGCCGATGAAGGGCGTGATGAGACCAGAGATTCCGTAGATCATCAGATTGCGCCGCAGCAACGAGGCTGCCGGCATCGGCTTATAGGCAACGCCACGCAAGGCGAGAGGGATGAGGAAGACAATGATAAGCGCGTTAAAAATAACCGCACTCAAGATGGCGCTTCTCCAAGAACCCAAATTCATCACATTGAGAGCACTTAAAGGGCCGTCATTTGAGCCAGGCGTTGCATAGAGGCTCAGAAACAGCGCTGGGAGTATCGCAAAATATTTAGCGATGTCGTTCGCAACGCTAAATGTCGTCAGCGCTCCACGCGTCATCAAAAGTTGTTTCCCAGTTTCAACGATGTCGAAAACCTTGGTTGGGCTGCTATCGAGATCCACCATGTTTCCTGCTTCGCGCGCGGCTTGCGTGCCGGTGTTCATTGCAACGCCCACGTCAGCTTGCGCCAGTGCGGGCGCATCGTTCGTGCCATCGCCCGTCATCGCAACCAAAAACCCCTTTTTTTGTTCTTCACGAATGAGTCGCAGTTTACTTTCTGGTGTTGCCTCGGCGACAAAATCATCGACGCCAGCTTCTGCAGCAATCGCGGCTGCAGTCATCGGGTTATCACCAGTAATCATCACGGTGCGAATTCCCATTTTGCGAAGCTCGGCAAAACGTTCGCGTATTCCACCTTTCACAATGTCTTTAAGCTGAACAATACCGAAAAGCTTTTTGTCGCTCACGACAGCAAGCGGAGTTGCGCCAGCAGCAGCAACTTGCTCAATCTTGCGTTTCATTGCCTCTGGAAAACGTCCTCCAAGCGACACGAGAAGTTTTTCTATCGCGTCGATTGAGCCTTTGCGAATGCTGTTTTTCACTTCGCCATCATGGCCCAGCAAATCCACTCCGCTCATGCGCGTCTCAGCTGTAAACGGAATGAACCGCATTTCAGTTGGGTGAAGGTTTTGCGCGCGAAGCTGAAACTTCTCCTTGGCCAAAATCACAATAGAGCGTCCTTCAGGCGTCTCATCTAGTAAAGACGAACTTTGCGCCGCTTCAGCCAAAGCCTGCTCCGTAATGCCTTCACTCGGGAAAAACGCCGTTGCCATGCGATTACCGAGCGTGATTGTGCCGGTCTTATCGATAAGAAGAAGATTAATATCGCCTGCCGCTTCCACTGCGCGTCCGCTCTTTGCAATCACGTTTTTGCGAATGAGCCTATCCATTCCGGCTATTCCGATTGCGCTTAAAAGTCCGCCAATGGTGGTTGGAATCAGGCAGACCAAGAGTGATACGAGCGTAACCACGGTAACGATTTGAGACAAATCTTGGCCAGCGGCCTGCGCGCTGTAATCGGCAAACAGTTTAAGCGTGCCCACAGCCAAAAGCATAATGAGCGACAAAGCACACAAAACGATAGTTAGTGCGATTTCGTTCGGTGTTTTTTGCCTGCTCGCGCCTTCAATGAGCGAAATGATCTTATCGATAAATGTTTGACCAGGATCACAGGTCACTTTCACGATGATTCGATCGCTGATCACTCGCGTACCACCGGTCACAGCGCTACGATCGCCGCCACTTTCACGAATCACAGGTGCTGACTCGCCCGTGATCGCGGATTCATCCACGCTTGCTATTCCTTCAGAGATTTCACCGTCCGCAGGAATCAAATCACCGGCTTCGCAAATGACAAAATCCTCTTTTCGAAGCTCAGACGCAGCAACTTGCGTTTCACGTGTACCGTCCCACTTTCGCGCGGTCATCTGAACTTGATTGCTTTTCAAACTCATCGCCTGCGCCTTGCCCTGGCCCTCAGCGAGCGCTTCCGAAAAGTTGGCGAACAAGACGGTGAACCACAGCCAGCACAGAATTTGTAAGTCAAAGCCCGAAAAGTGGCCGTGCGTGACATCCCAAATGAAGTTAAATGTGGTTAGCGCAGAAAGCACCCAGGTCATGAACATCACGGGGTTCTTTATCATCGCTTTAGGGTGCAGCTTTTTGAGCGCATCAATTGCGCTTGTGAAGTACAAAGCCTTGCTTGCGCTTTTAGATGGAATTCGCGTCACATGTCACCCTTAAAATACGCGGCCGGTAGCCATCAGAAAATGCTCAACAATAGACGATAAGGCCACTGCTGGCACAAAGGTGAGCGCTCCGATAATCAGAATCGTGGAAAAAAGAAGTACAGCGAAAATCGGAGAATCTGTGGAGAACGTCGCCTGAGATTCGGGGATAATCGTCTTTTCTACGAGGCTTCCGCAAATCGCAAGCACAGAAAAGATGACAACAAATCTGCCTGCTAGCATTGCGAGCGCAAGCAAGAGGTTAAAGTATGTTGTATTTACCGTCAAACCGGCCATGGCGGAGCCATTGTTTTGTGCCGACGAAGCAAATGCGTACAGGATTTCGGATAGCCCGTGAGGTCCAAGGTTGTTGAGGCTCTGAAGTACAGTAGGCATAGATGCGGTAGCAGCTGCCAACACGAGAACGATGGCGCTCGGCCCTACAATCGCGATGAGCGCCCATCGCATTTCGAACGCTTCAAGTTTTTTGCCGAGATACTCAGGAGTTCGGCCTACCATCAATCCGGCTAAAAATACGGTGAGCAAAACGAAAAGAAACATCCCATAAAGTCCAGCGCCGACTCCACCGAAAATCACTTCACCCAACGCGATCTGCAAAAACCCAAGGGCTGATGTCAGTGGCGTCATGCTATCGATCATCGCATTGACCGAACCGTTTGATGCTGCGGTCGTTACGGTCGACCACAAAACGGAGTTTGCAATGCCAAAACGCATTTCTTTGCCTTCAAGGGCATTTTGCACACCAAGACTTGGGTTCGGGTTGAACTCCGACCACAGGCTCAATGACAATGTCAGCACCAAGAAGGTAAACATCACACTGTAAAGCATGAAGGCATGTCTACGAGCTTTGGTCATCAAACCAAAAGTAAATACCTGGGACGAGGGTATGAGCAAGATCGCCAAAACTTGCACAAAGTTAGAAAGAGGAGTTGGATTCTCGAAGGGGTGCGCGCTATTCACGCCAAAAAAGCCGCCACCATTTGTGCCAAGCTGCTTGATCGCAACCTGGGACGCGGCAGGTCCCATTGGCAGGGACTGTTTAATACCCTCGAGAGACGTTTCACTTAAGTAAGACAAGAAATTCTGAATGACCCCTTGGCTAACCAAAACAAGAGCTAGCAACACCGAAAGAGGCAGCAACACGTAAAGAATCGTGCGAGTCAAGTCGACCCAGAAATTGCCAAGCTCGTGCGTCTTTTGTCGGGTCAGCGCTCGTATTACAACGAGCAACACGGCCATCCCAGTCGCAGCGCTAACGAAGTTTTGAACAGTCAATCCAAACAGCTGCACGAAATAGCTAAGCGTTTCTTCACCATTGTAAGCTTGCCAGTTCGTATTCGTTACAAAACTTACGGCAGTGTTGATTGCAAGTGGCCACTCGACGCTTTTCATCTCAGCAGGGTTGAGCCAAAGAGCGCCTTGGACGAGCTGCAGCACAAAGGTGACAAGCAAGCTTATGCAAGAAAGAGAAAGCACTGCGAAACTGTACTTTTTCCAATGCATCTCTTCACGAGGATTAATCAGGCACAGACGGTAAATAAGCTTCTCGATCGGTGAGAGCAAACGCCCTACAACGGTCTCTTCTCCCGAATACACAGCAGCCATATAAGCGCCAACCATTGAGGTCATGGCAAGAAGCAGAACGAAATAAGTGGCAATCTGAACGATTTCAGAGACTGGCATTTTAACACTCGCTCTTAGAATTGTTCAGGATGAAACATCGCGTATAGAAGATACGCAAAGAGACCACATGCAATGACAAGAGCGACCGTAAAGCTCATCTGTCACCTCCCTACAGGCTTACAATCACCCGTTTCGTTTAATTATTTCGCCGCCGCCAGCATTCCTTCATCTATTGGAGCCCGGTCGGTTTGAGCAGCTTCACTGTTGTGACGACCGTATACGAAGTAAATCACAAGCCCTAAAGCCATCCACGCGCCGAATCGTATCCATGTAGTGAGAGGCAAGCTGAGCATTAAAAGCAAACACGACACGATCCCTAAACTTGGAATCACAGGATGAAAACCTAATTTGAAGGGGCGCGGCATCTCAGGTCTCGTTTTTCTGAGAACAATGACGCCAGCGCAAGCAATGACAAAGGCTGCAAGCGTCCCTATGTTCACCATTTCCGCAACCACGCCAATCGGTGTAAGCCCCGCTACGAGCGCCATCCCAACGCCAGCAGTCATGATGAGATAAACGGGCGTCTGACGCGTCGGGTGTAAGCGAGAAAAGCGCTTTGGGATCAAGCCATCTCTCGAAACGGCAAGAAAGATTCGCGAAAGGCCATAGAAAAGAACGAGCATCACTGTTGTGAGCCCAGCTATGGCGCCTGCTGAAATCAACCCTGCTGCAATAGGATGGTTAAGATTCAAAAGCACATCCGCTACCGGCGACTTCACATTCAAAGCCGTGTAAGGGGCGACTAGTGTCAGAAGAGCAGATACAGCAATGTAGATAAGCGTGCACACGATGAGTGAAGCGATTATGCCTATAGGAAGATTGCGCTGTGGGTTGATCGTTTCTTCTGCGGCGGTTGAAACTGCGTCAAAACCGATGTAGGCAAAAAATACGAGCGCCGCGCCCTGCATCACTCCCGTGACACCAAAAGGCATGAACACTTTCCAGTTGCTCATGTCAGCATGGCCAAAAGCAACGGCGATGAAGATAGCGATGGCCGAAATCTTCACGATCACCATGGCTGTGTTAAAGCGAGAGCTTTCACGTGTACCGATGCAGAGGAGCACCGCGAGAGCCATAATGATTAAGCCTGCGGGCAAATCAAAATAGCCGCCTTCATAAGGTGATTTCGTGAATGCTGCAGGAAGATGAATGCCTAGCGAAGTCAGCACATTATTGACGTAACCAGACCAACCGATGGCTACGGTCGAGATTCCGAGCCCGTACTCAAGGAGGAGATCCCAACCAATAATCCAAGCAATGACTTCGCCAAGGCCCGCGTAAGCGTATCCGTAGGCACTGCCGCAACCGCCAATGCTTGCAGCTAGCTCAGCGTAGGAGAGTGCCACAAATACGCATGCGAGGCCCGCCAGAATAAAAGAGAAGACAATCGCAGGGCCAGCATGCAAAGCAGACACAACGCCGGTGAGCACGAAAATTCCCGCGCCGACTATACAGCCAATACCCATGAGAGTGACGTCAACCGCACTCAGACACCGTTTTAAACTCCCGCTTGATTGTTCGATCTCCTCAACCCGCTTAAGCCTAAACATGCCCATGGAATGACCCCAGTTTGGGGCTTAACTGAGCATGTTCACAGCCTTTTCGCGTCGGTTACTTGACCGATGTCTTCGGTGCGCGCACGAATCCGAGTTTAGGTTTAATCAAAATCACAAGAGCCGGCCACAATAGCAAGTCAACGATGAGAGCCGTTGCCAGAGTTACCGAACCCAAAATCGCAAAGTCTCTCAACGCTCCAAACTTCGAAATAGACAACGCCGAAAATCCCGCAAGCAACATGAAAGTTGTGTACACCACAGGCCTTCCTGAGCCACGCATCGTTCTTTCAATAATCGTATGAAGCACCTGAGGATTTTGAGTGCTCAACTCCACACGGTGATGAATCGCTTCTTCTCTAAAGCGGGTAATTAGGTAGACGCACGCATCCACCGCAATACCAAGTGCCATCGAGAAAATCAGTACGGTTGCGACTCGCAATGAGATTCCAAAAATTTGCATGGCGGCCAAAGTGACAGCGATAGGCACAAGGTTAGGTAACAATGCGATAAATGCGAAGCGTAGCGACCTAAGCAAGATGAGCACGAGTAAGAAGATCGACAAAATCGCTACACCAAGCGATGCAATGGTACTTGTGATGATGTGGTCGAGCGCATTTGCCGAAATCATCGCAGCCCCAGTGAGGTAGATTTTTATATCGGCGAATTTGGGGTCGCTCGCTTTGGTCTGCGTAATGTAAGCATTCATCCGATCGCGAAACTTGCTCAGTGTTGTTGTATTGGCGTCTTTCAGAAGGCCTTGCACGCGATATAATTTACCATCCTTCGAGAAGAAATCCGCTTTAGCTTCATCAGCTAAATCGCCGCCTGAATCAAAAAGGAGTCTAAGCTGTGCAATCTTTGCGTCGCTAAAAGCAGACGCAGGCTGCAATTGTGCGTCCGTGCTGTAAGAGCGGTCTATAGAACGCAAAACATCGGCAAAAGAACGCGTTGTTGGTTTGAGCTCATCCTGGCTCATAAACTCTTCAAGCTTTGCGCCCAGACGAATGATATCTGGCTGATCAAGGCGCTGCGGGGTGCCTTCAATAACGATCTCAAACGGCATCACACCGGTGAGGTTTTCTTCCATGAAACTCAGAGCAACGAGGCTCTCAGCATCGCTCGGAAGTTCGCTCGCCAATTTTTGATCGGCATGCATATTTCTTGCCATGTAGATGCCACCTAGCAAAACGACAAGTGCTGAGATCACGATAGCGCGCGGGTGACGCATTGAAAACCGCGCCAAGATAGACAGGATTCGGTCCATGGATATCCATCGCGATTTCTTTGCTTTGCGTGGTTTCTGCTTAGGCAAGGAGAGGATGCGAAGCATAGCGGGCACAAAGAGCATCGTAGAGATATATCCACCCATGATGCCTACTGACGCGTCGATACCGAAGTTTCGAATAATCGTCACTTCGGAAATCGCAACGGATCCAAAGCCCAATGCTGCAATTGTGGTGGTAAGAAGACATGGAATAGCGAGCGTCTGAACACAGCGTGCAACCACCTCATCATGGCTGACTGGCGTGCCGTCTTTCTCGCTATTGGCACGCGCACGTTTAAGCTCGTCTTGGAAACGAGCAAACATTTGTACCGCGCTTGAAATACCCACTACCAAAAGCAAAACAACGAGCTTGTTGTTGATAATGTCGAGGGAGTGACCCACGAGCCCAAGCCATCCCATAGCCCACAGTGCCGCTGCGCCGGTAGCCACAAAAGGCAGAATCACGCCTCGAATACTATGAAAGCTTAACCACAACAAAAGACCCATCAAAATGAAGGTGAGCGGCAAGAAGCGGATCTGGTCACGCTTTAAGGTAGAGATCGCTTCGTGCTGAATTACCGGACTGCCAGCCATGTAGAATTTGAGTTCTGGATATTTCGCGCTCACTACGGCGATGGCGTCTTTCAACTTATAGACGTAAGCGGTTGCAGCATTTTCGTCGGCCAGCTTAAGGGGCAGCCGCACTGAGATGGTGGGGACTTTGCCATTTTGCGAAATCAGCAGATTTTGCATCGCCGGATCACCCGCGACCCATTTAATGATATCCGCAGAGGTTTGACCCTTTTCGTCAAATACGGGCTCCTCCTTCAACACACCATCGATTTGGCGGTGCACACTCATTTCGGCAAGAGAATGTACGTTTTCTAAATTGGGAATGCGCTTGACTTCGCTATGAAGGTCACGCAGCGCATTTTGCACGCGAGGCTGGCTGAGGTCGCCATCTATGGCAATAATGCAGATGTTTGCGCTCTGACCAAATTCCGGCAAGAATCTTTCTTTATAGAAGTGATAGGCTGGGTCAGTTGCCAAATAAATGTTATCTGGAGAGAAGTTAAATGTTAGATTTTTTGCGTACTGAAAACCCGCAATAGTCATCACTAAAAATAGTGCTAAAAAATACCAACGTAGTTTAACAAAAACAAGCGCCCATCTGGCGGGTTTCGTTTGCATTGACGCTCCTTAGGGCCTATGTTAGGGTCGTTTTTCCCTTAAAGATGAGGATCATATCATGAAAGCGCTCTCAATTGTACGCAACACAATTTTTCTCGGCGTTCTTGTATCCGGTCTGGCGCATGCAGAAGGCAACAAAACGGCTTACATTCACTTCGAAAAGGCAATTAACGAAGTTGATGAAGGCGTAAAAATTAAAGCCGAACTCGAAAAAGAAATGGTCCAAAAGAAAACCATGCTTGAGAAGAAGCAAAAAGAATTGATCGAACTGGACGATTCACTCAAAAAACAAGCTGCAGTTCTTTCGCCTGAAAGCCGTCAGACCAAAATCGCGGATCTTCAGAAGAAAGCCCAAGAGTTCCAACAACTCGTTGCAACCACCGAACAAAATTTCATGAAGCGTAAAGAAGAAGCAATGGCGCCATTGGTTCAGAAGATGAAAGCAATTGGCGACGCAATGCGCGTTGAAAAAAACTACGACGCTATCGCTGAAGGCTCAAGCTTGATCTCCGTGAAGGCTGAGCTCGATTGGACCAGCGATGCAGTTCGCCGCTACAACCAGACCTACACGAAGGGCGGCAAATCAGGTTCAGCAAAAAAATAAATGCCCCCTCGTAAATCGAGCGTTTATTTGGCACATCGCCAGTAAACGCTCTTTTTTTATAGCTTAGGAGCTGGTTCATGAAGGCCCCACCCGTCCTGCCCATGGGATACGCTGAAATCATCAAGATCTTGCCACACCGCTACCCTTTTCTGATGATCGACAAAGTGCTCGAACTTGAGCCTGAAAAACTTATTGTCGCCTTTAAGAATATTTCAGCTAATGAGCCCTACTTTGCGGGTCATTTCCCGGGTTTTCCAGTCATGCCGGGCGTCATGCAAATCGAAGCGATGGCCCAAGCCGGCGGCATCTTAGCTTATTTTGGTGGTGACTTTAACCCAGACACGCAGATTGCATTTCTCGCTGGTGTTGACGATGCTCGGTTTCGCAAACCGGTTGTCCCAGGAGACAGACTCGATTTGCGAGTAGAACAAGTTTCCCGCAAACGCAGTGTTCTTAAAATTCGCGGCCAAGCCCTGGTGATGGGCGAAGTCGTTTCGGAAGCCACAATAGTCGCTGTTGTGAGGGACAAAGTATGACCACAATTGAAGAATCTGAATCTGGCCTCACTCGAATCATGCACGAGCGCGAAGAAAAAGCGCGCACCTTACAATCCCGTGGCCAAAATCCTTACGCCAACGACTTTTCTCCAAGCGCAACAAGCGCGCACATCCACACGACCTACGCGCAAACCACGCGTGAAGAGCTCGAAGGCAACACCTCGGATTACCGTGTTGCCGGCCGCGTTATGGCAATTCGAGACATGGGCAAAGCTGCATTTTTGCGCTTACAGGATCGCTGCGGCGAGATCCAAATTTTCGTTCAGCAAAACCGCATCCAATCAGGCGGGTTTGACACACTCAAGTTAGTTGACGTTGGCGACTTTATTGGCGTGTCAGGCTCAGTGATGAGAACCAAAACCGGCGAGCTGTCCATCAACGCTGACACTTTGCAGGTACTCACAAAATCTCTTAGGCCGCTTCCAGAAAAATGGCACGGACTGACAAACGTTGAACTGCGTTACAGACAGCGCTACGTCGATATGATCGTCAATCCAAAGGTACGCGAAGTCTTTAAAGCGCGCTCGAAGATCATCAGAGAGATTCAGGCGTTCCTTGACGCGCGTGACTTTATTGAAGCTGAAACACCGATTTTAGCCGACGTTGTAGGTGGTGCTGCCGCAAGACCGTTTCGCACGCACCATAATGCGCTCGGCGAAGATTTAAGCTTACGCATCGCGACCGAGCTGCACCTCAAAAGGCTCGTCGTGGGTGGTTTTGAGCGGGTTTACGAAATTGGACGTCTCTTTAGAAACGAAGGCGTCAGCACCACGCATAATCCAGAGTTCACAACCATCGAGTTTTATCAGGCTTACGCGACCTTTCATGACTTGATGGATTTAAGCGAGCTGTTGCTGCGGCATCTCGCAATGTCCGTCCATGGCAAGGCTGAGTTTCCTTACGAAGATCACATCATTGATTTTGGCAAACCGTTTCGCAGAGTACCTATTGCTGGGTTGGTCGCCGAGCATCTTGGACTTAACGAGAACGATAGCGCCAAACTCATTGCCATCGACAGCATTCGCGAAGCTTTCAGCAAAGTGGACGGTCGTCTTTCTTCCTATGACGAAGCTTTAAACATTTGTCTCACTGAAATGAGCGATGAAGAAGCAGAGCGTATCATTCCAGACCTTGTGGTCGCAGACAGCGCCGATGATCCCGTGTCAGCTCGCGCGCTTCGTACGCTGAAGCAAACTGGAGCAGGGTTTTATCAACGCCTTGCATCAGCCATGGACGAAGCCTTTGCAGACGAGCCTGTGCGGAGACGCCAGGTCGCTTTGCATCTTTTGTATGCGCTTTTCGAAAGCGAAATCGAGAAGACGCTCGTCCAGCCCACATTCATCACGGATTTTTCAGTGTCAGTGAGTCCTCTTGCGCGCAGACGCGACAGTGACCCAGCTGTTGTCGATAGGTTCGAGCTCTTTTGTGCCGGCATGGAAATCGCGAACGCCTTCTCTGAGCTGAGCGATCCGGTTGATCAACGCGGTCGTTTCATGTCGCAGATTCGCAAAAAAGCGCGAGGCGACATTGAGGCAAGTGATCTCGATGAAGATTTCCTGCGTGCCCTTGAAGTGGGAATGCCACCAACAGCGGGAGAAGGAATAGGCATCGACCGACTCGTGATGCTCATCACCAACAGCCCTTCCATTCGCGATGTCATTCTATTTCCAAAGATGCGTAACAAAACATGACCGAAGACAATTTCATGCACCCTGCTTTGGTTTTTGCCGGACTTCTGTTCGGCATTTGCCTTTTGACTATGACCTTTCGCGTGGTGCGAAAAAGGGGCTCTGCCGCGTTTCCACACTTTGGCGCCTGGCTATGCGGAGTTGCCACGCTTTGGGGCGTCGTGATTGCGACATATTATTACGTCACAACGCAGCTAAACCTCAATGGCGAGCCATTGCAGCTTCCTTTGCTCATAAGCGCACTCGCCGGCGGTTTTGCTTCGGGCCTCATCATGGCGGCAATCACGAAGCGCATTGCATTTTTCGAAGCGCTTTGCGTGGTTGCCATTGGCTCATTGTTTCCAGTCTACTTTGCCTCAACGCCTGAACTTCTGTTCTCATACGGAACTTCGGCCGCTTACTTCGGTATTGTGCTTCTTTCTTGGAATCTGATTCTCATCCTTTCTTTGGCACTCGGTGGCGCAATTGGCTATTTGCTTACGGGCGATGGCAGGTTTTCGCTGTCGTTTGGATACGAAAGCTGGATGGGTGCGCGCTTTTTGATGACCAAACAAAGCAGCGGCGCCATTTCAGTCATTACACTGATTTCTGTAATTGCCGTGACTGTGGGCTGCGCGGGCATGATTGTGGTCATGAGCGTCATGAACGGATTCTCCCATGATTTGCGCTCCAAAATTATGGGTGCCAACGCCCACCTGACTCTCTCTAAATATGGCGGCAGGGCTGTGTTTGTCGAATATCCCGAAGTACTCAGACAAACGATCAATCTCCCAGGCATCAGAGGCGCAAGCCCCTTTATATTGAGCGAAGTGATGATCTCCTTCGATAGAAGTGTCGGTGGCGCCGTTATAAAGGGCATCGATACAGATACGGTGGGTGACATCAGCTCTTTGCCGGAAAGTATGATTGAAGGCGAACTTTCGGGGCTCAAGCATCCCCAAGAGATAGCAGTGAGGCCACCGCCCAAAAAAGGAAGCGGTTCAGAAGTCGATCGCATCGCAGATGCATTAGATCGCGCTTCTGACGATGAGGATGAGAATGCAGACACTGTCCTTCCAGGCATTGTGGTTGGTCGAGAGATGGCACGTGCGCTACGCGCTCAAGTGGGCGATGTGCTCAATGTGGTGAGCCCTATTGCTGAGCTTGGTCCATCTGGACCCATTCCTAAAGCCAAAGCCTTTAGGCTTGCCGGGGTATTTTACACGGGCATGTTCGATTACGATTCGAAGCTCGTTTACATCGACATGGGTACGGCCCAAGAGTTCTTCAGCATGAAGAACGCTGTGACCGGCATTGAGTACAAGCTTGCCGACGCCGACCAAACTCAAGCTGCCTCAAGAGCCATCAAAGATGTGGTTCACGGCAGTCCTTATGAGACTAAAGACTGGATGCAGATGAATAGGCCTTTGTTCTCAGCGCTGAAGCTTGAGAAAATCGCGATGTTCATCATTCTACTGGCGTTGATCTTGATGGCCTCTTTGCTCATCCTTGTGGCACTCATCATGGTTGTGATCGAAAAAGGCAAAGAGATTGCCATTATGAAGAGCATGGGCGCTTCCGACACTTCCATCATGAAACTCTTTGTGACTTACGGGCTCATCATCGGGGGCTCAGGCTCGTTTTTTGGATTACTCACCGGTGTAGGCTTGTGCGAGCTGCTCAAGCTTTTTGGCATAGGTCTTGATCCGCAGATTTACTACATCACGCACATACCGGTGCTCATTGAGCCAGTCGAAGTCGCGATTGTGAGCATTGGCGCTTTGATCATTAGTTTCTTTGCAACTATTCCTCCTTCACTTTTCGCCTCACGCCTAAAGCCAGTCGAAGGCCTTCGCTATGAGTAGGCGGTCAGCATCATGAAAATCGAAGTCACGAACTTAAAGAAGAGTTATTTTCAAAAGCATCATGAAGTGCCGGTACTGCATGGTCTCAATCTCACCTTGCCCGACGGCTCGTTAACTTCATTGACGGGTGCTTCGGGTGTAGGCAAGAGCACGCTGCTTCATATTTTGGGCACTCTCGATACGCCAACAGCCGGACAAGTGCTCTGGAACGGCGTAGATATTTTTGCGAAGCGCTCTTACGAAATCTCTCAGTTTCGCAACGCCAATATCGGCTTTGTATTTCAGTTTCATCACCTACTGCCTGAGTTCTCTGCGCTTGAAAACGTCAGGA
>JADMIO011406777.1_pt1 | contig 45301 bp, 34 predicted proteins | sample 8958161 | NCBI WGS metagenome assembly JADMIO01 (sample SAMN16585339, study PRJNA669376) | soil metagenome | isolation source: Crop rotation soil | place: USA: Cullars Rotation, Alabama | collected 2011
CGAATGGCGGCGAGCTTCGTCAGCGCCTCCTCAGCGACCGCAGGGCGACCGCCGCGCGCGCCGCCGATCGCGCGCGCGAAGTGCGTGACGGCGAGAGCGTATGGGAACGACTCCCAGGGGAGCCGGGCCTTCGGCGGCTCGAGCCCTGCGGCCTCGGCCCACTGCCGGCGCTCGAGGGTGTAGCGGGCTCGAATCGCGGCCAGGGCGTAGCCAGCGGCGAAGTTGGCTTCGTCGAAGATCGTCGCCTGGTACGCCCTGTCCATCACCTCCTTCGCCCTGGCGTCCTGGCCGGTCTGGAGATACGCGTACTCGAGGTAGTCCAGCGCGTGGAGGGCGTCGAACGCCGCGGCCCCGGGGTGCGCCCTGGCCACGAGCTCGTCGGCGGTGCGCTCCGAATCCAGGTTCGAGCGGATCGACTCCTCCCACAGCCCGAGGCGGGTGAAGATGTGCGACGGCATGTGCTGCGCGTGCGCCGAGGCGGGCGCGATCCTGGCGTAGACGCGCGCGGCCGGGAGCGCCAGGCTCGCGAGCTGTGGGTAGTCGAAGGCGTGGATCAGGTAGTGCGCGATCCCCGGATGGTCGGGCTCGAGCGGCAGGAGGCGGTTGAGGATCTCGGCCGCCTGCTTCTGCTGGGCGAACGTGGGGTCGCTCGGGGGCGCGGCGCCGAGGAGCGCGAGCGCGTAGAAGATCGCGGCCTCGTGGTCGTCCGGGAAGCGGCGCGCGAGGTCGGCCATGGCGTCCCGGTAGGCGGCGGCGCGCGTCGTGTGATCGACCTTGTCGGCGTCCTTGTAGAAGGTGCCGATCGCGGCGACGTAGGCTCGCTCGCGATCGCTCGCCGGGGCGAGCGCGGCCGCCTTCTCGGCGGCCGCGCGCCCTTGCTCGAGATCGGACCGGGTGGGCGGCGCCCAGATCGGATGGTAGTAGCTCATCGCGATGCCCCACCAGGCGACGGCACACCTCGGGTCCTTCTCGAGCACGGCTGCGAAGGCGGCTCGCGCCGGCTCGTAGCCGAACGAATGCAGGAGCGCGACGCCGCGCTGGAGATCCGCCTGGACCTCCGGCCGGCACGAGTTGGCGAAGTGCACCGAGCCGAGCTCGGCCTCGTGGTGATGGTGGTCGTGCTCCTGAGCGACGGCGGGCATCCTGAAGAAGAGGTTCGGCCGCTCGCACGGGCGCACGAGGTCTCCCAGCCGGCGGCCCGGCACCGGCGAGACGGTCGCGGACCCAGCCGCGGGCGTGAGGTGGCCGTATCCGTTCTCGATCAACACCCGGGCCCGCTCGCCGTCGGACTTCGCCGCGGCGAACTTCGCGAGCAGGCTCGGCCGCGGGGCGGGGGTTCCCCGTGGTCTCCTCCAGAAGTCCCGGCCGACCGAGAGGCGTAGCTGCGCCGACCAGGCCTTCACCTCGTCGCCGATGTCGAAGCTCGGCGTCGCAGGCCCCCACCTGCCCGAGGCCGGGTCGCGCGCGAAGACGAACTCCCCGTCGTCGAACTGGCGCGCGTGCTCGAGCTCGTGCGCCAGGCACGCGCGCTCGGAGAAGCGCGAGAAGAACTTCGCGCGGTCGCCGTCGCTCGGGACGTCGACGTAGACGCGCTCGCCGTCTGTGGTCAGGGCGCCGTCGGCGCCGTCCGGCAGGGGGCCGCCGACCCGCACCCGGTACTCGACCTCGGACCGCTCGAGCTGGCGTACGGTGGCAAGCTCCGTCGCGTACTTCGCCGGGTCGCGCTCGAGCACGGCGACGTAGGCGGCGAAATCCCTCCTCGCCGCTTCGTCCTCGAAGACGACGGCCGCGCGCGACGGCGCCGGGTGGGCCGCCGTCGAGATCGCCAGCAACACGTTCGCGGTAAGCGCTCTGCTTCGCATCGCCACACCTCCTCGCGCGCCTTCTGAATCGCGCGGCGGCCGGCCACGGGGGCCGACCGCCGCGTCCGAGAGAGCGGCCTGGGGTCGCCGGACGGCCTGGTCGCGCCGCGTCCTCTGGAGAGCTCGGGCAGGGAAGCGGCGGCCGTCACGACTCCCGAGGCGGCGCTCTCGCTCATCTCCTGACGCGACGAAACGCTCCGGAACCCGACACGCGGGCCGAGTGATATAATCCGTCCCGGCTCGGGCTGGTCGCACAGGCAGGTGACATGTCTACACCTTCGCCAAAGGATGTGACGCAGCTGCTGATCGCCTGGGGCGACGGCGACGAGGCCGCCCTCGACGCGCTGATGCCGTTGGTCTACGAGGAGCTGCGCCGCGTGGCGGGCCGCCAGCTGCGGCGCGAGAGCCCCGGCCACACCCTCCAGACCTCCGCCCTCGTGAGCGAAGCGTATCTGCGGCTGGTCGACCAGAGGCGCGTCCAGTGGCAGAACAGGGCCCACTTCTTCGGCGTTGCCGCGCGGCTGATGCGGCGTATCCTCGTCGATCACGCGCGAGGGCATGCCCGCACCAAGCGGGGCGGAGGAGCGGTGAGGGTCTCCCTCTCCGAAGCCGCGTCCGGGGCGAGGCAGGCGGCCGAGCTCGTCGCGCTCGACGACGCGTTGACGGGCCTCGCCGAGGTGGACCCGCGCAAGAGTCGGATCATCGAGATGAAGTTCTTCGGCGGGTTGACGACCGAGGAGGTCGCCGAGGCGCTCGGCGTCGCCCCGAGGACCGTCGAGCGCGAGTGGCGCAAGGCGAGGGCCTGGTTGCGCCGGGCGATCGACGGGGGCGAGACCGATGGACTCTGAACGGTGGAAGCGGATCGACGACCTGCTCGAGGCGGCGTTCGACGTGCCGCCCGGCGAGCGCTCGGCGTTCCTCGACCGCGCCTGCGCCGGCGACGAGGAGCTGCGGCGCGAGGTGGAGGCCCTGCTGGACTTCGACCGGGACGCCGGCAGCTTCCTCGAATCGCCCGCGCTCGACGCGGCCGCCGACCTGCTCGCCGAGCCCCCTTCGGGGCTGGCCGCGGGCCGGCGCATCGGGCATTACACGATCCTCTCCCGAATCGGATCGGGCGGGATGGGCGAGGTCTACCTGGCCGAGGACACGCGGCTCGGGCGCAGGGTGGCCCTCAAGCTCCTGCCGACCTCGTTCACCGCCGACGCGCGACTGCGCGCGCGCTTCCTCCGGGAGGCCCGGCTGGCGTCGACGCTCGACCACCCGAGCATCTGTACCATCCACGAGGTGGGGCGGTCCGAGGGCCACTTCTTCATCGCCATGCAGTACGTCGAGGGCGCCACCCTGAAGGAGCTCGTCGAGGCCGCACCACTGAGCCTGGAGTCTCTGCTCTCGATCGGCCTCCAGGCAGCGGACGCCATAGCGGCGGCTCACGGCCGGGGGATCGTCCACCGGGACATCAAGTCGAGCAACATCGTCGTCACCGACCGCGGGCGGCCCGTCGTGCTCGACTTCGGGCTCGCCAGGCTGATGGACGACGGCGGGGCCGACGGCGGGGCCGGCTCGGAGCTGACCGGATCGGGGATGGTGCTCGGCACGCCGAACTACATGTCGCCCGAGCAGGCGAGAGGCGGCGCCGCGGACCACCGCAGCGACATCTTCTCGCTGGGCGTCGTGATCTACGAGATGGTCGCCGGGCGCGTGCCCTTCGAGAGGGGGTCGCAGGCCGAGACGCTGAACGCCGTGATCCACGAGCCCCACACGCCGCTGGCGGAGCTGAACGAGAGCGTGCCCGCAGAACTGTCCGCGACCGTCGACCGGGCGTTGTCCAAAGACCCGGCCGGCCGCCACCAATCGACGGAAGAGCTGCTCCTCGACCTGCGACGGGTCGCGCGGGCGATCGGCCTCGTCGGCCCGCGCGAGCCCGAGGGCGTGGTCGTGCCCTACGCGCCGCCCAAAAGGCGGTCGCCGGCCGGGAGCCGCGCGCTCGGCAGGTGGGCGCTCGTCGCGGGAGCCGTCGTCGCGCTCGCCGCGGTGCTGCTCGGCACGAACGCGGGCGGGTTGCGGGCGAGGCTGTCAGGCGCGGACGCGCGGGCCCCGGTCGAGTCGCTGGCGGTGCTGCCGCTCGAGAACCTCTCGGGCGACCCGGGGCAGGACTACTTCGCCGACGGGATGACCGAGGCGCTCATCACGGAGCTCGCCAAGATCGGCGCACTGCGGGTGATCTCGCGCACGTCGGTGATGCGCTACAAGGGAGCGCGCAAGACGGCGCCGGAGATCGCCCGCGAGCTGGGCGTGGACGCGGTGGTCGAGGGGGCGGTCGTTCGCTCGGGCGGGCGGGTTCGGGTCTCCGTGCAGCTGATCCGCGCGTCGACGGACGAGCACCTGTGGGCCGAGAGCTACGAGCGCGACGTGCGCGACGTCCTGCCGCTTCAGGACGAGGTGGCGCGCGCCATCGCCGGCGAGATTCGGGTCAACGTCACGCCGCGCGAGCGGCAGCTCATGACGAGCGCCCACTCCCCGAGCCCCGAGGCCCACGAGGCCTATCTGCAGGGCCTCTTCCTCTTCAACCGGGGGATCAACGAGGGTCGGCCGGAGCTGCTGGCGCGAAGCCGCGAGGACTTCGAGCGGGCGATCGGCCTCGACCCGGGCTACGCCCAGGCGTACGTCGGGCTGGCCCACGCCTATCACTGGCAGGCGAGCCTCGGCGTCCCGGAGCTCTATCCGAAGGCGAAGGCTGCCGCCGAGCGGGCGCTCGAGCTCGACGACACGCTCGCCGAGGCGCATAGCGCCCTGGCCTTCACCGTGTTCTACCTCGACCGGGACCGGGCGCGCGCCGAACGCGAGTACAGACGCGCCATCGAGCTCAATCCCGGGAACTCGGACGCGCACTACGGGTATGCCATCATCCTGTCGGCGATGTGCCGTCACGACGAGGCGATCGCGGAGATCGAGCGCGCCGAGGAGCTTGACCCCCTCACGCTCGCCCTCAAGTTCAGCATCGCGTACACGTACTCTAACGCGCGCCAGTACGACCGGGCGATCGAGCGGTTCGAGCGCCTGCTCGAGCTGAATCCGAACAACGCGGACGTACTCGCGAGCCTCGGCAAGGCCCGCGTGTATCAGGACCGGTCCGAGCGAGGGGTCGCCGAGCTTCGGACCGCGACGGACCTCTCGGGTAACAACCCGGCGTTCAAGGCGAGCCTGGCGTGGGCGTACGCGATGACGGGCAGGAGGGCCGAGGCGATCAGGATGCTCGACGAGCTGGAGCGGTCCCCCACTCCGGCGACCATCCCCGAGGGCCTCCCGTCGACCTCGGTCGCCGCCGCGCAGGCGTTCGCCGCTCTGGGCGACGCGGACCGGGCGTTCGCATGGCTGGAACGGGCCTACGAGGAACGCTCCGACTCGCTCCTGGACTTTCTCGAGTGCTCGCCGGAGTTCGACAGCCTTCGCCCGGACCCGAGGTACGACGACCTGATGCGTCGCGCGGGTTTCTCCCGCTGAACCGCCCCGCGTGCGGAATATCCTGGCGTCATGGCGGATAATCATGGCATGGAGGTGGGGTGACGATGAACGTATCGTTGATCGTGGCAGTGCTCCTCGTCGCCGGCGCGGCCGGCGTGCTCGTGCTGGCCGGCGTCGGCCGCGGCGGCGCGCGCGCCGAGGCCGTCGAGGCGCTGGTGCAGAAACAGGAGGCCGGGGCGGCGCCGCAGGCGCAGGGCGACAGGGTCATCAAGAGCGATGAGGAGTGGCGAAAGCAGCTCACGCCCGAGCAGTTCCGCGTCGCCCGGCAGAAGGGGACCGAGCGCGCCTTCACGGGCGCCTACTGGGACAACCACGAGCACGGCGTCTACCGGTGCGTCTGCTGCGGCCAGGAGCTCTTCAGCTCGGAGACGAAGTTCGACTCGGGCACCGGGTGGCCGAGCTTCTGGAAGCCGGTCCGGCCCGGCGCGGTCGCGACCGAGACCGACACGAGCTACGGGATGACGCGCGTCGAGGTGCTCTGCAGCCGGTGCGACGCGCACCTCGGACACGTCTTCGACGACGGTCCCAGGCCGACCGGGCTCCGCTACTGTATGAACTCGGTCTCCCTCACATTCGAGAAGAGGTGACGTCGGGCTGAGAAACCTTCGGAGCACAGGGCGCGTAAAAGCTTCGTCGACTCCCCAGAACGGCCGCGGCCGGAAGAGGACTGCGATGTTTGCTGAAACGGTTTCCGAGAGGCGGGCAATCTCGATTGGGCCGGGACGGTGGCTCATCGCCGGCGCCGTAGGGGGCGCGCTTTCGATCACGATCTGGCTCGGGATGCTGGACTGGGTGCGCTCGTTCCTGGTGCCCTCCGGGGGCGACGCCAGGTCGGCCACCCTCGGCGGCGTCGCCGCGAGCATGCTCCTCTCGCTCGGGATCACGGCGGTCGTGGCTGGTGCCGCGAACGGCCTCGCCCACGCGGCGATCCTCAGGCAGGGGCGCGCGGCGCTCGTCAGGTGGGTGGCGTTCGGCTGTCTCGGGAACCTCCTCTACATGCTCGCGGTCATGCTCGTCCGGCCCACGCTCGGGCTGATCCTCCCGGCGGACGTCGTGCGGATCGCGATCTACACGCTCCTCTGCGTCTGGATGTCGCTGTTCCTGTGGTTCTGCGCGGCGAGCGCGGACGGTGACCGGTGAACCGTTGTCGGAACGTCTCCTGTGTGCTGTCGCCTGAAGGCGGCAACGAGGTCCAGACGATGTTCCTTCGACGGCTCACGGTTCACGGTTGACGTCCTGCGGCGGAGGCCCGACGTAGCGAGCGCGCGGCCTCAGGATCGAGTCCGACGCCGACTGCTCGAGGGCGTGGGCGATCCAGCCGGCGGTGCGGCCGGCGGCGAAGATTGCGGCCGCCGAGCCCGCCGGGAGGCCGAGCGCCATGCGGAGCGCGACGAGCCCTACGTCGAGCGTCGGCTCGCCGTAGCCGAGCCGCCGCGCGGTCTCGTTCGCCTCGTCGACGCGGGCGATCGCCTGCCGGCGCGACTTCTTCAGCGGGAGGTCTCGGGCGCGGCGCGTGAGCTCGGAGAAGCGCGGGTCGCCGTCGGGGTAGAGCGGGTGGCCGTAGCCGACGACGCCCTCCCCGCGCGCGAGCCTGGCGGCGACCGCGGCCGGGACGCCCGCCGGGTCGCGCTCGATCTCTCGCAGCATCGCCTCGACGCGGTCGCTCGCGCCGCCGTGGCGCGGGCCCGAGAGCGCCGCGAGCGCCGCGGAGACGACGGCGTAGAGGTTCGCGCCCGTCGACGCTGCCACGCGCGCCGCGAAGGTCGACGCGTTCAGCTCGTGGTCGGCGCAGACGACGAGCGCGGCGTCGAGCGCCCGGAGGCTCGCCGCGTCGGGCGCCGTCCCGCCCTCGGAGAGCGCGACCCATAGGGCCTCGGCCGTCGACGGGGCCGCGACCGCCGCCGCGACCCGCGACTCCGGCGCCATCAGCGCGACGACCGCGCGGACGATCCGGCGGCCCGAGCGCGCCACCTGCTCGCGCATCACGGCGAACCGCGTCTCGTCGCCCAGTCCCACGGCGCCGAGCCCCGCCATGGCGCGCTCGATCGGCGACGCGCGGGCGACGAGCCTGGCCGCGCGGGCGACGAGCCTCGCGTCGAGGTCCGCCTGCGGCCACCGCTCGTCGCCGAGCTCGCCCGCCCAGAGGAGCCCGGCCACGGCCTCGAACGTTTGCGAGCGCGCGAGCTCGGCCGCGTCGCGGCCGCGGTAGTAGATCCGCCCGCCCTGGATGAGCGTCAGGCCCGACTCGAGCAGCGGCTCGCCGAACCGCAGCGCCGTCGCCGACGCTTTGGGCCCGGCCCCGCGACCGCGCTTGGCGAGCGCCTCGACGTCGGCCCTGTGGTAGCGCCGCGCCTTCGTCCCCGGGACCGCCTCGCTGCGGACCAGGCCGCGGCTCACGTAGGCGTAGAGCGTCGCCCGGTTCACCCCGAGCCACCTCGCCGCCTCCTCCGCCGTCACGAAGAGAGAGTCGGATTCGGATGTCATATTGATCGCATAATCAATCTTGACTAGCTATTCTGTCAAGATGAAAATGCTCGCGACGATATGGAGGTGGCACTCATGAAGACGAAGGAACAGATGGCTGGCGCGGCGGGGCTCGAGGGCGTCGTCGCGGTGAGATCGGCGATTACCTACGTGGACGGCGCGGCGGGCGAGCTGCGCTACCGCGGCTACTCGGTGCCTGAGCTCGCGCGGTCGCGGAGCTTCGAGGAGGTGACGGCGCTCCTGTGGGACGGCGAGCTGCCGGCGTCGGGCGAGCCGCTCCGGGCCGAGCTCGCGCGGGAGCGAGGGCTCGACACGGAGTCGGCGGCGCTGGTGGCGAGGACGGCCGCGAGCGCCACGCCGCTCGCGACGCTGCGGACGCTCGTCTCGGCGGCGTCGGCGAGGGAGGGGTTCGGCGGCGGGAACTCGGTCGGGGAGAATCGCGAGAAGGCGGCGCGGCTCGTGTCGCTCGTCCACGCGGGCGTCGCGGCGGTCGCGGCGGCTCGCGCGGGCCGTCCCGCGCCGGAGGCCCGCGAGGGCGACACGGCGGCGCGGTATCTGCTCCGCGCGCTCACGGGGCGCGAGCCGTCGACGGGCGAGGAGCGCGTGTTCGACGCGATCCTGGTCCTGCACGCCGACCATGAGCTGAACGCGTCGACCTTCGCGGCCCGCATCGTCGCGGCGACCGAGGCCGGGATGACCGGCGCGGTCACGGCCGCGGTCGCGGCGCTCGAGGGGCCGAAGCACGGCGGCGCGAACGAGGACGTTGCGGAGATGATAGACGAGATCGGCGACCCGTCGCGCGCCAGGGCGTGGGCCGAGGCGAAGCTCGAGCGATACAGCGCCATGACGCCCGAGGAGCGCAAGGCCCCGGGGGCGCGCTTCGCTGGCTTCGGCCACCGGGTCTACAAGGTCGACGACCCGCGCGCCGTGGCGCTCCGCGAGCTGGCGCTCCCGTCCCCGGCGCTCGAGACGGCGGAGGCGGTCCGCGAGGTGGTCCAGGCGGGGCTCGGCCTGGTGCTCAACGTCGACTACTACTCGGCGATCGTCTACGTGGGTCTGGGGATCGAGCCCGCGATGTTCACGTCGATCTTCGCGGCCTCTCGCGTCACGGGCTGGTGCGCCCACGTCCTCGAGCAGCACGCCGACAACCGGCTGATCCGCCCCCGGGCGGAGTACGTCGGCCCTTCACCTCGCTGAGAAATAACCACAGAAGACACGGGGTACACAGAGCAAGAGACGATTCTCTGTATACCTCCGTGCCCTCTGTGGTTATCTCTATTCCCAGGGGAAGTCGAACGATTCGCGCTCGGCGAGCACGTAGTAGGCCTTGCCGCGGTAGCTCACCAGGAGGCGCTGTTTGGCGCCGGAGGCCAGCAGATTCGGGTTGGCGATCCGGACCTTGCTGCCCTGGGGGATGCTCTTGCACTCGGGCGCCACGCAGTGGTTGGACTCGTCGCGCATGAGCAGCGGGACCCGGGTGCGCACCTCGGACTCGGTCTCGAACGCGCGCTGGACGAGCTCGGCGAAGCCGGGGCGGCGGCGGGCCTCGGCCGTCATCACGAGCGGCGTCGGGTCGTCGGACGCCTCGGCGCGGTCGGCGACGGGGACGGTCGGGACGGGCGCCGGGGCCGCGGCGTGAGGCTCCTCGTGCGCCTCCTCGGCGGCCGGCTTCTCGGGCGCGGCGGGCGCGGTCGAGGCCATCTCGACGGCGACGCCGGCGGGCAGGAAGTCGACCTTCCCGGTGTCGAGGTCGTAGACGCCGCCGGCGATCTGGAGCTCGTGCTTGTGGACGAGCTCCGAGAGCGCGTCGCTCTGGTAGACGGCCATCTGCATCTGGTAGCGGACGTTCTCGCGGACCGCCGTCGCGAGCAGCTCCGAGTCGGCCACCCTCGCGGAGCGGGCACGGTCGGCCGCGGGCGCGATGCGCGAGACGAGCGCCGCGATGTTGGGCGGCGCCTCGCCGCCCGCGAGCGTCGCCTTCACCGCGCCGCAGCTCTCGTGGCCGAGGACGACGAGCAGGTGCGCCTGGAGGTGCTCGACGGCGTACTCGATGCTGCCGAGCACGACCGGGTCGGCGACGTTCCCGGCGACGCGGACGACGAAGAGCCGGCCGAGCGACTCGTCGAAGACGATCTCGGGCGCGACGCGCGAGTCCGCGCACGCGAGGACGATCGCGTACGGGTGCTGCCCGCCTGCGAGCTCCTTGCGCTCGGCGGCGAAGTCCTTCGGCTCGGGGTGCCCCGATACGTAGCGCTCGTTGCCTTGGACGAGCCGCGAGAGCGCCTCCTCGGGCGCAACGCCTTCGTCCTTCTTCTTCTCCTCGGCGGCGACGTGCCCGGCGAGGAGCACGGCGAGGATCGCGGTGGCCGCGGCGTTGGCGATGCGGGACGTGGGCTTCATAGGGACACTCCTCCGGGTGAGATCGAAGGCCATATCGGCGCGTCGCGACCAATCTTGAACCGCGGAGGATGCGGCGGACCGACTTCGTGCGGTCGCACGGGTGCCGCTTCGCGGTTTTTCGGCCGCTCTTGTATCATTGCTCCAATGCGACAGATCGTCAGAGCCGCCTGCCCGCACGACTGCCCCGACACGTGCGCGATGCTGGTCACGGTCGAAGACGGGCGCGCGGTCGGCGTCCGGGGCGACCCGGACCATCCGTTCACGAACGGATTCCTATGTAACAAGGTCTCGCGCTACCACGAGCGGACGCACAGCTCCGACCGGCTCCAGTTCCCGATGCGGCGCGTCGGGGCGAAGGGCGAGGGGCGCTTCGAGCGCGTCTCGTGGGACGAGGCGATCGCCGAGATCGCCGAGCGCTTCTCGGAGATCGCCGCCTCCGAGGACGGCCCCGAGGCGATCCTGCCCTACAGCTACGCCGGGACCATGGGGCTCGTGCAGGGCGAGAGCATGGACCGGAGGTTCTTCCACCGGCTCGGCGCCTCGCTGCTCGCGCGAACGATCTGCGCGACCGCGGGCACCACCGGGTGGATGTACACCGTCGGCGCCTCGATCGGCGCCGACCCCGAGCAGTTCGACAAGGCGAGGCTCATCCTGCTGTGGGGCACGAACACGCTGACGTCGAACGTGCACCTGTGGCCCTACGTGCTCGAGGCGCGGAAGCGCGGCGCCGAGATCGTCGCGATCGACCCGTACCGCAACCGCACCGCAGCCGCCGCGGACCGGTGGCTCGCGATCCGGCCGGGGACCGACGCGGCGCTGGCGCTCGCGATGGCGCACGTCGCGCTGCGCGACGGCCTGGCGGACCGCGACTACCTCGAGCGGTACACGGTCGGCCACGAGGCGTTCGAGCGGCGCGCCGCCGAGTTCCCGCCCGAGCGCGCGGCCGAGATCACGGGCCTCGCGGCCGACGAGATCGAGTGGCTCGCCGGGCGCTACGCGACCGCGCGCCCGACGGCGATCCGCCTCAACTACGGCCTCCAGCGCCACGCCGGCGGCGGCTCGGCCGTCCGGGCCATCGCCGCGCTCCCGGCGGTCACCGGCGCGTGGCGCGACCCGGGCGGCGGCGCGCTGCTCTCGACGAGCGGGATGTTCTCGATCGACCGCGCCGCGCTCGCCCGCCCCGACCTGATTCGCGGGAACCCGCGCACGATCAACATGTCGTGCCTCGGCGACGCGCTGCTCGAGGCGAGACCGCCCGTCCGCGCGATCTACGTCTACAACTCGAACCCGGCAGCGGTCGCGCCCGACCAGTCGAAGGTGATCGAGGGCTTCCGGCGCGAGGACCTCTTCACGGTCGTACACGAGCACTTCCAGACCGACACGGCCGACTACGCCGACGTCCTGCTGCCAGCCACGACCCAGCTCGAGCACTTCGACGTCGTCAAGCCGTACGGCCACTACTCGCTGATGTGCAACATGCCGGCGATCCCGCCCGTCGGCGAGTCGAAGCCGAACAGCGAGGTCTTCCGGCTGCTCGCCGCGCGCATGGGCTTCGACGAGGCGTGCTTCCGCGAGACCGACGAGGAGATGGCCGAGCGGGCGGTGCGGGAGACGACCGGAGTCTCGTTCGACGAGCTCAAGCGCGCCGGGTGGGCGCGGCTGCCGCTGCCCGCCGACTACGCGCCATTCGCCGAGGGCGGCTTCCCGACGCCTTCCGGCAAGTGCGAGCTCTACTCGGAGCGGCTCGCCCAGATCGGCTTCGACCCGCTGCCGTGCTACGTGCCGCCGCGGGAGTCGGCCGAGGCGGCGCCCGAGCTCGCCGGCCGCTACCCGCTCGCGCTGATCTCGCCGCCGGCGCACAGCTTCCTGAACTCGACGTTCGCCAACGGGCCCCGGGCGGTCAGGGCCGAGCACGAGCCGTCGCTCCTCGTCCACCCGAACGACGCCGCGCGCCGGCGCATCGCGGACGGCGACTACGTCTCGGTCTTCAACGACCGCGGCGGGTGCCGGCTGCGCGCGGTCGTCAGCGAGGACGTGCGCGAGGGGGTCGTCGTCGCGCCCTCGGTCTGGTGGAACAAGCGGAGCCCCGACAGGGTGAACGTGAACCAGACGACCTCGCAGGCGGTCACGGACCTCGGCGAGGGCGCGACGTTTTACGACAATCTCGTCGAGGTGGCCGTCGTTGGCGACTGATCTTCACCACAGAGGGTGCAGGGGACGCGGAGGGAAAGGAGTAATCTCTTTTTCCCTCTGCGTCCTCTGTGCCCTCTGTGGTTCGACCTCCGTGATGGGCCAGGGACAGCTGCGCGGGCGCCAGCCCGTCCCGCAGCAGCAGCCCTTCCTGCGCCGCGACACCGCATCGCGCGTGCTCTACACCAAGATCCTCGAGGCCGAGGACCAGCGGACATATGTCCCGCTGCTCGCCGACCTGCTCAACCGCCCGCACGTCGGCGTGCGCCGCCGCGCGGCGGCCGCGATCGGCCGCATCGGCGACCCGGCCGGGGTCGCCCCGCTCCTCGAGGTGCTTGGGCCGGGCGACGAGGACGAGGGCGTTCGCGCCGACGCCGCGTTCGCGCTCGGAGAGATCGAGAGCGCGGCGGCCGCCGACCGGCTCCTCGCCCTCCTCTCCGACACGAAGACCTCGACGGCGGTGCGCGCCCGGGCGGCCGAGGCGCTCGGCAAGATCGGCGCCAACGAGAAGTCGGCCGCCGCGCTCGGCGAGGCGCGGCTCAAGCAGATTGCCGCCGCGGTCGCCGCGGCGCTCCCGGCGGCCGACCGCGACGTCGTCGGCGACGAGCTGCTGCTCGGCTCGCTCTCGGTCGTGGCGCTCCTCCGGCTCAAGCGGCCCGAGTCGACCGCGCCGATCGCGTCGATGCTCGCGAGCCGCTCGACCGTGCTGCGCTGGCAGGCGGCCAACGCGCTCGCGCGCCTGAGGCCCGACGTCTCGGCCGCGCCCGACGCCGTCTCGCGCCTCGTGGAAATGCTCAAGGCCTCGGACGCCGTCGAGCGCGCGAACGCCGCGCGGGCGCTCGGCGGGATGAAGGCGAAGTCGGCCGTCGACCCGATCGCGCCGCTCCTCGACGACCCGGACGACCGGGTGCGCGCGAGCGCCGTCCGTGCGCTCGGCGCGATCGGCGAGGCGCGGGTCGCCCCGGCGCTCAACGCGTTCGGCGAGCGGCTGCTCGCCGCCCACGCGAAGTACGTCGCCTCGGGCGCGCCCGGAGTGCCGCCCGAGCAGAACCTCCTGCTCGTCGTCGCCGAGGCGCTCGGGGCGCTCAAGGACCCGTCGTCGCTCCCGCTGCTGCGGCGGCTTCGCGCGCTCGACGGGCGCGCGGGCGCGAACCCCGAGACCGAGCTGGCCGTCGCCGCCTACGGCGAGGCGGCCTTCTTCGACATCCCCGAGTCGGCCGCGGTCCCGGCCGAGTGGCACCACGTCGCGAACTACGCCCAGGGGCTCGGAGCGGTCGGCGGCGAGCGCGCCAGGCGCGAGCTCGTCGAGATGCTCGCGGGGCGCCGGCTCGGGCAGCTCGAGCCCCGCGCCGTGCCCGACGTGCTCACCGCGATGGGGCGCTCGAAGCCCGACGGCTTCGAGCAGCTCCTCATCGACGCGCTCGCGTCGCCGGACTTCGTCGTCCGCGCGACCGCGGCCGGGCTCCTCGGCGAGCACTACGCCCCGAGCCAGTCCGAGCTCACCTTCAAGGCGCTCGACGCGGCGCTCAAGGCGGCCGCCGGGGACGCGGACGTCGACGCGCGGCTCGCGATCCTCGACGCGATCGGGAAGTACAAGCGGCAGCGCTCGCTCGACCTGCTCGCGGGCGCGCTCAAGGACCCGAACTACCTGGTGCGCCGCCGCGCGGCCGAGCTGCTCGAGGCGGCCGACGCCGGGACGTTCGTCTCCAAGCTCGAGCCGATAAAGACGCCGCCGCGCCGGCCCGGCTACTACGAGCGGATCGAGGAGACGATGCGCCGCCCGAACCCGGTCGCCGTCGTCGCGACGGAGAAGGGCGAGGTCCGCATGGAGCTGCTCGTCCACGAGGCGCCGATGACGGTCGACAACTTCGTCGAGCTGGCGCGCAAGAAGTACTTCGACGGGACCGTCTTCCACCGCGTCGTCCCGAACTTCGTCGTCCAGGGCGGCGACCCGCGCGGGGACGGCAACGGCGGGCCGGGCTACCAGATCCGCTGCGAGATCAACGAGGTGCCCTACGACCGCGGCGCGGTCGGCATGGCGCTCTCGGGCAAGGACACCGGCGGGAGCCAGTTCTTCTTCACCCACTCTCCCCAGCCGCACCTCGACGGCGGCTACACGGTCTTCGCCCGCGTCACGGACGGCATGGAGGTCGTCGACCGGCTCGCGCGGGGGGACAGGATCGTTTCGGTCACGATTCTCGAGGGAAGCAAGTAGCAAATAGACAGTAGATTGCAGAATGCGAGTGAGTGCGCCCCATCCGGCCCCTAACAGGTTTCGTCAGCTGATTGCAGCTTACTGTCTACTGTCTTTTGTCTACTGTCTACTTCCTCTCGCCTCGCAGGCGGCCGAAGCGGGGCCGACCTACGACGTCGAGGTCAGGATCGACCTCGACGCGGGCCGGTACTCGGGCCGCGAGGCCGTGCGGTATACGAACCGCTCGAAGGGGCCGGTCAATGCGGTCTACTTCAACCTCTACCCGAACGTCGGCGCAGCCGCCGCCGCCGACCGCCTGCTCTCGGTGACCTCGGCGCGCGTCATGGGGCGGGACGCCGGGTACCGCCACGAGGGCAGCGGGCTGCTCGTGCGGCTGCCGGGCCCGCTCGGGCCCGGCCGGAGCGCCGAGGTGGCGCTCGAGTTCGAGGGGCAGGCCCGACGGGTCACCGCCGAGCAGACCGGGCTCGGGGCGCACGTGACCGACCAGGTCGGAATCGTCCTCACGCCCGCCGAGCAGCGACCGCTCGCGGGCGGCGACGAGGCGGTCGCGGCGGACGGCGCGATGCTGCTTGGCAACCCGTTCCCGGTGCTCTCGGCCTCGCGCGACGACGGCTGGCGGCGCCAGGACTCGGCCGGCGGCTACGTGCTCGTCGAGGCGGCCTCCTACCGGGTTACGGTGACTGCCGGCGACGGCGTCGACGTCGTCGGGTCGGGCGGGCCGTCGCCGGGGCCGAACGGCTCTCGGGTCTTCGAGGGGAAGCGGCTCCGCAGCGTCGCGCTCTTCGCGTCGCGCGGCATGGAGCGGCAGGAGGGCGAGGCCGCTGGAGTCGCGCTCAACGTCGTCGCCACGCCCGGCCATGCGCCCGCGGCGCGGCGCGCGCTCGAGGCGCTCTCCCGCACGATGGGCGTCTACGCGGAGCTGTTTGGCCCGCCGCCGTTCAGCGAGATGACGGTCGTCGAAGCGCCGCTCGTACCGGGGACGCCGAGCGCGGCCTATTCCGGGCTCGCGGCGGTCGCGACGGCCTACTTCGTCGACATGCGAAGCCCGGAGGCGGAGGGGCTACCGGGCTTCATCCGCGACACGCCGGAGCTGACCGAGGGCGAGCTCGAGTTCGCCGTGATGCGCGAGACCGCGCGGCAGTGGTGGGGCCAGGCGGTCGCCGTCGACCCGCAGCGCGAGGCGTTCCTCGAGGAGGGGCTCACGACCTACAGCGCCGTCGTCGCGACCGAGCGGACCCGCGGCCCGGAGGGGGCCGCCGACGCCGTCGAGCAGCGCCTGCGCGCGCCCTACCGCGTCTTCCGGATGTTCGGCGGCCTGGATGCACCCGCCGACCGACGCGCCGGCGAGTTCCCGAACTACTTCGCCTACGCGGCGATCGTCGGGGCCAAGGGCGGCCTCTTCGTCGAAGCGCTCCGCAAGAAGCTCGGCGACGACCGGTTCTTCGCCGGGCTCAGGCGCTACTACGAGGCCGGTGCGGGCCACATCGTGCGGCGCGACTACTTCTTCGAGTCGCTCGTTCCCGGCGATCAGCGCGGCGCCGTCGACCGGCTCTACGACCGCTGGATCGAGGAGGAGCACGGCGACGAGGACATCGGCGCGCCGGAGTACGCCGTCGCGGTCGATCCGAAGGCCGACAAGGGCTCCGCCTTCGAGCGCTTCGGTCGCTTCATCGGCCGCAAGCTGGCCGGGTTCGGGAAGAAGGCCGCCAAGCCGTTCTAGAGCGAATTGCACATGAATGTACGGGCAGGGCCGAGGCGCCCTCGCTGACGCTCGGGCTGCTGACAGGCCATCCGCAGCCCGAGCGTCAGCGAGGGCGCCTTTTCCGCTAGCGTACGATCAATCGCAAGGCGCGATAGCCTCCCGATGCGGGAGATTTCGCGAGTCTTTTTACAGTTCGCATGGGTGCGGCGGGGCTTTCACCTCCCGCGGTTAACGTTGGCGCGTCGCGGGGCGTCCTCCGAGACACGGAGGTGAGACGATGAGAGACGCCCGACGGCTCGGATCCCGCTGCGCCCGTGCGACGGCGCTGGTGCTCGTTCTCCTCGCGCAGGCGGCCGCCTCGGACGGCGCGGGCTGTGAGTGCCGCGTCGCCTTCGACGACCTCGTCCGAAAGGTGGAGGCCGACTACGTGGGCTACCACCTCGGCATCCGCGGCCGGCGCGACGCCGAGTACCGCCGGCACGTACGCTCGCTCGCGGCCCGCGCGGCCCGCGCGGCGCCCGACGACTGCGTCCGCGTCCTCCAGGACTTCGTCCGGTTCTTCCGCGACGGACACCTGTTCGTCGGCCAGTGGCCCGAGACCGACGAGGCCGAGCGGGCTCGCCTGGCGAGCGCCGCCGAGCGCACGCGGTTTCGCACGGAGGCGGACATCCGGCGCGAGCTCGACCGGCGCGCCGGACGGCTCGACCCGATCGAGGGCGTCTGGTACGCGAAGGACGGCTCGCGCGTCGGCGTCGTCCGAGACCCGAAGCCGGGGCGCCGCGACTTCGTGGCCGTCATACTCGCGACTCCGGTCGAGGGGTGGGAGCCCGGGCAGGTGAAGGCCGAGTTCCGCCGGCTCGGCGACGGCTCCTACGACGCCGTCCTCTACGCGGACGACCACTCGCCGCGCCGGCCGGACGTCTACTCCCGGGGCGAGCGGGGCGGCGCGGCCGTTCGGAGGGGAGTGCTCCTGCACATGCCCCCGACCACGTGGGGGAAGGCGTACCCGCTCGCCGCCGACGAGCGGGGCGCGCTCGACCCGACCGACCCGCGGCGGCCGACGGCCCGCGTCGTCGACGACTCGACCGTCGTCGTCTCGGTGCCGTCTCACGTGCCCGAGTACGCGCCGGTGCTCAAGGAGCTCGTCGACCGGTTCGCGGACCGCATCGTCCGCGCCGAGACGCTCGTCGTCGACCTGAGGGGCGACGAGGGCGGCAGCGCGTGGATGACGGACGTGCTGATGCCATACATCGTGACGACGGCCAAGCGGCCGCCCCGGTACTGGCGGGAGGGGCGGGCGTCGGTCCTCTCGTCGCCGGATAACATCGCCTACTTCGAGCGGGCGTCGAAGGAGGGCTGGGCCCCAGCCGGGCTCGTCGACCGGATGCGCGCGAACCCGGGCCGGGTCGTCGCGTACGACTCGGGCGCCGAGACTCCGGACGAGGAGGTCGCGGCCGCCGCGGGCCCGCGCCGGGTCGCGATCCTCGTCGACGGGGGCGTGGTGAGCGCCGGCGAGGCGTTCGTCCTCTCGGCGATGCGCAACGAGAAGGTCGTGCTGTTCGGCGAGAACACGGGCGGGGTGATCGACTACCAGAGCACCCAGATCGTCGGGATCGGGAGCTGTCGCCGGCTCGGCTTCGGCCTCGGCGTGCCGACCGTGGCGGCGTCCGACAGGCTCCCGCGCGGCGGCGCGAACGCGGCCGGCATCCCGCCCGACGTGCGGATCCCGCGGGGCGTGAGGGACCCGGTCCGGTTCGTGATCGACTATGTCGCGCGGTCCGCGCGGAAATAGATTCGCGAAGGCCGCGTGAGCCGAGATCCAAAAGCGAAGGCGGCCCCGTAGAAGCCAGCGAAACTCACGACGCTTCAACCCCCCCAGGGTTTCGGACTTTTTCTGGAGAGCCGCGCCTGGTCGCGGCGGATTTCTCGAGAGTCTCGGACGGCCGAGACATGGTGCGGAACCGGCGGGCAACGCGAACGGCCTTGTTCGTCGCGGCATTCGACTCGGGGGGAGCGGAGGTCGCGGCGATCGTTCCCGGTCCCCCTCCGGTTCCGTGCCATCCGTTTCTCTTTTCGCCGATCCCCTTGAGAACCGGGAACGATGGGGTTCATCATCTAGGTCTACACTCGGCGCCGCGGGAGGTGGGCCTTGAAACGTCGAACAGCATTCATCTCGGCCGTCGCGCTCGCGATCGCGGCGACGGCCCTGGCCGGCTCCGGGATCGCGCGCACGGAGGCGGACGCCGGGTCCGACCCGCTCGCCCGGGTCGCCGGGTACCACGCGTGGTACAAGGCCAACCCCGAGCCGTACCGGATCGCGCCGGCCGTCAACGTCCTGTGCGCGGCGCCGGTGGCGCCGGGCGAGACCGCGGGCAACCCGCACGAGAACGCCTACGTGGACGTCTACGTGAACGAGGTCGGCCGGCCGGCGATGGCGGCCGGCGGCGCGAGCGTGTTCCCAGAGGGCTCGGTCATCGTCAAGGAGAAGCGGAAGGCGGTCGACGACCCGACGCCGACGCTGCTGACGGTGATGATCAAGCGGGCGAAGGGGTTCGACCCTGCGGTCGGCGACTGGGAGTTCGCGGTGCTCGACGGCGGGGCGACGACGGTCCAGGCGATGGGGCGGCTGACGAACTGCGCCCGGTGCCACACCACGGTCGCGGGCTCCGACTACGTCTTCCGGAGCTACATCCCCAAGAGCAGTTAACACGGAGTCAACATGAAGGTACTGGTGAGCGCCGTGGCGGCGGCCGTCGTCGTGATCTCGTCGTCCGCGCGGACGAAGCCGCAATCCGCGCCCCTGCAGACGTCGGCCTCGAAGGAGGAGATGGCGGCGCGCCTCGAGCGCGAGGTGCCGCGGCTGATGGCGGAAGGGGACGTGCCGGGGCTCTCGATCGCCCTGATCCGCGACGGGGGGGTCGTCTGGACCAAAGGCTTCGGCGTGAGCAATGCCGAGACGAAAGCGCCGGTCACGGACGACACGGTCTTCGACGCGGCCTCGCTGAGCAAGCCGGTCTTCGCCTACGCCGTCCTCAAGCTCGTGGACGCCGGCAAGCTCGACCTCGACACGCCGCTCACGAAGTACATGCCGGGCACCTACGACGTCCGCGACGACCCGCGGATCGGCCAGATCACGGCGCGGCACGTCCTCACGCACACGACGGGCTTCCCGAACTGGCGGCCGCGCGGCGGAGACGCGGCGCTGAAGATCAACTTCACGCCCGGCGAGCGGTTCAGCTATTCGGGCGAGGGCTTCGTCTACCTCTCGAAGGTGGTCGAGCGCGTGACGGGCGAGAAGCTCGACGCCTTCATGACACGGACCGTCTTCGACCCGCTCGGGATGACGAGCAGCAGCTACGTCTGGCAGGATCGTTACGCGACGACGAAGGCCTTCAACCACGACATGGTCGGCCGGCCGACCGAGCAGGGCAAGGCGACCGAGGCCAACGCCGCCGCGAGCCTGAGCACCACGGCGCGCGACTACGGGCGCTTCGTCGTCGCAGTGCTTGCGGGGACGGGCTTGAAGCCGGCTACGCACCGGCTCATGCTCACGCCGCAGATCAAGGTCGGCGAGGGCTCGAACAGCATCGACCGCCCGCTCGGCAAGCTGTCGCCCACCGTCTCGTGGGGCCTCGGCGTGGGCCTCCAGACCACGGACCAGGGGACGTCCTTCTGGCACTGGGGCGACAACGGCGACACCAAGGCGTTCGTCGTGGCCTTCGAGAAGCAGAAGATCGGCATGGTGGCCTTCGCCGACAGCGCCAACGGCCTCTCGATCATGCCGGAGATCGTCGCCGTCGCGGTCGGCGGCGACGAGCCCGCGCTCGCCTGGATCGACTACGAGTCCTACAGGTCGCCCGGCCGGGTGCTCCTCAAGAGCGTCCGCGACAAGGGCGCGGCGCGAGCGCTCGCCGAGTACCGCGAGTCGCGCAAGGGGCATCCGAGCGGAGAGCTGGTCGACGAAGCGCAGATGAACCGGCTCGGCTACTTCCTGCTCTACGGCCTGAAGAAGCCGGAGGAGGCGGTCGAGGTCTTCCGGCAGAACGTCGAGGACTACCCGCAGTCCGCGAACGTCTACGACAGCCTCGGCGAGGCCTATATGGTCGCGGGGAACAAGGAGCTGGCGATCAAGAACTACCGGCGGTCGCTCGAGCTCAAGCCCGACAGCGAGAACGGCAGGGAGATGTTGAAGAAGCTCGGGGCGGAGCCGTAGCGCGGAGCGTCAACCCGGCGGCCACGCCATCGAGCGGCCGCCGAGCAGGTGGACGTGGACGTGCTGGACGGACTGGCCGGCGTCGGGGCCGGTGTTGACGACGGCGCGGAACCCGGACTCGCCGATGCCGCGCTGGTCCGCGATCTGCGCCGCGATTCGGAACAGGTGCCCGATAAGGGCCTCGTCGCCCTTCGAGACGTCGTTGAGCGAGTCCATGTGCTCGCGCGGGATGATGAGGACGTGCTGCGGCGCCTGAGGGTTGACGTCCTCGAAGGCGACAGCCAGAGCGTCCTCGTGGACCACGGTCGCGGGGACCTCGCCCGCAACGATCTTACAGAAGAGGCAGTTGTCTTCCATACCCGGCGTTGTATCACGTTTTCGACCGCCCGGTCACGAACTTAATCCCGGAAGCGCTCGATCTGCGCGCCGACCGCGCGCAGCTTCTCCTCGATCTTCTCGTAGCCGCGGTCGATGTGGTAGACGCGGTCGATCGTGGTCTCGCCGGTCGCCGCCAGGCCCGCCAGGACGAGCGAGGCGCTCGCCCTGAGGTCGGACGCCTGCACCTTGGCGCCCGTCATGGCGGTCCGGCCCTCGACGATCGCCTGATTGCCCTGGATCGAGACCCTGGCGCCCATGCGCAGCAGCTCCGAGGCATGCATGAAGCGGTTCTCGAAGATGCGCTCGGTGATGACCGATCGCCCGTCGGCGCGCGTCATCAGCGCCATATACTGCGCCTGCATGTCGGTCGGGAAGCCCGGGTACTCCTGCGTCTCGACGTCGAGGGCCCGGAGGCCGCCGTTCGGCCGGACGCGGAGCGTGAACTGGTTCGGCTGCTCGATCTGGACGCCGGCGCGGGCAAGGTGCTCGACGACCGTCTTGAGGTGGTCGGGCCGGCAGTTGCAGAGCTCGAGGTCGCCGCCCGTGAGCGCCGCGGCCACGAGGAACGTTCCCGTCTCGATTCGGTCCGGGATGATCGTGTGCTCGGCGCCGCCGAGCCGCTCGACGCCCTCGATCCGGATCGTCGGGGTCCCGGCGCCCACGATCCTCGCGCCCATCTTGTTGAGCAGCTCGGCGAGGTCCGTGATCTCGGGCTCCCGCGCCGCGTTCTCGAGCATCGTGGTCCCGTCGGCGAGCGCCGCGGCCATCATCAGGTTCTCGGTCCCGGTGACGGTGATCTTCGGGAACGTGACGTGGGCGCCGCGCAGCCGCTCGGCGCGGGCGATGACCATACCGCTCTCGAGCGTGATCTCGGCGCCGAGCGCCTCGAGCGCTTGCAGGTGCAGGTCCACGGGCCGCTGGCCGATCGCGCACCCGCCTGGCAGGCTCACGCGCGCCTCTCCGAAGCGCGCGACGAGCGGCCCGAGCACGAGCACGGAGGCGCGCATCGCCTTCACGAGCTCGTAGGGCGCCTCGAAGAACTCGATCGCCGCGGCCTCGATCTTCAGCGTCTGCTGCTCCGGCATCAGCACCGTGCTGCCGAGGTCCTCGAGCAGCCGCCGCATCGTGATGATGTCGCGGACGTACGGCAGGTTGTGGAGCGTGACGGTGTCCGCAGTCAGCAGCGCCGCCGACATACACGGCAGCGCCGAGTTCTTCGCCCCGCTGATATGCACCCGCCCTTCGAGGGGGCGCCCTCCGATGATGCGAAATTTGTCCATAACGGGAAACCCAAATGCTACCACCGTGAACCGTGAACCGTAAACCGTGAACCGTAACCGTGAACCGTGTTGGATGCGCTCGGCTCCGAAAACGGTTCACGGTTCACGGTTCACGGTTCACGAGTGCTATACTGACCTCGATCTAGGAGGTACTCCCATGACAATCCGCGCTCTCCTGCTCGCTGCCGCAGCCGTCGCCCTCTTCGCCGCGCCCGCGCTCGCACAGCAGCCGGCGCCCGAGGGGCAACGTGAGGACGAGACGCCGACGCTCACGACCGACGACGTGGCCCCGGCCCCGATCGTGGGCCAGCCGGCCGGCGCCCAGACTGCGGCGCCCGCGGAGGGCGACGACGCGTCGCTCACGCCGGAGGAGCGCGCCGACGCCGCGTCGGCAAAGAGCGCGGGGAAGGGGGAGGCTGGGAAGGCGCCCGACAAGAAGAAGGGGCCGAGCCGCGAGGAGCTGGCCTGGCGCGGCCGCTACGCGCAGGCCGAGAGCCAGATGCGCGCGGCGCGCCAGCGGGCACAGGAGGCCGAGCTGCAGCTCACCGACATGCAGAATCGCCTCGGGTCGACGGGCACGGTCGGCGAGCGTAACGCGCTCGCCGCGGACATCGAGACGCAGGGCGACGTGGTCCGTCAGGCGCAGCGGGCCGCGGCCGACGCCGAGGCGGCCTTCGAGGCGATCCGGGCCGAGGGCGAGAGCAAGAAGTTCACGCCCGACTCCGGGCCGGCGCCGACGACCAAGGACGGCCAGACGAACGACGAGTACTACCGCCAGCGGGTCTCCAAGGCGCAGAGCGACGTGGCCGACGCCGAGCGCCGGCTCAAGATCTATCAGGACCGCGTCAACGACGTCCGCGGTCGCATCCTCAACAACTCGGGCAGCGGCGATCAGTTCTCGGGCTACAGGCTCCAGGAGGAGCTCGACGCGGCGCTCAAGGAGCTCGACAGGGCCCAGGTCGACCGCGACAAGGCGCGAAACGCGCTCGACGCCGCGACTCAGGAGGCGGCCGCGGCGGGCGTGTCGATCCGGCCCTACTGAGCGCGCCCGACGGCACAGACGGTCCATGGCCGATATCCTGCTCGTCGAGGACAAAGAGAGCCTGCGCAAGATGCTGCGGCTCACCCTCGAGAACGCGGGGCACACGGCCGAGGCGGTCGCCGACGGGGCCGAAGCGCTCGCGCGCCTCGAGCGCGCCCACTTCCGGCTCGTCCTGACCGACCTGCGGATGCCGGGCCGCTCCGGGCTCGACGTCCTCCGCGCGGCCAAGGCCGCCGACCCGCTGCTGCCCGTCGTCGTCATGACGGCCTACGGCTCGATCGACGAGGCCGTGCAGGCGATGAAGGACGGGGCCTACGACTTCCTGCAGAAGCCGGTCGACAGCCGCCACCTCCTGCTCGTCGTCGAGCGGGCGCTCGAGGCCGGGCGGCTCAGGACCGAGAACGTCCTGCTGCGTGAGGACTACGCCAAGCGCTACGGCTTCCCCCGCATCGTGGGCGAGGCGCCCGCACTCGTGCGCGCCGCGCGCGAGGTCCAGCAGGTCGCCGCGCGGCCGACGACCGTCCTGCTGCTCGGCGAGTCGGGGACGGGCAAGGAGCTCTTCGCGCGCGCGATCCACAGGCTGAGCGGCCGCGCCGAGGGGCCGTTCGTCGCCGTCAACTGCGCGGCGATCCCCGAGACGCTCATCGAGAACGAGCTGTTCGGCCACGAGCGCGGCGCCTACACGGGCGCCGACGCGAGACGGGCCGGCCGCTTCGAGCTGGCGCACGGCGGCACGCTGTTCCTCGACGAGGTCGGCGAACTCCCGCTCGCGGTCCAGTCGAAGCTGCTGCGCGCGCTCGAGACCGGCGCGATCACCCGGCTCGGCGGGTCGGTCGAGATCGACGTGGACGTCCGCGTCGTGGCCGCGACGAACCGCGACTTGCCGGAGGCGGTCGCGTCGCGCCAGTTCCGCGAGGACCTCTACTTCCGCCTCGCGGTCTTCCCGGTCCGCATCCCTCCGCTCAGGGAGCGCCGGGCGGACGTCGCGCTGCTCGCGCGGCAGTTCGCCGCGACGTCCGGCGTCGAGATCCGCGGCCGGGCGCTCGAGATCTCGGCCGAGGCGCTGCGGCGCCTCGAGGAGTACTCCTGGCCGGGCAATGTCCGCGAGCTGCAGAACTGCATCGAGCGCGCCTGCATCCTGACCGACGGCTCGGAGATCGGGCCTGACGACCTCGACCTGCGAGCCCTGGCGTCCGACGACTCGCTCGACGCGCTCGACTACACGGGCACTCTCGCCGACGTCACGGCGCGCGCGCTCCGCGTCGTCGAGCGCCGGAAGATCGCCGACGTCCTCGCCGACTGCGACGGGAACCGCACGCGCGCCGCCGACCGGCTCGGGATCAGCACGAAGACGTTGTTGGCGAAGATCAGGGAGCTGGGATTGTCGTGAACCGTGAACCGTGAACCGTTGAAGGAACTTTCCTTCAACGGTTCACGATTTACGGTTCACGATCTACGCCGACTGAAGCTCGGGAAACGCTCCCTTGCGGATCTGCTCGACGCTCGGGTTGTGGTCGAGGAGCTGCTTGGCCTTCTTGAGGTACTCCTCGAGCTGGGAGCGCGGGTCCTCGCCGAAGACGCGGGCGACCGCGGCGCCGACCTTGCCGGCCGGGGGCGCGTACTCGATCCGCACCTTGACGCGCGTCTTCGGGCCGACGCGCTTGAAGCGCACCGTGCCGGTGTGCTCGACGTCGCCGTCGAGCGAGCGCCAGGCGATGACGTCGTTCGGGACGTTCTTGACGACTTCGGCGTCCCACTCGACCTTGCTGCCGAGCGGCCCGTCCGAGACCCAATGCGATCGCGAGTTCGTCATCTTCACGACCGACTGGAGGTGGGTCATGAACTTTGGGAAGTTCTCGACGTTGTTCCAGAACTCGTAGACCGTCTCGATCGGCGAGTTGATCACCGTCTGCTTCTCGACGCGGATCGGCGAGGCGTCGCGAAGGTCGTCGACGGCGCCCTTGACCGCACAGTAGCCAGTGGCCGCTCGGGCGGCGAGGGCCCCGCCGGCGAGCCCGGCCGCGATGCGGCCCGGAAGTGAAGACTTCTTGAGGGCGAGTGCCACGAGACCTGCCGCGGCGATGCCCGAGACGACGCGTTCCGTGGTGCCAAGATTCTGTTGCATGACCGCCTCCTTGCACATTCACTTGATTGCATGAGGCAGGCGGCAAGAGGTGTGCCGCGCCTCCGGTATACCTTTTTCGGACAGTGGATTGCATTTTTCGCGGGGGTCCGTATGCTACCCGACCATGCACACCGAGGCACCCGCGAGCGAGGCTCCGCTCGTCGCCGTCGAGGGCGTCGTCAAGCGGTACGGCGAGCTCACCGCGGTCGACGACGTGAGCTTTACGGTCGGCCGCGAGATCGTCGGCCTGCTCGGCTCGAACGGCGCCGGGAAGTCGACGCTACTGAAGATGATCGTCGGGCTGCTCAGGCCCGACGCGGGCCACCTTCGGATCGCGGGGCACGACGTGCGGCTCGACGCGACCGAGGCCCGTCGGCTCGTCGGCTACCTGCCCGAGGACCTCGAGCTCTACGAGCGGCTGACCGGGCGCGAGTTCCTGCGGTTCGTGGCTGGCATCAAGGGCGTCGTCCCCGACGACGCCGCCATCGAGGCCGGGCTCGAGTCGTTCGGCATCCTGGACAAAGCCGACCACCTCGTCAAAGAGTACTCGCTCGGGATGAAGAAGAAGACGGGCCTCCTCGCAGCGCTCACGGGCGAGCCGCGCGTGCTCGTGCTCGACGAGCCGCTCAACGCGCTCGACGCGCTCTCGATGCGGCTCGTCGAGCGTCGCCTGGAGGCGTTCCGCGACGCGGGCGGCGCGGTGCTGCTCTCGTCGCACGTCATGGCGTTCGTCGAGCGCGTCTGCTCGCGCGTCGTCATCCTGCGCGCCGGCCGCGCGGTCGCCGAGGCGTCGCCTACGGCGCTCCGGGCCGAAACGGGGCTCGACGACGCGCCGTTCGACGACGTGTTCTTCCGCTATGCCTTGGGAAGTCCGTAGTCCGTGGTCCGTCGTCCGTAGCTCTTTCGCCGGAACCGTCGGCTTCGGCGAAAGAGCTACGGACGACGGACCACGGACTACGGACTCTCAGCTCTGCTCGGGCGGCGTTTCCTGCTCGCGCACGAGCTGCTGCCAGCTCTCGCTCGTCTCGACGAGCCGGAGCCCGGCGCGCAGGGCGTCGCCGTCGCGCCAGATGACCTCGACGATCGCGACCGCGTCGGCCGCGCCGTCGGCCGACTCGAGGCGGACGACATCGCCGGCCGAGAACGCCGCGTCGGCGCGGATCTGGGCGCCGTTCTCGCTGACGTCCTCGGTGACGGTCTCGTGCGCCTCGCCGCCGCCGGCCGGGAAGACGCGGAGCGAGATCTGGGCGGCGACCCGGTGCTCGCTGCGCCGGTCGTCGGCCTGATGCTCTCGCGCCTCGCCGGCCTCGACGACCAGGTCGTCGTAGCACCCCGGGCACACGTTGCGATAGCCAAGATCCTTCGCGATCTCGGCCAGCTCCGGGTCGTCGGTGATGGGGATCGGATGATCGGCGGCCTCGTTGCACCGGTCACAGTAGAGTTGCATATGCCACTCCACGGCGCCCTCCGCGAGGCGTGCGTGGGCGCCGTGCTCCTATTAGGTAGCGAAAGAAGAGTTAGGGTGTCGTGGGATGTGACCCCAGGCAGGTCCAGTATAGCCAGAAAGGCGGTGGCGACTCAACAACGAATGTCCCACGCGACGGCCAATTGTCTTGCGCTCCGAACGGCGTGTTGGGTAGAGTACGTTCGCGTAACGTTTCGTCGACGCACCTCAGGTACACGGATGTGTCCCCTTTGCTCGCTGACCCACCATGCAGCGTAGGCGTCCTGGCGTACCAGCAGAACCCCCCGACGAAATCGCAGCCGAGATTCCAACAAGAGGTAGGACATATGAGTAATCCATCGGACAAGGATGCGAAGAATGGTGTGAGTCGCCGGTCCTTCATGCAGCGCGCGGGCGCGGGCGCGGCGGCGGTCGCCACCGTCGGCGTGACCGGCGTTCCCGCTTTCGCGAACAAGGGCGCGAAAGGGCGCGTCACGCCAGGAGCGACGCAGAACACGCCGAGGACCAGCCCGCGTCAGGGGTATGTCAGCGTCGAGGACTATTGGGGACCGAACCACCGCGTCAACCCGAACGTGCCGACGACGCGAGTATTCGCAAAGCCCTCCGGACTCCCTGCCATTCTCCGTTGGAACCGCATCGCGATCGACGCGAGCGGGCTCGACCACACTCCGGTTCCTGCCGGCGACCCCCGGGTCTTCGGGGAGCAGATCGGGCCCTGCCGCTCGGCCCGCGCGATAGGGCTCGTCCACGTCGCGATGTTCGAGGCGATCAACGCCATCGTCAACAAGTACGAGAGCCTCGCGCACATGATCGCGGCGTCGAAGAAGACGAACCGGCCCGCCGCGGTCGCCCAGGCGGCGCACGACACGCTCGCCGTGCTCTTCCCCTCGCAGAAGGCGGCGTTCGCCACGGCCCTCGCGCAGGATCTCGACGCGATCCCCAACTCGCCCAAGAAGGAGGCCGGGATCCTGCTCGGGCACACCGCGGCCCTCGTGACTCTGGGACTCTGCTACCACGACGGATCGGACCACCCCGAGCCGGTCGTCGGCGTCGACTACCAATTGATCGACGAGCCCGGCCACTGGCGTGTGGACCCGCTCAACCCGCTGAAAACGGTCGCCCTCGGCGCGCAGTGGAACAAGGTGCGGCCACTCATGATGACGTCGGCCAGCCAGTTCCGCCTCCCGCCGCCGCCCGCGCTCGACAGCGCCGAGTATGCGGAGGCGTTCAACGAGGTGAAGCGGCTCGGCGGCGACGGCGTCGACACGCCGACCGAGCGGACCGAGGACCAGACGCTCGCCGGCATCTACTGGGCATACGACGGCACGCCGAGCCTGTGCGCCCCGCCGCGCCTCTACAACCAGATGGCCGTGCAGCTTCTCACCGACGCAGAGTTCAACGACATCGACATGGCTCGAGGGCTGGCCTTGATCAACCTAGGTCTGGCCGAGGCCGGCATCGCGTCGTGGGACTCGAAGTTCACCCACGACTTCTGGCGCCCGGTCTCCGGGATCCGCGAGGCCGACAGCGACGGTAACGCCGCGACGGTCCGCGACACGACCTTCCACCCGCTCGGCGCGCCAGCCAGCAACTCCCTGGGAGTTGACAATTTCACGCCGCCGTTCCCCGCGTACCCGTCGGGCCACGCCACGTTCGGAGGCACGCTCTTCCAGATGCTTCGCAAGCTCCTCGGGACCGACGACGTCGCGTTCACGTTCACCTCCGACGAGCTCAACGGCGAGACGCCCGGCAACGACGGGGAGGTCCGTCCGCTCCTCCCGCGTACGTTCCAGAACTTCAGTCAGGCCGAGGAGGAGAACGGGCAGAGCCGCATCTACCTCGGCATCCACTGGGCCTTCGACAAGACCGGCGGCATCACCATGGGCCGCCAGGTCGCGGACTACGTCTTCGACCACGCATTCCAGCCGAAGTAGGGATCAGTAGTCATTGGTCAGTGGCCAGGGAAGCGATTTTTCCCTGGCCACTGACCTCTCTCTTGCTGACCACGACCACCTACCACCGACCGCTTTCCTCTCCGCCCCTTCCATGCTCTAATGGCGCGCATCCCCCTCATAGGTGAGAGTGCGTTCGCGAATGGCCGCAATGGACCGGACGGGTAGGGAGGGTCTCGAATCCCCTCAGCTGCTGAGGCGGATCATCGCCGTCGGCAGGGCGCTCGCCGAGACGAGCGACCGGACGGCCATCTTCCGAACGCTGCGCGAGTTCGTCGCGGAGCTGCTCCCGTTCGATACCTTTCTGGTCTCGCTGCTCGACGGCGAAACGCGCCGGTGCGCGTACTGCTGGGGCGACGGCGCCGAGGTCGACGTCCGACTCTTCGAGCCGCTCCCCCTCAACGACGGGCCGCCGAGCCGCGCGCTCGTGACCGGGGAGCCCGTCGTCTGCGACGACCTGCCGCGCGAGCTACCGGAGGGCATGCCGATCTACAACGTCGGCCTGGACCTGCGCCAGACGCGCTCCTACCTGATCGTCCCCATGGCCGCGAGCGGGCGCGTGATCGGCTCGATCCAGCTGCAGAGCTACGACGTCGCCTGCTACTCGCTCGCCGACGCCGTGCCGCTCGCCGCCGTCGCCGACCATGCGGCGGCCGCGCTCGAGAACGCGCGGCTCCTCGAGGAGGCCGCGGGGGCCGAGCGCTTCGCCGCGCGAACCCGACGCGAGTGGGAGCGGGCGTTCGAGGCCATGGCCGACGCCATCGTCTTCGTCGACGACGAGGACCACGTCGTCCGGGCCAACCGCGCGTTCTGGACGCTGACGGCCACCAGCCCCGGGATCGTCGGGCGCAGGCTCGCCTCGGTACTCCACCCGGACGAGCAGAAGGCTCGCGCGTGCGAGATCTGCGAGGCCCGCCGCACGCGACGCGAGGGGACCTTCATGATGATGCTGCCGTCGGCGGAGAACCCGCTCGGGCGGCACCTCGAGATCAAGCTCAACTGCGTCGCCGAGGAGGACGGCGAGCACGCCGGCATGGTACAGGTGCTGCGCGACGTGACCGCGCTCAGGACCGTCGAGGCCGAGCTCGCGAGCCGGCAGGCGATCCTCGACTCCGTGCTCTCGAGCACGACGGACGCCATCGCGCTGCTCGACGTCGCGGGCCGCGTCGTGTGGGTCAACGCGGCGGTCAGGCGGCTCGGAGGCCAGGGGCCGGAGTCGCTCCGCGGTCGCCAACTGCTCGAGTTCTTCGACGAGGAGGCGAAGCCGCACGTCGCGGCGCTGGTCGGCCGTGTCCGGCAGGGCGAGTCGGTCCAGTTCGAGCACACGTTCGTGCGGCCGGACGGCTCGACGCTGCTGCTCGAGATGCTCCTCTCTCCGGTCGTCGAGGCCGAGCGGATCACGGGCGTCGTGGGGACCGCGCGCGACATCACCGAGCGGCGCGCGGCGATGGAGCGCGCCTCGGAGGGCGAGAAGCTGCGGGCGCTCGGTCAGCTCGCCGCGGGCGTCGCGCACGACTTCAACAACCTGCTCGCCTCGATCCTCGGGTACGCCCAGCTGCTGCTGCGGATGCCGGCCGCCGGCGAGCCGGCCGTCGGGCGCAAGCTCTCCGCGATCGAGCAGGCAGCGCGCGACGGGGCCGAGACGGTGCGCAGGATCCAGAACTTCACGCGGGTGCGGTCGGAGACGGCGAGCGAGACGATCCGCGTCGCGGAGCTCCTCCGGCAGGCGGTCGACCTCGCGCGGCCGCGCTGGAAGGACCAGGCGCAGGCGACGGGGCGGATGATCCGCGCGGAGATCGAGCCGGTCGACCCGTCGATCACGGTCGTCGGCAACGGCGCCGAACTGCGCGAGGTCGTCACGAACCTCGTCTTCAACGCGGTCGATGCGATGCCGGCCGGCGGCCGGCTCACGCTCTCGGCGACCGCCGACGACGGGTGGGTGCTCATACGCGTGCGCGACACGGGGCACGGGATCGACGAGGTGACGAGGCGGCGGGTCTTCGAGCCGTTCTTCACGACGCGGGGGCCGCAGAACTCGGGGCTCGGCCTCGCGGTGAGCTACGGCATCGTAACGCGCCACGGGGGCACGATCGAGGTCGAGAGCGAGCCCGAGGTCGCGACGGTCTTCACCGTCCGGCTGCCGGCCGACCGCACGGCCGCGCCCCCCGAGCCCGGGCGCGCCAGGCCGGCGGCGTCGCCGGGGCGGCTCGACGGGCGAGTGCTCGTCGTCGACGACGAGGAGATGGTGCGTGACGTGGTCGCCGACGCGCTGCGCGCGGCGGGCGCCGAGGTGGTCGCGGTCGCATCGGGCCGTGAGGCGGTCGAGGCGCTTGGCGGGTCACGGTTCGACGTGGTGGTCACGGACCTCGGGATGCCGGACGTCAACGGCTGGGACGTCGCCAGGGCCGCGCGCGACCTCGACCCTCGCCCGCGCGTGCTGTTGCTGACGGGGTGGGGGACCGGCGTGGGGCCGAACGAACAGTCGGAGGAGACGGCCGACCTCGTCGAGCGGGTCCTTGCCAAGCCGATCGACCTCGACGACCTGGTCGCCGCCGCTCGCGGCGACGCATGACGCCGGTCGGTCAGAAGCGCGCGCTACGCGCCACGCACCCCGAGTCGCCGCTCCAGCTCGCGCGCCCCGCGGTGCGTGACGCGCAGCGCGCGCGTCTCCGGGAGCGCGGCGATCCACCCCAGCTCCCCCATACGCGAGAACAGGGCCGCCCCGAGCGCCCCGGCAAGGTGCGGAACGCGCTCCGTCCGGTCGAGGCACTGCCGCGCGAACGAACGGCGCGAGCCGCGGACGGCGTCCGTGTTCACGCCCAGTTCGGCGAACCATGCCCGCCCCGCCGGGCCGAGCTCGTAGTCTCGCTCCCCGTGCGGCCGGACGACGCCGCGCGTCTCCAGCGCGCGAGCCAACTCCACCGCGACGCGTCCAGCCAGGTGGTCGTAGCACGACCGGATCGTGTCGAACGCGGCTCTCTCCGGGGAACGAGGCGCGCCGGGCCGCGCGGGCACGGTCGCGATGACGCCCAGCGCCTCGATCGCGTACCCGATCTCCGGGCCCGCCATCCGATATAACCGATGACGGCCCTCGCTCCGCACCGCGAGCAGGCCACCCACGACCAGCTTGGAGAGGTGGGCGCTCGCCGATTGCGCGGACACGCCGGCCGCCCGCGCCAGTGCGCCCGCCGGCAGGGCCCGGCCGTCCGCCAACGCCAGGAGGATGGCCGCGCGCGCCGGCTCGCCGATCAGCTCGGCGACGGCCGAGATGGAATACGCCGGGTTCATACCCTTCCAGTATACCGCCGTGTCGGCGGGCGACGTTTCAGCGGCCGCTGAAACATCCGGGGGCGCGCTCGCGGTACGCTGCCGGCGTCGACCGACGAAAGGGAGGAGGGGAGGATGATCACGCTCTGTATCCGCTATGAGATCGATCACTACAAGCACGACGACTTCGAAACCTACGCCCGCGACCTGGCGCGGCCGATACGGCGGTGTGGCGGAGAGCTGGTCGGCTACTTCCTGCCTACCAGATTCGCCGGGCGGACGACCGAGGCGTTGGCCCTGATCGCGTTCCCGGATCTGGGCGCGTATGAACGATACCGGGAGGCACTCGCCGAGGACCCCGACGCGGCGGCGTGCCTCGCGCACGTGGAGCGCAGCCGCTGCATCGTCCGCGAGGATCGGTCGTTTCTGCGCCAGGTGTCGTGAGCGAATCTATAACGGCCCGGCCTCACCATGTTTCGTTCGTTCCATGCACGTACGCCGCGTTCAAGACCGCGCTCCGCGATCGGCGGTATGCTCCGTCCGTCACGCCGACTCGAAAGGAGAGCACGACATGAAACGAAGAGAGTTCGTCGCCGCGACGGCGCTCGCCGGGACCGCCGGCGCCTGCGGCGTCGTCACGCTCGCTCCGGGGCGCTCCGAGGCCGCCAGCGTAGGGAGGCTCACCCCGCCGGCGAAGGGGAAGATCCCCGTCGCGTTCGTCGTCTCGCAGTACGCGACCGTCATCGACTTCTGCGGCCCGTGGGAGGTCTTCCAGGACGTCCACGTTCCAGACCGCGGCGGCGACATGGACGAGCAGATGCCCTTCGAGCTCTTCACCGTCTCGCAGACGACCGAGCCGATCGAGACGTCGGGCGGGATGAGGCTCATCCCGAGCTACACGTTCAAGAACGCGCCGTCCCCGAAGGTGGTCGTGATCCCGGCGCAGGGCGGCGCGAACGAGGAGACCTTCGCGTGGCTGCGGGCGCAGGCCGAGACGGCCGACGTCGTGATGTCGGTCTGCACGGGCGCGTTCGTGCTCGGGCGCGCGGGCATGCTCAAGAAGCGCGCCGCGACCACGCACCACGACTTCTTCGACAGCTTCGCGAAAGCGTTCCCGGACGTCGAGCTGCGGCGCGGCCTCCGGTTCGTCGAGGGCGACCGAATCTCGACGGCGGGCGGGCTCACCTCGGGCATCGACCTGGCGCTGCGCGTCGTCGAGCGCTACTTCGGTCGCGACGTCGCCAGGCACACCGCCGAGTACATGGAGTACCAGAGCACGGGATGGATCGTGTGACGCGACGGCGCTATGACAGACGAAAACGACGGGGCCGGAACGGAGCCAGACGAAGAGGTTTAGGACGATCGCTCGACGATGATCGACGAGTTCACGATTCGGTATTTGGACAATTGGAGCGAACCCCGGTGGCGTGTGAAGGCGCCCTCGCCGACGGTCGGTCAGCAGCCCGAGCGTCGGCGAGGGCGGATCGGAGGGCGCCGGGCGTCGAGCCGAGCGTCTGACGGAAGACGCGGGTGAGGTGGCTCTGGTCGGCGAAGCCCGCGGCGAGCGCGACCTCGGCGAGCGGGAGGCTCGTGTCGGAGAGCAGGCCGAGCGCGTGGCGGACGCGCTGACGCCGGACGTACTCTCCGACCGTGCACCCGTGCTCGCGGCGGAACACGCGCGCGAAGTGGACCGGGTGGACCCCGGCCTCCGCCGCGACCCGCGCGGTCGTGAGCTCGGACGGCGCCCCGTCGCGCAGCAGCTCGGTCGCGCGGCCGAGCCACCGGGGCGCCGGCCGCTCGTCTGCGCGCGGGGCGCGGGCGGCGACCGCGAGCGCCTCGAGCACGAGCCCCTCGACGGCGAGCGGCGACCAGGCGTCGAAGGCGCGGAACTCGCGGTAGAGGCGCGTGGCGAGCCAGACGAGGTCGCCTCCGCGCGGCTCAGCGACCGACTCGGGCAGCGGCGCGACCTCGCGAATCCGGTCGATCCACCGGCCGTCGATCTCGACGCTGAAGAAGCGAGCGCCCGTCCGGCCGATCTCGTCCTGGTGCGACTTCGCCGGCGGGTGGAAGAGCGCGGAGAAGGGCGTGTAGGTCTCGGTCCTGCGCCCCACGCGCTCGGTGTACCCGCCCGCGACGACGAGGCAGATGAAGGCGCGCTCGTGCGAGTGCTCCGGGAGCCGGGCGGGCCGCGCGTGCCGGATCTCCTGGAGCGAGAGCCCGCCGCAACGGCGCCGCGCGGCGACGCTCCCGTAGTAGGCGCCGCCGGCCAGGTAGACTCCGTCTGGTATCTCGCGGCTCACGAGCCGGAGTCTACCTCCCGCGGCCCGGCGCCGGGGTCAACAATTGTAAAACGCCCGGGGCGCCGGCTTTCGTCGCGCCGTGGTTAACAAACCGACGCCGTGTGCCGATATGCGGGTAAGGTGCCGTTCGCGCGCAGTACGGGCGCGTTCGGACCGGAGCCCCTATGCCTGGACGCGCATCGGTCATCCGCCGCGGTTTCTCCGCGGTCGTCTCGAGCGACACGGCCGCCGGCCGCATGGCGAGGCGTGTCCTGCTGGCCGCCGTCGCCGGCATCGCCCTCTTCGGCGCCACGTGGCTCCTCGGCGCGCGCGCCGGCCTCTTCGGCTACTTCGAGGGGGCGATCGCCTTCGCCGCGCTCACCGCGGCCCTCTTCGTGGCGCTCGTGCTCGCGGCGCTCGCCGTCGTCGAGGGGGAGAACGACGAGCGGGCGGAGACCGAGGCGGCGCTCCGGGAGAGCGAGGAGCGGTTCCGCGGCGCGTTCGACAATGCTCCGATCGGCATCGCCCTCGTCAGCCCCGACGGCCGGTGGCTGAAGGTCAACCGGTCCATCTGCGAGATGCTGGGCTACGCCGAGAAGGAGCTGCTCGCGACCGACTTCCAGTCCGTCACCCACCCCGACGACCTCGACGCCGACCTCGGGCTCGTCGAGCAGACGCTCGACGGCACGATCCGCGACTACCGGATGGAGAAGCGCTACCTCCACAAGGGCGGCGACATCGTCCACGCGCTCCTGGCGGTCTCGCTCGTGCGCGGCCGCGACGGGGCGCCGCTCTACTTCGTCTCCCAGGTCGTCGACATCACGGAGCGCAAGCGGGTCGACGCCGCGCTCGTGGACGCCAAAGAGGCCGCGGAGGCCGCAACGCGCACCAAGTCGGCCTTCCTCGCCAGCATGAGCCACGAGATCCGGACGCCGATGAACGCCGTCATCGGGTTCACGGGTCTGCTGCTCGACACCGAGCTCGCGGCCGAGCAGCGCGAGTTCCTGGAGACGGTCCGCGTGAGCGGCGAGACGCTACTCGTGCTCATCAACGACATCCTCGACTTCTCGAAGATCGAGTCCGAGAAGCTGGAGCTCGAGCGGCAGCCCGTCGACGTGCGCGACTGCGTCGAGGAGGCGCTCGACCTCGTGGCTCCAGCCGCCGGCGCCAAGCGGCTCGACCTCGTCGCCCGGATCGACGGGGGGGCGCCCCAGGCCGTCGTCGGCGACGTCACCAGGCTGCGGCAGATCCTCGTCAACCTGCTCAGCAACGCGGTGAAGTTCACGCACGAGGGCGAGGTCGTCGTCACGGCCGACGCGCGCGAGCTCGGCGGCGGGCGTCACGAGCTGCACTTCGCGGTCCGCGACACGGGCATCGGGATCCCGGCCGAGCGCATCGACAGCCTCTTCCATGCCTTTACCCAGGTCGACGCGTCCGTCACGCGGCAGTACGGCGGGACCGGGCTCGGCCTGGCGATCTGCCGGCGGCTCGCCGAGCTGATGGGCGGGACGGTGTGGGCCGAGAGCGAGGTCGGGCGCGGGTCGACCTTCCACTTCACGATCCGCTGCGAGACGGCCGTCGTCCCGCCGCGCCCGCACGGCGCGCTCCGGCGACTCGATGGCAAGCGGCTCCTCGTCGTCGACGACGGCGACGCGAGCCGGAGCGTCCTCGCCGAGGAGGCGCGCGCGTCGGGGCTCGTCCCCATGACCGCCCGTTCGGCGGCCGAGGCGCTCGAGCTGGTCGCCCGCGGCGAGTCGTTCGACGTCGTCGTCTCGGAGCTGCACATGCCCGGCGTCGACGGGCTGGGGCTCGTCGCGTGGTTGCGGTCCGCTGGCGTCGCCGTCCCGGCGCTCCTGCTCGGCTGGCCCGCCGACCGGGAGGCGCTCGGCGAGGCGGCCCGCCGGCTCGACGTCGCGGCGATCCTCACCAAGCCCGTCAAACGCTCCCAGCTGCGCGGCGCGCTCGCCGACGCGCTCGCGGGCGAGCCGCGGCCGGATGCGGCGCGGGCCGCCGCGCCGCCGCGGCCCGCCCCCCCGCCCGCGCTCCGCCCGAAGACGTCGGAACGGAGCTCGCTCCGCATCCTCGTCGCCGAGGACAACGCGGTGAACCGCAAGGTCGCGCTCAACATGCTCGACCGGCTCGGGTACGCCGCGGACGTCGCCACGAACGGGCTCGAGGCCATCGAGGCGCTCGAGCGCCGTCCCTACGACGTCGTCCTGATGGACGTACAGATGCCGCAGCTCGACGGGCTCGAGGCGACCCGCCGGATCCGCGCGGAACTGCCGGGCGGCCGCCTGCCGCATATCATCGCGATGACCGCCAATGCGCTGCCGGGCGATCGCGAGGAGTGCCTCGAGGCGGGCATGGACGACTACCTGGCCAAACCGGTTCGGCCCGTCGACCTCCGGGCGGCGCTCGAGCGCGCTGCCGCGACGACGTCGCCGGCGGACGTCGCGGCGAGCCCGGCTCCCGCCGCGGTCGGCGACGTGGACCTCGAGCAGTTGCGACAGATGGGCGGCGACGACGCGCGCACGGCCGTCCGCGAGATCATCGACATCTACCTCCAGGACGCGACCCACCGCATCGCCGCGATCGAGCAGGCGGTGGAGGCCGGCGAGTCGGACGCCGTGCAGCGGCTCTCGCACGGCCTGAAGGGCAGCTCGGCGACGGTCGGCGCGTGGGGTGTGGCCGAGCTCGCCGCGGCGCTCGAGCAGGTGGAAGACCCGGCGTCGGCCGGCTCGACGGCGGGGCTCGTCCGCGAGCTCCGGTCCCGGTTCGAGAGCGCGCGAGAGGTCCTCCTCGCCCACATGTGACTCCGGCACTCGCGCTCGCGCCCGAGGCGCGGTATGGTGGCGAGTGCTATGAGACGAATCGCACTGAACGTCCTCGCGCTCGCGCTGGCCGCGGCGCTTCCCGCGCCGGGCGCCGCCGCGCCGGGCGCCGCCGCGCAGAGCGCGACCCAGTTCGATCAGTGGGAGCCGGAGATCCGGAAGTTCGAGGAGGCCGACCGGCAGAGTCCGCCGAAGCCCGGCGCGGTCGTCTTCGTCGGAAGCTCCTCGATCCGGATGTGGGAGAGTCTGGCCGAGGACTTTCCCTCCACCTACGTCCTGAATCGCGGGTTCGGCGGGTCCGCGATCGCCGACTCGACGCACTTCGCCGGCCGCGTCGTGACGCCGTACCGCCCGCGCCTCGTCGTGCTCTACGCCGGGGACAACGACCTGGCGAACGGCCGGACGCCCGACCAGGTGCTCGCGGACTTCGAGGCGTTCGTCGCCCGGGTGCGCGGGGACCTACCCGACGTCAAGATCGCGTTCGTCTCGATCAAACCGAGCCCGGCGCGCGTGGCCCTGCTCGAGAAGGCGCGTGAGGCGAATGCGAAGGTCGAGGGATTCGCGAAGGGGCAGAAGGGGATCACCTACGTCGACGTCTTCACGCCGATGCTCGGGAAGGACGGAAAGCCACGGGGCGAGCTGTTCGGCCCCGATGGCCTCCACATGAACAGGACCGGCTACGAGCTCTGGAAGACCCTCATCGCGCCGTACCTGAGATGAACGCGAGAGGCCCGAGCGGGGACATCGTCCGCCGCGCGGGCCTCTCGCGAAAGCTGTATTCGTCGGTCGTGTGTGGTCCGGTTTAGAGAACCGCGCGACGCCCCGAAAGCAGGTTGAAGATGAGCACGATAGCCGCCACCACGAGCAGCAAATGAATCAGCCCACCGCCGATGCCGCCGAGCAACCCGACGAGCCAGAGCACCAGAAGAATCGCGAAGATCGTCCAAAGCATGATGTTTTCTCCCCTCCCCAAATTCGCGCCCAAGGCGCCGTTTCTCGTCCAAGCCCGGCGACTTTGCTCCCGGGCTACCGACGCCGGTTACTAGTGCAATGGCCGTGCCAGGGTCCAGGCGGGCGCTTTCGGTCGATCGGCGTACGGGTATCGGTCATGCGAGCGGACGGCGGGGTCGAATGAGGACAGAAAGTCGATCGTGAGCATACATTCCGACGAGGTGACCGTATGGCGAGCCCGAATGAGGTCGAGCACGTGGTAGACTGCGAGGCGCCCAGGGAGACGGCCTGGCGCGTCTGGACCGATGTGAGCAACTGGCCGAAGGTCGATGCGGCGGTCGAGTCGGTCGAGCTCGACGGCCCGTTCGCCGCCGGGGCGCGCGGGCGGACCGCGACCCGGGGTGCGGGCGCGGTCGAGTGGTCGATCGCGGAAGTCGACGAAGGCGCTCGGGCCCTCATCGAGATCAGTGGGCCTGGCGCGGAGCTGTGGTGCGAATGGCGGTTCGACGAGCGGGGCGGCGGCGGGAGCCGGATCGCGCAGGGCGTCTGGGTGACGGGCGAGCGCGCCGACGAGGTCCGCGAGCACGTGCTCGCGGACCTGGCTCAGAACATGCCGGAGGGGATGCGGCGGCTCGCCGACTTCATCGACCGCTCGTCGGACGGCTCCGTCAGCGGAGCTTGAGCGGGAAGGTCACGATGACCGGGTCGACGGGCCTGGCCGACGTCTTGAAGACAGTCTGGGGCACCGGGTCGTCCTGGTCCAGCCGGGTCTTCGGGTCCCCGCCCGCGGCCTTCTCCTCGGTCGTGTAGAGCGTGCCTGCGCCGCCCTCGAGCTCGAGCCGCTCGGCGGTGCCGCCCCACTTCTGCTCCCACGCCGCGACCTGCTCGGCCGGCAGCGGCTGGTACTCCTTCGTGATCGTGACGCCCTCGAGCGGCGTCGGAGAGACGATCAGCGTGAGCGACTCGGCGACCTGGTCGGGGCGGCTGCGTTGCGCGGTGAAGTAGATGGGGTTGTCGTTCGCGCCGGGGATCTCGACGACCGCGCCCGCGCCCACCTTGTTGTCGCCGGCGCGGGTCCGCTGGGTGGGGAAGATCAGCACCGGCGGGCTCGTGGTCCCGTCGGAGTACACCTCGCGGTCGATCACGTAGAGGTACCCGTCGCGCGGCGTCTCGATCGAGAGGCGGACGCGCTGCCCCTGCGCGAGCGGGGTGTCGATGGCGACGCGCTCGGAGGTGTACTCGCCGTCCGTGTTCGTCGCGGGCTCGTGAACCAGGAGCCGGGCGGCGTCGCCGTCGCTCCTGGCCGCGACGCGCAGTCGCCAGAGCGTCACGCCGACGAGCGCCTCGGTCGCGCCCGCGACCGGGGTCGGGACCCTGGGGCCCGGCTTCGACGAGGCGACCGGCGGCGCGGGCTTGTAGACCGGTTTCTTCCGCTTGCTCGGCGACGAGGTCTTCGGCGACGGGGGCCGGAGGTTGACGAACCCGAGGTCGCCGAGGCCCCGCGTGTCGCCGGACTGGGCCCGGGCGACGGCCGGGGCCCACGGGGCGACGAGCAGCGCGAAGAGGGTGAGTGACGTGAGGCGAACGGCGCGAGACGGGATCATTCAAGGGCTCCGTAGGGTGGAAAGGTTCGGGAGGCGGGGCGCGCTCCCGGTCTGGCCTATTGATGGTCCGGCCCGCGGCCGGGTTGGCCGCGGCAACCGATGGGCCTAAACTCTCGTCAAAGGGACGTCTCCAGACGCCCCCTCTGGAGTGCGAGGAGCGCGTCCAACACCATGAAGATCATACCCCGAATCACCCTCACGGTTCTTCTCTCCACGGTCGTCTTTGCCACGTCGGTCCCAGCGGTGCAGAGCCAGCACGGTACCGTAGGGAAGCCGGTCCTCAGGCCGCGGCGCCAGACGGGCGTCATCCGCCAGGCCCCCCGAGGCGAGATGACCAGGCCACCCCAGAAGACCGGCAAGCCCCCGAGCTCGGCCGGAAAGGGCGGCGAAGGCGGCTACACGCCGCCGCGTACCCAGCGCCCACCGCGCGGCAATAAGAACCCCGACACCCCGAAGAATCCCAAGAACCCGAAGAGCCCGGACGGCAACGGCGGCAGCAGCCATGGCGGCGGCGACGACGTCGGCAAGCCGCCCTACGACAACGAGGACACGCACCACCCTCCGCGCGACGAGCACCCGCGCCCCCACCCCCGGCCGCGCCCCCGGTTCCCCGTGGACGTCGTGATCCCGATCGGCCCCGGCGGGTCGCACGACGACGATCAGGGCAAGGACGACAAGAAGAAGGACAAGAAGCAGAAGGACGCGAAACAGAAGGACGAGCCCGAGGACGCCCCGGTCGCCGACGCGCCCCCGCGTCCGCTCAAGTACGACGGCCGCGCCTACCGGCGGCTCGCCGACTCGCTCCTCTCGCGCGGCCGCATCGACGCGGCGCTCCGGGTAATGGAGCTGCTCAAGGAGCAGGAGTACTACCAGTACACGGGCTCGTTCGACGACTCGACCGCGGAGGTCTCGCTGCCGGAGCCGCCGGACTACACCTCGCTCGCCGTCCGCGTCGTGGCCAAGGAGAAGAAGAAGGGCAAGAAGGGCGAGACCGACGTCGTCGAGGAGGCGTCCAAGAAGGACAAGGGGAAGAGCAAGGGCAAGGACGGGGACGTCGCCGACGCGGTCGGCGGCTCGTGGGAGGATAGCCTCGAGGCGCGTGCAGACGCGCTGCTCGCGCTCGAGCAGGAGGCCGCCTCGCTGCGGATGATCCCCGCAGCGTCCCGCTCGAAGGACCAGCAGAAGCGCCTCGACCTCGTCGAGGCGGACCTCAAGCGCGCGACCGACGACGTCGACGTGCTGCTCGACGGGCTCAGCCGCGACCTCGGGAAAAAAGACCCGCGCGTCAAGAACCTCCGCGCCTCCGAGCGCGTCGCATCGATGCTCTCGCAGCTCCCGGCAGGGACCGTGGCGATCTACACGCTCACGTCGGACGAGCGCTTCTGGACCATCGTGGTCTCGCCGCTCGGCCGCAACGCCTACAGCACGCCGGTCCGAGGCGAGGACCTCGATCGCAAGGTGATCGCGTTTCGCAAGGTGCTCGTCAACCCGAACCAGGACCCAGTGCCGCTCGCGCGTGAGCTCTACGACGTCGTCCTCGGCAAGGCAAAGACCGATCCGGCGATGATCACGGCGCGCACGCTGCTGTGGTCGTTCGACGGCGTGCTCCGCTACGTCCCGGTCGCCGCGCTCAACGACGGCCAGGGGTATCTGGTCGAGCGGTACCGCAACGTCGTCTTCAACCGCGCGAGCGTCGACAGCCTGCTCGACGCCCCCGCGAGCAAGCTCTCCGGCGTCGGCCTCGGCGTCGCGCGCCAGATCGGCGACTACCGGCCGCTGCCGGCCGTCGAGGAGGAGCTCGAGGGCATCTTCGCCGAGGGCGGCACGGGCACCGTGCCCGGGAAGATCCTCCTCGACACGAGCTTCACGGAGCCGGCGCTCGAGCAGGCGCTCCAGGGCGGCAACCCGGTCGTCCACATCGCGACCCACTTCCAGCTCTCGCCGACCGACGCGGACCGCTCGCAGCTGCTGCTCGGCGACGGGAGCCTCCTCAACGTCGGCGAGATCCGCCAGATCAAGGGCGGCTTCCGCGGCGTCGACCTGCTGACGCTCTCGGCGTGTGACACGGCCGCGGTCGGCCCGTCATCGGACGGCCGCGAGGTCGAGTGCTTCGGAACGATCGCGCAGGAGCGCGGCGCGAAGTCGGTGATCGCGAGCCTCTGGCCGGTCAGCGACCGCAGCACGAGCCTGCTCATGCAGACCTTCTACCGCATGCGCGCCGCCAGCCCCGGCGCGACCAAGGCGGACCTGTTCCGCGACGCGCAGGTCGCGCTGCTCAAGGGCACGGCCTCGGTCCCGGCCGCGGCCCCCGGATCGAACCGCATCCTCGTGCATGAGACGCCCGAGACGGTCCCCGGCCAGCCGACGTTCACCCCCGACCCGAACGCCCCCTTCGCGCACCCCTACTACTGGGCGCCGTTCCTGATGATTGGGAACTTCCGTTAACCGTGAACCGTGAACCGTTGAAGGAAAAGAGTTCCTCCAACGGTTCACGGTTCACGGCTACAGATGCGCCGACGGCTTGAAGCGCAGTGGCGCACCGGGCGAGATGCCCTCGACCTCGGAGAGGGCCATGGCGATCCGGCCGGCGATCCTCGCATTGTTCTCGAGCAGCGCGAGGTTCGCGGCGAGCGAGCGCCCGCCCGTGCTCTTGGCGACGCGCGAGAGCAGGAACGGCGTGAGCGCGGCGCCGCCGACGCCCTCGGACGCGGCCTCCTCGAGCGCCGCGTCGACCGCCGCGTCGACCTCGGTCGCCGGGATCGCGCGCTCCTTCGGGCACGGCACCGTGACGAGCACCGCCGAGCGGAGGCCGAGCGCCCAGTGCGCCGACGCGATCTCGGCGATCTCCTCGGGTCCGTCCGCGCGCGCGGTCACGCCGAGGCCGCTCTCGCGCGAGTAGAAGGCCGGGAACTCGTCCGTGCCGTAGCCGATCACGGGAACGCCGAGCGTCTCGAGCGCCTCGACGGTGTGCGGCAGGTCGAGGATCGACTTGGCGCCCGAGCAGACCGTCACGATCGGCTTGGTGGCGAGCGCCGTCAGGTCGGCCGAGACGTCCGACGCTCGCCCCTCGCCGCGGTGCACGCCCCCGATGCCGCCGGTCGAGAAGACGCTGATGCCGGTCCGCTCGACGATGTGCAGCGTGGCGGCGACGGTCGTCGCGCCCCACAGGCCGCGCGAGACGACCACGCCGAGGTTGTTGAGGCTGACCTTCTCGACGTCGTCTCGCGTCGCGAGCTCCCTCAGCTCGGCCTCGGTGAGCCCGATCGCCGGGCGGCCCGCCACGATCGCGATCGTCTCGGGCGACGCGCCCGATTCCCGGACGGCGCGCTCGCACGCGATCGCCGACTCGAGGTTCTTCGGGCGCGGCAACCCGTGCGCGATGACGGTCGATTCGAGAGCGACGTGCATTACCGTGAACCGTGAACCGTGAACTGTGAACCGCCGGAGGCGGAGCGGCTACGATATCACCGTTCATTCCGTCCGACCACGGTTCACGGTTCACGGCTCACGGTTCACTGCGGGTACCTTCGCGACGCGATCCCGCCGTTGCTGTTGCGGAACTGGACGAGCACGACGCCGCCCTTGCTGGCGACGTAGGCGCCGACCGTCTGGCCGGTGACGAGCGTGCCCTTCTGCACGACCTTCTTGCCGTTCTTCACCTTGGCGGGGCTCGCGAACGGGATGCCGTCGAGGAAGACCTGGACCGTCGAGGAGAAGTCCGTGCCCTTGCCGACGATCTTGGCCGCGGTGACCTTGACCGAGGTCAGGGTCGCCGCCGGAACGTCGGCGCTCGCCTCGTTCGAGGGGCCGCTCTCGTCGTTGCCGTACTCGGCCGTCACGACGAAGAACGAGCCGCTCGACGAGGTCGGGACGTCCGCCGACGTCTGGGTCGGCGGCACCGAGGTGAAGAGGTTCTCGGGGCTCGGCACCACGGGCGAGGTCGTCGACGAGTAGACGTTGTAGCCGGTCACGTCGGCGCGCGCCTCGGCGATGATCGCCGCGCCCGGCGCGGCGGCGCCCGGCGCGGCGGCGCCCGGCGCGCCGGCGCCCGGCGACGTCCCGGAGCCGTCGAGCGGAATCGCGCGGAGGTGCTCGGGCGGCGGCAGCGCGACGGGCGCGTTCGGGTCGGGCGGGTCCCACGTGATCGTCGCCCGCGGCGTGAGCGTCTGGTCGCCGAACCGCGTCGTCGTCGTGTAGACGGCCGTCTGGCTCGGCGCGATCGAGAAGTGGCTTGCGAGCGAGAGCGTCACGTCGTAGCCGATGTCGGTCACGCGGTCTCCGTTCCCGTCGTTGAAGACCTGGTTGAGCACCGACGACGGGATGCCGTTGAACTGCACGATGTCGTCGGCGAACTCGTACTCCTGGATCGTGAAGCCCGCGGGCGTGCCCCCGGAGTCCGTGATCCCCACGAACGTCGATGCCGCGCTGGGGTCGTCGCCCGCGTCGAACTCGTAGAGCGTGCGGCCGTCGGGCGCGACCCCGCCGAAGTCGGTGATCGACCCGTCGAACTGGAGGTCACCGTCGACGTGGCGCGTCATGCCGAAGGACTCGGTCTCGCTCGACACGTTTGTGATCTCGTACGCCTGGACGAAGATCGAACCGTTCGGAGTCCGAGAGACCGTCTGCGTGAGGTGGATCACCAGCGTCTCGGTCCGGAACGCGCTCTCGGCGGTCGTCTGCGATACGCTCGCGAACGGGATCGGCGACAACCCGCCGAAGCCGGTCGCCAGGTAGGTGCCGATCTCGCTGAAGTAGACCCCCGACAGGAACACGGTTCCCGACGGCCCGATCGGGCCGATGGGGTCGAAGGTCGCGTCGCCGGCCGCCGACGCGCTGCCGAACGAGCCGAAGGCGTCGACCGTCACCGTGAGCGAGCGGTCTCCGGTGCCGTTCGTGAGCGTCGCGAGCGTCGAGCCCGACGAGCCGTGGACCTTCGCCGCCTGGTTCGGGTGAAGTATGTGTTTCATCGGGTCCTGCGCAGCGCGCGAGGCCGAAGGGGAGGATAGGGACGCGGCCGCGCACACGGCGACGCTGGCGCACAGGAGCCGCGAGAGGGGCGCTCTTCTAAACATCTGGGTCCTCCGAGGGGAACAGAGGTGACAATGCCGGAAGTATACACCCGTCGGCGCGTGCGATAATACCCGTAACCATGCGCGTGCTTCTCGTCGAGGATCAGAAGAACGTCGCCCGCTTCGTCGCGAAGGGGCTGCGCGAGCAGGCCTACGCCGTCGACGTGGCGGCGGACGGCGAGGCCGGGCTCTTCCAGGCCGAGGTTGAAGACTACGACGTGATCGTGCTCGACGTGATGCTGCCCGAGGTCGACGGCTTCGAGGTCTGCCGACGGCTGCGCGAGCGGGGCGTCGGGACGCCGATCCTGATGCTCACCGCGCGCGACGACAAACGGTCCCGGCTCGAGGGGCTCGACACGGGTGCGGACGACTACCTCACCAAGCCGTTCGACTTCGACGAGCTGCTCGCGCGGCTTCGCGCGCTGCTCAGGCGGGGGCGCGAGTACCGGCCGGCGCGGCTCGCGGTCGCC
>JADMIO011331834.1_pt1 | contig 45288 bp, 41 predicted proteins | sample 8958161 | NCBI WGS metagenome assembly JADMIO01 (sample SAMN16585339, study PRJNA669376) | soil metagenome | isolation source: Crop rotation soil | place: USA: Cullars Rotation, Alabama | collected 2011
TCCTCACCCGCCACTTATTCCGCTTAAGTAAACGACATTGATTCGCATTCCCTTAATCCTCCCAGTTCAAAGCACCTTTTTTAATAATATAAATAAACCCTGCTATAAATAATCCAACAAACATCGCGACTGCCAAAAATCCCTGCCAGCCCAATGCCCTGAAGTTAATGGCATATGGATAGAAAAAAATGACTTCCACATCAAACAAAACAAAGAGAATTGCTACCAGGAAATATTTAATCGCCATCGGCTGCCGGGCGTTGCCCTTGATCTCTATACCACTTTCGAAATTTTGAAGCTTATCAGAAGTCTTTCTTTTTGGCCCAAAATAATGTGTGAGCAGCATCATTGTGGCGATAAATCCTATTGCGAAGAGCAATTGGATACCGATAGGCAAATAATTAACAGCTTTATTGATATTATTGGCTTGAAGAATAAAGAATTGCATATTGCAAAAATAGGGCAGGGTGAGCAAATAACAATCTAACTTTTCCAAAAAGAAAATCCTCATTCATAATATGAATGAGGATTATATTGAATTGTTCTTGTTTAATTACTTTTTTTGATTCGAAGCCGGTTGTTTAGACCCAGATGGCTTATTAGCTGCCGGCTTGGTTTGCTTTGGCGGAGCAGGCGGATTCATATTCATAGAGCCAATGGCTACTTTGTTATTCAAAGCTTCGGCATCTGCCGGATCAACCGCCAATACACTATCGCAGTAAGCGATCGCTGTAGCTTTATCTTTCTTTATATTGGCATAATAGGCTACAAAATATTTATAGCTGCCGATCAACTGGCTTTTATTCTTCACCTTATCTGCCTGCCCTACTTCAATTGCTTTTTGAAAGAAAGGGTTTGCCAGACCTTGCTCCATGGTAGAATCGATAGCCCAATTAGCTTTACCGATCATGTAGTAGCTAAATATATCGTCGGGGTATTTGGCACTGTAAATATTAAAAATATTTATTGCTGACTGATAGTCGCCGCCACGGAAATAATTGTAGCCGGCATTATATAGATCAGTTTTTTTGGCATCCTTTCTTACATTCAATATTTTTTTATACCACTCAGCTGCTGCCAAATAGTCCTTCTGGGTTTCATACCTGGTTGCAACTGTTTTCAACAAACCAATTTTCCCCAATTCAGTACTATCCATCGCAACGGCTTTATCAATATAGGTGCCTGCCAACACTTCATTACCAGGAAATTTCAACAAAGTTTCTGAATATATGGAATAGTCAGTTGGCCCGATTTTTTCCGGTGATTGCAAGCGTAAGTATTTTTCAAACGCATCCCTCGCCTTTACTGAATCTCCTAATTTAAAATAAGCAAACCCCTGTAACCCGTACAGGTTTGGATAAGGATTTGGCACTGCAGCGATACATTGATCAGCCATGGTGATAGACTCCTTAAATAACCCCTGGGCATATTTCATAGAAGCTTTATAGAAGCAATTTTTAGGATCATCGTCTGCAACTGCAAGGTATTTGTCAAGATACATGGCAGACTTGGTCACATCTGTTTGATAATATAAATCAGACAAATTTTTATAAACCGGTGGAAATGCGGGGTCCTTTGCAATAGCTTCATTGTAATATTTCATATAAACCTCTTCCTGTCCCGGACCTTGTGTTTGGTAAATTTTGCCAATCCGGTAAGGAGCCCTTGCAAAATTTGGGTCAAGCGTTAACGCAGCCTGGTAAGATAATTGTGCATTTCCTCCATCTAATAACATTCTGTAGGCATCCCCCATATAAAGATAAACCGCAGGGTCCTTGAACTTTTTTAAAGTAGTGGCTAACTTTAATTTTTCGATCGCATAAGCCGCGTCTCCGTTCCTGTTATCAAAATCAGCATTTGCCTTTCCAACAGCAGTCAATACGTCCTGGTCTTTGTTTTGACTTAATGAAAGTGCTGTCTCATAACGGTTTCTTGCATCCTGCGATTTCCCTTCAAGAGATTCGATTTGCCCCATCCCTACTATCAGCAAAGGGTTATTGGGTGATTTTTCGAGTGCCTTTCGATATAATTCTTTTACCTCGTTCAGCTCTTTTGGACCATAGTCGGCCCCCGAAATTGTGGCGAGTCCCAACCAATAAATGGCGGTCGTATTATTTGGATCTGCAGCAATGAGTTTTTGAAACACATTTTTGGCGCTTTGGAATTTTTCATAATACATAAACTTCTTACCTTCTTCAATGGTTTGAGCCATCGCAACGCCCGAGAAAAACAAGGCTGTTATCCCCAATACTCCAAATTTGATCTTGTTCATTTTATTACTGTTTAAGACTTTACAATGTTATTAATTAAATATGGAAACTGCTTCAATTACCTACTATTCTTTTTCTAATTTTTCATTAATCTGTACGCTCCGTATAGCAAATCCCATTTTACTTGATCCTAAATAAGCCCTTCGGAATATTAATTGTCCTCGTTCGTATTGCATAAAATTCAAAAAACCCGAACCCAATCCCGAATAGTTTTCCTTTAGTATGTAAAACAAACCGCGTACCAAAGGATACTGCCTGGTCATAATATTATATTGATTAGGCTTTACAAATGGTGAATCGGCACAATTACCACAGTTCACATAGACTATTTTTACTTTCTTTAACATTTCAACCTGTCCACTATCTTCGGGATTACCTATCCAGCTAATTCCAACCAATCCAATTGCATTTTCGTTTGCCGCAACATAATCCATCACCTCTTTACTATTATTTACTGCTCTTACCACCCCGGTATCAAATTTCTTTCCCTTTAATATGCTATCTACCGCAAAACGGACTGTACTGGTTGCATTTAAACCATCAAAAATTATTTGTTCCTTTTTTCCTCTTAAACCAGCTAACTGTTGCTGTAACCTGTCAATGGTAAAAATTGTGTCGTGGCTGTTTTTATTCACAATAATGGCAATAGCATCTGTTGCAATCTCATCCCAACGGGGGAAGTAATTCAATGAATCCTTAAAATATTTTTCTTCTTTACTGGTAAGGCCCCTTGTAACAATAACCATTCTTGTCAGGGAGTCCCTTAAAACATCTTTCAAACAATCGGCCTCCGGTTTATAATGTGCAATAATTTTAGATCCCGGGTACGATGATTCAAACACTTTTATCTGCTCATCAATAACAGGCTTGAACGACTCGTCTACACTTATGTGAATAGTGCCACTTGTAAGCGTATCAGTTACTTCAATATGTTTTTTTGACCTGCAATTTATCAACCCAACACATAAAATAAATAAAAACCCAAAGCTAATAATTATCCTTTCCCTTTTATATGTCTTCATTAGTCTCTAAAATAATTTTTCTGGTAGCCTCTGTATATTCTAAAAGCTCCGTACACCCAACATATTACAGCAAAAAACTTGATTAATATAGGGTCATACTGATTTATAAAACCCTGCGTTAATTTAACGGGAAACATAAAAAAGAATCCTGCAACAATCAAAAATATCCCCATACCATAATTAGTGATACTGCGCATGCGAACAATACCTTTATCTCTTTCACTCAACTGTTCCTTTTCAAATTCTTCCAATGCCATAATATCATTTTTTGTAAAAACTGTACAGAATATTTCTGTACAGTTTTTGGTGGACCGGCAATTTACTAAATAAATCACGGAAAATTAATCTTCAGCGATAAACTTTACCGGAATAACATAATACACAGACACATTTTGACCTTTCGATTTACCCGGTGTCCAGGCAGGCATTTTTTTCAAAACCCTCATAACTTCATTGTTAAATTCGTTGCCTCCATCCTGCGCAATTTCAAAACGTTGCAGTTTCCCATCGTATCCAACCACAAACCTAACTTTTACACTGATCAATTCATCTTTCTCCAGTTCTCGTGGATTTCTAAGGTTACGTTCGAGGAATTTTCTAAGCGCCTGCACTCCCCCGGGAAATTCGGGCTTAATTTCCGCAGATTCTAATGGTGTTGTAATATCCACTGCCGGCTCTGCTGGTTTTGCTGGTTCAATTGATGACTCATTACCATCACCGGAAGCACCTACTAATTCTATGCCTGCCTCATTTGGTCCTGTACTCGTAGTGTTGCCAATAGCCCGATTGTCCAAATTTTCCAAAAGGTCGACTGAATCCTTGTTATTAACGATCTGTATAGTATTTGACAATTTAAGTGTTGGAACTGCTTTGCCTGTGGGTGGTTTAATTGGTTTTGGTTTTAGTTCAGGAACTTTCGGATCAGGTAATATTTGACCAAAAACAGGTTCAGTAAATTCTAAAACATTCCCCTTTTTCGAATCCGGTAAAAATGTAAAGGCGGAAAATACAATTACAGTCGACAACATAATTCCCATCGATTTTATCAACCGGCTATTATAGAATTTACGAAGCATATAAGCCCCGTAGGCTTTGTTCCTTTTTTCAAAAAGCATGTCTAATACATCACTTTTTAAGATTAATTCGCTGTTCATGTTAGTTGGTTTTGTTGTGAGAAAATAAAAAACAAAACCGGCGCCGTTTGCAATGAGATGCAATTAGTTATTAAATCCACAAATAGCATTTTACCTTTGTTCGGCAAAAAATTATGGTGGTAACTACCATATAAAGTTGATTGTAACCCTTTAAATACTTTTCCCCCTCGCGGGTACCCGGTAACAATTTTCTTCTGCCCTAACAGCTTATCTTTGTTGCATGAAAGTTTTGATGGTATGCCTTGGCAATATTTGCCGAAGCCCGCTTGCAGAAGGGATTTTACAGGAGAAAATAAAAAAGGCCGGTTTGAACTGGAAGATAGACAGCGCTGGCACCAATGGGTTACATGTGGGTGAACAACCCCACCGGCTTTCTCAAAAAGTGGCAATAATGAGGGGGATCGATATTAGCAACCAACAAAGCAGGCGTTTTGTAAAAGAGGATTTTGATCGCTATGACCGAATTTATGCGATGGCGGCTGACGTGATAGATGAAATGAAATGGATCGGAAAAGAACGCTATGATGCTAACATTGTAAAACTTTTATTGAATGAATTATATCCTGGGAAAAACAAGGATGTACCTGATCCCTGGTATGGATCGGAGCCCGGCTATCACCAGGTATATGACCTGATAGAAGCTGCATGTGAGGCAATCATAAAAAATAATAATTGAGCACGCAATTGAAAATTTTATTTTTTCAATTCAGTATACAAAGAACAAATACTAATATAACTACGATAATACCATGGCCAAACCAAGTATCCCACAGGGGACCCGGGATTTTTCTGCAGCAGTAGTACGAAAACGCAATTACATTTTATCAACCATACGTTCTGTATTTGAATTATATGGATTTGAACCATTGGAAACCCCCGCCATGGAAAATCTTGACACCCTTATGGGTAAGTATGGTGAAGAAGGAGATAAACTGATATTCAAAATATTAAACAATGGCATCAGCAACCCCAAAAATATTGATAAAGCAAAATTGGGTTTTGAAAAGGCGCTGGAAGGAAAAAGCAGCAGCGAACTTACAGAAAGAGCGCTGAAATATGACCTGACCATTCCTTTTGCAAGGTATGTTGCCATGAACCATGGCAGGCTAACCTTTCCGTTTAGACGCTACCAGGTACAACCCGTGTGGCGGGCAGACAGGCCGCAAAAGGGCCGTTACCGTGAATTTACACAATGCGATGCTGATGTTGTGGGGAGTAACTCTTTAATAAATGAAGTAGAACTGGCAAATATTTATCACCAGGTGTTTATTGAACTGGGACTTACTAAATACGAATTAAAGATTAACAGTCGCAAAATTTTAACTGCGTTGGCAGAACTGTGTGGTGGAGCTTTAAAAATGATGGATATCACCATTGCCATCGACAAATTGGATAAGATCGGGCTTGAAAAAGTAAAAGAAGAATTATTGCTTCGGGAACTTACTGAAAAGCAGATTACAATAATAGAACAGTATTTAAGTATAACAGGTACCAACCACGAAAAATTAGCACAAATAAAACAATTGCTGGGAAATAGTAAACCTGGCAAGGAAGGGATTGCTGAGGTAGAATTTTTATTTCAGCAAGCGGGTAATACCAATATCGAAATTGATTTTACCCTGGCAAGGGGGCTTAATTATTACACTGGAATCATTTTTGAGGCTAAAGCACCGGCAGCAGTTAAGATGGGCAGCATTGGAGGTGGCGGAAGATACGATGACCTTACCAGCTTATTTGATGTACCCGGGATTGCAGGTGTAGGCATCAGTTTTGGCGTAGATAGAATCTATGATGTATTGGAAGAACTTTCACTATTTCCGCAAGAAGTCCAAACCGGAACCAGGGCGATCTTTTTTAATATGGGGGAAGCCGAAAGCCGTTACGCATTTGACATTATGCAACAGCTAAGAGCCCGGGGCATTTCCTGTGAAATGTACCATGAATACAGCAAGATCAATAAGCAATTTAGTTATGCTGAGAAAAAGAACATAGGGCATGCTGTTATTATTGGCAGTAAGGAAATAGAACAAAACTATTGCCTGGTAAAGAATCTTTCTACCGGTTTACAGGAAGTAGTGATTTTTGAAAGATTATTTGAGTACTTTCAGCAATAAAAAATTTAGTATTTATAAAAAATAAAATTATGCAAACGATTCGTCTTTTAAAATTATTGATGATTGGTTCAGGAATTATTTTATTTGCTTCCTGCAATAAATCAAACACGCAGGGTAAATTGATACCTAAGGAAGCTGCCATTGTAATTCAGCTGGATGGTAAATCTTTATCATCGAAACTTCCCTGGGAAGAAATAAAACTTAATCCACTTTTCGTGGAGATGAACGCTGATTCCAGTTTGCCTTCCACTTTAAAAAGCCTGCTGGACAACCCTGACAATGCCGGTATTGATACGAAAGCAGATCTAATGTTTTTTGCAATAAAGGATAGCCTTGGCGGTTATATTGGTTTTGAAGGCAACATATTAAACGAAACCACCTTTAAATCATTTAATCAAAAGGTAACTGAGAATGGAACAGCAAGCGAAAAGGATGGTGTACAGTTTATCAGCAAATCACCTGTTTGCGTGGGCTGGACAAAAGAAAAATTCGTGTATATTTTTGACGCTCCCAAAATTTCTCAAATGGATGAGTTATCCAGAAGAATGGTCCGTGATTCCATTGACATTACGAACCGTTCTGTAAGAGATATTGGGGCAACTTGTAAAGCAGTATTTTCTTTGAAAGAAAGTAACAGCCTTGCGAAAGATGATAAGTTTACAAAATTGATGAAGGAAACAGCCGACGTACATTTTTGGATGAATTCGGAAGAATTAAGCAAAGGTGGTTCTACAGCCAGCGCATTGGCAATGGTCAACATGGATAAATTTTTCAAAGGAAATATAATAACTGCCACATTGAATTTTGACAATGGCAAAATTGTCGGAAATTCAAAAACCTATGCAAGTGAAGAAATGGTCAAACTGTTTAAAAAATACAGTGCCGGTAATGTCAATGAGGATATGATCAAGCGTATGCCCGGCAAGGATGTAGTGGCGATAATGGCATTAAATTTTAAACCGGAGGCCTTACGGGAGCTAATAAAGATGACAGGGCTGGATGGATTGATAAATATGGGAATTCAAAAACTTGGCTTTACCATGGACGATTTTATTAAAGCCAATAAAGGTGATATTTTATTTGGTATATCAGACCTGGCTTTCAAACAGGATACCACCCGTTATCAATTTAAAGAGCCTGATGAAAATATATCCATCCCGGGTATGCCTGATTATAATTTTATTTTTGCTGCATCCATTGGTGATAAAGAATCATTCAATAAACTGGTGAATGCGGGCAATAAATTAGGCGAAACATTTAAAAATAGCGGCAGAAATCTACCTATAGCCTATAGCTTAAATGGCACCTATTTTGCCTTGAGTAACAAAAAACAAAACGTAGATCACTACCTTGGTTCAGCCACCACCAATTTTGACTTCATCAATAAATTAGGCGGTGCGCCAATGGGTGGTTACCTCAATATCCAAACCCTGCTAAAATCATTTGAAAACCAGCTTACCAAAGACAGTTCTGCTAAAATAGCCTATGATGCTTCCATTAAAATGTGGGATTATATTATAGGGAAAGGAGGTAATTTCAGTGATGGTGCTATTCTTCAATCGGTTGAAATAAACCTGGTAGACAAATCCACCAATAGCCTGAAGCAATTGAATCAATACGTCGCTAAATTTAATGAGCTGTATAGGGAAAAACAAAAAAAACAACAGGAAGAAGAAATGGCATACAAGGATTTTGAAAATGGCATAGAAAAGCAGACCTCCCCTCCTACTCCAAAAAAATAAAACTTTGTCGCTAATATGCTGCCAATTCTACATAAGAATTGGCAGTTTTTTAATATTGATCCATGCAAATATTATTGGAAAAAGTTAAACCAGTATTTATTGAAGCAATAAAAACCGCTGACTCACAGGTATGGAATAAAACGCTTTCCTTCAACAAGGGAGAAAATATCCATATTATTGCGCCCAGCGGTAGCGGAAAAACCTCCCTGATACATTTTTTGTATGGCCTCCGTAATGATTATGGCGGACGGATCTCTTATGATTCCGATGACATAAAAGATTTTAATGCAGAAAAATTTTCAGGGTGGCGACAACAGCATATCAGCATCGTCTTCCAGGACCTGCGATTGTTTCCAGACCATACTGTTTTACAAAACCTGGAAATCAAAAGAACATTGTCACCCTTTCATGCAACAAGTGATATTGAAGCAATGGCAAAAAGATTGGGTATAGAAAGTAAACTGAATAAGCCCTGTAAAACCTGCAGCTATGGCGAACAACAACGGATCGCCATTATAAGAGCATTACAACAACCATTTGATTTTTTATTATTAGATGAACCCTTTAGTCACTTAGATGAACTGAACAGGAAAATGGCGATGGAGTTGATGGAAGAAGAAAGCAAAAAAAGAAATGCCACGATCATATTAGCCGACCTGAGGGAGATAGCGTATTTTAAATCGGAGCGGACGATACATCTTTAAAAAGGTTTAGGGTAAAAGGTAGTGGAAGTACCGGATACCGAAAGCGCCTAACCTTAAACTATATACCTTTAACCTTAAACCTTTTATGCCTTCTTTCAAAAATATCGCCCCGTTTTTATCATCCGACCAAAATAAGGCATCACGCTGGCTGGGGTATATCGGGCTTGGAATAGGAGTATTGTTATTCCTCTGTTCCATTCAGATGTATATTAATATCAATCAATTGCTGAAAGAGAAGAGCAGTAGAAAAGATAGCGCGGATTTTATTTCTGTTACAAAAACCATTACCAATGATAATATGGGGAAGGACAACCGGTTTACGGAAGCAGACCTCAGAGAAATAAAGGCACAACCCTTTATAGATGATGCGGCTCCATTGATGTCGAACCAATTTCGTGTAAAAGCAAGTGCAGGCAGTATCATTCCATTCAGTACCGACTTATTTTTAGAATCCCTCGATGAAAAATTTCTGGATACAGTGCCACCCTCATTCACCTGGAGAGAAGGACAGGCAGATGTACCTATTATTTTCTCTTCGGATTTTATGGAAATGTACAACGTTTTTGCGCCCAGCCAGGATCTGCCCCAATTGTCCGACAAAACAATGTCGTCTGTAAATATTATCCTGGAATGTTATTCACCGGTTGGCGTACAAAATTTCAGGGCAAGAATCGTAGCTTTAAGTGACCGGATCAATTCGGTATTGGTTCCCAATAATTTCATGCAATGGGCCAATAAAAATTTTGGTGGTGTTACCCTTGTAAATCCCTCCCGCATTTATATTAAAACAATTGACGCTAACAACCCGCAGCTACTGAGTTTTTTAACAGAAAAAAACTACCGGGTAAATAAAGACAAAACAAAATTTGGCAGGGTTAAACAAATTTTACAAGCCATTGTTAGTGGTCTTGGAGGTTTTGGTGTGCTGGTGATCTTATTAGCAATGATGTTGTTTTCCTTTTACCTGCAATTGATGATCGCAAAAAGTAAAGACAACCTGCAGTTGTTGCTTACACTTGGTTATTCTCCAAAATGGCTGAGTAAAACAGTAGCCCAAAAATGGATCCCGATATATATCACTATTGTACTCTGTGCCTTGCTGACCACAGGTTTGTTTCAATATAGCTTTCAGCATTTTATGATGGATGGGAGAAAAGAAATTTCCCCGCTGTTGGATTGGATAGTCATAATTATTGCTGCAGCGCTAACTTTATTATCAATCCTGACCAATTACAGTTTGGTAAAAAAATTATTATTAAAACTATAGTCCTTCAAAAATTACGGCTGCTCCCTGGCCCACGCCTACACACATGCTGGCCAGTCCATATTTCCCTTTTCGTTTCTTCAACTCATGTAACAATGTAGTGGAAATCCGTACACCACTGCATCCCAGCGGATGCCCCAGTGCAATAGCGCCACCGTTTACATTTACTTTTTCAAGATCCAGACCCAGTTCGTGAATACAGGCAATTGATTGGGAAGCAAACGCCTCATTCAACTCAACCAAGTCTAGTTCCTCTGCACTTATACCTGCACGTTGCAAGGCTTTTTTAATAGCAGGCACCGGACCAATTCCCATTACAGCAGGATCTACACCCGCAACTGCCATGCTTATGATTTTAGCTATCGGTTGTAAGTTGTACTTTTTTACCGCCGTTTCACTGGCCAATAACATGGCGGCGGCACCATCATTTATACCACTGCTGTTGCCAGCAGTTACCGTGCCTTCCTTCATAAAGGCTGGTTTTAAAAGAGATAGCTTTTCCAGGGACGTTTCCCTTGGATGTTCATCTTTATCAAAATCAAATGCATCCTTTCCTATTTGAACGTGTACCGGCACGATCTCAGTTGAGAATTTATTTTCTTTCAACGCTTTAAAATATTTCCGCTGGCTATCCAATGCAAACTCATCCTGCGCATGGCGGCTGATATCCCATTGCTTTGCAACATTTTCTGCTGTTTCACCCATGGTATAGGGAAAATAGCGGATGGCTAATTGTTTATTGGTAAAGCGCCAGCCCATCGTAGTATCAAATACCTGCGGCTCTCTTGCAAATGGCGTTTCACTTTTTGGCATTACAAAAGGTGCCCTCGTCATACTTTCTACACCACAGGCAATATACAAGTCCCCATCGCCGCACATAATTGCTCTTGAAGCGTCCATAATTGCCTGCAAACCCGATGCGCATAACCGGTTTACGGTATTTCCGGCAACAGTAACGGGTAATCCCGCCAGTAAAGCAGCCATCCTGGCCACATTACGGTTATCCTCGCCACTTTGATTAGCGGCCCCGGCAATTACATCTTCGATGGCATTTACATCCACCGATGGATTTCTTTTTACCAACATTTTTATTACGTGGGCCAGCAGGTCATCGGGCCTGATGGTACTTAGTGACCCTCCATACTTCCCGATCGGCGTTCTAACGGCATCTATAACGTAAGCTATTTGCATAAATCGATATTGTTTCCGGTTTTTTAATAAGGACGATACCCGCACTTTTTCTGCATCCCTCAAAGGTGTTTGCCTCTTGCAGCCAAATGCCTTTTTGGGCAAGTCAAATAAATAATGCTGACTATATCATTAAAGATAAAGTTTTCTAACAAAAGGCATATTTTCTAAATACACGCAAAAACTACTGTAATTTAAACATGGGGCATGATTTCAGGCAAATAAGAATACTTAACAAATGTTTATGGATGAGACAGCGACCCATTTCATTAAGAATCATGTTTAATTATTTAAAGAAGCAATATTAAAAATTAGACTTTGTAAGGAAAGTACTTTTAGCGGGCAATACCTGTTGCAAAGCAATGCATTACAAAAAATGACGAAGGGTATATTGCCGTGTTTTGCTCTATTAAAACAGGCAAGCAAATATCCCAAAATTCGCTCAATCAGCCCATCCCATCGGCATTTAAGCTGCACTCGCAGCCAGTTTCATCGTTGGGCAATCCGTTTAGTTAAGGTATCTTTGCCGCATGAGAGCAGCAAAACAGAACATTCGCCACCTGAGTCTGGAGGAATTGACAACGTATTTTCTAACGATCGGCGAAAAGAAATTTCGTACCAAACAGGTACATGAATGGCTTTGGAAAAAGAATGCACAAGCCTTTGAGGATATGACAGATATCTCCAAAGAATTACGCTTACACCTTGCAGAAAAATTCGAATTGCCGGCACTTACGGTAAATACAACCCAATATAGCAGCGATGGAACGGTTAAATCAAGGTTTATGACCTTTGATGGACATATGATAGAAGGCGTGTTGATTCCTACCGAAAAGAGGAATACGGCCTGTGTTTCATCGCAAATTGGTTGCAGTCTGAGCTGTAAGTTTTGTGCAACCGGTACGATGGAAAGGAAAAGAAACCTGGATTATGATGAAATTTACAACCAGGTAGCCTTCATTAACCAGCAATCAGAAAAAAGTTTTGACAAAAAGCTTTCCAACGTGGTTTTTATGGGTATGGGAGAACCTTTGCTGAACTATAAAAATGTTTTAAAGGCAATTGATAAAATGATCTCCAACGAGGGTATGGCGATGAGCCCTAAACGAATTACCGTATCTACAGCAGGGGTAGCCAAACAAATTAAGCAACTGGGTGATGATAAGGTTCGGTTCAACCTGGCACTTTCTTTACACGCTGCAGACGACAAGAAGCGTAACCAGATAATGCCTATCAACGAAACCAATAGCATTGCCACTCTTGTTGAGGCATTAAATTATTTCTATGATAAAACTAAAAACGATATCACGTTAGAGTATATTCTTTTTAAAGATGTGAATGATTCGATGGAAGATGCAGAGGCCTTAACAAAAATTTACCGCCAGGTACCTACTCACCTTGTGAACGTAATTGAATATAATCCCATTGATGGCGCAAAATTCATGAAACCAGATGAAGATACCACCCAGCGTTTTACGGATCAATTGGTAAAAAACAGGGTGAATGTCAGGGTTAGAAGAAGCCGTGGTAAAGACATTGATGCGGCCTGTGGACAATTAGCCAATAAAGGAAAATAATTGATTTTTAAAAATACCTTCGAAAAAAAGCGGACTCAATTAAATATTGAGTTCGCTTTTTTTTAACCGCATTAAAATACCGGTTGCCTTATTTACCACTGGTAAAATTTTAAAAGATATTCATAAACTGGTTCCATCTTCAAATTTGGAATTATTTATTGAATCTTTAGCCCCAACCAATAAGTGAAACCGTGGTGATGAAGAAAGACAGGTCTACCTGGGAACACAAAAGAATACAGTAAAAAAATTCATTAAATCCCCTAAACCGGGCCGGCAAACCCTTTAAAAGATATGGTTCAATATATCATCATCCATTCCCTTGAACTTCCAGCCAGGAAAATCAATACCGGTTAATCCAATCAAATTTTTCGCTAACTCCACATTACATAAGGTTGTGTTTCTTGCATTACAAAAGTCAAGAAAGGATGTAAATTCCCAATCCTGCATCCGTGATACCAATCCGGCTACAACAGGATTAAAGTGAGTGTACCAAAAGGCAGTCAAAGCATAACTGTTATCTTCAATCAATTTCGATTTTGTTTTTTGTTGAAATAAGCTTCCAGTCCGGTTATCCCTTTTGTTGATCATTTTAGCATAGCTGCTTTGCAATAATTGAAAACCATTGGATATAAGTGGCATTTCATTACCACCCTGGTGAAAAGGAGTAAGTCCAATTGCTTTTACCTGGAGAATAAAATGAAAATGGTTGGGCATCAGGCACCAGGCAAGTATGTCACTTCGGGATGCAATGTATTTGTGACAAAGTTTTAAAAAATGCAGGTAATCTTCCCTGCAAAAAAATATTTGCTGTTTGTTGTTACCACGGTTGTAAACATGGTAGATGCCTTCAATAGGGAAATTCATTTTTAAATATAATAATATATCTACATATCCTCAAGGAGGATTCAGGAAACTTTTCTGAACACCCCAGGTGTCTGAAAAATTTCCTGAACCCTCGCATCTGGCGATTAAAATCCTGAAATAAGTCAGACACCTAGGGTGTGCAGACTTATTTCAGGATTTCAGAACCTTCCGCTAGCCTATAAGATTTATCATATTACTACAGTTCATAATGCTCTCCAAAAACCCATTAATTTTCAATTTCCTACCTTTGCCCCTCACACCTGTTGAAATAACAGTAAATCACTACAACAATGAGCCAGTCGCCATTTCAGAAATTTGTTCCCAAGAAGAAGAACAGTTTAATCAAAGAAGAATTTAAACAAGCCAAAAAGAAAGCTAAAAAAGCCAGGGCAATCGCTATTGACAAACGTTTTGAAGAAAAACGTCAATTGAAAGCTGCAGAAAGAAATGCTGCTTTGAAAGCACAGGGCAAAACTGACACACCCCATTCCCCAGGCGCAAAGCCTGGAAAAGAATTCCAAAAGAAGCCTGGCACAGGCGCTTCAAGGAAGGAAGACAAGATGAAATCGATTGAAACCAACTTTAACCAGGTACAGAAAATAGTAGGTATCAAGAAGGAATATGCCCCGGCACCCCTTAAAACAGCCACAAAAATTGTAAGACCCTCTTCACCGGTTACCACTGAAATGCCTTTGAATAAATTCGTGGCACATTGCGGTGTTTGTAGCAGGAGAGATGCCGTTACGATTATAAAGGAGGGAAAAGTAAAAGTAAACGGTGAAGTTGTAAAGGAACCTGCGCATAAAGTAACGGAAAGAGATGATGTACAATTCAATGGCAAAAAATTATTTGTCAGTAAAAACCTGGTTTATATTTTATTGAATAAACCAAAGGATTATATCACCACTACTGATGACCCGCAGGGAAGAAAAACTGTTTTACAATTGACCAAAATGGCTACAACGGAAAGGATTTACCCTGTTGGAAGGCTCGATAGAAATACGTCCGGGGTTTTGTTGCTGACCAATGACGGGGAATTAACTCAAAAACTATCTCATCCAAGTTATAATATCACTAAAGTATACGAAGCAAAACTCGACAAGTCGCTTACCAAGGCCGATTTTGATAAAATTTTGAATGGTGTGGTACTTGAGGATGGAATCATAAAAGCAGATTCATTGGCGTATGCAGATGCGAAAGACAAATCGGTAATTGGTATAGAAATACACAGTGGGCGCAACCGCATCGTACGCCGGATTTTTGAACACCTGGGCTATGATGTGAAAGGACTTGACCGGGTAATGTATGCAACCCTAACCAAGAAAAATGTGGAAAGAGGTAAATGGCGTTTCCTGAGTGAAAAAGAAATTCGTTTATTAAAATACCTGAATGTGTCGCATAAAAAAATACAAACTAAAGAAAAACCAGTAACCGAAGCCAAAAAATGAGTGAAGCATTAAATAGCAATAAAGAAAATAATACCTCCAACAAGTCATTGGCGGGGGTAGTTACTATTTTTGAAAACGATCATTTTATTGTCCTCAATAAGCCAGCCGGTACACTATCCATCCCCGACAGGATGCAATCTGAGCCTTCTTTAAAGGATATGCTGATCGAAAAATATGGCAGCATTTTTACCATCCATCGCCTCGACAGGGAAACCAGCGGCGCCATCATATTTGCAAAAGATGAAGCCACGCATAAATATTTTTCAAAACAATTTGAAGAAAGAACGGTAGAAAAATATTACCAGGGCCTGGTGCATGGAACAATGCCCGAAAAAACCGGCAGCATGGATGGAGCCATCATGGAACATCCTGTTTTTAAAGGTCAAATGGTCATCAACCAAAAAGGAAAACCATCTTTAACAGATTATGAAGTGGTGGAAGAACTGGGAAAATACAGCCTCGTCAAATTTCAAATACATACCGGAAGAACTCACCAAATAAGGGTTCATTGTAAAAATATTGGCCACCCCATTGTGTGCGATCCGTTATATGGCGATGGTAAGCCGGTTTTACTTTCTTCTATTAAAAAGAAATACAAACTGAGTAAACACGATTTGGAAGAGCGGCCCATGCTTAATCGTGTAGCGCTACATTCGTACGAGTTAATATTCAAAGATGAGGCAGGAAATCATTTTGACCTGGTGGCCGATCTGCCCAAAGATATCCGTGCACTGATACAACAGCTGAAAAAAAATTTATATAGCTAAGTAAAGTTTTTTACAAAGTTTACACCTTTCTAAAAAGGTGTAAACTTCGTAAAAAGAATTAATCAATATTCGGTTGCGGCGTATAACGCAAATATGGTTTTATTTCTTCCACTCCTTTAGGGAATTTCTTAATTGCATCTGGTGTGCTGATCGCAGGAACTACAATCACATTTTCGCCGGCTTTCCAGTCAACCGGTGTTGCTACACTGTAATTTGCTGTTAACTGCAATGAATCTACTACCCGTAACACTTCCACAAAATTTCTTCCTGTAGAAGCTGGGTAAGTAATGATCAGCTTTACCGTTTTATCAGGTGCAATTATTACCAGTGAACGAACCGTAAGCGTAGCAGAAGCATTGGGATGTAAGAAATCAAAAAGATTAGAAACTTTTCTGTCATCATCCGCTATAATTGGAAAGTCTACCGTACAATTTTGTGTTTCATTGATATCACTGATCCAACCCAGGTGCTTATCAACCGGATCAACGCTGAGTGCCAATACTTTTACATTGCGCTTTTCAAACTCTGCCTTTAAAGAAGCTGTTCTTCCTAACTCGGTTGTACAAACCGGGGTATAATCTGCAGGATGTGAGAATAATATTCCCCAGGAATCTCCCAGATATTCGTAGAAATCAATTTCGCCCAATGATGTATTGGCTGTAAAGTTGGGAGCGACGTCCCCTAAATGTAAACTCATATTTTTTAATTTTATACCGCAAATATAATAGTCTATGAATTAAGTAGACTTATTTTTTTGTATTTTTATTGATAATTTGCTTAAATTTCTTCTATGTTATCCAAAAAAACACAATATGCCCTAAAGGCGCTGGGATACCTGGCGGGGAAATTTGGCCAGGGGCCCGTTCTAATTTCTGAAATTGCAAAAAATAAAAAAATTCCTATTAAGTTTTTAGAAACCATATTACTGGAACTTAAACAAAACCATGTTTTAGACAGCAAGAAAGGAAAAGGTGGCGGGTACTACCTTGTTCAATCGCCAAAAAAAACTACCCTGGCCCAGGCTATCCGGCTGGTAGGTGGCCCTATCGCATTGCTTCCTTGTGTTAGCATTAATTTTTACGAAAAATGTGCCGACTGCGATGAAGCTACCTGCGGTTTAAATAAGGCCATGAGAATAACCAGGGATGCTACTTTAAAAATTTTAGAAAAAAAGACGCTGGCGGAGTTGATTGATGGATTATAAAGGTGGAAGGCTAAGGCATAAGATATTTACCTTAAATTAGCATTTTAGGAATCAAAAATGGGGATTTGATAAAGGAGAAGAAGTACTGTATTCGAAATGCTCCAAACAGTACACCTTAAACCTTGCACCCGAAACCAATCTAATTCCCCGACGCCCTCTTTAGCTTAAGTTTTCCAAAGCGGTTTTTTACATCATCGATTGCTTTGTATAAATCATTTTTTCGGGCGGTATTTTCAAACAAGTTAGTTTGTACAGCTTCAGATGTCAATTCACTCAAACGAACGCCCAATAAACGGACCGGAACTCCCTTGCGGTATAATTTATGAAACAAATCTTTTGCAACGGGTATTATTTCATCATCTGCACAGGTAAATGGCACCGTGGTTTGACGGGAAGTAGTCTCAAAATCAGGATACCGGATCTTTACCGCAATGCATCCGGCAACTTTACCATCCTGTCTTAACTCAAATGCAATTTTTTCGGAAAGGCGTACAACTTCACTCATTAGGAAATTGATATCCGTTTTATTTTCTTCAAAAGTGTTTTCAGATGAGACTGATTTGGCTTCGTGGTATTGGGTTACTTCACCCTTATGTGTGCCAAAGCTTTTATGCCACAGATCGATACCCCATTTTCCCAGCCGCTGCTCCAGTTCATCCCTGGTCCTTAGGTTAATATCACCGATTGTATAGATCCCCATTGCCTTTAAAACATCATAAGTATGACCGCCCACACCCGGAATTTTATTCACTGGCATGGCTGCTAAAAATTCCCGTTCCTTACCTGCCGGAACCTGGAGGTAGCCATTGGGCTTAGCTTCATCTGTTGCAATTTTAGCGATCATTTTATTGCTACCCATACCAAATGAAATAGGCAACCGGGTTTCATCAATAATTTGTTGCCGAAGATCGATGGTCCATTGTAGCGGATTAAAAAATTTGTCCATTCCTGTTAGATCAAGGTAAAATTCATCAATGGAGGCTTTCTCAAATAATGGAGCTTTGGAAGCAATGATCTGGGTCACCCAGCGGGAGTATTTGCTATATTCTCCCCTTGTTCCTCTTAATACGATGGCCTGTGGGCATAATTGTAACGCTTTCCTGGATGGCATGCCGGAATGTATTCCAAACTTGCGGGCCTCATAACTACAGGAGGTTACTACGCCTCTTTCACTGCCACCCACAAAAACAGGCTTCCCTTTTAATGAAGGATCATTTAATACCTCTACCGATACAAAAAATGAATCCAGGTCAAAATGAGCTATGATGCGTTGTGGAGCTGTTTTCACTGTACTAATTTACTGATAATTTCTCACCTGTAAATATCCAGTAATCCATCTGGAAGCGTTACATAAACTTTCCTGGTTTTTGGGTCTATTTTGTCGAGCGATTCCCCATGTATGGGTATCAGTGCTTCTTTGCCATCCAGCAAAATAGCGCATAAGATCTGGTGAGGTTGTTCTATCACTTCGATGATCTCACCCAGGTCTTCTTCTTCATTGATCAAATGAAAACCAAGCATGGAAATGGGGGCAGCTTTTGCAGCAAACTTTTTAAAATCTTCTTCCGTGATCCAAACTTCTTTAGGAGTAAGTTTTCGGGCCGTTTCTTTTGAATCAATTCCTTCTAACTTTAAATAAACTTCCGAATCATTTTTTATCAGGGTGGTAGCAATAAAATATGGCATCAAATTATCTTTCCCTTCTTCAAGAAAAATAGTTTCAAGTCCATTTAGCGTTGTTTTTTTTCCAAGATTATGCTGCAAAACCAGTTCACCCTTTAACCCAAAGCTAGCGGCCAATTTGCCTATTTTAAAATACTGATTCATATGCTATGCAAGGTAGGGTTTTGGTTGAAAAGGATATTTAAAAGTATAGATGCATTTAAAGAAATCATTGCTGAAAGAAGTATATTTTTTCTCAGATACGAAGGCAGGGACATAAAAAAAGCAATCCCGAAAAATCGAAATTGCTTTAAAGAATTAACTTGACAGAGAAGGTTATTCTTCTGTTTTGGTTTCTTCAGTTGATGGTGCATCAGCAACAGGCGCGGGGGCTTCAACAGCCGCAGCAGCAGGCGCTTCAGCAACTTTGCGTACTACAGGTTGGTTGCGGCTATCCATACGAGCCTTTTTGTGGGCTCCCTGGCGCTTTGCAACGTGAGCATCATGCTCAGCGCTCCATGCAGTGAATTTTTGCATTGCAACTGCCTCATCAAACAAACCTAAGCCAACACCTCTTAACAAATGCTTCAGGAACAATACGCCTTTGAAGGAAAGGATACGACGAACAGTGTCAGTAGGCTGAGCACCTTTGTGTAACCAGTCCAACGCCTTTTGACGATCAATCTGCACGGTGGCAGGAACAGTCAATGGGTTGTACGTACCTAGTTTCTGAATAAATTTGCCATCACGTGGGCTTCGTCCGTCTGCTACTACTATGAAGTAGAAAGGTCTTTTTTTAGACCCGTGGCGTTGCAGTCTCATTTTTACAGCCATAAAAAATAGAAATTTTTTTGGGTTGTGAGTGAATAGGGTTTCTTTGTTCTTCCTTAAAAAAGGAAAGCGAAGTTAATACTCAGCTTTAAAATATCCAAAAATAAAATGTTTATTGCAATAAATTAACATTCAAATTCCCTTAAATCAAAAGAGAATACAATATGTTTAAAAGGTTATTCATGCAATAATATTGCCAATATTCAACTAAATTTTCCCCAGGTGCCCGACAAATTAAATCCAAAATGCATATCAACTTGTAAAAACTTCCCCCAGTTTCAACCAGGCATGAGGTTTATATTCCAAAGCAGCAATGAAATGGACTACCTTGTCATTTGTTGCAATTTCAATTCCAACCAATAAAGTGAAACGGAAATAGCTATCAACTTTTATAAAAAGTATTTTGAATGAGGCTGTATGGACTATTTTGGCGCCATCAACTGGTAGGCCGGAATATTCACAGTTATAGCAATTTTTTTACTGATTTTGTCTGCGACAACTGATGGAATAGATATTCCGTAATCGGCCAGTGTAATCGTAAAGCTGGAGGACGCACTGATAATTCCATTCTTTACAGTGATTACTCCTGTTGTGCTTACAGGTTTGGTTAAGCCGTGAATGGTTAAATAACCAGTTACATTCACTGTAGCCACATTATCAGTGGTCAAAGAAATTGATTTGCTATTTTCAATAGCACCTTTAAAAAGAGCTTTTGGATATTTATCACTCTCTACATAATTTTCATTAAAATGTTCCTGCATCAATGCCTTCTGAAATTCGAACCCTTTCATTAAAACAGCAAACTCTAATTGCCCGGTTTCAACATCCCAAACACTCACCACTTTATTATTGACAGCCTCTATATTTTCCAAAGGCGCTTTTGAAAAAAAAGATATTTTAGCTGTCTTTGTAAAATATTTTTGTTGTGCTTTCCCTACCGCACCTGCCAAAACCAAAATGGCTAAAGAAATAAAAAATTTCATACTGAAAAAATTTAGTGTTTTCTATTTCCTACAATTATACACCGTTTAATTCCACATCCAATAAAAACCCTGTGCCAATTTTTTTTTGGTAATATGTTGCCCAACCAGGTAATTTTAAATATGTTTTTAATGCTGATTAACGCAACAACTAGCTATCTGTATAATATGCTTTATAAGCCAGCCATCTGCTACCGCTAGTCACAAAACATTACAACAAATGAAATATTATTTTGATCAAAGCACTTAAGTTTAATTACCCGAAAAATCAATTCGTATATCCTCCCCCGCCAGTTATCCAATTAGAGATAATATTTTTTTCCGCCAAAGACAGTGGGCCATCCTGCGGCATGGTTCCCTCATCCACTGCTCTCACTTTTATACGCGCTTTATTGGTAATGATATTACAGTCAACCTGGAAATTCATCCCGCCATTGGCAATATTATTATTATGACAACTCTGGCATTTTAAAGCTACGAGGTTTTTTACAGCTGAAAACTGAGCGCCCGCAATACCACTGGCAGACACGGTTACAGCCTGTGACTTTTCACAACCTGCTGCGTCCTTTACAAATATGGTATAGTCGCCGGCATCCACATTGCTAAAAGTGCCGCCAGCCTGGTAAGTTCCTGAGCTGTTTAATTTAAAAGAAAAACCAGTACTCCCGGTCGCTGTTACACTGATACTGCCACCTGCTCCACATATAACTGCTGCCGTAGCTATTGGCGTTATCACGATCGTTTTATTTGTGCAGGGATCTGTGGGCACGGGTGCAGGCGCAGGAGATGGATCACTTTTACTACATGCACTAAAATTTGTTAGAATAAAAACAAAACCAATAAAACTAAAACCTCTTACAATACATTTCACCATAAAATTTCTTTTAAAAAGAATCGAATTTAATACCTAAAGGGTTGCTTTATAAAAAATAAAAATGCATATCATCGTGGTGAATACGCCGGATTTCAAACCTGGTTAAATTTTCCAAGAATCAAATCCAAGAAAGATTTCATTACAATAACTAAGTCGGTTACACGCCAATTATTTTAAAATTTATTATCGCAGAAATGATACCATAATATCATAAAAAAAAGCCAATAAAATGGCTCTTGTTTTATGAGGTGACCATCGTTATCAATGTTTCTTAACTGGCTGATATTTTATTGCTACCTGCAATGCTGCAGAATATAATTTTACACTACCCTCTCCAACACCGGACAATGGAATACCAATAGAAGGTTCAGCTTGCATAAAAAATTGTGGAGAAAGTTTTTTTTCAATACCTGCGGATAAGTTAAAAACAGCAAAAAGATCTTTATTGCCCGAATAGGATTTTTTAACCTCGTGAGCCATGTTATAGCGATTGTAATAATAATTATAATCTTCCTTTTTCATGATATAGGAAGAAACACCAGCAGTCGCATAATAGGTAGTTTTTGGCTTTTGTAAAAAATCAAATCTGAAAGTTAAAGGAACATCATATACCAAACAGGAGGCATCGATTTTTACAATTTGCACCATGCTCCAGTAGGAGCCGGGCTTTGCATTATAATCATCCGGTCCGGCAATATATTTTTTCCTGCTCGCATAAAAACCTGATTGTACACTCATTCTTTTACTCAATTGGTATCCGATACCAATACCGTATTTGGCCGTAACCTTACTATTTTCAAAGTTTAAAAACTTAACACTACCAGCATCAATACCGGCAGAGGCAAGCAAATAAAAACGGGCCGTCTTTGATTCTTTTATTTTATTACTGCTATTGCTATCAGTCACCGCTTTGTTAATGTTTTTTGAAGCCGTATCCTTCTTCAGTGGTATGTTCTGTACCACAATGGTAACATTACTGTCTGAATTATTTTTAATAATGGGTTTTACGGGGTTAGATTCGGTATTGTTATCAACCGTCACCAGGTCATCTGTACCTGATATCACAGCCACATTAATATTTGAAGATAATTTCCCTTTTGTCTTTTGCCCTTTTTTTCCCGGAACGCCATTTAAATCCGATCCTTCAACATCATTATTGTTGATTATATCTTTAGCCGACAGGGTTACACCGGTATTGTTGTGCTTATTTAAATCAGCTTTTGTACTGGCATCACTGATGGGATTCACCAATGGGAGTATTGCTTCAGGCACATTTTTTTGTTGCACAATTTCTCCATTAGCAATTGGCGACATCACCTGTTGGGAAGTTTGTATTTCATCGGAATGATTATTACTCAAAAAGTAAATACTACCTCCTACAACCAAAAGTGATGCACATGCAATCACCCAAAAGAAAGGGCGGCGCCTTCTTTTGTCCTCTGCATCTAACCGCTTCTCCATCAGGGTCCAGGCATATTCATCAAAGGCTGGCTCGCTGTTTTCAGCGGCTTCCCTGATACGATTTTCTATATGATCAAACTGCTTTTCGCTCATAACATTTAATTGATGCTTCCATGAGCATTCTTTGAATATTTGCTTTTGCTTTGGAGAGATTTGATTTTGAAGCCCCAACCGTTATATTTAACCGCCTGGCGATTTCTTCGTGTTTAAATCCATCTATGACGAATAAATTAAAAATAGTTTTATAAACCGGGGATAAACGTTGAACCATTTCCATTATTTCTTTATACGTCATTTTATCAATAGCAGACTCGTCATGGTGTTCCATTTTATAGTGGGATTCTTCTATCTCAGCGATGTAATATTTATTTTTATTTTTTCTAAAATGGTCAATAGCGGTATTTACCAGGATGCTTTTCATCCATCCCTTTAGTGAACTTTCATAATTATCATATCGCGGTTTAAACCCTGGTAATTCTCTGAATACTTTTACCAGGCCATCATTCACCACCTCCATTGCATCGTCTTTGCTATTACAGTAACGCATGCAAATCGCCATTGAAAAGCCATAAAAGTGCTGATAGAATGCTTTCTGGCATTCACGGTTTGCTTTTATACACCCATCAATGATATGTTCAAATTCCTGCTTCGTTGGTATAATTTTAAGGTAGTTTAATAATCGTTCAACTGAAGGCAAAGGTTGCCTTTGCATAAAAATAATAAATAAAACACACCAAACAAACAGTGGCTACAGCCTGTTTGCAGTCACCAGATCAATTATGATTAATTAGGATCGAAATTAGCCACGGAGATAGTATTTCAAGGAATTGATATTTATCGGCGAAAGATACCAGGGATCGATTGGGTGCAATACTCACTTTGGATTCTTTGAAGAGCAGTTGGTCAATATTTACTAAACTAAAAGCGAGGGCTAAAATATGGTCAATAATTCATATAGCTGCATTATACCAACTGCTGAAGCCTTATATATTGAAGCAACATAATTGTCTTGGCATCTTTTATTGCTCCATTTGTAACCATTGTCAATGCGTCCTCAATATTTAATTCCAGTACTTCTATATTTTCCTCTTCCTGTGCTACACCCCCACCTTCATTTATTTTCATAGCTGCAGCATATTCTGCAACGAAAAAGCTTAAAATTTCTGTAACCGAGCCCGGCGACATATAAACATCAAATATTTTACGTACTTCGGTTATTTTATAGCCTGTTTCTTCTTCAGTCTCTCTCCTGATGCAATCTTCAGGATTATCCTTGTCCAGCAATCCAGCACATGCCTCAATCAACATACCGGATTCATTACCATTAATAAAAGTGGGCAGGCGAAATTGTCTTGTTAGAATAACCGTTCTATTTTCTTTATTGTACAATAAAATGGTGGCGCCATTCCCCCTGTCATAAGCTTCCCTGCTTTGAATATGGGTTGTACCATCCTGTTTCTGATATTCGTAGGTAACTTTTTTTAAAGTATACCAATTGTCTGACAAAATTTCGGTCTTAAGTATTTTTATGTTGTTGATCATTCGTTCGTTCTTTAAATACATTTCGATTACTGACATTGTTAAATTTACTTTTTTACAAATTTTATTCCGTCCATAGGCATAAAATAATTGGGAATACAGGTGATTATTTTATCATCAACAATCGTAAAATCGATGCCCTTAAAACTAACACTGGCAAGAGATGGATTAAGTGTTAGTGTAAAGCGGTTGTTCTCATTTTTTTTATCCTTAATAAGGGTAAATATGTCTGGAAACATTGGGTGCTGTGCATAAATGGTATCAATTTTTGGCACATCCAGTTGTACCATTCCCTCACTATCAGCATACACTTCGTTTAGCTTACCTTCAATAAGGGCTAAACATAAAATATTTTTTACTAAATACTTATTCGCATCCTCAAATACAATGGTATAGCCATGAGGTTGTTTTGATTGTGCCTTTATTGTGAAATCCTTACCTGCTTCCTTGTCACTTTTAAGTTTTAGGATATTGCCCTCTACCGAAAAAGTACCACTGGCACTGCGATCCACCGCTCCATAAGAATAAAAGAATTCAAATTTTCCATCTGACGAAAAATTAAATCCTGCAACCATTTCCTGCCTGTTAAAATAATATTCCCCTTGCACAGGCGTTTGAGATTTAAGGTTTACATAAACAAAAAGCAATAAAAAAAAAGCTAATTTTTTCAAGACGATTAAATTGAAATTTTTGATAAAATGAAATTTCACGCACTTATAATTATTCCCGAAGCCAGCACCTCGTTGACGAGTTGTTAAGATAATAATTTTTTCTAACCGTGTTACATAAAATTATGGCAGCACCAAAGTTTTCATACCATTTCCATAACGTGAACGGCATAAAAAAGCCACTATGTAGTTTCATAGTGGCATTATAAGCTGGTACTGGAAATTATCGTTTAGTCATTCCCGGCATTTTACCCATCGGCATTTTATTCATCATCTTCATCATTCCCTTCATTTGCTCAAACTGTTTTAAAAACTGGTTTAATTCTGCAATGTCTTTGCCACTGCCTTTAGCAATCCGTAATTTACGATTCGGGTTAATGATATCCGGGTTGCGGCGCTCCTGCAGTGTCATTGAATTAATCATTGCTTCAATGCCTTTAAAGGCATCGTCATTAATATCTATGTCCTTAATTTGTTTACCAACGCCGGGTATCATACCCATCAGATCCTTAAGGTTACCCATTTTTTTGATCTGTTGTAACTGTGTTTTAAAATCCTCAAAATCAAATTGATTTTTACGGATCTTTTTTTCGAGCTTGGCTGCTTCTACCGCATCAAATTGTTCCTGTGCCTTTTCAACCAGGCTCACTATATCACCCATACCAAGAATACGCTGGGCCATCCGTTCGGGATAAAACACATCCAGTGTATCCATCTTTTCTCCACTGCTTGCAAACTTAATAGGTTTGTTTACTGTGTACTTAATAGACAAGGCTGCACCACCTCTTGTATCACCGTCAAGTTTGGTTAAAACAACACCGGTAAAATCAAGACGCTCATTAAAAGCTGCTGCGGTGTTCACCGCATCCTGACCGGTCATACTATCCACTACAAAAAGAATCTCCTGGGGATTAATTGCCGACTTTATATTTGCCACCTCGGTCATCATCACTTCGTCTACTGCCAAACGGCCGGCAGTATCCACAATGATTACATTTTTGTTTTTAGACTTTGCTTCCTTAAGGGCATTTTGTACAATGCTAACCACATCCTTATTTTCCCTTTCGCTAAACACCTCCACCCCAATTTGTCCACCCAATACTTCCAACTGGTCTATCGCTGCGGGCCTGTAAACATCTCCTGCAACAAGCAAAGGAGACTTGCCCTTTTTAGTTTTTAAATAATTGGCGAGCTTGCCACTAAAAGTTGTTTTACCACTACCCTGCAACCCCGCAATTAATATAATGGCTGGATTGCCACTGATGTTGAATTCACTTTCGGTTCCTCCCATTAATTCGGTTAGCTGATCCTTTACAATCTTCACCATCAACTGACCCGGGCTTACCGCAGTTAAAACTTTTTCACCCAGCGCTTTTTCCTTAATGCTATCAGTAAATTCTTTGGCAATTTTATAATTCACGTCGGCATCCACCAATGCTCTACGAATATCTTTTACTGTGTTGGCAATATTGAGTTCAGAGATTCTACCCTCGCCCTTAATATTTTTGAAGGCGCTTTCCAGCTTTTCACTTAACGAATTGAACATATTTGCATTTTATTATATGATTATAAAAAAAGAAGTGAACTAAGAAAGTTCACTTGTATAATTTTTGCAAATGTATGAAATCTTTAGGCTCCCAAATAGGTTCGTAAAAGCTTACAACGGGAAGTTGACCGCAATTTAGTAATTGCCTTGTCTTTGATCTGCCGAACCCGCTCCCTGGTAAGACTGTATCTTTCTCCAATATCTTCCAGGCTCAATGCGTGGTCTACCCCTATCCCGAAGAAAAAACGGATCACATCTTTTTGCCTTTCGGTTAATGTGCTTAAGGAACGCTCAATTTCTGTAGATAGAGATACTTTAAATGAAATGTCCATGTCAGTACTGTCGGCATTGGGATTTTCCAATACATCTATCAGTGAACCTTCTTCACCATCTGTAAATGGCTGATCCATACTTACGTGCCGGGCAGCTGCCCCAATGGTAGCGGCCACTTCCTCCGTTTCAATATCGAGTAAAAAGGCGATCTCTTCGGATGTTGGTTCCCGTTCAAATTCCTGTTCCAATTGCGAATAGGCTTTACTGATACGATTGGTAAGCCCCACCTTGTTTAAGGGCAAACGTACAATCCTCGATTGTTCAGCCAATGCCTGTAAAATACTCTGTCGGATCCACCATACTGCATAGGATATGAATTTAAACCCACGGGTCTCATCAAATCGTTGTGCAGCTTTAATAAGTCCAACATTTCCTTCATTAATTAAATCAGGTAAAGTAAGCCCCTGGTTTTGGTATTGCTTTGCTACAGAAACTACAAATCGAAGATTTGCTTTTGTTAATTTATCTAAGGCAAATTGATCACCTTGCCTGATGAGTATGGCAAGTTTAACTTCTTCTTCAGGAGATATTAAATCTACTTTCCCAATTTCCTGAAGGTATTTCTCTAAACTTTGGCTCTCACGATTAGTGATAGATTTAGTGATTTTTAATTGACGCATTCCCATGATCCGGATGTTTTAAGTGTTAGATTAAAAAATAAGGATATGGAAATTAAGGGGATAAGACATATTTTATTTAAACGTAATTTATGTTATTTATTATAATTATAAAAAAAAAGTTTCGATATTTTTTGTCGTATTGCCACTGGCAAATGGTGTTGTTTAATGATTTGATCTAATATGTTTAACAAGACTAAATAAAAAAATATTTTGTCGCCTCGATTATTTTGTTATTATTGCATTATTCTATATGAATTTAAATTATTTGGATGAGCAAGAAAGTTTTGTATACGTTAGAATACCCGGTTAGATGTTCGCCAGGGATATTATATGAGTTTTTGAGTACCCCAGCCGGACTTCAGGAATGGTTTGCAGACAAGGTGGATGAAAGGGATGGCATATTTAGTTTTTCGTGGAATGGTTCTGATGAGCAGGCAGAATTAATGGAGGGAGAAGTAGATAGATATATCCGTTATCATTGGTTGACAGCACCGAAACAGGAATACTTTGAATTCAGCATTGAAAAATCAGAAGTAACGAATCAAACAATTTTGGTAATTAAAGATTTTGCTGAAAAGAAAGATATCAAAGATCAAAGCCAGCTTTGGGAATACCAGGTAAAAGATCTCTTTCGACGTTTGGGTAATTAATTTGTAAAAGCATTATCATTTCCCTAAAATGATATTCTAAAAATAATGGTGCAGCATCCCATTGCTGCAGTGGAATTTGTTTTGCAATTTTAATGAACGACTCACGGCCAAGCCTGGCTGTAAATTCGGTTACGGACAGGTTTTTCATCGGCACATAATTATCGGCTCCAAAATGATGCTTCCAGGGTTCAGTATTTATGCAAATTGAATAATCTTTTTGTTGAAAGTTGATAAAGTTTGATTGTAAGGCAGGTATTGCCGCTTCTTTACACGGCCCGGATAAATGAAGGTTGATACTGATAAAATTTCCCCACCAAAAAAAGGTTCGAATAGCCAATGTTGATTCTTTTGCAAAATGACGCGGATAATCCAGCATTACATAGGGAAGGCCATCGTAATTTTCACCCCTTGATATTTTGGGGTTGGAATTTGTTGCCAGTTCAGGTAAAGTTTTAACATATTTTTGAACCAGCTGTTGCATTGTGGTAGCCTGCTCCCCAAAAAGCCGGTACACTTTTTCAATGATCAGCTGCTTGGTTAAGATCCATTCTTTATCACATACCATTTGCAGTTCATTGGCAGAAAGGGCTATTTTTGTTTTTTCGGTCATTCGATTTACAAGTTATTAAATTATACTTATTACAATTTAAGCCAACGCGCTATTACTTAGCTCAAATTGTGCATAGCTTTGCTACAAATAAATTTCGCTGTGCAGGTTGGGAAACTTGTCTTTTAAATAAATGACCTGCATCACTTTATAAATTTCCGTGTTTCAGCGGATTTTTGGCATATGATAAAAAAATTAGACCAGCTTATTCTTCGATCATTTATCGGGCCGTTTATTGCAACGTTCTTCATTGCCTTTTTTGTGTTGATGATGCAAAGCCTCTGGAAATACATTGATGACCTGGTAGGCAAAGAGTTGGACCTCATAACAATCGGAAAATTTTTGTGGTATGCCAGTGCTTCCCTGCTCACACTCGCGATGCCCATTGCTATCCTGATATCGTCTATTATGACATTCGGTAACCTGGGCGAAAGTTTTGAACTGGTGGCTATTAAATCGGCCGGTATTTCGTTGTTGCGGTTTATGCGTCCCCTGATGTTTGTTTCTCTTTTACTCTGTGGCATTACTTATTTATTTGCCAATTATGTGATACCCTATGCCAATCTGAAATTTAAAACGCTTTATTATGATATTTCCTACAAAAAACCCGCACTGGATCTTAAACAGGGAACTTTTTACAGCCAGATTCCGGGGTTTGTAATTAAAGTGGGTAAAAAAGATAGCGATGGAAAAACGATTCACAATGTGTTGATTTATGAACAACAAAGCATGCTACAGGATAATAGTATCATGGCAGAGAAAGGGAAAATGGGTATTTCAACAGATAAAAAATTCCTTGAGTTTACTTTATACAATGGATACCGTTACCAGGAACGCGGCAATCCTATGGATAGCACCACCGAATTTATACAGATGGGTTTTAAAGAATATAAAAAATTATTTGACCTCCGTTCTTTGCAAATGATGAACACCTCCGACAGCGTATTTAAAAATGATTACAAAATGTTAAGTACGCGCCAGTTGACCTTATCAATTGATTCCCTGGCGAAACTAAAAGATAGCCTTGGCAAAAAATTGCATTTTGAATTAAAGAACTACCTCCATTATGTGCCACTGCCAGATAGTATATGGATAAAAGCATCCCCGGTAAAACAAAACATACAAAGCTTTGAGGAAATTTTACCTGATTCTGCTATGCTGTCCGTCTTTGAAAATTCAATAGGTATTGCCAACTCAATGAAAAGCACTTACCAGTTTTCAGGATTGGAGTGGGATAACAAGAGCCGGGATTTACGCAATAATAAAATAGAATGGCACCGCAAATTTTCTTTGTCGCTCGCCTGCCTGGTCCTTTTCTTTATTGGTGCACCACTCGGCTCAATTATTCGTAAAGGTGGTATGGGTATGCCCCTTGTAGTAGCAATCGTTTTTTTCCTGCTGTTTCATTTATTGAATATGTTTGGCGAAAAATTTGTAAAAGATGACATTACATCCCCGGTAGTAGGAATGTGGTTATCAATATTTGTTTTGGGGCCATTGGGTGCAACGCTTACGTACAAAGCGATGCACGATTCCCAATTATTCAATAAGGAATTTTATTTCCGTCTTTTTAAAAGTATACGTACTCTTTTTAAACCGATTGTTAATATATTCAATCGTACCGAAAGATTTAGCTAAATTTATTCTGTCAAATTAATATTATGAAACAAACCAACAGGAGAAATTTCATTGAAAACTCCGCCAAAGCGGGGCTTGGAGCGGTAATCGTATTACCGGCTATTAGTACCCTGATCGCTTCCTGCAGCAATAGCAAATCGGCTGTCTCAAGTCCATCAAAATTTAAAACCGGTTTTGACCAACAGCCGCTCCCCTATGGATACAATGCCCTTGAACCATGGATTGATACCCAAACCATGGATTTACATTACAACAAACATGCTGCAGCATATAGTAAAAATGTAAAGGAAGCTGCAACGGCAGAAAAAGTGGATACCACAAAACCACTTGAGGAAGTGTTGTATAATATTTCAAAATATTCGGTAAAAATGCGCAACAATGGAGGGGGACATTACAATCATGAATTATTCTGGAAATGTATGCTCCCTAACGCCAATGCACAGCCCACTGGTAAATTATTAACGGCCATTGAAAAGAACTTCGGCTCTTTTGATGAAATGAAAAAGCAATTGACCGAGGCTGCCAAATCAAGGTTTGGAAGTGGCTGGGCCTGGCTGATTTATACGAAGGATAAAAAATTGGTGATAAGCTCTACGCCAAACCAGGATAATCCGTTAATGGACGTTGCAGAAGTAAAAGGCTTTCCATTATTGGGACTGGATGTGTGGGAACATGCTTATTATTTAAAATACCAGAACCGAAGGGCAGATTATGTCGAAAATTTTTGGAAGATCCTGAATTGGAACTATGTAGGTGAAAGATTTAACAGCATTTGATTTGAAGAAGCAGCATTTTTATAAAAAATACCGGCTGCTCTTTTTTTTAGCTGGTACACTGGTAATGATGATAGTAATGGCAAAAACCGGCGCCACGCTAAAAACACCTGCTACTCCGGGTGGAATACTCACTCTTGAATTTGCTTATGATGTACCAAAAGCCACTTCTGTAATAAACACCTGGACTGGCTTTCCCTCTTTCGATCATAAATTTGCCGCCGTGATTAATACCAGGCTCGATTTTATTTTCATATTCTTTTACGCTCTTTTATTATACGATTCCTGCAAGTTGATTGCCGCAAATTCCAATGGGTCTTTTCATGCAATTGGCAACTTTTTAGCAAAAGGCGCGCTGGCCGCAGGAGGCTTCGATATACTGGAAAATTTTGGGATGCTGATGACTTTACACGGTCCTATTTCGGATAACTATACACTCCTTACCTTTATTTTTTCCTTTTCAAAATGGCTATTGGTAATAGCTGCGGCATTATACACTTTAATTGCCGGAGCCCAGGTGTTATATAAAAAAGCAAACATGCGTAGCTTAGCTAACCTGTATATATAGACTCAGCCATTGATCAGGGGGTATTGAAAAAATACGACCAAACCAATGGCTGATAAATTGTGGTACAATCTGGGGTAAATATAGTGAGTGCTTTACATACTGCAAGAAAAATTTTTGATTTTTATACAAATTTTATGAAGTTAAAACAGAAAAAAAATGAGCGTTAAAAATGGCTAATTTTGGCGCTCAAATTAATACCTTATATTAAAAATAAATCAATAGCAATATGCAAGTTTGGAAAGAATACCAGGAAAAAAATAAAGATCGATTCTTAAATGAATTATTGGAACTGTTGCGCATACCAAGCGTAAGCGCAAAAAGTGAAAATAAAGCGGACATGGTTGAATGCGCAGATAGTGTAAAAGAGCGGTTGTTGGAAGCAGGTGCTGACAAAGTTGAAATTTATCCTACCGAAGGTCACCCAATTGTATATGGTGAAAAAATAATTGATCCCACAAAACCAACCGTATTGGTATATGGCCATTATGATGTACAGCCTGCTGAACCATTGAACCTGTGGAAAAGCGGGCCGTTTGAACCTGTAATAATTGATGGTAAAATTTTTGCCCGCGGCAGTTGTGATGATAAGGGACAAATGTACATGCATGTAAAGGCATTGGAAACAATGATCCAAACAAATACGCTGACCAATAATATTAAATTTTGTATAGAAGGTGAAGAAGAAGTTGGCTCGCCGAACCTTGGCAAATTTGTTGCCAGCCACAAAGAATTATTAAAGGCCGATGTTATATTGATCAGCGATACCGCCATGATCAGCCTGGATACACCGAGCATTGATATTGGGGTGCGTGGACTCAGTTACATTGAGGTAACGGTAACCGGCCCCAACCGTGATCTGCATAGCGGCGTATATGGTGGAGCGGTAGCAAACCCTATAACGATGCTTGCTAAAATGATAGCTTCCTGCCATGACGAAAATAACCATATTACCATTCCGGGTTTTTATGATGATGTGGTGATCGCAACAGATGAGGAAAGAAAACTAATGGCAGCTGCACCTTTTGATGAGCAGGAATTTAAAGACGATTTGGGTGTAAAATCGTTGTGGGGTGAAAATGGATTTACTTCAAATGAAAGAACAGGTATACGGCCAACGTTAGAATTAAATGGAATTTGGGGAGGGTACCAGGGTGAAGGAGCCAAAACTGTTTTACCCAGCAAAGCAATGGCAAAAATTTCCGCCCGCCTGGTACCGAATCAGTCTTCTGAAAAAATAACCGCGATATTATTGGAACATTTTAAAAAAATCGCACCACCCGGCGTTACTGTAGATGCCTTTGAACACCATGGTGGCGAACCTTATATGACTCCTATTGACAGCAAAGCATACCTGGCTGCTGCAAAGGCAATGGAAACAACCTTTGGTAAGGCACCTATTCCTGTACGTGGTGGTGGAAGTATTCCTATTTGCGCTTTGTTTGAAAAAGAACTGGGTATTAAAATAGTCTTTATGGGTTTTGGGCTTGATAGTGACAATTTACACAGCCCGAACGAAAAATTCAATGTTGAAAATTTTTATAAGGGCATTGAAACCATTCCCTATTTTCATCAGTATTTTACTGAAATGAGCAAGTAAGAATATCTAATTGCATTTTACAAAGCCGCAGGAAAAACCCTTCGGCTTTGTGCTTTTTATACTAAAATAATTGTTTCAGTTAAACAGGAAATTCACCTGTGTATATTAAAACTGGTCAGCTTACCTTAATTCCAGCCAACTCCCCAATCCTAAAACTTATTATAAAAAAATTGTATTTTTTTTTAAATTTGTTATCAAACTAATGTGTCATGAATTTACCAAAACTAACCAAAGCGATCTTTGCTATCCTTTTGGGTCTGGCAGGGATTCAAACCAACGCACAAGTTACCACAGCCACTCTAAGTGGCACAGTAGCCGGCACAGATGGCAAACCCCTATCAGCGGCCACTGTACGAATTTCCTTCCCGGATGCGGGGATCAATAAGTCAATATCCACGCAATCAAATGGAACCTTCCTTGTCCCCAATTTACGGGTTGGCGGCCCCTATAGTGTAACCGTAAGTCATGCAGGCTTCCTGGAAAAAACAGAAGGGGATATTATGCTTGAATTAGGACAAAACACTTCGGTGGACATCACACTTGAAGCCAGTACTGTTAATTTAGGAGAGGTGGTGGTTACGGGCAAATCAAAAATATTTGACAAGCAACGAACCGGTGCCTCCACAAATATCAGTTCCCGGCAGCTCAGGCAACTGCCTACCATCTCAAGATCGGCAGATGATTTTACGAGATTGACACCTTCTGCTTCAGCCACCTACAACGGCACATCATTTGCCGGCCGAAACGGACAGTATAATAATTATTCGCTGGATGGAGCAGTATTCAATAATCCATTTGGATTAGATGCTCCTACACCTGGCGGACAAACAGGTTCACAACCTATTTCATTAGACGCTATTGACCAGATCCAGGTAAACTTAGCTCCATATGATGTAACCCAGGCAGGTTTTACCGGAGCTGGCATCAATACGGTAACCAAATCCGGTACCAATAATTTTGCGGGAACCATTTACGGCTTTTATCGCAACCAGGGATTAACCGGCAAAAAAGTGGATGGAAGTGAAATCACCGTACCTGATCTTACCCAGTTACAGGCCGGCTTTTCTTTAGGCGGTGCTATAAAAAAGAACAAACTTTTTTATTTTGTAAATGCTGAAACTGAACAAAGAGAAGATGCGGCAAGCAGCTATGTAGCAAGAAATAGTACAAATGGCGGTAATACCAATACTTCCAGGGTATTGGAATCGGACCTCATTGACGTTAGTAGAATTTTAGACACTAAATTTGGCTATAAAACAGGGCCCTACCAGGGATATAACCTGAGTCAGAAAAACTATAAATGGATCGGCAAAATTGACTGGGTTATTAATAGCAATAACAGTCTTTCATTTACCTATAACGGGCTTGACGCTACTAAGGAAAAACCTGCTCATCCCAATGCGATTCGCCGTCGTGGTCCTGATTACACAACCATGCAATTCAAAAATTCGGGTTATGAAATAGAAAATAAATTACATTCTTTTGGTGCTGAATTAAAATCAAATTATGGAAGCAGGTATGCCAATAAACTTAGGGCTGTTTACACTTCTTTTCGTGACAAACGCAATCCATTTTCAGCCCCATTTCCTGTGCTCAATATCACCAAATACGGCACCATGTATATTGCGGGAGGACATGAACCATTTTCTATCAATAACAGGCTTAACCAGGATGCCTTCCAGTTAACGGATAATTTCAATATTATTTTACCAAAACACAATATCACGATAGGATCTTCTTACGAATCCTATAAATTTTCAAACTCATTTAACCTTACCGGGTATGCTGCAACGCTGTTTAGCGATGCAGATATTCAAGTTTTTAAAGACAGCGTTCCTGTTAGCGGAAAATATGTATTTGGTTCTTACCCTTTAGATGTTGATGTTGCGACAGCAAGAACTGCAGCCGAAGCTGATAAGTGGACCTGGTATAATTTAACAGTTGCCCAGTTCTCCTTTTACTTACAGGATGAATGGAAGGCCAGCGAAAATATGCGTTTAACTTATGGCCTGCGTATGGATGTTCCGCTTTATATGAATTCGAATTACATCCAGCCAAATGGAACTACTAATTCTCCCACCTTGCCAAATAATGATCCGCTTACCTTATTTGATGAACACGGCCAACCTGTTAGTAATGGTGTAGGAAAGCAATTAGACAATACAAAACTTCCTTCTTCAAAACCACTGTTCTCGCCACGTGTAGGATTTAACTGGGATGTAAAAGGAGATAAAACCGTACAGGTAAGAGGGGGATCGGGTTTATTTACCGGCCGTTTTCCGTTTGTATGGCTAGGAAATCATATCGGAAATCCATATTCCTTTTTCTATTGCGCAACAGCCAGTAATTTTAAATGGCCTCAAATTTGGCGCACCAATATCGGCACGGATATTAAAGCCGGGGCCGGCACTATATTTACAGTGGATGTAGCCTTTTCAAAAGATGTAAATGCTATGATGGTACGCAATTATGGCTTAGGAACGCCTACCGGTTCTTTAAATAGTGGCATTGGTGATACCCGTGCCGTTTATAGCGCCGCTGACAAAGGAGCCGCCAATGCCTATATTTTTACCAACACAAAGGAAGGATATCAATTCAATACCAGTTTTTCGATTCAAAAAACGTTTAAAAAAAATCTATTCCTAACAGCTTCCTACAATTACCTTATCGCAACAGATGCCAGTTCAATATCTGCCGAAATCAGCAGCGATGCATTTGACCGTAATCCTATACTGAATAATGCAAATGCTGCCATTAACAGTACATCACTGTATGGCAATTCACATCGGTTTATATTAGCTGGTATTAAGAAATATGAATACGGTAAGGGAAGGTATGCCACCACTATTTCACTTTTTGGTAGCTGGACCAGCGGCAATCGTTTTGCTTACGTATATGGCGGGGATATTAACAATGATGGAACAGCTTCTAATGACCTGATGTACGTTCCAAAAAATAGCGAGATAGACAAAATGACTTTTCAATCTTTAACGGATGTTAATGGCCAGGTGCAAAATGAAGTTGCACAAAGAACTGCATTCAAATCATTTATAGAACAGGATAAATACCTTAAAAGCAGGCGTGGAATGTTCACTGAAAAATATGCAGGTGAAACGCCCTGGTTTAGCCAGGTAGATATAAGAATATTACAGGACTTTAACTTTACAGTAAATAAAAAAACGAATACGTTGCAGGTTAGTTTGGATGTCATTAATGTTGGCAACCTTATTAGCAGCGAGTGGGGCGTCAGAAAATACGCAAGTGCATCAGGATATTTCCAGCCAATTTCTTATTTAGGTGCCGGGAAATATCAATTTGACCCTTCACTTAAGGAAACTTTTGTGGCAAGCCCTGATCTACCTTCCCGCTGGCAGATGCAGTTTGGGCTAAGATATATTTTTTAGTACACCCTATTAAAAAGGAACATAAAAAACAGGTAATTTTAGTTACCTGTTTTTTATGTTATAGGACGTATCTGTAATCCCGATAACTATTCTCTAATTCCCTATTTTTTCCTTTCATTGAATTTATACTAGCTTTTCTATTTCCGGTATGCGCTAATTAAATGATACCAACATTACCATTAGTTGGCCAGTTCAAATGTAAAAAATCACCTGGCACCCGGAGGACAGTTTGTCCGTAAAAAATTGGTGTAAAGCGTTACCAGGTGCAAAGCTGTTCCTTCCCCTTCCGATATTCCGTGGGTGCGGTTTGGATATGCCATAAACTGGAATTGTTTATTATATTTTATGAGGGCATTCAGCAATACTTCAGCATTACTGTAATGTACATTATCATCGCCGGTTCCATGTATGTACAATAATTTACCCTTAAGATTTTTAGCGTACGTGATGGGCGAACCATTAATAAAATCAGCTTTATTTTCCTGCGGCAACCCCATGTAACGCTCCTGGTAAATATTATCGTAAAACAACTGGTTACCTACTGCAGCAATGGCAATGCCTGTTTTAAAGATATCAGGATATTGAAACATCAGGTTGAGGGTAGAGGTTCCTCCGCCGCTCCAACCCCATACTGCTACCCGATCCTTGTCAAAATAAGGTTTAGCCAGTATTTCTTTTGCTGCCATGGCCATATCCTTAATGTTAATGGTTCCGATTTTCCTATAAATGGACTTTCTCCAGGCCGCCCCCTTTAAAGATGGGGTGCCCCTGTTATCAATGGCTACCTGGAAATAACCATCATCGCTCATATCCCCATTGTATAAAAAATTCCTGTGATTGCCATAGGTGTCTTTAATGGTAGAGGAAGCAGGTTCACCATAAACATAAAAAACTACCGGATATTTTTTAGTACTGTCAAAATTTTGTGGGCGGTTGATCCATGCATCCAGCGTTACCCCATCTGCTGTTGTAATAGTGGTATAACTGATGGTACTAATGGGTACTGCCACTGTCGCAGCTTTGTTTGTTTTGCTGCTATTTTTTTTGATATAATCCGGCATATAAACCCACTCTTTGATTGGCGCTGTATAATAATTACTAAAACTATGTTGTGCCCATTTTGCTTCCGGTGAAATAGTATATTCGTGAGTACCCTTCATGGCAAGGTTTGAAACTGGTTCCGCACTGCTTTTTCCATCCATCTTTACCCTGTACAAATATAGCTGGGTAGTATTTTCCGGCGAAGCCATAAAATAAATAAAGTTGCCTGCTTCATCAATACATTTTATTGATTCAATATCATATTTACCATTGGTAAGTAAGGTCTCTTTTTTCCCATCAGCGCTTACTTTATAGAGATGTCTCCACCCATCCTTTTCACTTACCCAAATAAATTCTTTCCTGTTGTTGATCCATTCCCACCCGGTTGGATCATCATCGTTCCAGTAACTTTTTATTTCAATCCAGGAATCATTCTTCTCTCCATAAAAGGGTATACTATTTCCATCTGAGGTTTTGCAATAAAATAATTTACTTTCCTGTTGTTTTCGGTCCAACTGCTGCACTATTACAGTGCCGGCATCACTCCACTCCATTCTTGGAAGATAATGCTGCTGTGGATCGCCGGGTATATTCATCCACCTGGTATCACCACCATTTACATTCACTACCCCAATCCTTACAGGTGAAGGTGCCTCTCCAACTTTTGGATATTCAACTGGTATTACCTGTGAGTAATTAGAATCCGTAGTATTTAACATATAGTAATCCCGTATTTTCGTGGCATCCACCTGCCAATAAGCAATATTGCTTCCATCAGGGCTCCACCTGAAACCATCACGACAGCCAAACTCTTCCTCATAAACCCAATCAAAAGTCCCATTGATTAATTTTCGGGTACCGTCAAATGTTAGTTGTGTTATTGTACCCGTTGAAATATCTTCAACATATAAATTATGCCCGCTTACATAAGCTGCCTTATCACCATTTGGAGAAAGTTTTGCATACATCAAACTCTGTGAAGGCATACCCTTTCCGAGTTGCAACAATTTATTGGAAGCCATATCCAATACCCAGTAATCACCCTTTGTATTGTAGCGCCAAACTTTTGCAGTATTGGTAAATACCAGCAGTTTCCTGTTGTCCTTACTAAATGAAAAAGCGGCGGGAAGCAATGCCAGGCCACCTGCCGGTGTTAATTGTACTTTTGTTACAACCGGGGTTTCGGCTTTGGTTTTAATATCTTCTTTTACAATACCACCTTCCTTTTGCAGGTAAATTGCATTCCCGCCGGAGGTCCATTGTGTTACAGGACGAAATTGGCCTGGTGCAATTTGTGCGATTGCAAGTAAAATGATGACTATACAAAATGCGGATTTTTTGAGATACATATATTTATTTTGAAAACTAAATTAATGAATTCGAACCGAGGTTGTTTCTATAAAAATAAAAGCATTTAATTTTACCCAATGGAAACAGAAAAAATCCGGGTAGATAAGTACTTATGGGCTATCCGACTTTTTAAAACAAGAAGCCAGGCCGGCGACGCCTGTGATAAAAGCAAAGTAAAATTAAAAGGCGAAAATATAAAAGCATCAAAAACTGTTAATTTAGGGGATGAATTGGAAGTAAAAACAGAGGCTAAACGCTGGATTATTAAGGTAACAGGGCTACTCGACCATCGGGTACAATACAGTGAAGCGATTAAGTATTATTCAGATATAACACCTCCCGAGGAGCTAGACCGCATTAAATTCCAGGCAGCGGTTTTCCATACGGGCAAGCGATTAAGTAAGGTAGGAAGGCCTACCAAAAAGAATAAAAGAGACCTGGATGGATTTATGGATGACCAAGCCCCCGGGCTCTAAAGAGCAACAAAAGTGCAGAGCAATCAAAGAGAGTTTTGAATAATGATCCGCAGGCTACTTTATATCACCTTAGTTTCGTTTGAAATTTTAACAGTTAAACTATAATCCCTTCTTTGGGCCGCCATGAAAATTGATATCATATCTGTAGTTCCTGATTTATTACAAAGCCCTTTTGCCCATTCTATCATGAAACGGGCTAAAGAGAAGGGCTTGTTGGAAGTGAATGTAATTAACCTACGGAACTATACTACCTATGCAAGGGCCCAGGTAGATGACTACCAGTTTGGTGGAGGTGCCGGAATGGTGATGATGATAGAGCCGCTGGCAAATGCTATAGAATCCCTGCAAAAGGAAACTGTCTATGATGAAATTATTTTTTTAACGCCAGATGGGGAAACTTTCAATCAAAAAATAGCCAATCAATTATCGCTTAAAGGAAACCTGCTACTTATTTGTGGGCACTACAAGGGTATTGATCAACGGGTTAGGGATCATTTTATTACAAGAGAGCTTTCTATTGGAGATTATGTGTTAAGTGGTGGTGAATTAGCAGCAGCCGTAATAGTTGATGCGGTTGGAAGGTTGATACCGGGCGTATTAAATGATGAAACATCGGCTTTGACTGATTCTTTCCAGGATAATTTATTAGCACCACCTGTTTACACCAGGCCTGAAACATTTAGGGAATGGAAGGTACCGGAAATTTTAATGAGTGGTAATCACGCAAAAATAGAACAATGGAGAATGGAGCAAAGTTTGCAAAGAACAAGGGAAAGAAGACCGGATTTATTGGAAGAGTAGGCCAACCAGCACTATATAATGTCAATAACAACAATAGAGGTTGATTTTCAAATAAATAGAAAAAAAGCAGGTTTCAACGAAAATCAATAGTGTCAAATATACCAGGCGATAATAGCCCGTTCAAAGTACATGTCCAGTGTATTTATTCAAATGAAATAAATAAATTCCCTCAAAAATTTTGTGAATTAAGTATGCAATCCTATCTTTGCCGTCCGAAAATAATGGCGCGTTGGTCAAGGGGTTAAGACGCCTCCCTTTCACGGAGGAGTCACGGGTTCGATTCCCGTACGTGCTACTTCTTAAAAAGCCTTTCAGCAATGAAAGGCTTTTGTTATTTTACCCTATTATTTTTTTGTAGTCCCCTTCACTTCCTGCACAGCATAAATCATGCTGAAATAATACTGAAATTGAGCCATTTTTATAAAAATGTGTGGTTTAAGCTGAAATAATTTGCCAATAAACCGGATAATCAAATTAAGCTATTGTTGAATGGAAATTTAGGCCCCTTCCTTAAAATAAAAAGCACATGTTTAGTTAGGCCTGACATTTAAGCCAACTCCACTTCCGAATGCATCTCGGGAATTGCAACATTTTGAAATCCCTTAGTTTCAAGGCGAACTTTAAATGCCTGTTGCACTTCATATTCGCCATGAACTAAAAACAGCCGGCTTATTTTGTCTTTATCCTGGCAGGCAAGAAAATGACAGAGGTCATCATAATCGCCATGTGCGCTCATACTGCGTATAGCTCCAATTTCCGCATTTACTTCATGTGAGACGCCATAAATGTTGACTTCTTTTTTCCCGGCCATCAATTTGCCTCCCAGCGATCGTGGTTCGCAGTATCCTGTCAGTAAAATAGTATTGCTGCTGTTTTCAATATTGTTACTAATATGGTGCTTTACCCTTCCGGCATCAGCCATTCCACTTGCAGAGATGATTACAAAAGGACCATTACGAAAATTAAGTAATTTAGATTCTTCCACTGATTCAATAAATTTCATTCCGTTAAATGAAAAAGGATCATCATCAGACTCCAGCACTTTTTGTATTGTCTGATTGAAATAGCGCGGATATTTTTTTACAATCCGGGTAGCTTTTACACTTAGGGGACTATCTACAAAATAATACAATTGCGGAAGTCTTCTTTCTATCTCCAATTGATTAAGTGCATATAAAATCTCCTGGGTTCTACCTACGCTAAATGCAGGAAGAATTAGTTTGCCTTTCTTTTGAATACAGGCCTTTTCGATCCATTTCAATAAATTGTCCGGAGTGGAAATTTGTATGTCATGCAAACTATTACCATAAGTAGATTCCAAAATAATGTAATCCGCCTGTGAAAACACTTCAGGTGCTTTTAAGATGGCATCACTATACCGGCCCACATCTCCACTAAATGTCACCTGTTTGGTACTATCATTTTCCCTGATCTTCAAATGCACCGCCGCACTGCCAATGATATGCCCCGTATCAGTGAACAAAACTTCTACATTATCATCGATAGTAAACCATGTACCATATTCCACCTGCACGAAATTATCAAAAGAAGCCAATGCATCTGCGGTATTATAGAGGGGTTTCAACATGAGTAATCCCTCATGGGCCCTTTTTTTATTTTCATATTTAATTTCATTTTCCTGGATACCTGCGGAATCTTCCAGTAATACTTCCGTAAGTTCTTTGGTAGCGGGCGTACAAAATATCTTTCCCTTAAATCCTTCTTTCACCAGTTTGGGTATTAGCCCACTATGATCAATATGCGCATGAGATAATATCAGGTGATCAACCTCCGAAGGCTCAAACCCCCAACGACGGTTCATCACATCCTCCTCCTCACCCATTCCCTGGAACATACCGCAGTCTAATAAATATTTTTTACCATTGTTCAGCGTGAGTAAATGTTTTGAACCGGTCACCGTTCTGGCTGCACCGTGGAAGGCAATTTTCATCGTTGATTTTTTAGTTGTTGAAGTTAGTAAAAAGCTAAGAGCATGCTATAAAATTTCTTCTGCCGGAAGATGTACATTAAACTATAACAACAATATTATTGATTTTCGGCTTCGCAATTTTACCTGTTTTAACATACCACATGCCTCAAGATAGCCAACCCGGTAAAGTTATTTTCGAAAATGAAGGATTTGCTTAAACCCTTTTATTGGGCAATAACTACCCTCCAAAGCCGTTTATTATCTGGGAATTTCAAAAGACGCACCAGGAACTTATTATATATTTTCAAAAACGCTTATTATTACTTTGTGTTCAGGCAAATCAATATGCTGATTCTTTCAAAAGCTACCCAACAAACCAAATAATTAGCAATGCTTTTTAATTCATTCCATTTTTTATATTTTTTTCTTATTGTAACAACCCTTTATTTCAGCCTCCCACATAATAAAAGATGGATTTTACTTTTATCAGCCAGTTGCTATTTTTACATGGTTTTTGTTCCTATTTATATTTTAATATTGGGGTTAACAATCATTGTGGATTACTTTGCCGGAATCTACATTGAACGTGCGCAGGGCAGACAACGGAGGCGCTATTTGATCATGAGCTTAATTGCCAATATCGGTGTTCTTGGAGTGTTTAAGTACCATAATTTTATCAATGAAAATTTTTCATTTCTTTTAAATGGCATTGGCAGCACAAATCCAATTCCCTACCTAAGCATTCTATTACCTATTGGCCTTTCTTTTCATACATTCCAGGCCATGAGTTACACTATTGAAGTATATAGGGGTAACCAAAAAGCCGAAAGGCATTTTGGGATTTATGCATTGTATGTGATGTTTTACCCGCAATTGGTGGCCGGACCGATAGAACGTCCGCAAAACCTTTTGCACCAGTTCAGGGAAAAACACCTGCCGCAATATGAAAACATTTCGGAAGGGCTTAAATTAATGATCTGGGGTTTATTTAAAAAATTGGTGATTGCTGACCGGTTGTCGTTATATGTGAATGCCGCTTATAACAATGTTGAAAACCACAACGGTTTAACGCTCTTATTGGCCACTCTTTTTTTCTCAATTCAAATATATTGCGATTTCTCGGGCTATTCAGACATTGCCATTGGTGCTGCCAGGGTAATGGGTTTTAAATTAATGACAAACTTTAACCGTCCTTATTTCTCAAAAAATATTTCGGAATTTTGGAAGCGCTGGCATATTTCGTTGTCCACCTGGTTTAAGGATTATTTATACATCTCATTAGGCGGCAACAAAGTGTCTGTTCCACGGTGGTATTTTAATTTATTTTTTGTATTTCTTGTGAGCGGCTTATGGCACGGCGCCAATTGGACCTTTATCATTTGGGGTGCCCTGAATGGCTTCTATCTTGTATTTGCCTTGATAACCCAGAAAACAAGGGCCAGGTTTTCTTCATTGACAGGCCTGGAAAAATCCCCAAAAGCAAGCATTTTTATACAGGTTGTTACTACCTATTTATTGGCAAGCTTTGCCTGGATATTTTTTAGGGCAAATAATATTGATGATGCTTTTGTCATCATTAAAAAAATATTTTCGCCTGGCGGCGCCATTTATGTTGAGCATGTATCCATGATGGTTTATTCGGTTCTTGGGATAGTATTTTTATTTCTTGTAGAGTATAAAAAGGAATATCACAATAACCTGTTTACCATATCAAACAATAAAAATTGGCTGATTCCCAATCTCTATTATTGTTTTCTAATTATTATGATATTACTGACAGGCGTATTTGATGGCGGGCAGTTCATTTATTTTCAATTTTAAAAGTTGCAGATGCTAAGCAAAATAAAACCTGGTAAAAAAAATGTTTGGAAATATGGGTTCCGGCATTTAGCCGTCTTTCTCTTTATTCTACTGCTATTTGACCAGGTAATTGGAATTGGGCTTCAGCATTTTTATTTTACCATGAAAAGCGGTGTTCAATATAGAACTACGTACGCCATTGAAAAAACCAATGCCGACATTTTAGTATTAGGATCATCGAGGGCTATCCATCATTACAAGCCGGAAGTATTTGAAGACAGCCTGAAACTTTCCTTTTACAATGCCGGTAGAGACGGAGAAGAATCCAGCCTGTTTCATTACGCAATATTAAAAGGGGTTTTAAAAAGGTATACGCCTAAAATAATAGTCCTTGATCTGATGTATGGTGAATTAGGAAATGCGCTGTACAGTTATGATAGGCTGGCTTCATTATCCCCCTATTATAAAACTCACCCGGAAATGCAGCCAATCATTGAACTGCGAAGTAACAATGAAAAGATAAAAATGATCTCCGGAATTTACCCGTACAATTCATTGTTAATGTCGATCATTTCGGGCAACCTTGATAAAGCCGGTAGAAAAAATAAAGATATAAAAGGCTACCTTCCGGTACCGGCGGAATCCGTCATCCATACGCCTATTCAAACAATCGACAGAAGGGAAACCTATGAACTGGATAGCATTAGGACAAAGGTACTCCAGGCATTTATCCAGGATTGTAAGCAGGCTAAAATAAGGCTGTACACTTTCCAGCACAGTGGGATCCGAAGCTTGGAATTCACGTGACTTGAAGTCGCGGC
>JADMIO010703234.1_pt1 | contig 45287 bp, 33 predicted proteins | sample 8958161 | NCBI WGS metagenome assembly JADMIO01 (sample SAMN16585339, study PRJNA669376) | soil metagenome | isolation source: Crop rotation soil | place: USA: Cullars Rotation, Alabama | collected 2011
CGCGACAACTTGTCCACGTGGAATTCTAAGCTTAGGATCCCAATGTGCTGGAAAGCAAAGAAACTTTATCAATCATGAACCGGATAAAATATGGGCGCACCCTCGAAAACCTGAAAATATAACCGTCAGCCACCTGCGCACCTCTTGATGCAGAAACAGAATCCCAGTCAAATAATTTTACCCCATAATCAAATTCGCTTTGAAAATCGTAAGGACGAATTCCTGTAGCAGGTTTAACAGAATCCTCATTTCTAATAATGATCATGGGCGCTGCTTTTTCCTCGCTCTTCTTTATTTCATTACCAGCCGTTTGTTGCAAGCGCTTTGCATAATCAGTGTTAGGGGCTTGTGATGTAGCAGCGGTTGACTCGATATTATATTTGCGAAGCTGCGGGCGGCTGTCAATTTTGAAAAAGTCTAATGTTGTGTTCTTCCCGGCGGCTATGCTTTGCTCCCGTATGCTGTGCGTATAGTTAGTATATGCTGCAGTTACTCCACGGGTAGCATATACTTGTTCAAAAGATGAATCAGTTATCATTACCAGGTCGGTGTCGACAGCTGTTTCAAGAGGTGTATTTACATCTACCTTTACAGAATCTTCTTCGCCTGTTTCCTTATCGGCAAAACGATATATTTTCTGATAATGGTCAAACACATTTTCAAACGTACCGGTATAGCGGTTGCGAACACCATTGGCATCGCTCAAAAAGCAAAACTCGCTTTCATTAAAGTTTTGCGGATATGTTTCGGTAGCGTAGGGCGTAGATGTTACACGGTATAAGGTATTGGCATTAGTGTTAAGGTCATAAAAAAACAAATCGAGTTGCTTGTTCACTTCCGGTTGTGATTCATAGCGCGATGGCTGTAATATCTCATCTTCCCTATTGCTGGAAAACATAATGCCGCGCACACTATCTGCTTCTATATATGCAGGATAGAAATCATCAAAGTAATCATCGGTTAGCTTTCGGGTAGTGGTAGAAGCAATAGTATAAAGAAATATATCCGTTTGTCCGTTCTGAATGGCGCTCATCACCAGTTGCTTCGAATCAACAAAATTAAAGCTGACTACTTTTTGGAATTTGCGAACAGGGTTTTTCTCCTTCTTTTTCTTTTCTAAATCATAAAAAAACAGGAAGGTCTTATTGCGCTTCTCCTTAATCATGGCTAGCCTTTTTCCCGATGGGTCCCATGCCAGTAATGGCAGCGACTGGTCAGTAAACTGTGTGTTAGTTCTAAACCCTCCCCGCAAAAGCACTTTCTTCTTTTCGGTTTCTGTATTTAATAAATGCACCCGGTACCTTCCCATATCGTTACTTGCATAGGCAACATATTTTCCATCAGCGTTCAGGCGGGGCGAATAATAATTAACTCCCTTCTTTATCTTGAAAGGAATAATAGTGCTATCAGAAGGAAGCGATGAAGTTTTTGATTCATTATTGAACCGGTTGAAATAATATACATACCATGCTTCAAGCGTTTGCGAAAGATTCGTGCCAAGCACAAACAAAAACCCATTGTCTACACTGCGGTTAATACGGGTCAGGTAAATAATATTGTTCAATACCGTTTTTCCATGCACCTCTTCAATGTAGTGCCAGATAGAGTGCCCTACAAATACAGCATCTTCCGGCGATAGCTTATTAAGTTGTTTATACCTGCCGCTTAAAATGCCATCGCGCAACCGGTCTTCCATATCGCTGTTCCAGTCTTCGCCTATGTATTGAATCAAGCCCATGGTATACCAGTCGGGCAGATTAAGCAATACCGCATTTTGAACCACCTCGGCAAAGCCTGCGCCGCGTACTATCCGGTCCTTATAAATATCGGCTATGCCTTCGCGTATTTGCCGGCTTAAGTCGCGGTGATCGCCATTGAAGTAGATGAATAATTTATTTTCCGGAATCTTCACATTCCCTCCCGGGTTTTGTCCCGGCTCATAAATCCCGATATTGGTTTGATTCAGTTCACCGATAGTATTATATACGATGATGTCCACTTTTCTTTTGTAGCGGAAATCAAGCATCTTCGAAATCTCCTCGGCATTATCTTCTGCTGCTTTAATTACATACTTGGCAATATCCTGTCCGCCCGGGTAGAAATAAGTAATAAAGTTGTCGCTCTCGTAATAAGAAAAATTGAAGTCTTTGTATTGAACACGGTTTTGTCCGAAGCGCTCAGTAGAAACAGTTTGAGCGCTTCCGCTTAGGTATATGGAAAACAGGAACACAGCCAATAATATTTGACCGTATCTGTATCTTGTTTTTTCTTTTGCTCCAAACATATTTCAGCCTCAACTAACGCTATAATAATCAATTTGTTTTCAAACCGGCGCTACCTCTCTATATTAGCCTCCCAAACTTAAACAAAATATCAGATGCTAAGGATTCTCAAACACACTTTTAACCCTTTCATGGAAAATACTTATGTGGTTGCCGATGAAACAAAGGAGTGTGTAATTATTGACCCCGGCTGCTCTAACGAAATGGAGCAAAAAGAATTGACAGATGCGATTGAATCTTTGGAACTAAAGCCCGTGCAACTGCTCAACACCCATTGCCACATTGACCATATACCCGGAAACAAATTTATTTTCAATAAATATGGATTGCTGCCAGAGTTTCATGAAAGCGAATTGCCTACCATGCGCATGGCAATTAAGTACGGCGAGTTCTTAGGCTTTCAGTGCGAACCTTCACCCGAGCCAAAGAAATTTTTGAAGGCGGGCGATGAAATAAAGTTTGGCAACTCATCTTTCAAAATACTCTTCACCCCCGGTCATTCACCGGGCAGTCTTTCGTTTTATAACGAGGCGGAAAAAATAACCATCAGCGGCGATGTGCTGTTTTATATGAGCGTGGGAAGATTCGATTTACCGGGAGCAAACGGTGCTGTTTTGTTTGAAACCCTCACGCAAACCATGATGAGCCTCCCCGATGATGTAAAAGTTTATTCTGGTCATGGACCTGAAACTACAATCGGGTTTGAAAGAAAGAATAATCCGTTTTTACAGGATAAAGCGTTGTTCAGATAGAGGAGAAAGCAAAAACAACTGTGAACTTTAAACTGAAGACAGTAAACCGTACTATCTAGGCGGCGCTTTACGCAACTCAACCGGCGATTGATTTTCTACCGGCATAGGCTGTTGTTCTTCTATAGGCTTGGGCTTCTCCTCTACATCCTTTTGCTTCTTTTTCTTAGGCGTATCATTTACTAATGAAACTCCCGAATTGTTTTCGCCGGCTTTTTTGCCGCCTTTGGTAAAATCAAACAGCAATGTAAAGCGAAGGGTGTTATCTAATGGGTTTCGTTGAATGGTAGTGGGAATCAGGTAAGAAAAGTTTAAGCCTACAACACTGTACTTCACCGTTAAACCGGTAGTAAGATATTGCCTGCCGCCCTTAGTTCGGTGCTCGTAGAAATATCCCAGCCGTACACCGAATTGCTTATTGTATAAATACTCGGCTCCCACGCCCACGGTAATCGAACGCAACTGCTCTATAGCCGGTGCATCGCCAAACGAAGTGAACATGCCGGTAATAGATGACTTTTCGCGGAAGTCATAAATCTTATTGCCATTTTTATCGGCTGTATCTGGCGTAGGCACCATTAATTTATTGAAATCGGCATAAAGCCCTACCGAACTATGCTTGTCTACATCCAGCGTATAGCCAAACCCGATACCAAGATTAGTAGGTATGTAATCTTTTACGATGCTGGAGGTATAAGTGATTTTGCTTCCGATATTCGAAATATTCATACCCGTCGAAAACTCATGTTCCATTTTATGTAATGAGTTTTCATTGAATTTTTTGTGGAAGAACCATGAAATATCGCCGGAACCAGCCTGTCCTATTTTGATACGCCCCCCGTCAATAACCTGCCCGTTGGCTAAGTTGGAATATATATACCGCAGCGAAGCCGCTACCGAAAAATACTTGCCCAGTATCCGCGCGTAGTGAATATCAATAGCAAATTCATTCGGTCGGGCTTGACCTATAGTTGTCCCCTGGTCATTGGTAAAAGTGATATCACCCAGCGAAAAATATCTTAACGATACTGCCACTGTTTGCATCTTTTTCACCTTATAATAACCTGCCAGGTTAGCCAGGTAAATGTCATTAACCAATGCCTTTAACCACGGGCTGAACGTCAATCCGAAACCGTAGTCTTTATCAATAAAAGCAAGTTTGGCGGGGTTCAGATAAAGCCCGTTTACATCAGGGTTCAGATATTCCCCATTTCCATATATGGGTGATGCAATACCCGCGTCACCCATACCGCCGGCACGGGCATCGGGTACTATACGAAGAAAAGGCACAGCAGTAGTTACTGTATTTATCTTAATATTTCCTTTATAAACACCGCTTCCGGATTGAGCCATTACTAATGGCGTGAGAACAACACAAAAAACAATTAAAGTAACCGTTCGTTTAATTACTGACATGAACTAAATATTTATGCTTCTTTACAATGTAAAACTATCTTAAAACCACTAATTTTTCAAATTTGTGTGCACTGTTGCCGTTGGCATCCCTCACACTGACCTTATAAACGTACACTCCTTTTCCTATCGGGTCGCCAAAATCATCCAGCCCGTCCCATGCAATATCATCTACTCTGTAACCTACGCTGCGCACGGGTTGTACAATACTTTTCACCAGTTTGCCACTTACGGTATATATCTGCACACTTACGTTCAGGTCTTCGCACGGACTGGTGTGCTCAAACATGAAATTAGTGCGCGTAGTAAAAGGGTTTGGATAATTGTACACATGGTTTAACGCAAGCTTAGCGTTGGATGTTACAATAAATTCCGTGTATCCCTCCGATGAATTATTGTAAATATCCCACGCCTTTATTTTCAAAGTATGCCGCCCGTCGGCAAGCTTCGAAAAAGGATATTTTATTTCGCCCTGCATAAAATTATCTAAGGCGCTTTCGTAATAATCATTCAGCACCAACATATTCTGGTTATTATCCAGTAATGCCGAAAGGTCGTGCCCGATGCCATTGCCCGCTGTGTTAATACCACTTGAATCTGCCAGCTTTACATACAACATAGGGCTGGTGTTGGTAATGCCGCCGAAAACAAACTTTTCGTCGTTCATATAAATTTTCATCTGCGGTCCCGCATTATCCATATTGAAAGTATCTGCCGAACCGCCTATAATCACATCATCATTATAGCCATGTGCATCTATACCTTCGGTATTATCAGCATAATAACTGATCCTTCCCTTGCCGAATTGGTAGTTAATATCCTTAGGCACAATAAAACTGAAGCTGAAATCGCCATTCACTACGCTCGCTTTTCCTTTGAAAAGAATGTTTTTAAAAATATTGTAATTCCTGATTTGGTTGCCATCATTACCCAGTGTTTTAAGCACTGACCTCTTATCGTATACAAGCGGATAAAGTGTGCCATTGAACGAGCTTAGCTTTTGATTATTGTCATCCAACACTTCCCCGCTGATAGTTACCAGCGCCAACGCCTTGAGCGTATCCTGCGGCAAAGCGATAGGTTTGTTGTTGATAGCAGTAGTAGTAATGTTGTAACGCGGGTAGTTCAGTTGTAATGCAGGGTCGCCTAACAGCGTAAACTTACGGGTGTTCACCACATCGGTATTTACATTGTTTTTAGTAAGCAGCATAATTTCTCCCAGCGTAAGATTTTTGCCATCCTTCATCGCAAACAAGTATTCGAAAAGTGCGGTATTAAGTGCAGCATTGGCATCGGCATATACTAATCGTACGGTGGTTACAGAGGCAATGCCGCCGCCTTTGCCATTGGTAATTAACGCCTCGCCCGCCGTGCGCTCCGGCACATCATACCGGCTGAAATCGCAGGTAGCGGTAACAAACAGCGGCAGATATTGATTTTGTAACTGCACAATATCGCTCATATTAAAAATTCGCTCGTGTGCCCAGTTGGTTTCGCCACCATGGCCCACCCAGTTAATAATCAGCGTACCTGCATTAATGCGGTTTATTATAGCCGTATTTACATCAGGTATGCGGTTGCCGGCAGGGGTGCTTTCCTGTTTATAGGCATCCAAGTATATTTTCTCAAAGTTATATGACGGGTACAGTCCACGTGTATCTTCTGCCAGCAAATCGGAGGCATCTTCAAACAACGCTCCCCCGTTATCCAAATCATCGGCAATAAAGGTGAGCATGTTGCGCCAGCTATTGTTACCGGCTACCTGCGCACAGCCAGTGCATGCTTTAGCAGTCTGCTTATAATTCTTGATTTTATTAACCACCTCCGTAGCTTCGGCTTCAGTGCCTATCGGAATCCTGCCAATAGCAATATCAAGCTGTTGGTTAGAGGAAATATCTCCACCCTCATTAGCATCCAGCAATCCGAAAAAGTCATCGCAGACATAAGTGGATATTTGCGAGAACGATTCGCTGCTTTGATAAGTAGGAATAAAATTATTGCTGTTAGAAATCCGCCCCTTAGGGTCATATGAACCATCGCCCATCAGTAAAAGGTAGCGTGGCAGTTTCGATGTATCAGTACCAGCGCGGTCATAAACCATCTTCACAAAATCACGAATGGCTGAAATATCAGGCTTGCCGCTGCCGAATTCATTATATACCTGCCCAACCCTGATTACGCTAACGGTAATGTTATCCCGAACGCGGTGAAATTCTGCCAAGTCATTCGATGCCGAAAGAAAATCATCATGCGATAAAATAATCATGTCCGGTTGACCGGTAGCGTGCAAATCCTGATTTTCCACTTTACCTATATATTCAGGATTGCCGAACGCTGCATTATCGTTAAAGGCAATAAACTCTTTCAGTGTGTCGGTAACTGTTACGAATGAAAGCTGCGAGCCGTTGAGCGTAGCTTGCATCTGTTGTATATTGCCGATGTCAGATACATTCCATACACGGGTATTACCGGATGCATTATTCAGGTTAAACTGCGAAACATTGCCTGCATCCATAGAGGCGATACTTCTGAAGCTCATGGCATCTCCCGAAAGCGTGAGTGCTCGTTTTAACTGCAGCTCAAACCAGTTGATATAACAGGCAGCTGTGCCTGATGGATCTGAACTTACGTTGAATGTATAAGTAACATTGATTTGACCTGAACCTGCATTATAAGTAGCGCTGCTGGTATTAGGTATAGCGCCGGGCGGATAATCGCTGGGCGAAATACCACCTATGTTATGTGTAATTACATTCTGCCCGTTAATATCCATCAGCGTAGTTGAATTGTACCGGGCATTCGCTGCTATGGAAGAGTTAACCGCCACCGGTACTGAAGTAATGATATTAGGGAAAGTAAAAGCAAAAGTTTGTGTATTGCTGAAGCTGGTCATCTTATCGCCAAACCATAGTTTGCCGCTTTCCAACAGGTTGTATTCGTCGTTATCATGATAGGCGCGCTCATCAAATTCATTAATGGTTTGATTGGGGCTGCCGGATGTAGCAGCAGTGGCTACCCGTTTATTAGTCCCTTTATCAGTGGTTAAGAAAAAGAAGGTCTTATCTGAATAAAGGTTTTTTTCATGCGTAAACTTCTGCGCACCCGAATTGTAAGTCCATGCATCTGCCATTTGCCCGTAGAACAACAGGTAATCATCGGCATCCATTTTATTATTGCCGTTGTGGTCTACCACCATCGTTGGGTTTTCCAGTAAATCATCGGCGCGGGGCACCGAGTTTCTGTCAGGCACCATCCCTCCGCCATTACCGAAAATAGCCAGCGTATTGAAATTAAAATCTGCCGGTTCAATACCCAAAGTGGTTTTTATATAGTTATAGTCAATCTTATGGATGCCATCGGTAGTAGTAGCTATTTTATACCAGCTGCCACTGGCAAGTACCGAACTAGCAGCATATGCATGTAATGAACGCCTTTGTAGCAGCGGCTTTACCTGTAGCCGGATAGTGAACGATTCTAATTTTTCTATAGTTCCGGTAGTAACATTTTTTCTGAATGGCAGTACCGAAACATATACCCCGGCTCTTTTTTGATAATAGGTTATCTCTGTCTTTACACTGGCATTGGCTTCTATAAATTTTAAAGCTGCATTATCTATAGTGCCTGCGGCAGAATAAACAGCATTCAATATTTCGGCAGTAGCTTCACCTGCCGGTAGCTGGAAGGCTTCAGTATAAAATGGCAACATGCCATATTGCTCAATATGCGTAGCGTTAGTAAACGTAGGGCGGGAAAAGGACGTACCGGTGGGCAGTGTATATGTTTGAGGCTTTGCGCTCCAGCTTATCTTTCTTTGATAATCCTGCGCTTGAGTCGCTGAAACAGCGATAAAAGAAGCAAGAAAAACAAAAGCGAATTTGTAAATGCCCGAAATTCTTTTCTTAAAGTCGTGATATCCCAATCCTATCATTATTTTTGAGCGCTTTTTTCTGAAAACCGTGCAATAAAACGCATTCTTTTCTGTTTTATTTCATTAACAATTAAAATGTTGCAAAGCAAGGCTAAATATACCGTTTTACTAACTCTCCTGCTTGTTGCCTCCGCAAAATTATTTTCGCAGGATGTAGCCATGTCGCAATATTTTTCTGCTCCCTTGCACCTCAATCCTGCTTTGGCGGGCATTTCATACGGTCCTCGAGTTACGCTTAATTATAGAAATCAATGGTCCGGCTTAGGTAGCGGGTATAATGGCGGCTTCACTACATATATGGCTGGTTTCGATATGCATATAGACCCTATCCGCGCGGGCATTGGAGCTCTGTTCGTGGGCGACCAGCTTGCTAATGGGCTATACGGCAGCTACCGCGCCAGCCTCATGTACTCGCAACAAATCAAGTTCAACCGAAAAATGGCTTTGAAGATAGGGCTTGAGGGAAGCTACATTCGTACTCAAATAAAATGGAGCGACCTGCTTTGGAGCGACATGATTAACCCATTGACCGGATTTTATAACAATGTAAATGTACCCAATCCCACAGGCGAAGTGCCGGGAAAAACATTTACCAATAGCGGCGAAATGTCAGCCGGAGCCGTGTTTTTTACCGAGCAACTTTATCTGGGTTTTGCCGTAAATAACCTGCTGATGCATAGCGTATCGCTTACAAATACTGGAACAGCCCGGGCGAATATGAATTTTACAGCGCATTTTGGCGGGGCGTTCCCGCTTAGGCATCGCAAGGAAACCAGGTACAATATCTGGGTATCGCCCAACGTTTTATTCGTAAATCAGGGAAAATCCTTCCAAGCAGGAGGCGCTTTCCTAACGGGTATTAGCTTTATTTATTTCGGGCTCGGGTATAGAAACGTATTTCGCAATTCCGATGCTGTTATTGGTTATCTCGGCTTTAAAAAAGGAAAATTCAGAGTGGGTTACAGCTACGATTATACGATTTCAAAATTAATGGGCAGAAGCGGCGGCGCTCATGAGCTTTCATTTACCTTTAACTGGACCGGTGAGGATAACTCGCTGAACCCCAAAAGCCGGAAAGGCTATGTACCTTGTCCCGATATTTTGAATTTTTGATTATAATTATCCTCCGCTGGCGGAGGTGTCGCGAAGCGACGGAGGTGGGAGGGAATCTAGATTTGGCAATACAATCTCTGCCTTTTGAAGTGTAGAACACCGGTTTTTTGAAATTTTGATTTTTGAAAATTAAACTTTTATATTAGCGACCTTGTATTTTAAAACAAACGAGTACCATTTAAAAACAAAACTGAATAAACAATGAAGCTCAGCAAATTGTATCTGTTTCTTGCCTTACCTGCCATCGTGGGAATTTCATCTTGTGGTAAGGAAAAATCTTCGGTAACCGGATGGGCGTACAACGACCCCAAGAACGGCGGATTTGAAGTAGTGAAAAATCAGGAGCAGCAAACCGGTCCCGGTCTTGTGTTTGTTCAGGGCGGTACTTTTGTAATGGGTAATACCGAGCAGGATGTGATGTTTGAATATCATAACGTTCCGCGCCGGATAACCGTTAGCTCGTACTATATGGATGAAACGGAAATTGCCAACGTGCACTACCGTGAATATTTATATTGGATGAACCGTGTATTCGGTACAGATTTTCCTGATGTGGTAAAGAAGGCATTGCCTGATACTTTGGTTTGGAGAGATGAGTTAGCTTACAACGAACCATACGTAGAATATTACTTCCGCCACCCGGCTTACGATTTCTATCCGGTAGTAGGTGTTAACTGGTTACAGGCAAATGACTTCGCCACATGGCGTTCAGACCGTGTAAACGAAAGATTATTGGTTGATAAAGGAGTGCTTGCTGAAAATCCTTCGCAAGTAGGTAGCGATAACTTTAATACGGAAGCATATTTAGTAGGACAGTATGAAGGTGCAGCTGGCAAAAGACCAATGAAAGACTTGAACCCGAACGGAACAGGTACCCGACACGTGAGATTGGAAGATGGTGTTATGCTGCCTAAGTACCGCCTGCCTACAGAAGCAGAATGGGAATATGCAGCTTTGGCTTTAGTTGGTAACCAACCGGCTTCATCTGAAGAAAGAATTACCGACAGAAAAATTTATCCATGGAATGGAACATCTACCCGCTATCCTAAATCAGGTGCATGGCAGGGTTCTTTCCTCGCCAACTTTAAAAGAGGACGCGGAGATAACATGGGTATCTCTGGTAAGTTGAATGATAATGCTTCTATCACTGCACCGGTAAAATCATATATGCCTAACGACTTCGGCTTATATAACATGGCTGGAAACGTGAATGAGTGGGTATTGGATGTTTACCGCCCTATGACTACACAGGATGCTGATGATTTCAATACTTTCCGTGGTAACCAGTTTATGACAAAAGTATTGGATGCTGAAGGCGCTCCGGTAGATAAAGATAGCTTGGGCAGAATTCAATACCGCCAGGTTACTCAGGAAGAAAGTGCCAGCCGCAGAAATTACAGAAGAGGCGACGTAAGAAACTATGAGGATGGTGATGAAGTTTCAAACGTTGATTACAAATTCGGTTTGTCATCATTGATTGACGATAACGTTCGTGTTTATAAAGGTGGTAGCTGGAAAGACAGGGCTTACTTCCTTTCACCCGGCACCAGAAGATATTTAGACCAGTCGGTTGCTACTGATGACCTTGGTTTCCGTTGTGCTATGGACCGCGTAGGTTCTCCTTCAGGCAATTATATGAAGGGCGGCAAAGGCGGCAACAATTTCCCTCGCGAAAAGGGAAAACGTAAAATGAAAGGTTAATCATATTTTGTCATTCCGAGCGACAGCGAGGAATCTTGAAACGCAGAGAAGGACAAAAAGTAAAATAACAAACAAAACCCCGATGATTTCATCGGGGTTTTTCATTTTTGCACCATGCAAATCGAATCTCTTTATAAAATTTATCTTTCATCAACCGGCGTAACAACCGATACACGCAGTATTGCTAAGGATAGTATCTTCTTCGCATTAAAGGGAGATAAATTCAATGCCAACCAATTTGCCGCCGAAGCTTTTGAAAAAGGCGCCGGATACGTAGTAGTAGATGAAATTGAAAATGCAGACTGGAAAACTCAATTCGGAGAAAAATTAATCTTGGTAGATAATGTTCTGCAAACACTTCAGCAACTCGCAGGCTACCACCGGCAGCAATTAAAATGTCCGGTTTTAGCTATCACCGGTTCAAATGGAAAGACAACCACCAAAGAATTAATCGCTGCTGTTCTATCAAAGAAATTTAAAACATACGCCACAAAGGGAAATCTCAATAATCATATCGGCATTCCGCTAACACTACTCAGCATTAAATCCGATGTTGAGTTTGCCGTCATCGAAATGGGCGCCAACCATCAGGGCGAAATAGCTTCCTATTGCGAGTATGTCAATCCTAACTATGGCTTAATCACTAATGTAGGCATGGCGCACACCGAAGGCTTCGGAGGCTTTGAAGGCGTAGTAAAAGGCAAAACAGAACTCTACCGCTATATCATCGCACACAGCGGGAAGATTTTTGTGAATGCTGATAATGAAATATTGAAATCTAAAATCGCAGATTATAAAGAGGTGATTGCTTACGGAAAATCTGAAACCACTTTTTGTAAAGGCAGAATTATTGACGGTAAAGAATTTCTTTCCGTCATCGTTGATGCAGATAACGGCGAAACCACCATTCAAACCAATCTGGTAGGCGATTACAATTTTGAGAATGTGCTAAGCGCCGTTTGTGTAGGTAAATACTTTTATGTGCCGATGGAGAAAATTAAGGAAGCGATAGAAACTTATGTGCCCTCCAATAACCGTTCGCAAAAAATTTCTTTCGGTTCGAATACAATTATCCTTGATGCATACAATGCTAATCCCGCAAGTATGAATGAGGCATTAAAAAACTTTTCTAAGCTGAATGTAAAAAACAAAATCACTATCCTCGGCGAGATGATGGAGCTGGGTAATTACTCCCGTGCAGAGCATGATAAAATTGTGGCAACGGTAAAAAGTATGGAGTTATCTCAAAGAATTTTTGTCGGTGCAGGATTCGAATTTTTGAAGAATGAGACTTCCGTTATTTATTTTGAAAACACAAATGAATTGAAAAAGTGGTTTCAGCAACAAAAGTTTGAGCATAGCTACATGCTCATTAAAGGCTCTCGTAAAAATGAGTTGGAAAAAATTTTGAAAGAATAAAAATCGCACACAGATTATAAAGAAATTACTTCGTGTTCTTTGTGTGCAACCTTTGTGCTCTTTGTGGTTAATGTGTATTTGAAATTATAAGCACTACACCAACTTGGTATAAGCCCTCATCCACCTATCCGGCAATTCCTGGTCACAAGCCTTTTCGTAATCTATAAAGCTACAGGGCACTAATTGATGCCGCCCGTATTTTTCCTTGTCGCCAAAAGGTAATTCCATCCACCAGCGATCTGTTTTTTTACTTCGCCAGAAAATAAGTTCATGGTCGCTTTCATCTAAATGAACGGTAAATTTCAAATGGTCATCCAGCGTTAATGGGTAATCGCCTACACGGTTGTAATAACCTTCCATAAAGTACCAAATCATTTGCGCCGCCAGTTGAACGGTTTGATGGTTGTTGTCATAGCCAGGATTTATTTCGTAAATACCCAGTGAGGTAAGCTTGTCACTCAATCCTGCATAACGCGTTATCTGGCATAACTCCTCACCGCTAAAGCCATTAGGCGATGCCTGCGCATGTGCAGGCGCATCTGCCTGCCTTACACACGAAATATCAATACTCAACATATCCGCATCGCGCAATATAGGTTCTGTCTGCTCCAGGTTCGCACGGATTAGTCCTAACCGGTGACAATCAAAATTCAACCCTTCTAAAGTTTCTACCGCTTTAGCATCATTCAAATAAGATTGGTACCCAACGTGACTGTAATTAAAAAGATAATTAGGCGTATGGGTAAGTATATTCATTAGGAAAGAAGAAGCGTCAACCTGCTTAGCCGGTCCGTCATGCATATCTATCTTCTCATCTAATACAACCAGATTAATAAGAGCATGTAAACTCTTATATCCCAGATACTGCCCGAAAGTAAGGTCATGGCTACCACCAACTATTATAGGAATTACTTTGTGTGTCAGTAACTCAATCATCACCGATGATATGGCGAAGTAAGTATCTCTCGGTGTTTCACCTTGTATAATATTGCCAAGGTCAATCACTTTAAATTCTCTTTCAACCGGTGGCATAAAAAGTTTATACAATTCTCTTCTCACCAGGTTAGGTGTTTTGGCAGAACCGGCATTGTGTGTAGAGCCCCGGTCTTCATTAATACCCAAAAAGGCAATATTGAAATCATTCAAATCAACTTCCTGCCCGTTGTAAATGGAAACGTAGTTGCCTATTTGCCCGGGATTGAGTTCGGCGCCATCAAGAATGGTTTCTTTGTCTATAGCGGTAAGAAATTCGTATATCATGCACGAAAGTTATGGATTTACGTTCGTGGCTTTATGGTTTCGCTGCACCTTAAAATGCACATCAGGATTGTGAGTGAACTTTAGTGAGGACGCATTAAATATAAAAGCTAAAAATTTCAGATTTTCAGCGGATTGCCGCAACGAAATTAACGCTCGCTTAACTCCTGGAAGGCATTTATTCCGCAGTCTAGGAATTGTATGTATTCCTGAGTGTTCGGCGTGTAACCTCTTGGTGTGGTGAGTAGTTGCTCGTCAGGAGATACAAGCACATAATAAGGCTGCGTATTCGCGCCAAAATACTTTGCCTGCATTTCACTGAATTTGTTGCCTACGGTTTTTATTTTCTTGTCCTTAAAAAAATCACTCAGCCGCTGTTCGTTTTCAGGCAATTCCCTTTTGTCATCTACATAAAGAGAAACAATCACATACTTTTCATTCAACCGCTTCTGCACCTCGAGATCTGACCATACGTTCTCTTCCATCTTCCGGCAATTCACACACGCCCAGCCCGTAAAATCAATCATTAGCGGCTTGTGTTCTGTCTTTGCTTTTGCCAATGCCACTTCATAATCATTTTTGATAGGTTCAATATCAGATTTAGTTTCAAAAATGGAATAGAACTTTGGCGGCGGAAAACCACTGAATAAATGCAAATCATTACCCGGCATTCCGTAAGCGGAATACACGGTGAATAAAAACGCCAGAAATATCGCACTTACACGCACCGGCGAAAATTTTTCAACCGGCGAATCATGCGGAAAGCGCAATTTGCCAATCAGGTAAACTAATAAGCCTGCGCCCAGAAGCACCCACAATCCCAGAAAAACTTCGCGCTTCAAAATTCCCCAATGCGCCACCAAATCTGCATTCGATAAAAACTTAACAGCAAAAATCAGTTCAACAAACCCAAGCACCACTTTTACAGAGTTCAGCCAACCGCCTGATTTCGGAAGCGATTTCATCATGCTGGGGAAAAGCGCAAATAATCCAAACGGCAGGGCAAGTGCAAAACCAAACGAGGTCATACCCGCCACCAAATCAAGCTTTCCATTGGCTGAACTCAAAGCGCCCACTAGCAGCGAACCAATAATTGGTCCGGTGCACGAAAACGAAACAATAGCCAACGTTAACGCCATGAAAAAAATACCAATAAACCCGCCAACGTTAGATGCTGAATCTGCCTTATTGGCAATAAAAGCGGGTAGTGTTATTTCATAAAATCCGAAGAACGAAAAAGCAAACAATACGAATATGGCAAAGAAGAAAACATTTAATGGCGCACCCGTAGAAATTTCATTCAACGTATCAGGTGAAATATCAAATAGCAGAAACGGCACTGCCAATAAAAAGTAAATAAACACAATACTGAAAGCATAGAAAAAAGCATCGAATCTGCCTCTCGATTTGTTTTCACTTCGCTTGGTGAAAAATGAAACAGTCAATGGAATCATGGGGAACACACAAGGTGTAACCAACGCAACCAATCCACCCAGAAATCCTAACACAATGATTGACCAGAAACCTTTACTTTCTGTATGGTCCGGCGCTCCGCAATTTCTTACTGCCGTACCGAATTTATTTCCTGAGGCAACTTCCGTTGTTGTTTGTTGAACGGTATCTGCATTAGTCATTGATTTATCTATCACTGCCTGTACGGTAGAATCAAATTTTTTCTGCTCTTTCGTTTTAGCCAGTTGCGTCTTGGATGTATCAACCTTTACGGCTGCTTCTTCTACTACATTGCCCGAGCCATCCATTTTTAAATTGAACTCGAACTCTTTTTCATCAGGCGGCAGGCAACTGGCATCGTTACACAGCATAAATTCTAAAGTTCCTTTTAGCTTGGTGTCTTTCAGCACTTTTACTTTTTGTTCACATACCATGCTGCCTTCAAAATACTTCACCGGCATATCAAAAACCGGGTCGTGCCCGTCGTGCACTTTTTCGCCATGCTCAGTTGTTTTACCAAGCAGCTTAATATCCTTATTGGTTTTATCAAATGAAATTTTTGTAGGGATAGGTCCTCCTTCCGCTACATGCTGAGAATATATGTGCCAGCTCTTATCAATCTTCGCCGTGAAAATGAGTTTGTATTTCCCTTTGCCTATAGATTCAGCTTTCCATGTCCAAGTGGCAGGCGTTAAAATTTGAGCAGAAGCAATTTCAGTCAAAAACAAAACCAAAAAAGAGAACAAAGCAAAGGCTTTCTTCATTGCATATTTTATAGTCAGGCTAAATTATAACATTAAGCTTTCAGAGAAAACAGCAAAAGCAGACGAATATTGCCACCTTGTCTATTTATAACTACTATTTACAGAGAGGAAATGACAGCCCACAAAGGTTGGCAACAGGCTAAAAAGCTACCTAAGCTTAACAAAATTTATATGGTTTGCCGGCTATTGAACAGGGTAATTATCCGTAAAGCACGGTCATTTCCAACACCTTGCTTATCAGTGATTCAAATACCACTTTGCCGTCTGTATTGAATAGTTCTTTTTCCGATGCGCGCTCAGGATGAGGCATCATGCCAAACACATTCTTTTTTGTATTGCAAATGCCTGCGATACTGTGCAGCGAACCATTCGGGTTAGATTCCTCATTCACCTCGCCGGTATCATCGCAATACTTGAAAAGCACCTGATCGTTATCATATAACGATTGCAGCGTTGCATCATCACAATGGAATCTTCCGTCCCCATGCGCAATCGGAATTTTCAAAACCGCATTAGCATCTATTTTGCAGGTAAGCAGATTTTTAGTGGTTTGCGGTTTTATATAAACATTACGGCACTCGTATTTCATACTGGTATTCTTCAAAAGTGCGCCCGGCAGCAAATGCGATTCGCAAAGAATCTGGAAACCATTGCATACGCCTAAAACTTTACCCCCTGTGTTTGCAAACTGAATCACAGATTCCATCACCGGCGAGAAACGGGCAATAGCGCCGGTGCGCAGGTAATCGCCATAGCTGAAACCTCCCGGAAGAATAATGCAATCTTCAGTAGTGAAATCAGAGAGGTCAGTATCCTTATGCCATATATATCTTGCCTCGCAACCTATCACATTATGCACCACATGAAACATATCTTTATCACAATTCGAGCCGGGGAAAACTACAATGCCAAACTTCATACGCTATGTTTTTAATGCTGATTGAATAAGAAAAAATATTGTCCTGTCAGCACCAGCAAAATTAGGATTAAATGAACGACTTCCGAAATCCACCTGCTTTTTATTTGCATCATTACTATTGAAAATATGATGGCAAGCGGCAGGCTCAACAATACCCAATGCCCCTGATTCACCCTTTGCTGCAGAATAAACGCCACTGCTATCAAAAGAATAAGCACCACCAGCGTGGTAGAAAACTTACGCACCTGTATAAGTGATGAATACATGGCTGTAGGCAGTAAAACAAAACACGCCAGAATAACAAGTGCAAGTCCGCCTAAAAGAACCCAATCGGCAGGCATAATATGTAAGCCGGTAAGCCATGCCTTGCCATCTGCATTGGCAATATCTGCTAACAGCAGGTGCGTACGGTCATTCCAGAAGTAATAAGTAAACAACAGCACAAAAGGCGATAAAAAACCCATGAGCACAATAATCCATTCGCGATATGTAAAGGGGCGTACCGTAGCCAGTCCGATGTATGCAAATATGATAAAGAGAGTAGCTGGAAAATAAAATAAACCGGCAATAGCAACCAGGAATCCCACATCAAAAATATCGCCCAGCGCCTTTTCCTTTTTGATAAGTGAAAATATTTTAGCTGTACACAGTATCAGGAATGTGAGTGACAATGATGCAGGAGTGAGATATAAACTCTCTTTGAAAAAAGAAAAAAAGATGATGAACAAAAGCCCGGCGAGATAATTCTTCTTTGAAAGGATTTTATTCTCATTCACTATATAATTAATAAGCAGCGCCTGAATGAAACAAAGCAATGCTGATAACGACAAACTTAAAACGGCATAGCTATTCCCTGCATTTTTAAACAACCCGAAAAATAATTTGCTAAGAGGTTCATCATGGCTGAAAACATAGGTGGTATCAACTTGCGTATAAAAAGCAAAAACTCTGAACGCTGCTAAATACAGCACATAGAAGATAACTACACCCGGATTGTTTGATTTGAAGAAGCTTAGCAAAACAGAAAAATTTAAAAAGTAATTTTCACCAACCGGAACATGCCATTCAAATAGCTGGGGATTATTACCTGGTTAGGCGTTACCTGTCTGCCACTTTTAGGTAGCAGCATTACCTCTTTCTCGCTTTGCCTTAACAGTACATTGCGTTCACTTTTTCCATCGCTGCTTAAAACATATTGGTTTAGCATACCACCGGTTGAAATGTCATCTAAATACATCAGTCGCAACTTTTCTTTTTCGTTCATGGTAAAAAACGAAGAATAAACACCGCTGTCATCTTCGCTTGCCTGCTTTTTGCGCATAATTGAACGCCAGTCCATAGTAGCATTGGCATTAATGGAGAAAGCTATAATGTCGTTGAATTGATAAATGGTAGAAGTGCGGTAGCTGCTATAACCCGGCTGTATGCCCACTGCTACCGGCGTTTCATGCGTATCTCTGATATACGACTCCGCCACAATCAAAGCGCCCCCATCATTCCGCAAAAATGTTTTCCGGATACTAAAAGTGTATAGCCTGCCTTTTTCACTGGTTTCACGTCCCGTTAATTCAGTAATAAATTCTTTTGAGAACGGAGTGTAATTGATTTTAAGCGGCATGCCATTCGCAGGGTCAAAGCTGGCGTATACAAAACCGTTGGCTACATCTTCTTCCCGCTTTTCATCGCTGTAAAAAGCGCACATTACTAAATTGCCGTTCTTATTATCTGTTTCAAATGAAGGCTCGCCAAATACCGCTTTATCTGTATGTATGCTGTAAGTAGACAAATCGCCGCTTCCCGTAAAATGGAATACATCGTATGTAGCGCCTTCCATTCTGTTTTCCGGATTCAACAGCATATACGAATGTCCGCTATTGTCTACCAGGAATTTCGAGTCTTCCAGCTCTCTTTCATCGCGATTTAAAGGAATCGTTTTGTTGTAAAGTATTTGCAGCGCACGGTCAAGGCAAAGCAACTTTACCGATTCAATTTTACTGCCGGTAAAAGACGGATAATAAATCATCAGGTACGATTGGTCTGCCGACGGCTTAAACCGCAGGTTAGAAGCTACCATATCCTTTCGGTCGAAAATAGTATCTATCACCAGCGCTTTACCTATCTCCATAAATTTTGCATTCACTGGTTGTGCCAGTAACACAGAATATTTTTTGTCCTGCGAAAGATAGAAGATAACCGCACCGGTTTTGTTCAGCATAACATGTTGAAGAATGCCGCTTTTATTTCTGAAGTCAATCGTTTTGTTAGTAATAAGGCGCAGGTCTTCATCAAACACATCCATTACATCTTCTGTGCCATACAGGCGCACAATAATGCCATCGTTATTCTTTCCGATAATTCTAAACTTATTGGTTCTGGGAGGTAGTTTATAGGGATTGGAAACTTCTACCACCTGTGCCGTAACAGAAAGTAATCCTAACACAAAACAAAATGACAGCAATAATTTCATCTCGTCAAAACTAAAGAAACTTGCATGAACAACAACGGTTCTGGCAACCTGTTCATGAATTTTTATTTATTAATACTTTTTGAAGATATCGGTTCCGGGCTTCTCCGCTTCCGGTAGACTGTTTTCCTTCTCCATGAAATGGAGAGGGTGACCGAACGAAGTGATGGTCGGGTGAGGCGAACGGCAATTGTAGCATTCCCGTTAAAGCAGAATGACAGACCTCTTCCTCAGCAATAGTCAGCTATCTATTTACAGAAAAACACAGGAGGGGCTTATTGCTTCAACCTTGGGTCAAGCGCATCTGTTAAACCTTGTCCTATCAGGTTAAAAATAGTTACCGTTACAAAGATGGCAATGCCGGGGAACAATGCCAGCCACCATGCCTGTGGAATCTGGCGGGCATAGGAAAGCAGCAGCCCCCAGGTTACCGTATCTGCCGGTCCGAGTCCAAGAAACGATAAAGTAGACTCGGTAAGAATAGCTGATGCAATACCGAATGCAATGGCGATAAGCACCGGTGAAAGTGCATTTGGAATAGCGTGTTTAAAAAGAATACGCATACCCGAGTAACCGAGCGATGTAGCGGCTTCGATGTATTCCAGGCTGCGAACGCGCAACAGTTCGGCGCGGATATATCTGGCAATACTGGTCCAGCCTGTAAAGCCGATAATCATCATAATCACATACAGGTTAGGTTTCTTCACAATAGAAATAACCGCAAGGATTAAAAATAAAGTAGGAACCGAGTTTAAAACCTCGATAGTACGCGAAATAATCAGGTCGAAAGGAACATGTGTTTGCTTGCCGAAGAATGGGATTTTTTTGAATGGAACAACAAGCAGGTTGCCCACCAACAAAACCCCAAACAGAATGGCAAAGCTGATAAGCAACTGTAATAAGCCTTCAAAAAGGGAACTACCCAGCGCCTCAGAAATAGTATATGAACGGGCAGAGAAAGCATAGAAAAATCCCAGTATCAAAAACAAAATATTAAACCAGAAACGGGCGCGGGAAATGGTAAAGCCCTCATCGCCGAAAAAGCCTGCCATTGCACCCATTAATATGCCTATAAAAGAAGCAATAGCCATAGAAAAAATACCTACCGTCATGGCAATACTGGTGCCCCGAATCATACCGGCAAGCACATCGCGTCCCAACTCATCAGTACCAAACCAGTGGTGCCAGTGCATGGAGGGTACATTCTGCTCATCAAAAGGGCTTTTGGAATGAATGTTATTGTTATCCTGATTAAGCGGCAGGTACGGTACCGGTGGAAATACTACAAAATCATAATCAAGCTCCCTCCAGTTTACATTTTGAAATTGCTTGTCGAATTCGCCAATACCAAAATCTACCAACACTTCTTTAAAGGCGGGGAAATAGATGCTGCCATGATATTTGCATACCAATGGCTTTTCGTTAGCAATGAAAGGCGCAAGCAAAGCAACTATGCCAAGGAAGAAAGCCACGTACAGCGAAAAGACCGCAGTTTTATTTTTCTTAAACTGCCGCTTTACATACGCCCAATAGCGTTGGTCAAGTTCCTTTTTCTGTTCTGTCTGCTCTGCCATCATCCCGCCTTTTTCGAATAAGAAATTCTGGGGTCCACTAATGCGTAAAGAATATCTGCCACTAAATAACCGATTAGCGTAAGTATGGCCGCAAACATGGTAGTAGCCAACACCACCGGATAATCTTTTTGTATCACCGCCTGGTAAGTAATACTACCCAGCCCCGGAATAGTAAACAGGTATTCAATAATAATCGAGCCGCCAATCAACGCCGGAAATACGGATGCGAAAATGGTAATAACCGGTAGCAGCGAATTTCTGAAAGCGTGCTTCCATATAACCTGCTTTTGCGGAACGCCTTTGGCATTAGCCGTGCGGATATAATCCTGCCGCAACACCGCCAGCATACCACCGCGCATTTGGCGCGACAGATAAGCAAACGAAGCGTATGTATAACAGAATAAAGGAAGGATGAAGTGATATGAAATATCGCCGAACCGCACAAAGAAACCATCTTCCCAAGTGGTATCTCCTAAGCCAAAGGGCGGGAAAATATCAAGGTAGTCGCCCCCGCATAAAAAGAAAATCAGCAGGGTGCCAATCCAAAAGCTGGGTAGCGAGTAAAGAATAAACAGACCGGTTGTAATAATAGAATCTGTGCGGGTATCTTTATTGACTGCCGAATAAATCCCTATCGGAATGGCTATCAGGTACTGAAGAACAATAGCGAGTACGCTTAATATCATCGTCCATGTAAGTCCATCCCAAATTACTGATGATACCGGGCGCTTGGCAAAGTACGAAACACCAAAATCTCCGCGCAAAAAACCTTTTGTTTTGGTAGGGTCGCTTTCTTCTACAAACCATTTAGCATTGCCCAGCAGCCAGCGGTGGTATTGATTGCCGGCGCCGTTCCAACGAACCACCGGAACGTAACGTTTCCATGATGTTTGCTGTGTTTTAATTTCGCTGTATGCAGATTTTAAGTTGTTCAATGGCTTATGCAGCGAAGCAAACTGTGGAATGCTGCTGATATTTTTTTCAAGCTCGGCAAGCAATGTTTGTATTACATGGTCAGAAGGGGTATTGTAAAAACGGCTGATAGTATTGCGCAATTGAATAAGCGGGGTAGCGGTTATCGAGTCGCGGGGCACACTTAATATAGCCAGCTCCATCGCATTGATTTGCCGGTAGTACTCTGCAACCTGCGCCCAGTCGCCATATTCATAAGTCAGCCGTTCAAGTGTTTGCCGGTGGTCTTTCTTGGGTATCCGGTTAATAGTGTCTGATGAAGCCAGGTTGTCAAACGAAAGATAAAATACCGGCAAATCAAGCCCTAACCTGTGCTTCAGTTCCTGGTAGGCTTTATCAGTAGATAGTTTATCTGTTGCCTGCCCGTCGCCTCCGGTGTTCCGGTTCAGCATGGTTTCAGCCGGGTCGCTGGGCGAAATAGCAAGCAATACGAAAGTAAGCAGCGAAATAAGAAACAGCGTAGGCAGGAATATGAAAACCCTTTTCAGCACATAGCCGAAAAGGGGAAATGAAAATTTAAATTCAGATTTAGCCATCAGATGTTTTCCGGAGCAGTTTTTTAATCAATCAGCTTAAACGCCGATTCGTTGAATCCGGGACGGGCAATAAATGTTTCGGCATTGGTAAACCGCTTGCTAATGGCAATTTTTTCTAAAGGCGACCAAATGAAAATATACGGCGACTCTTCATGAAGAATTACCTGGAATTTGCGATATAAATCGTTGCGTTTTTCGGTGTCCAACTCGGTACGGATGTTTTCAATCAGCTTATCTGTTTCGGCATTGCCAAAATAGCAGTAGTTGCTGCCTCCGTTAATAGATTCGGTATGGAAAAGTTGCTTGGGGTCATCGGGGGTAGTTGAGCCAACCCAGCCGCCGTAATACATTTCAAAATTATGCTGCTTTTGGTTGTCAATATATATTGACCATTCCTGTGGTACTACATCTACACTGATTCCTGCCTGACGGGCTGCTTCCTTAAAAATCATGGCTGCATCGCGGCGGGCATCATTGCCCGAATTATAGGTAAAAGTGATATTAAACTCGGTAAGCTGTCCGTTGATAGTTTTGTCAATAGTGCCATTACCATTACTGTCTTTCCAGCCTGCATCAGCCAGCAATGTTTTAGCTTTTTCTATGTTGAAGTCATAAGGAGTAATAGTATCGTTAAACGCTCCTTTTTTATATGGGTTGATAGGTCCGTTTACGCGCTTGCCTAAATCATAACCAATTACATGAATCATTTTTTCTACATCTACTAAATGTGCCAGCGCTTTACGCACACGCTTATCTTCCAGCTTTGGGTTACGTGTGTTCATGCCGAAGTAAGTATATTGCATCGACTCGGGCGTAGATAAATTATAATTGTCGGTTATTTTTTTTGAAGGTTTACATTGCTCCATAAAATCTTTTGCCTTTATACCATGCATCACATCCAGCTTCAAGCCTTTCAAGGCGGTTAATGCGCCGGTTTGGTCTTTAATCACTTTGTAGATCAACTTATCGGGATGTGCCTCGTACAAGTATTCCTTATCGGCATACTTGGCGCCCCACCAGTCTTTCTTTTTCTTCAATACTATTCTTTGTCCGGTTACCCACTCGTCAAACTCATAAGGTCCCGAGCCTACTATAAATCCTTTTTCGCGTTGGTATTTCTCTGAATTGTAATCTGCGCCAAATTCTTTCAGCTTCATATCTTCCGCCAGCGTCTTAGCTTCTTTGTTGAATTGCGGAATGGTATAGTTGTCTAATATTTTTTTAGGGTCGTAAATGTACTGTGGCAGTATCAAAAACTCGCCGCAGGTAGTTTTGCTCAGAATGTATTTCTCATTACATACTACTGTCAGCTTACGTGGATTATCAGGATAAGTAACAATGTCGCCTATCTTTTCAAAATAAGGTCTTACCGATTCATTGTTAACAGTAGGGCACTTATATACTTTCAAACTGAAAACAACATCTTTTGCCAGAATAGGCTCGCCATTATCCCATTTAGCATCTTCACGCACTTCATAAGTATATTTCAGAATATTGGAAACAGAATCAAACTCTTCAACCGGCAATGCTTTTGCCAGCATCGGAACCTGCTCTAAAGTACGGGGGTCAATACTGGTAAGCCCCTGAAACATAAAACCCAGGTAATACCCTGCATCGGCAGACTGGTAGTTCGTAGGGTTGAGCATATCTGTATCAGAAAGCTCATGCACAATTACTTCATTCTTTCCTTTCTTTTTCTGACATCCATATACTACAACCAAAGCCAACACAACAAGCAGAATAATACGCGGGAATTTCATTGTCATAAGAGGTTAAATTTAGCGTGTGAACGTATCGGTTATTTTGAACGCGGGCAAATATAAAAGATTAGCAGTAATATCATCTAAAATTTGGCAGTATGTCAAAAGTGCTTATTACGGGGGCAAGCGGGCTTATTGGTAAGCGGTTGAGTGCGCTTTTGCAGCAGAAAGGCTATACGGTAAACAGCCTGGGAAGAAGCAGGAGTACGGATAGCAACTCGTTTGTTTGGGATATAACCGGGAAACATTTGGATAAGCAGGCTTTTGAAGACGTTTCAGCCATTATCCATTTGGCAGGCGCGGGCATAGCTGAAAAAAGGTGGACGGATAAAAGAAAGCAGGAAATTATAGACAGCCGCGTAAAGGGCGCGGAATTGTTATACGATTTTTTGAAGCATGAAAAGCATGGTATAAAAACCTTTGTCAGTTCCTCTGCCGTTGGTTATTACGGCGATTGCGGCGATGAAATAGTAACGGAGAAAAAGAACGCAGGCGATGATTTTCTTGCTGACGTTTGCCGCCAATGGGAAGATGCCACCGTTAAAATCGGTAGCCTTGGCATACGCGAAGTAAGATGCAGAACGGGAATAGTGCTCGCACCTAATGGTGGAGCATTGCCTGAACTAACCAAAACTATTTCTTTCGGCTTTGCTAATTACTTTTCGAAAGAAAATCTCTTCTACCCTTGGGTGCATATTGATGATGTTTGTGGAATAATGATTCATGCACTGGAAAATGAAAATGTATCGGGCGCATATAATACCACTGCGCCGCAGCCGCTTTTGATGAAACACCTGATGAGGGAAATACTAAAAGCGAAAAAAACGAATGCTGTTTTACTTCCGGTGCCGCCTATTGCCATTAAGATTGCATTAGGAGAAATGAGCGAAATGCTATTGTGCAGCCAGCGATGCTCTGCCGAAAAAATAATGGCAACCGGTTACAAATTTAAATTCGGCGAAATTGAGAATGCTTTAGCAGGTAGTGTCTCAGTTTGAATAATAGCCCTGACATTTATGTCAGGGTATGAGGCAAAAAAAGAATCGGCTTTAGCCAAACGAAGGCACTACCCTTTAGCAGATATATTCCGGTAGCTACTGCTGCTTCAAAAAAGTATAATCTGAAATTAAATTCCCCTGGTCGCCGGTGGTGTATTGGCTGATGAGGAAATACCCTTTGCTTTTCAAACCGTTAATGATTTGATTGATTTTTTTAAGATTCTCCAATTCATTTCTCTCGCTATATGGCAATAGGGGAAGGTCTTCCGTTGTCCCGTCTTCATAAACAATAAAAACTTTGGCTGCTATAAAGCCGGAGCCCATGCCCACCGATTTATTGCAGTCGAACACCCGCATAGTAGCATAGCCGCCCTGCTTTTGCGCGCTACAAAAAACAGCCATGAACAAAGCTGTGAATACGAAAATGGAACGAATAATATGCTTCATCGAAGAGGTAAGTTTGTGATTATGCCGCTGCTTCAACCTGCGCAGCTTTTTTAGCACGGGTATAACTCACTTTTCCATCTTTTATTCTCTCTACACGTGAAAATAAACTGTAGCGGTTATCGAATAGAAACTGTAAAAGAAGTTTTGTCCATGAGGTATGGTAAACCAGTGTATCATAATACTCCGGCGCCATAGCGCGTATTTTAGGCAACCTGTTCCATGGAACGGAAGGAAAATCGTGGTGCTCGTTATGATAGCCCACATTCAACGCTACTATATTAATAGGTCCGTAATAGCTGGCGGTTTCCTGGTCAATCGCGTAAGTATAATGTTCCTGTATCCAACGTGCGCCAACAGGATGTAGCCCGATAGAAAGGAAGAAAGAAAAAGCGAGGTAAACCAAGCCTGCCCAGCCGCAGAAATAAATAATGGCAATATCATAAGCCACGGTAAAGGCTAAGTTGATAAAGCTCCATTTGCTTAACATTACAATAGACTTCAAGCGTGGCGGGCGGGTCAACTGAAACAATGGGAAGAACATGAGCCAGATAGCTTTTCCGTACCATCTGTTGCCAATTAATCTTGCCTCCCAACGGTTGGCAATGTCGGCATCATATTCATAATCTCCCTGATGGGCATGGTGTTTTAAATGGTACACCGTAAAGCCCATAGCTGCCGGGAAAAGATTGGGCATATCGGCAAAAATAGCTACCATCCTGTTCCAAACCTTACTGGTAAATACAAGATTGTGCGTAGCATCGTGAATAATAACATACATGCAGTGGTTGGCAAATGCCCCTACCCCGAAAGCGATGATTAAGCTTAACCACCACCAATCAAATCCCAGCCCATGATTTTCTCCCATTAAATAAGCTATACCGGTTTGAAGTGTAAGCACAAACAACATGATCAGCGCCGTATAGGGATTTCTGCCAATCAGATTGCGGATTTCCGGATGCGCCTTCATAATTGCACGTGTACGTTCCGGATGCGGCTGGTCAAAGTCTGCCTGATGAAAGTTATTATCCATAGTGGGCGCGAAGATACTACTGTAATCCGTAATTCAGAACTTTAATTTCAGCCTGTTTCCAATGGGTTTTTATGTTAAAATCGGGTATTGTTCAATGCCCGGGCGTTTTAGGGGAAATGATTTCGGATTTAGGTTTTGGAATGGACGGTAATAGCAGATGAGTAAAGCGGGTAGTTCCTCAAACTGTAGCAGACTACTTTCCTGAAATGCCTTTCTAAAAGTCCCCTTCCTGCCCGTCCGGCAGGCGGGTAGGTGTTTCATCCCGCTTATTGCGGGGGATGATTAGGGATGAGTATATTTTGCTGCAAAGTTTTTGCTACTGCTTCGGCGGCACAGCTTACATGCAGCTTGGCATAAATATTTTTGATGTGGCTTTTTACGGTTTCACGGCTTACAAAAAGCTGGTCGGCTATCATTTTTAATGAAAGTCCTTTCACCAGTTGTGCGAGTACTTCTTTTTCGCGCTCGCTTAAACCATAATCATTTTTCTGTGCAGGCGTATTCTGCTGCTGGAAATGTGTCATCATCTTGCGCGCAATACTGGGTGTCATAGGCGCGCCACCGCTTTGCACTTCGCGGATGGCTTCAATTAATTTTTGCGGTTGTGTGTTCTTCAATAAGTATCCGGTAGCTCCGGCGCAGATAGATTGAAATACTTTATCGTCTTCATCAAAGCTGGTGAGCATAATTACCGGTAGCCTGGGGAACTTCTCCTGAATCATTCTTACCGCCGAAACGCCGTTGATGCCTGGCATATCAATATCCATCAGCACCACATCGGGTTTTGATGCTTCAATATTTTCTATCACGTTCAGCACGTCGGGATAGTTGCCCACGAAATCCATATCATTAGCCGTATCGAGCATTACGCCGATAGATTCACGGAACCGTTTGTTGTCGTCGAAAATAGTGATGCGTGTTTTAGGCATATTTCAAATTTAAGTAAAGTAAGGCATTTTAAAGTGCAAGCCCGCAGCCGTCCGGGCTGCGGGGCTTGCTATAATTGTGTATCTTATTTCATTTCGTTAGAAGCCATATCTAATTGCACCACGCAACGGTAGTTGTGTGCCATTATCACTTCGCCATTTTTAATGCCCAGATGCAAATTCCCATCAACATCACATGCAATAGAAGTGATATCGTTAGTGGGCAGTTGCGAGTTGTCAGTATTAATGAGTAGAAAGGCGAAGCCATCAAACCTGAAAATGCCTTTATCAGTTGACACATATATATTCTCATTCGGTGTAACGCAAATACCTGTAATGTGGTTAGACGGCAGTATTGAATTTTGGGTGGTGTAGTGTTGCACCTTGCCATTTTTCTGATTGATTAGCCACAAGCCTTCATGTGTGCCAACCCATGATATATTACCCATTTGTACGGATGTAATAACAGAGTCATGCGAACAGGTTAATTTGGTGAAATCAACATCACCGCCTTTTGCCATTAAGAACGGAAAGAAGAGGTATTTGAAGATGGCGATATATTTTTTCATGGCTTTTGTTTTTGCTGATACAAAGGTACGAAGCCAATCAACGCCAGACCATCCCCCGAATGGGGGAAATGAATGCGGAATTGGGAGTGTTGAATGCTGAGTTAATACAGTAGCTGTGATAATTAGATGTATAGCTGGGTGATAGTGCCTTTTTCAGAAGAGTTAATGTTTAGTTTGGCGCTGATTTCTTCTGCGCGGTGGCGCATGTTGCGGATGCCGTTGCCGTTTTTGCTTTGGTAGTTATTTACATCGAAACCTTTGCCATCATCGCTGATAGATAATACCAAACCTTTCGAACCTTTTTTTAATTCGATGAACAGGTTTTTGCAGCCGGAGTATTTAATGCTGTTATAAATGGTTTCTTTAAAGATGAGAAAAATGTTTTTGCGTTGTTCCATAGACAGCTTCATATCTTCTAATCCTTCCTCGTATTTGAAATGCAATTGAATTTCCGCCGAAGCCATTAAATCATCGGCAAATACACGCATGCGCTCAATTAATCGCTTTACGGAATCGTTATTGGGATTCACGCTCCATACAATATCGCTCATATTGTCAACCATCTCGCGGCTGGTATCGCCTATTTTCAGTAGCATCTTTTCTACGTTCGCGGTATTGCTTTGCTGCATTTGTTGTTTGGCGGCTTCGCTGAAAAAAGAAATGCTGCCGAGTGTGCTACCGATATCATCATGCAGGTCGCGGGCTATTTTGTTGCGCACTTTTTGCATGGCAAGCAACTGGTTAATCCGGTATTGGTAGATGCCATAAACGATAGCTGCGGTTACAAGTACGCAAAGCGCAATAAACCACCACGTAGCATAAAAAGGAGTGGCAATGATAAACTCCGCCAGCTTCGTTTCTCCTCCAAATTGCCCCGATGGATTAGTAACCCGCACTAATAATTTGAATTTGCCCCAAGGCAAATTGGTGTATTTAATTTCCCCGTCTTCCGAATTATTCCAGTTGTCTTCCAACTCCTGTAGTTTGTATTGGAAGCGTACGCTCTGCGGTGAAATAAATTGTAATGCGCTGACGGTAAAGTTTACAAACCTTTCTTTAGAAGTAAGATGAACAATTCCATCAGTTGCTTCTTGCAAGTAACTTTTACCGAACACATCCATACCGGTTAAGTGCAAAGAAGGAAACGATGCATTAAACTTCATGGCATCGGGCTGAAAGCTATAAATGCGGTTACCGGCAGCGAAACTAACCCATCCGTTTGTTTCGTTAGAGAAGTTGGGGGCAAGCGTTGTGTTGCTATTGCCATCATTAATATCAAGATGGAAGAATTTTTTTGTTTGCCGGTCGAACACTTCCAGTCCGTTGCGGGTGATAATCCATAAACGGTTTTGATGGTCGCCATAAATGCCGAAGAAAGAACGGGACGAAACGGGATTATCAGGTATATAACACGTAAACTTTTGTCCATCCCATTCGCAAAGCCCCTCGCCATTGGTAGTTACCCAGATATGATTGCGTTCATCGCACCATATATCGGTAACATCATTATTCGGTAGCGAGTTTTTATTGCCCGGTTCATGCAAAAACGATTCAAAATTGTTTTCCCCGAACCGATTGGATGCACTCCATTTATACAAGCCGGCAGAAGTTGCTACCCATATGTTTCCTTGTTTATCTTTCGCTAATCTTCTGGTAAGATTGCTGGCAATTGATTTGGGCTCTTCCCTGTCGTACTGATAAATGTCGAACTGAAAATTACCGGTGTGATAAAATTGTATTCCATATCCCAGTACCGCGAGCCATACGCCTGCTTCGCCATGTACCGTATCGGGTAGCATTTGCTTTACCTGGTAAACTCCCTGGTTGTAAAACTCGCCGTATGGATGACCTTTCTGCATCACCTTTAATTCCTTCAGCCGGTTAGTTCCTGCGGTCCATTCAAAAAAACCATTCTCTGTACCCAATAAATACTTTTGCTCACCGGTTTTCAATATATAATCAGGAGCCATTTGTTTGGCGTGATGAGAAAAATTTACCTGCCGGAATTTCTGCTGCCCTGCGTCACTTAAAAACATACCTTTTGAAGTGTTGACAGCTACGCTGCCATCATCAAACCGGTGACAGTGCAAAATAGTACAGTCGGTTTCGGGTCCGGTAAATTCTTTTTCGTCGAACAACCATGTTTGTTTGTCAAATTTCGCCAGTCCGCCTGATGTGCCTATCCATACAATGCCGCGGCTATCGGTAAGCAGGCAGTTGATTTTGTTGGAAGGCAGCGCATGTGGCTGTAAAATATTCTTTCGGTAATAAGTGGTTGCTCCGCTTGTTTTGTTTATCACGTATAAACCCGATGCACGGGTGCCTGCGATTACGTGTTGGTTATCCAAATTGGCAACGCACATAAAATGGTCATCAACAAAGGCTATTTTTTTTGCCGTTGGTTGAAAGGAGTTGCTTTGCACAAACAGCCCGGGATTCCAGCTGCATAACCACAGCGTACTATCATCAATTAAAAAATGATTGATACTTAAAACATCACCCGAAGTATCATGAAGCATCTGTATGGCGCCGTTTTGCTTGCTGGCTTTGAATAGTTGCCCATTCAATAAGGTGCTTACATATACTTCGCCCTGTTTATTGCTACTGATATGGTGTATCCAGTTAAGTCCGCTGGCAGGTGCGGGGGTGCCGGTGTTGGGATGGAAGGGTGCAGGGTAATTCCAATAACTGAAAGCAAATGTTTTTTTATTCAGGAAGATGCCGGGATATACTTCTGCTCCAATCAGCAAATAATTTTCATCCCAATCGTACAAACAATTTAACCGGTTGGTGGCAAGCGAGGCTACATCCTTCGGGTTATTTTTAAACTGGCGGAACTGCTGTCCCGCCGGAGCATGTGCATCATAGCGGGTTAGCCCGCCATCTTTAGTAGCTATCCAGTAAATACTTTGTTTGTCCTGTAATACATCTATGATGAAATTACCTGAAAGCGAATTCGGATTGTTCGGGTCGCTTCTGAAAATTTCAAACTTCCTGCCGTCAAAGCGATTTAATCCTTCCCTGGTTCCTATCCACAAAAAATGCTGCGTGTCTTCATAAATACAGGTGATTTCATTCGATGAAAGTCCGTTGCGTGTAGTAAGTGTTTCAAACTTAAAGGACTGGGCAAAGGCAAGTTGAGTGCTGTAAAGCAACAGTAAAATAATTTGCCACCCAAGAGGTTTCATGTAATGAATATAGAAAACACCAAAGACTTCTTACGTGACAAATGATGGCGTAGCATTAGTATATAATGGGTTTGCATAGCCGGTTAACTATAAGCCGAAATAATAGCTGATGTTTAATCCGGCATTCCATAAGTATGACTTTATAGTGGTTGTTTTGAGAAGTTTTAATGTATTGTGCCTGAAGGTTGGTTCTATTCTCAAATTCATCCTGTCGTTAATTTTATAATCAATACCTGCGCTTACAATAGCTGAAATATTTAAAGGAGACAAACCTCGTATGGTACTTGAGTGATGCTCCTTCGTTCCATTGGTTTGTGTAAGAAAAATAGTTGATGTTGAATGGACAAGAACGTCAACTGTAACTCCTGCGCTTGTAAAGAAGCGAACTTTTCCTTTGCCAATGGTGAAATTGGTTTTTAAAGGGAAACTTATGTAATGAAATGAGTAGGCACTTCTTCCTTTTGAATATAAGTTTTGTCCGTTTGGCCAGGGAGAGGGAGGGGAAGTAAAGTACTGCGTTTTTGTTCCAAAGCCTTTATTTGAGTACTGAATGCCGGTTTCGATACCAAAAAGCCGGGTTATATTAAAGCATACGTTTATCCCTGCAGTATATCCGAATTTAGGGGCGTCCGTTTTTTTGATGGCATCATACAGCCAGCGATACCTTTCGTCAGGAACTGTCATTGTGCGAGAGTTTATATCGGGGGAAAAATTGATCCCGATTAAAACCCGCCTGAAACTTTTTTCGGCTTTTGGAGTTTCTTTTTCCTGTCCGTAAGTTGTTGCAATCAATAATACAGCTAGTATTAGAAGAATTTGTTTCATGCTCTCATTATATATTTAGTTCAAGGTAACGAAAAGTTACTATATATGTTGTTAGGAGGGAGGAACAACGGGGTTTACACGTTTTGTCAAAAATTAATACAAGTTGTCAGATAACTGTTTGTTTTTCAGCGATGATGAAAGTTGCCCGAACGATTTTTGTTGCTGATTCTGTAAACTTTTGTAAATACCCTTACCGGTATGCTTTTACTTCCGGTTAATAGCGCCCATCAGCTCCAGTGCGAGGCGGGCAGCCTTGATATCACCGGACAGAGCTACCTGCGCAATTTTTGCTAATACTGAAGAAGAATACATGCCGAACAATTGCATTTGTTCTTTTTGAACAGGATTATCGCCAAGACTTTTCAGGTGCTTGTAAATAGTGGGACGGCTTAAGCCGGTTTCTTCGGCTATTTCGATTTTGGTGGGCAGGCGATTGTGCCGGTTCATCAGTCGTACCATGGCTTTAAGAATAACCTGCCGGTTGGCTTGCCATGTTTCGTTGTTTTGGTCGGTATCCGGTTCGGCAGATGAAATGGGTTCTTCGGTTTGGGGCTTGGTTGTTTCCATAAAAATATTTTGATGCAAAGTTGGGGTGATATAAAAAGCTGTGCAATTTGTTTTGGGATGATGCCGGGTAACTACCGGTAGTGATGGCGGGGAAATTTGGGGATTGTAACAGCCTTTTTGTCTTTAAATGTGTGAATGATATAACTTTTTTAAAAAGTTGTGTAACGCGCCAGCCCTGATACCTCCGCATCTTTGTCAGGTGAAAATATTTTCACGACCTCAATAAATTAATTAGAAATGATACCAGTAAAAAATAAAATAGCAACTACCATAGCCTTATGCGTGCTTATGCTAATGATGACGATAGCCGGATGTAAAAAGGAAACGGTTACACCCGTTCCGAATAAAACAACATACGCGTTAAAGGTAAAAGATCAATTAGGAATTTCGGGAACCGTTACGTTTACGGAAACCAGCAGTACCGTAACTACTATTGATATAGCGCTTACCGGTGGCGATTCGGAAAACCACCCGGCACACATACACTTAAACTCGGCTGTAGAGCAGGGAAGCATTGCCTTATCGCTTGATGCTGTTGTTGACGGACATAGTTCTACGCAGGTAACCAAACTGGACAACAACACAGCTATTAACTACAGCCAGTTGATTGCGTTTGACGGATATTTAAACGTTCATCAAAGCGGCAGTAATCTTACTACCATACTTGCACAAGCCGATATTGGCGGTAATGCACTTACTACTACCTACAAAAGCTATACATAAACGAAGTAGCAGCTTCGGGTGTAAGTGGTACTGCTCTGTTTGAAAAGCGCAAGAATGGAAATACGCTAATTACTATCGATTTGAATGGCACACTTGCGGGAGGTGTCCACCCGGCAAATATTCATATTGGCTCGGTAGCAACAGTGGGAGGTGGACCTGTTGTAAAAACGCTGAATCCGGTAGATGGAACTACGGGAAAGAGTTACACCACGATGCGCACATTAGATAACGGAACACCTATTAGTTACGATGAAGCTATGGCTTACGATGGCTATCTGGCTATTCACCAATCGAGCGTGTTAACGAACGTGCTTTGCCAAGGTAATATTGGTTCGAATTAACAAGAGAAATATTTCGATTTAAAATCCACTACCCAGCAGTAGTGGATTTTTTATTTATATTAGGTTCATAAAATACATAACATGAAAACTAAAATCGGATACCTCAATTTTATCTTAACGGTCTGCGCTATTACCCTTACTGTAATAGCGTTACAAAACGCAGAAATTATACCTAAAGTACATGCCTCGGCTGGTTATGGTTTTGCATTAAATGAAAAGGGAGAATTACCTGTTAAGATTATGAACAGCACGATGGATGTAAACCTTGTTGACATAAGCACTTCGGATGAGCTTGATATTAATATTGATGAGGTTGGAGGACATTCGTGTTATTATGATGTGCCGGTAACCATTAAAAAGAATGAGGATAAATAGTGGTTGGATGAGGCGATAAAGGTAGTGGTTGGCAAATAGAGGTATGGGCTCATCCGTAGTAGCTTGCCCGCAGGCTTGGTTTCAGACTACGGATAGCCTTGGGCTAAATTTTGTATCGGAAAGTAGCCCTCTGTATGATTTCTAATATTAAAAAATAACATGAAGCAGGCTATAGCATTCTCAATTTTATTACTGACATGGCACCACTTATACGCTCAGAAGCAAAAGGCGTTCTTCGAAATTGCTGATAAGAAAATTTTTTTCGAGATGGAAGAAAAAATAGGAGTTGAAAGAACCGTGTATGATACTATTGTCAGTTGTGCAGGCACTACTTTAAAGAACTATCCCTTGGGAACCAATACGACATATGCCGCCATCAGCCCCTCAGATTTTAAGATATTACATCGCGAGGTATTTAATGAAAACCGGTGCGTTTGGACAAGAATTACAAATGACGTTTCCCGGAGAGAAAATGGCAATTATATCGAAGCACATTTGCTAAATGATTCTATGTATACTTTCAAGAGGCCTAAACCCTGCTTTAGCCATGATACCGTGATGCGAATAAACCCTATCACTTTAGAAGAAGTGATGGTCATCAAGATTGATAGCCTTGTGACAGCAAAATACCATTTAGGTAATATTTCAAAAATGGAATTGAGCCAGGCCATTTCAAGCCAACTTGGTTTAGCTAAAAATGGCAGCAATCTAAGATTGAAGGAAGTTGGCTTTCGTGTGTTCAATAATGAAAACGATAAATGCGATTGGTTTACCATCGATTACAGAAAACCACCAGAAATAGAATCGGCTAAGCAAAAAATTCAAGACCTCACTGACGGTTCTTACTTCACTATTTATCAATTATTTTTTGAAAATATCAACGGAAGAAAAATCTATCATGAATTTTTTGACCTGGCAATCATGAAAATTAAAGAGTAGCCAACAGCTCATGCTGTCCATTGTCTGAAGCCAAGCCTGCGGGGTAAGCGACTACGAACGAGACTTAATACAAGACCTTGAAATGTCAATGAAAGCGACTCACATTTATTTCTGGTCTCCCCTTTAGGGGACGGAAGGGATGGTGTCAATAAGCCAAATTCGGTCCCAGCCACCTTTCCATCTCGCTCAAAGGAAGTCCTTTTGCTTTTGCCAATTGCTCCACCTGGTCTTTCTGTATTTTTACCTACACGGAAGTATTCATTTGAGTTCTAGTGTCTTTCGGAACATTTAGAACAACAGAATAATATATTGACCTTAAAAAAATCATATTTATATAGATGATTATTAGTAATTTACGAAAAACCAAAATCATTTTAATCATTCATTTTTATAATAAATAGTACGATGGATAGAGGAGCCAGAAGAGTAAATTTGATTTATTGCCAACCCATAAATTCAACACTATGAAGAAATTATTATCCTATACGTGGTTTAGTCTGATACTTGTTTTTGTTCTAATGCCTGTAGAATATGCAATGGCACAGGGCATAGGTGTTAACAGTAGCAGTAACAATCCGCACAGCTCGGCAGCACTGGACATTGATTTTAATAATAAAGGTATTCTTATTCCCCGCGTGTCTCTTAGTTCTTCTACCGACCAAAGCACTATATCCAGTCCAGCTACTTCGCTGGTGGTGTATAATAGTAATGCTTCTATGACTAACGGCGTGGGTATTGGTTTTTACAGTTGGACAGGCGCTGCATGGATACCGTTGGTGCAGGCAGGTAATGGTGTGGGTTCAAACGGACAGGTACTTACTTCCGGTGGCACCGGTTCGGCACCTGCGTGGCAGACTTTAACAGCTGGTGCAGCGAGTGCGGACATACAGGTTTTTACTACCAGCGGAACGTGGAACAAGCCAACGGGAGCTAAAACAGTAGAGGTTATACTTATTGGCGGCGGCGGCGGCGGTGGTGGTGCAAGCAGCAGCAGTAGTAATTCGCATGGTGCGGGTGGTGGTGGCGGTGGCGGGGCTGTTTCAAGAATGGTTATTAGTGCGGCTTCTGTGGGTTCGAGTGAAACTGTTACCATTGGCGCAGGAGGCGCGAAAGGGAATGCCGGCGGAGCAGGCTCAAATGGCGGAAACGGGGGAGTATCATCGTTCGGTACCTGGTTAAGAGCAGGCGGTGGAGGCGGTGGCAAGGGCGCACCAAGTGGCACCTCTGAAGGCGAAGGCGGTGCGGGGGGCGGCACATTTTCAAGCGGCACATTACTTACCCACGGCACACCTTCTGCCAGCGCTAACACAAATGGAGTAGGCGGGCAGTCGGTAGATGGCGGTGATGTGGGAACTGAGGGCGGATACTGTGCTGAATACGGCGGCGGCGGTGGTGGTGGCGGACACAATACTGGTTCTGGCGCCGGAAAAGGAGGCTCGTCTATTTACGGCGGCGGCGGCGGTGGTGGTGGCGCTGCTTCTTTTTTTGCTGCTACATCAGGCGCCGAAGGAGGAACTTCGGGTTCTTATATACAGGGCGGCGGCGGTACTGCCGGTGGCGATGGTTCAGGCGGCGGCACCGGCGGGAATAATTCAACTATCAAAAAAGGTTATGGAGGCGCAGGCGGCGGCGGTGCTGGAAGAGGAGGTACCGGTGGCGATGGCGGAATACCCGGTGGTGGCGGTGGTGGCGGTGGTGGAAACAGCAACGGGGGAACTAATGGCAGCGGCGGCGTAGGTGCGCGCGGTGAGGTGATGGTGATTACATATTTTTAATCATACTATATAGTAAGTAAGCTGCATTTCCATTCTTCGAAGTCTTAGCAAAGCGCGACTTCGAAGAATGGAAACAGCATGTCTCCTCTCATGCTGAAGAGCCGCAAGCTTAGTATGCCAAATTCGGTCCCAACCACCTCTCCATTTCACTCAAAGAAAATCCTTTTGCTTTCGCCAAAGCTTCCACCTGGTCTTTCTGTATTTTGCCTATGCCGAAATATTTTACTTCGGGGTTGGCAAAATACCAGCCGCTTACAGACGCGGCAGGGTACATAGCGTTGGACTCGGTGAGTTTGATGCCGGAGTTTTTTTCTACGTTGAGCAAATTCCAGATGAGTGGTTTTTCGGTGTGGTCGGGACAGGCGGGATAGCCGGGGGCGGGACGGATGCCGCGATATTTTTCTTCATTCAATTCTTCGATGCTCAAATTTTCACCGGGTGCATAGCCCCAGAATTCTTTGCGTACGCGTTCGTGCAGTCTTTCTGCAAATGCTTCTGCTAACCGGTCAGCCAATGCTTTCAGCATAATGCTGTTGTAGTCGTCGTGGTCTTTTTCGAACTCGGCGAGTTTGCTCTCAATGCCAATTCCTGCTGTAACAGCAAACGCGCCTATGTAGTCCTTTTCGGATTTAGAATTTATTTCCGATTTCGTATTTCCGATTTCGTATTTAGGCTTGACAAAGTCTGCAAGGCAATAATTCGGTTGATTGTTTTGCTTTTTGGTTTGCTGCCGCATTTGATGAAAAGTAGTTAACGGTTTTCCTTGTTCATCGAACACATTTATAAATTCATTTTCAGAAGCAGCGGGGAAAATGCCAAATACACCGCTTGCTTTTATCCATTTTTCGCTGATGACTTTTTTGAGTAGATTTTGTGCATCATCGTACACCTTGCGGGCTTCTTTGCCGTATTTGTCGCTCTCGAAAATGCGCGGGTAGCTGCCCGCCATTTCCCATGTGCTGAAGAAGGGACTCCAGTCAATGTACTTAGCGAGTTCATCTAAAGGATAATCTTCGAATACTTTGATACCGGTGAAGTTAGGTTTGGTTATTTCTGTTTTGCCCCAGTCAACTTCGTATTTGTTCTTTCGCGCTTCTTCGAGCGATACATATTCTATATCGCTTTTCCGGTTGGCGTGTATTTCGCGCATGGTTACATATTCCTTCTTTACCTGCGCGGTGAAGTTGGCGCTTTCATCTTTGCTCAACAGGCTGCTTGCCACCGTTACTGCTTTAGACGCATCGAGCACATGCACCACAGTGCCGGCGTAGGAAGGGGCAACTTTTACGGCAGTATGCAATTTGGAAGTGGTAGCACCTCCAATTAAAAGCGGTTGCTTCATGCCAATGCGCTCCATCTCTTTAGCTACATGCACCATCTCGTCGAGCGAAGGAGTAATTAATCCGCTTAAGCCGATGATGTCGGCGTTTTCTTCTCGGGCGCGCTCCAGTATTTTATCGGCGGGCACCATTACACCCATGTCGACAATTTCGTAATTGTTACATGCCAGCACCACGCCCACAATATTTTTCCCGATGTCGTGCACATCGCCTTTTACGGTGGCTAATAAAATTTTTCCGTTGTTCTGCGCGGTATTTCCGCTACGGCGTTTTTCTTCTTCGAGATAGGGAAGCAGATATGCCACAGCTTTTTTCATTACCCGCGCGCTTTTTACCACCTGTGGCAAAAACATTTTTCCGCTGCCGAATAAATCGCCTACGATATTCATTCCCGCCATCAACGGTCCTTCGATTACTTCCAATGGCTTGGCATATTTCTGCCGTGCTTCTTCGGTATCGGCATCTATGTGTTCTACAATGCCTTTTACCAGTGCGTGTGCTAATCTGTCCTCTACCGGTCCTTTACGCCATTCTTCATCGGCTACTTCTACTTTGCCTTTTTTCTTGACTGTTTCGGCGAAAGCAAGTAATCGTTCCGTAGCATCTTCGCGCCGGTCGAGCATTACATCTTCTACATGCTCGAGTAAATCTTTAGGTATATCATCATACACCTCCAACATCGTTGGGTTGACAATGCCCATGTCCATACCGTTCTTAATTGCGTGATAGAGAAATACAGAATGCATCGCTTCGCGCACCGCATTGTTGCCGCGGAAAGAAAATGAAACATTGCTAACACCCCCACTTACGTGTGCATGAGGCAGATTTTCCTTTATCCATTTAGTAGCGCGGAAAAAATCAATGGCATTCTGCCGGTGTTCGTCCATACCGGTGGCTACGGGGAAAATATTCGGGTCGAAAATGATATCCTCGGGAGGGAAGCCGATTTTATCAGTCAATATTTTATAAGAGCGTTCGCAGATTTGGATTCTTCGTTCGTATGAATCTGCCTGTCCTTTTTCATCAAAAGCCATGACGATAACCGCTGCTCCATAATCATGCACCAGTTTTGCCTGCTTGATAAATTCTTCTTCGCCGCCTTTGAGTGAAATAGAATTGACAATGCCTTTACCCTGCAAACATTTCAGGCCCGCTTCGATGATGTGAAATTTGGAGCTGTCAATCATCACCGGCACTTTGGCTATGTCCGGTTCACTGGCGCAGAGATTGATGAATTTTTTCATGGCTTCTTCTCCATCGAGCATGCCTTCATCCATGTTGATGTCGATAACCTGTGCGCCGCCCTGTACCTGGTCGAGGGCAACGGCGAGCGCATCTTCATATTTATCCTCCTTCACCAGTTTCAGGAATTTGGCTGAACCGGTAACGTTGGTGCGTTCGCCTACGTTCATGAAGTTAGATTCGGCGGTAAGGGTAACCGGTTCCAGTCCGCTTAGTTGCATGAAGTGAAAGCGTTGTGGTGTTTTGCGCGGAGGATATTTAGCAGCCGCGTCTGCAAATACACGGATGTGGTCGGGTGTGGTGCCGCAACAGCCGCCTACAATATTTACAAAACCGCTTTTGCAGAAATCTTCTATATCCATGCCCATCATTCGGGGCGTTTCGTCGTAACCACCAAAGGCATTCGGCAAACCGGCATTTGGATAAACGCTTACCCAGGTGTGCGCTACATTGGAAAGTGTTTCGAGGTACGGGCGCATCTCTTTCGCGCCTAACGCACAGTTCAATCCCACCGAAAAAAGATTGGCGTGTTTAATTGAAATCCAAAATGCCTCGGTCGTTTGTCCGCTGAGGGTACGACCGCTGGCATCGGTAATAGTTCCTGAAACGGAGACCGGTAGCTTGGTTCCCATTTCTTCCTGCACTTTTGTGATAGCGAAGAGCGCAGCTTTGCAATTCAGTGTATCAAAAACAGTTTCCACCAGCAGCCAATCGGCGCCGCCATCAATCAATCCGCGCGTTTGTTCGGTGTAGGCATCTACCAGTTCATCAAAACTAACGCCGCGGAAGCCGGGATTGTTTACATCGGGTGAGATAGAGGCAGTTCTATTTGTAGGTCCTAATGCACCGGCTACGTAGCGCGGCTTGTCGGGATTCTTTTTGGTGAATTCATCTGCTACTTCTTTTGCAATTTTTGCCGACTCATAATTTAATTCATACGCCAGCTTCTCTAATTTATAATCTGCCTGTGCAATCCAGGTGGAAGAGAAGGTGTTGGTTTCGATAATGTCGGCACCGGCTTCGAGATATTGCGCGTGAATTTCTTTAATGATTTGCGGCTGGGTGATGGACAGTAAATCATTATTGCCGCGTAAATCGTGCGTGTGGTTTTTGAATCGTTCGGCGCGGAAATCTTCTTCGCTTAATGTATAGCGTTGAATCATCGTTCCCATCGCGCCATCGAGCACGAGGATTCGCTTTTCAATTTGTTCGGTTAAGGTCGGTTTGGTTTCTTTCACGTAATAAACATTCTGTCAAAAAAAATTGACGCATCGCTTACCAGGAAATATAGGGTATGTTCAGAGAGAAGAATAGTCTTCGTCCTTATCTAAACAGGAGTTGGCACCTTCTCGCGAATACGGAGTGTGGAATGCTGAGTGCGGAATTAAATCCGTAATCAGGTTCTCACTTCCGAAATCGAAAGGGTTGTCAAGACATCATCGGGCCTGTCCCTCCGTCTTTCTTGATAAGCAATGAATCAAAGAACTGGTGTGAAATTAGGGGATTTTTGGGAGAAATAATAATGGGTGGAATGGTGCATTTGTTGCTCTTGCTTGTGAGTGCTCTACTTTCTTTTGGCTTGAACCAAAAGAAAGTAGCAAAGAAAAGTTCAAGCCTGCATGAAAAAAGCCTAAAATTTTCTCCCCACGCGCAAGCAAAACGAACTCGCCGCATAGAGATATCGATATTACGTAGATACCGTTGGCTCAAACAGCGTTTTGCTTTCTTGCTCTGATGCGAGAAAATTTCTTAACGGCATTTTCATAAAGGGCGATTTAAATTTAAATGCAAGAATTAAATTTTCGCGTTAGGGATTGAAGTGAAAAGCCTCCCGATAGCTATCGGGAAGGACTTGTAGCGAAAAGCCCGACCCCCGCTAATGCGGGGGTAACGCTCTGATAGATTTAATCTTTATGATGGACAACTCCCGAACGGAAGCTGGAGTAGCCTGCTTATTTTTTGGCGCCCGGTAACAAATTAAACCGGAAACCTAAATCGCCGCCGATGAAGTGGCGGTATTCGCGCCAGTTGGAATTGATGTTATCGCGCATGGCAAACAGGTAATAGTTGGGACCTAAGAAAATAATAGCGCGACCGAATTTTATTTCGGCATTCAATTCGGCGCCGAAAGAGAAGCGATTTCGAGTTACCTCTGCTAAACGGACGCGGTCGTAAGTATCGTTATCTACTTTGAAGCCATTGAATGAACCCAAAGCAATACCCGGTACCAAGCCGAAATGCTTGGAATTGATAATAGCTAATTGCATGAGTAAATAATGCCCGAAAATGTGGTCCTTGTAATTGTTGTAGTACATAGTGTACCGGTCTCTGTCAATAATCGGAGTATGAGTAGAGAAGGTGCGCGAAGGCGATGAATTATTATATAAAAATTGGTAGCCTATCCTGAACCGCCCGAAGCCAAACAGGGCTTCGCCTTTCAGGTTTGCTGCCCAGCCACCGGAGGCTCTGGAGCCATTTTGAAACCCATCGGTAGTAAGTACGTTCGGAATGTGATCATACGTTCCTAATCCGCCTGCGCCTGCGCGAACGCCTAAATAAAGTTGCGGCTGACTGTATAATGTGTAGCAGAGCGCAATGACTGCTATTGTTGTCAAATAACGTTTCATAGTATTGGTTTTTAGAGAAAAACTGACTTCATATTGAGTTTTTTACACCTTAGCACTTACATTTGCGATTCTTATGAATGTTACCGACCATATTAATAACGCCAAAAACACACTTTTCAGTATCGAGGTTCTTCCGCCTCAAAAGGGAAAAACCATTGATGATTTGTTAAAAGTGATTGAGCCCCTGATGGAGTTTAAACCACCGTTTATTGACGTTACCTATCATCGTGAAGAGTTAATTTACAAGAAGCGTGCCGACGGGCTGATGGAGGAAATTCCGTTGCGCAGACGTCCCGGAACAGTGGGTATTTGCGCTGCCATTAAGGGAAGATTTAATGTTGATACGGTACCCCATTTAGTGTGCGGCGGATTTACGCCTGAGGAAACTGAAGACGCACTTTTTACGCTTCATTATTTAGGCATCAATAATCTTTTATTGCTGCAGGGCGATGCAGATAAGAATGCAAAAACAACCGGTGCGCCTAAACCTTCTGCCTATAAATACGCCTGTGATTTGGTGCAGCAGGTGGCGAATATGAATAAGGGGAAGTTTCTGCATGAGGAAACAGAGAATGAATTGAAGACCAATTTCTGTATCGGAGTAGCCGGTTATCCCGAAAAGCATTTTGAAGCGCCGAACCTGGGCACTGATTTGAAATGGCTGAAGCATAAGGTGGATTGCGGGGCACATTATATTGTAACGCAAATGTTTTTCGACAATAAAAAGTATTTCTCTTTCGTTGAGAAATGTCGCGCTATGGGGATCACTGTTCCCATTATTCCCGGGTTGAAACCTCTTGCTACTAAATCGCAGTTGACTGTGCTGCCCAAAATGTTTCACATTGATATACCGGAAGACTTAGCCGAAGCGATTGAAAAATGCAAGGATGAAAAAGCGGTAAAGCGCGTAGGTATCGAATGGTCGATTGCGCAATCGAAGGAATTGAAAGCGGCGAAGGTGCCTTGTTTGCATTATTATACGATGAGCCGCAGCGAGTCTACGATGGAGATTGCGAAGGCGGTGTTTTAAAACAGCGGCCCCCTCTAAATCTCCCCCAAAGGGGGAGACTGGAGTTTATTCGTTCTATCAATTATTCTCGTAAAATAAATTGAGGACTGCTTTGTCCTCCCCTTTGGGGAGGTTAGGAGGGGCTGGGTTTTTCCATTTTGGTTCCGCACTTTTTGCAGGTGCATAGGTCGGGGTTGGAGTAGAACCTATCCATGACCACCGGTAGGTCTTTCACAATATCTTTTACTGGTACTTTTTCTTCATACAAAAGATTGCCGCAGTTTTCGCAATACCATTGAAATCCGTCGTAGATGCCTTCTTCGCGTTTTACTTCCATCACTAAGCCGATGGAGTTTTCCGGTCGGCGGGGTGAGTGGGGAGTGTTGGCGGGAAGCAGAAAAATATCGCCTTCGTTAATGGGCATGTCTACTATCTTTCCATTCTCTACAATTTTTACTACAATGCTGCCTTCCAACTGGTAAAAAAATTCTTCGGTTTCGTTGACGTGAAAATCTTTTCGCTTATTGGGTCCGCCTACTACCATTACGATGAAGTCGTCATTGTCTTTATACACTACCTGGTTCATTACCGGTGGTTTTAAAAGGTGGCGGTGTTCGTCAATCCATTTTTTGAAGTTGATGGGTTTTGTTACCATATGGGCTATTCGGTTATTAGGTAATTTGGCTATTGGAAATGCAAATTAATTCGTTCGTAAAAGTAGCTGCTTATTTCCATTTGCCCAATTCCCCGTTATCTCTTCATTTTCAAATTTTCGAATTCTCGAATTTCCACATTCATTCATCCTAATTTCCTAATTTCCCATTTTCCAAATGTCCACTATATGAATATTGATTTAAAAGATAAGAATGCGTTTGTTGGCGGAAGCAGCAGAGGAATTGGTAAGGCGGTGGCGTTTGAGTTGGCGCGGCTTGGAGCGAACGTTACGCTGGTGGGCAGAGATGAGCCGACTTTGATGCAATGCCTGATAGATATGAGTTTTATTGGCAATGGCGAACAGCGAAACGATTATCTGGCGGTTGATTTCAGTAATCCTGAAAAAGTAAAGAGTGCAGTTGAAAGGCATGTGAAGAAGAGCAATAAGACGTATCATATTTTGGTGAATAACACCGGTGGCCCTCCATCGGGAAAAATTCAGGAGGCGCAGGAGGCAGATTTTATCAAGGCGTTTGAATCGCATCTTATCTGTAATCATCTGCTTACGCAATTATTTATGGAAGGCATGAAGAAGAGTGGTTATGGCAGGATTATCAATATTATTTCAACCTCTGTGAAACAACCGTTGCCTGATTTGGGCGTGAGTAATACTATCCGCTGGGCTGTGGCGAGTTGGGCGAAGACGATGGCGAATGAGTTGGGCGAGTATGGAATTACTGTGAATAATGTTTTGCCGGGCGCTACTGAAACTGACCGTTTCAATAATTTGGTGAAAGCGAAGAACGAAAAGACTGGAATTGCCATTGAGCAAATAAAAGAAGAGATGCTGCAGGAAATTCCTTTGAAGCGATTTGGTAAGCCGGAAGAAGTGGCGAATGCAGTAGCGTTTTTGGCTTCACCGGCGGCGGCGTACATTAGCGGTATTAATGTGCCGGTGGATGGGGGGAGGACGAAGAGTTTGTAGTTGGCTGTTTTGATGTCATGACTCAACACACCCCTGCCTGCCCTCGGGCTTGCGCACTCCCCTCTCTAGAGGGGAAATAAAAAAACATGGAAAAGATTTCGAACTATATCAATGGAGAATTGCGGGAGCCTGTTAGTAAGCAGTATCTCGATAATTACGAACCGGCTACCGGTGAGGTGTATTCGCTGATTCCTGATTCGGATGAGAGGGATGTGCAGTTGGCGGTGGATGCGGCTAAGGCTGCTTTTCCGGTTTGGAATCAAACGGGGTTGGAAGACAGGATGATGGTGATGATGCGCATTGCAGATGGCATCGAAAAACGGTTTGAAGAATTTGTGGCGGCAGAATCAAAAGATAATGGCAAGACGCCTTTCCAGCACAGTGGGATCCGAAGCTTGGAATTCACGTGACTTGAAGTCGCGGC
>JADMIO011331835.1_pt1 | contig 45285 bp, 67 predicted proteins | sample 8958161 | NCBI WGS metagenome assembly JADMIO01 (sample SAMN16585339, study PRJNA669376) | soil metagenome | isolation source: Crop rotation soil | place: USA: Cullars Rotation, Alabama | collected 2011
CCGCGACTTCAAGTCACGTGAATTCCAAGCTTCGGATCCCACTGTGCTGGAAAGTCGAAGCCGAGCGGTGAGCCACCCATGTCAAGCAGTTGGTTGCGCTCGACCCAGGCCGTGTCGACCTCAGCGAAGACGATGCCGTAGAGGCCCGTGCCGTCGACGGTCGAGTCATGGATCCAGACGTGGTCGGCGGTCTCGGCCGTGGCGCCGAAGTACACGCCATGACCCCACTGATCGGTGATTGTCAGGCGGTCGAGCTCGATGTACGACTGCGCGTGGTAGCCAGCTACGCCCTCAGCGGCCTCCTGGCCGACGCTGTAGGCGTTGACCGTGCCGACGTTCGGGTTGTCGCCATCGAGCGTGAAGTTGCGAATCGTGATGTGGCTGTTGCCGGGTGAGTCAAGGACGAAGGCCGAGTCCGAGATGTTCGTCCCGCCGTTGGTCCGTAGGGTCGCGCCGTTGCCCTCCACGATGACGTTGTTCTTGCCCGTGATGTAGAGCGCGCGGTCGATCCGGTAGGTGCCGGCGGGGAAGGACCAGATGGCACCGCTCGGCGCGGCGTTCACCCACGCCTGGAGCGCACCGGAGACGTCAGTCGCGCCCGTCCGATCGACGTTCGGGCTGACCGTCTGCGTCGTTGTCGGAAGCGGGAACCGTCGCGCTGGCGTCGGGGTTGCCGAAGGGGTAGCAGTAGGGGCAGGAGTCGGGGTCGGTGATAGTGACGGAACGGCCGTCGGCGATGCGGTGGGAATGGGTGTGGGCGCTGGGGTGGCAGTCGGCGCAGGGGTCGCCGTCGGCGCCGCAGATGCACTCGGCCACGGTCGACTCTCCAATGCTGCTACGCGAGCTTGCAGGTCCGCGACCTTGGCTTCCAGCGCCGAGACGCGCGGCTCAAGGTTCGTGCTCGCCGGAGCCGAGCGCACGGCATTCACCGGCTGGACTGCGATGACCACGAAGACGAGCAGGGCGGCGAGGACGGTGCGCGTCAACAGCGAACTCCTACTGGCTGCCAGTGGGCATTGCGGAGCGGCTTGGACGGCCGGCCCTTGGTGGCACAGGCCATGCAGAACCGCATGCCGTCGTACTGGTACCAGTCGGGCCAATGGCCGAAGCGGAAGCGATGTCGAAGCTCAGTCATCGGACTTCCGCAGGTGGGGCAGGATGCCGAGGAGGATCAGGCCGAAGATCAGGAGGCGAAGGGCGTCGACCTGCTGCGGCTCGAGGTACATGTCATCCGACCCTGCGAACCTCGGGGATGGGCGGCCCTAGCTGGGGCGCGTCGTCGGTGTACAGGTCGTCATCGAAGTCGCCGCGCATCCGCAGCCAGCGCTCGAAGGCCAGGGTGCAGTCGGCACAGTGGCGGCGCGTCCGATGCTTCTGGCGGGTGTGCGCCGCAATGCGAGCCTCGATGTAGCCGGGTTCGGCCTCGTCGAGCGGTAGGAACTCTCGATCGAACTCGGTCTGTTCCACCGCTGGGCTCGCATGGGATGGGGTTAGTCGAGGTACACCACGTACTCGGCGCTGACCCTGCCCCGCTCCGGCTCGACGAAATACAGCCATTGCGAGGGCCGCCCAGCCGAGGCCAACTGCTCCAAGGCATAGGTGTTGTCGGATTCGGTCGATCCGTTGACGCGAGCGGTCACGGTGTTGAGCGTGACGCGGGTCGGGGTATGCCAGTGGCCGAGCGCCACGTCGTTGAACGGCTGCCCGATCGACGTCGACCAACCCCACACCTTCTTCGCTAGGCCGTAGAACGGGAAGCCCGCGAAGCCGCCGCGGATCTGGTCGCCGTGGAACAGGACGCAGGAGTAGTTGCCGATGCGGTCGATGGCGTACCAGCCGCGCTCACCGGCGGGCTCGGAGAGGGTCCAGGTGAGCCGGGGATCGGTCACCGTGTCGGACACGATCCGCGCCAGCATCATGTCGGCGTTCGTCTCGGGATGAGTCTCGCGCCTTACTGGCCCGCCAATCGCTCCGTGATTGCCGATGACAGCTGTGACGCGAACGGCGTCGAATGATCCGAGCATAGATCGAAGGAAGTTGCCGAGAATCCGAGGTCCGTCAACGACAACCTGTCGATAGAGGGAGGCATCAATGCGATGAGCCTGACCGGGGAAGATGAGTTCTCCCTCGACAAGGTCGCCGAGCAGCCACACGTGTAACTCACGGACAGGGTGATCGGCGCGTTGGATGTCAGCGAGGTGTTGAATTTTTGCCGCGTACTTCTCGACACGCTTCTCGCAGACCTCCGAGGTATAGCTGGGGGTCTTCTTGCCGAGCTGCCAGTCCGACAGCATGGCGACCGCCACTTCGGGCTTACCCTTGCGTCGATCCTTCGGCGGGGCGACGACAGGCTGGATGACAAGCGTCGAAGCGGCATCTCGAGCGGCCCGGTAGACCGCATCGACCAGCTCCTCGCGCGACGCCTTGGCCTTGTCGAGTTGACGCAGGAGCCGGGTGTTCGCCTCTTGGAGCTCGCCGAGCCGTTGCAGCGATGAGGCGGCGTCTTCTAGCGCGGACATTCGCAGCCCTGCCCGCCGTTGAGCCGCCGACGGTGCGCCTGGAGGGCTGAGTCCTTGAACGTGACCTCGAAGCCTAGATCTTCGAGGGCCTGGAGGATGACGCCGGCGGTCATGTCCCGCACGTCCTGACGCATCAAGCGATCGAGCGCCTCGGCGTCGTCTGGATCCATCGTCCGCATGAGCGCCCGCACCGGGCACTTGTTCGTGAGTTCGCGCTGTTCAGCGCGCCGCTTCTCAGCGGCCTCGAGCAGGGATGCCATCGCTCCTCCTCACCGAGGGGCAGGCGCGCCGAAGATCAGTTCGTCTGCGCCTTTGGACCGGGCTGTTGCGCAAGCCCGCCGTCTACCGCAATAGCCCCGTGACGGTGGGGCATTAGCAATGGCCTACTTAGCGTATCACGCGGCTGGCAGTTTTTGGCCGGTCTTGGTGTCGTATTTCGGAGGTTCGCGGCTGTACATGACGTCGTGGCCGTAGTAACTCTTTGTGAAGAGTGAGCGGATGCCCTGCCATTCCGGGCATTCCAAGTAATCGCCGCGCCGTGTGAGTTTCCGGCCGCACTTTGAGCAATACATCACGCCGCCTCCTTCGACCGGATCGGTCGCGCCGGCGGCTCGACCTCGTATCGCTGCCACAGCTTGTTGAGGGCCGACTCCAGGTAGAACTCGATCACCGGCTCGGCGATGCCCATGCTTCGACCGGCCGCTAGGAAGTCGCCGTCGCGGCAGGCCGTCCGGTGGAGGAAGCAGGCCATGAAGGGATAGGGGTCGCTCCAGTTGCCGCGCCCTGCCAGCCGGTAGATCGCGGCGCGCATGGGGAAGCGGTAGGCCTCGTCGCGCTGCTTGTGGCCTTCGTACTCGGGGATCTCGGTGACGGTCTCGGCGTCCTCGAGGAAGGACCGGAAGGCGGCCTCGTAGCCGGGAGCGCCGAGCAGCGAGCCGCCCGCCGTCTCCTTGGCGCCGACGTAGCCCTCGCCGTGACGGACGGCGATGCCCTTCTGCTCGGGCCGCCCGACCCACACCGGGCCGGAATGGATCTCGGTCGGCATCTCGGCCCGGTAGCCGTCGAGGAACCAGGCGAGGAGGTTCTTCGGCTTGGCAGCCTTGGCCGACAGGCTGCGCGCGTGATCGGAGGCGTAGGGCTCCGGCTTCACTACAGGCGGTTCACGAGCAGGACGGCGATCACGACGATGATGAGGATGACCAGCGCGGTTTCGATACCCATTGACCTACCTCCGTTCAGTGAAGAGTTCAGGCGGTGGTCGCCCACCGAAGGACGGCGCGGTATGCAGCTCGGATGACCGCGCCCGCGAGCGCGAACGCGACGACCTGCGGTGCAGCCACGGCCGAACCGACGTCGAGAATCTGGGCCGACACGAGGGCCGCTGCGCCCGATAGCAGCACGTCAGCCACGAAGTCCTTGAGAACCTTGGAGCCGGTGATCGCGCTGATGCCGGTCCCATCGGTCAGGGTGCCGACGACGCCGGTGCTCGGTGTGGGTCCGCTCATTCGTTCTCCTTGCTAGACGGCGCTCAGGCCGTTGATCTTGATCAGGCGGCTGGCATAGTTGGCGTTCAGCGCATTGGCGTCGTCGAGCTTCGCCTGCACCGCGGAGCAGTCCGCGACGGGCGCCTTGGCAGGACTGAACGAGCAGTTGGTAGCCGCGACGATGTGCAGCTCGTTGCCCGAGTTGAAGGCGTAGATCGCGGTCGGCGTGGCGAGCGGCGGCTGCCCGCTCTCGCCAAGGAACCAGCCGGTCTGCACTTGGCCGAGACTCGTGCCCGCGGGGAGCACGACGTTGGCGCCAGTCGAGACGTTGCGGATGCTGCCGGTCTTGAGGACGGCAGTCCCGAGGTTGTCGTACGGATCCCCGTCGGGGAGCGTCACGTCCAACTTGATGCGTAGGCCCATGTCGATGTCGCTCTCCGGTGCGGTTGGGATGCCGACGAACTTGGCGAGGTCGGCGGCACTGCCGTGGAAGTAGTCGTTGTCGATGCCGTCGGCGCCCGAGCCGTCGTTCTGCCAGAACTCGTACCGGGAGTCCGGCGGCGTGGTGCCCCACTTGGCGACCCAGTCGTAGTCCTGGCCGGCGCTCCAGCGAAAGACCGAGGCCGACATGTACAGGCCGCACTTGCCGACGGCGTGCTGGGTGAGGCCGATGAACTCGGCCGTCTCGGAGGCGGTCGGGGCCTTGGATCCCTCGACATCCACGAAGTACAGATCGACCTTGCCCGCCGCCTTGACGAACGCCGCGACCTGTCCGGGGATGTTGCCGGTGTAGGCGAAGTGGTACGCCCCGACGACGAGCCCCGCGTTGCGCGCGTTGGCGATGTGCTGGTCGTAGCGGTAGTCCTTCACCGTCCCGATCGAGGCGCGGGCGATGAGGAAGGACAAGCCATCGAGCGGCGGCGTCTTCGCCTGATAGGCCGAGATGTCTATTCCCCGAGCGTTCGTCACTTGTCACCCAGATGGCCGGTAACGAACATCACCAGCCAAGCCAGCGGGACCGAGCCGATGCCGAGGGCCGAGACGAGGAAGATGGTCCGGGCAATCTCGACCGGGAAGAAGAGCCCGCCCGCCACGGTGTTCACTCGGATGATCGCCGAGCTCGTCAGAAAGCAGGCGATGAGGAAGCCGATGACGGCGCGCTCCGTCAGCACGTTGATGCGCGGCTTCATGGCCGCGAGCATCATCAGGAGCCCGGTCGACACCCAGGCCGCGGGGACGGTGATGTAGAGGAACAGGGTTAGCAGCCAGTCGAGCGTCATCGGCGCATCCGCCGTTCCATCGCCTGATAGGCGCGGCGGGTGCGGTCGGCCTCGGTCTGGATGGCGATGGATCGCTCGCGAATCTCTTGGCTCCTCTGGTCTCGGGCCTTCTCCTCTTCCGGGTCGAGCCACGGGAGGAAACGCTCCACCAAGGCGTGCCAGCGGGTGCGCACGCTAGGGACGCTCGCGGCGTGCATCAAGAGCCGCCTTCACCGTGGAGGCCAGTTGCTCGAGCACCTTGCCATTGGCTTCGGCCAGTTCCTCGGCCTTGAACCGCTGGTCGCGTTCCTGCCGATACAGCCAGCCGGGGACGACGTAGCCCTTGACGAAGCCGATACCCAGGAGTCCGATCCCGACCAGCAGGATCGCCACCGGCCCAGCCTGGGAGAGGGCGACCGGGTCTAGCATTCATGGCGGAATAGGCCGGCCCGCACACCGTCTGTGACGGGGGAGGAGACACGGGCCGGCCCGGAGGAGGGGGTTGTCATAGTTCCCGGCCCGCTTGGCAAGCGCGGTCGCGGAAGCCGCTCGGCGCCGAATCGGGCAACCCGATTCCATTCGCGGGCCGGGAATCAGTAACGGGCGAGACGTGTGACGCCATCTCGAGTCCTAGTCTATCGCCGGTGAAAGCAAAAGTGAAGGCAGAACAGAGTGCGTTAGAGGGTGCTGGAGGGGTGCGGAGTGAGGTAAACAGCACATCTATCCGACAAGGCCAAGAACCTCCTGAGAGCACCGACGAGCGGCGATCTCGCAGTAGCGTTCTTCGATCTCGATACCGATGGCCTTGCGACCGAGGGACTTGGCGGCGACGAGGGTAGAGCCTGAGCCCATAAAGGGGTCGAGGACGGTGCCGCCCGGGCAGAGACTCAGCGCCCACGCCATAAGGGCGACGGGCTTCTGTGTCGGGTGGTAGGACTCCCCGCGTTCAGAGTCGCGCCACATACCGTTCCACATATGTCGGAACACGCGAGCCGGGCCACGCAGATTCGTCCATGCGATCTCGCAGTCAGCCTGATCGTTCACGCCGATGCCCTGACGTACTCGCTTGTCCCATACGAGCCAGCACGAGGCATCTGGTAGCCGCGACGAAAAGTGATTGCCGCCCCAAAGGACTGTGGGCACCTTGAGGTCCAAGAGAAACGAGGGATGAAATGGCTGGTCGTCACCGAAGACCGGGGCGAAGTCTGTCGTCCCACCCAGAGGGCCGCGCTTCCGCTTGGCGTAGTCAGTCGGGTGGGAGATCCCATACGGCGGGTCCGTGACGATAACGTCGGCCTCAGGCATCCAGTCCCGGCAGTCGCCGTGGTAGATCGTGACGAGATCATCCTGGTAGTAGGGGGTCATGCGACGTGCCGCCAAGCGCGACGGTGAACGATGTCCCACGCATGGGCGTAGTTGATGCCGAGGGATCGGGACAGGACCGCGATGGACGCGCCGGCCTCCCAGAGTCGTCGCATCTCGATGACATCGGGGTCGGTCAGCTTGTGCGCCGGATGGGCTTCACCGAGCATCCGACCGGGACGATGACGCCCGCGCCGTTGCCGGTCGTTGATGTTATCGGCTTGCGTCCCTGCCTGGAGATGCGCAGGATTGCAGCAGGGTGGGTTGTCGCACGAGTGCCGGACGACGGCACTGGACTGACCGGTCATCAGTTCGAAGACATAGCGATGGGTGAGCTGGTTCCGACCGTTTCGCATGACATGGCCGTAGCCCTGCTGATCGCGGTATCCCTGCCATTCCCAGCAGTCCTTGCCGCGCTTGACCTTGGCCCAGAAGCGATCGTCTGCGAAAGCAGTTTCGACAGCAGACTGGAGTGCATCAGGAGTCACTAGGGTGATGCCCCGTACGGTCATTTGGCATCCTCATTCAGGTTCGTAAAAATCTGCAAAACCTCTATTCAGGGGTTCGAATCCCCTCGTCGCCTCCACTTTTCTCCCCTGTGACAGCAGAAGTGAAAGTAGAAGCATCTCAGGCTGCCCATTCCTGAGGCGTTCTGGGACCCTTCCGGCTGTTGCAGTTAAGGCAAGCGGATACAAGGTTGTCGGCGCTATCGGTGCCGCCCTGGACTTGGGGGATCACGTGGTCGATGGTGCCCGCAACCCACGAGCCGCAGTAGACGCAAGGCCCAAAGATGTTGTCGCGGAGCCGGCGAGGCGCGAGCTGGGCAATGATGACGCGGGCCGTCTGGTCGGGGACCCATGACTGAGCGATGGCCTCGTCGAGGATCCGCGTGATCCAGAGCTCGGCTCGGACACGCCGAGTCTTTACCGTCAGGCGGTAGGTGGTCCGGGGCCGGACGGAGAGCTTGACTGACGCGTCGAGCCATTCCTCGACGGGCTGCCATTCGTGACCGACCATCACGCGGCGCTTGCCGGTTGCCTTCGAGACGTAGGCTCCGATCCAGCGCTTACGGAATGGGGACCAGAACAACGAGCCCTCGCCCCATCGCCGCTTGCGTGGACCCTCGCTCATCCTCGCAACACTCCTTCCATCGCTGTCGCGGCCTCACGAATGTGGCGCAGGATGGCGTCATGTCGCTCGAACGTAGCCTCGACGTCGTGAATGCCAGCAGCCTTCGCGAACCAAGGATCGCCTTCGTAAGAAACGGCCGCGATAGAGGCGACTTCGGTGAACACGTCGAGGTCATCCTTCGTCACCCACGCGCCGTCTTCGGCATCCTCGGCCGAGATGATCGTGTCACCCGGCAGGGCCAGCACGGCGCCCTCGGGGATGAGACGCAGCACCATCCGCAGGGCTTCCTCCCATCCGCGCCTGTATTCCGTTCCGTCCTCGTAGTCCGGCACATATTGGAGACGATCAATCTTCGCCCGAAAGTCACTCATTGCCTCAGCGCCCTTTCCATTGCCCCGGCCGCTTCTCGCAGCTTGGTCGGGTCTCTGTGCACGTAAAGGTCCAGCGTGATGCGCGTCGTCGAGTGCCCGAGGATGTCCGAGATCATCGGGATGGGGACGCCCGCCGCGAACAGGATGGACGCGGCGGAGTGACGCGCGTCGTGGATCGTCATCCGCGGCAGCCCGAGCCGCTTCAGTGTCGCGTACCAGGAGGGCAGGACGTTCGTCGAGTGAACCGGCAGCCCGCGCGGCGTGGTGAAGACCAGCCCGTCGATCGGCTGCGGATGGTCGCCGCGCTCGGCGTCCTGCCGCTCGCGCTGCACCCGGAGCGCCTCGACGGCTTCGCCGGTCAGCGGGATCGTCCGGCGCGACCGGCGCGTCTTGGGCTTGGTGCGGACCCACTCGCCGCGGACGCGGGCGATCTGGTAGTTGACGGTGAGGCTGTCGCCGTCGATGTCGGACCATGCGAGGCCGAGGGCTTCGGACACCCGGAGGCCGGTGGTCAGGATGAGAACCCAGAGGGGCCAGTAGCGTTCGTCTCGGGCGCCGTCGATGAGGATGCGTGCCTGACGCGCGTCGAGCCAGGTGCGCTCGGCCTTGTCCATTCGGGGCGGGTGCGAGAGCGCAGCAACGTTTCGGTTGACCAGACCATCGCGTACTGCATCGGCGAGGGCACGTCGCAGAGTCGCACGATGGTGGCGGCGTGTTTGCGGGTCAAGGTCGAGTCCCTCCAGGTACAGGTCCACGTCGGTCGGCGTCATCTGCGTGAGCAGATGGCGGCCGAGGCCGGGGACGAGATGGCGGCGCACGATCATCTCGTGCTGGCGGATGGTGGCCGGGGCAAGGTTGGACACGCTAGCGATCCAACGCTCGAGGTAGGGTCCAACCCGGAGTCGACCGGGATCCGCCCGACCCTCGTCCCGCTGGCGCAGCAGCTCCCGCAGATACCGACCGGCCACCGACTTCGAGGCGTCGGACTTCGACCGCCGGCGTCCGTCCGGCATCGTCACGGTCGCCCGCCAGATGCGGTACGTCGTCCCGTCGCGCTTCCGCAGGGTCACCGGGTAGAGCGATCCTTCGTTGTGGCCGCGCACGCTCGGCATGGTACGCCTCTGGTTCGAGCTCGCTCCGGTGGATGAACCACAGCCCGCCGAGCTTCCGCGCCGTAGCGAACACCTTGCCGCCCTCGATCCATCGCTGGACGCGGACGCGCGGGACGCCGAGGATGGCCGCCACCTCATCGGTGCGATACCACTCCTGCTCGGCGGGTAGGGTCACGGGATCAGCGCGCCCTTCATGTCCCATGCATCTCGGGTCCAGCCGAGGTCGGCGCGCAGCATCGCGACCGTGCAAGTCTCGCCCCATGAGAACAGCGTCGAGCCAAACGAGGCGCGCGCCTGATAGCCATCGGGACGAATGAAGTGCAGTCGGTCGCGAAGGAAGCACACGGCGTCGGCCGATTCCGCGGCCTGCTGCCACCATCGCGTCTCGGTCCGAGCCGGGGTCAACATCAAGCCGTTGCCGTGCTGGCACATCCGCTGGACGAACGCTGGCAGGCTCGCACCATAGGGCGGGTTGAGCCAGACGCGCCCTTCCCACGGTTGGCTCTGGCCTGCGAATGAGTAGTGGCGATCCGCCGGGATCCATTCGGGCAGCACATCAGGCGCAGCCGGATCGAGGTCGAACCGAAGCCCGAGCGCCTCGAATAACAAGGGTGGGGTATACCACTCGACCGACTCAGCCACAGGCGCTTCGTGAGCGCCACCGCGCCCGGACATACCGAACGATCGCCCCTCGCTCAGGAGGTGGCCCTTGAGTTGCGGCAGCGTCAGCCAGTCTCCGCAGTTGCCGCACATCACCTTGTCGGCGTCGGGTATCCGCAACGGGGCGCTCACGCGCACACCACCGCCGGCGGGCATGCAGCCAGCCGTGTCGCCTGGAATGAGACGACGGCGGTACAGCCCGCGATCGCGACGGCAAAGACGAGGATGATCGCGAGGATCGACGGGTTCCGGATCATCGTCCTCTCCTCAACAGCCAGCGGATGACATCGCGCCAGGAAGGCGGCTTGGGATTAGGTGGCGGGATGAGCTCGAGATGTTCGTAGTCGGGAGTCATGTCAGCCCTTCGGCTTCGAGGATGCGGCGGCCGATCCATTCGACGACCTGCGGGACCACGGCATTTCCGAGGGCCTTAAGTCGGTCCACCCGAGCGGGAACCCCATGAGCCACTCGACCCACGTCGGGTTCAGTGCTCCACCAACCTGATCGTCCAGCCCCACCGAATGGCCCCCAGGCTTCCGCTTCTTCGGATCCTGCGTCCCCCGCTGGTCGCCATCCCTCGCCTGCGGCGTCCTCCAGACCGCCCGCCCGCGCAGCCCATTCACCGGCACGTTCGGGTTGTACTGGCCGTCCTTGTGGTCCCGCGATGTCGGCGTTGGCCAGCGTTCCCGCCGCGTCACTTGCTTGTGGAGCTCGCCCCCGCCCCCGCCGTGACTGGACGGTGCTGCGGTCGGCGTCTTCCAATACCACCGATCGAGGCTCACTGACTTGTTCGTCTCGAAGTTCAGCGTCTCGGTGCTCGTCGACTCCCGCTCGATGAAGTCCTGCGCCGTCGGCGTCGGGACGTGGTGCGTCTCCTTGCCGGTGAGCGACGATCCAGACCCGGTAACGGAGGTGCGGGGCACCAACGGCCGCCGCCGGAATGCTCTCCCACTCACTGTCATACCCGAGGTCGGCCAGCCCTCCGAGTACCGCGTCCATTCCTCCCCCCACAAGGAGTCCTGGGACGTTCTCCACGAGGACGTAGCGGGGTCGTAGCTCGCGAACGCATCGTTCGAACTCGGGCCATAGCCAACGATCATCGGCAAGTCGCTGCTGCTTGCCAGCGAAGCTGAACGGCTGGCAGGGAAAGCCGCCGGCGATGAGGTCGACGGGTTCGAGGCATCGGTCGCAATGGCCTTCGCCATCGCCGTTCGCCAGCGTCCGCTGACTTGGTTGTGGGACGCCGAGCTCTCCGGCGCCGACAGCGGCGTGGGCCAGAGGGCCGTGGACGTCGTGGACGTCTCCATATCGGGCCACATCGGGCCAGTGCTTGGCGAGGACTCGTCGGCAGTAGTCGTCCCATTCGACCTGCCATCGTCCGGTCCAGCCGGCGCGCTCGAGGCCGAGGTCGATCCCACCGATGCCCGCGAAGAGCGAGCCGAAGGTCGGCACGTCACGCCGTCTCCCGAAGTGCGGCGTACTTGGCTTCGATGGCCTCGCGGTATTCCTGCTGCCAGGGCTCGCAGATCTTCGTCATGCGGCGGATTCCTCCACGATCCCGTAGGAGTCAGCGATCACGGTCAGGAGTTCGTCGACACGTGCCATGCCGCCCTTGCGGCTTTGCTCCTCGGCGCGCTTCGCCCATTCGGCGTCACGCTCTCGGAGGGCGGCGTCAGCGTCGAGGGTGTCCCAGTGGCCGAGGATCCGGTCGACGACCTGACCCCAGTTCCTTGACTTGGCTATGTGCCAAGCGAGGTTTCGAGTCCAGCCGTCGTCCATGTATCGCCAGACGATCTCGCGCTGGTCCTCGGTCGGCGCGTACCAGAAGCCCGCGGCACGAGCCCAGAGCTTCACTCTGCCCCACGTCTGCTCAGGGAAGCCGAGCCACGACGTCTCGGAAGCAAGGAACGTCTCCCGGTCGACGCTGTTCATTGGTCAGCGCCACCGTTGACGACGCGCCTATTCCAAGGGGCGCCCTCTAAAGACTCACGGTTTCGTTTAGTTACTTCGTCTCGTCTCGTCTCGTCTCGTCTAGGCATCCGCACCGGATCACCGCTCGCACTGCGTTCGGAATGCCAACGCACTGCGGCTGCATTGCGGGCGGATGCACCACGACGGGCACGTTCGGCTTCCAAACCGCGTAGGGTGAAGGTGTCGCCGCTGATGGTCACGAGGCCCGCATCGACCAACTTGGTCAGGTCTCGAGGACGTGCGAGCCGCGGCAGGCTCGGGACTCCAGGGAAGATCGAGTCGGCCATCATCAGCAGCCGGACCCACAGCCCGAACGCACCCACGTCGGCGCAGATGTCCGGGTACTCGCGGAGGATGTCGTAGTAGACACGGACGTACTTCCGGTCATCACGACGCACGGGTAGACTCATGGGCGGACCTCGGTAGCGGTGCCTGAACAACGCCAGTATCGAGGTCCGATGTGTTGGGTCGGAAGCCGCTTGTGTCCGACTTGGACTGCTGTCGCCACCACTTAGCTCGCCAGTTCGCTCGGCGTGCGGCGCGCTCGTGATCGCCGATGTACTCGACCTTTACGACGGGGGCGTAAGGCATCGTCGAGAAGGAGCGGAGCGGGCATCCATCATTCCGGCAGACGCCTTCCGGTTCGCACGACCGACACATCTCGTCGATTGCGTCGAGAGCAGGGTGCGGCGCGTCCCTGGTGAGGCCCTTCGCTGCGAGCGTTGTGCATTCGCTCGAGCAGAACTTCTGCGGGCCGGTCCGCCAGAACGGTCGACGGCAGGACGTCAGCTCGCATCGCTTGTAGCGATCCTGCTTGACGATCTGGACGAGCTCTGGGGCCATAAGCGCATCCGCGACGCGCTGCGCGGCGTCGAGCTGCGGAAGATACCGGCCGTGCGTGTACTCGTAGATGATGTTCAAAGACAGGCCGGTGGCTTCGGCCACATCTCGCGCCTTCACGCCCTCGGCCCGCATCTTTGCGCGAAGGGCGCGGGCAAAGCGACCGCTCGGTCGGTTGGTCACCTGATGGGTCCGTTGAACCGCGCGCCGGGATGACCGGCAACGGCGCGGAGCTGCTGCCAAGTCGTCGTGGCCGGCGGGATCATCTCGGCGCCCGTGGATCCCCGCAGGAACCCATTGGGCTTGGCGACGACCGGCACCCCTTCGTCGATCGGGCGCACGTCGCGTGTGCCGTCGGGTAGACGGCCGAGTCTGAGAGCGGACATGTGACGCTGTCCCTCCTGCTATTCGCCGTGTAGGTCTTTCCAGTCGTCGTAATCAAGCGCTACGTAGCGACGCGCCTTGCGGCCGGGTCCGGGCGTCTCCGTGACGAGGAGGACGCGGATCATTCCGGCGGGCGCTGGGATGCCCCAGAGCCACTTGGCGTATTGCGTCGAGAAAGCGCCGCCGGACTTGTGCTCGTAGCGGAACATCAATCCGACGCCATCGAGATTCGGGTTGTTGCCCGCTAGGTTCGTTCCTCCGAGTTCAGTGATTGCCTTACGCTGGAGCGCGTTGCCGCGTTTCTTGTTCTTGCGTCCTCGCGCGGACTGCTCGAGGAAGAGGGCGTAGGACTTGTCGCATTTGGAGCACTTGCCCTCGTCCCAGATGTGTTCGCACGCCCGCCTGCTCCTTGGCGCGCTGGGCGTCGGTGCTGTGAGCGGCGGCCAAGAGAAGGCGTCGTCCAGATCGGTCACGGGGCGTCATCCCCGCAGTTGGCGCAGACGAGAATGACCTGGTCCTCTGAATGGATCTCGACCGTCTCGATGGATCCGCACGCGCAGGTCGGCGGATCGTCACTCGGCTCGATCACGTCGGTCATGCGGCGTGCGCCTGTTGCCAAGCAGCGGTAGGCACGAGCGCGCAGTAGCCGCGCGTGTTCTGTTCCTCGTCGGGTCCAGCCTTGCTGGGGCAGAACCAGCCGTACTTGCCCTTCCGCCAGTCGACACCGTGGGCGGGGCACTGGTCCTCGTCGGCATCGGCTGAAGGTGGGCTCATCCAGTCGGGCTCGACCGGAGCCGACTGGGGACGAGGCACAGCAGCCGGACGGGCGGGAAGGGGGGTGCCAGCCCGCCCGGTTCCGTTGGATGAATGCGGACCGTAGAGGTCGCGGCCGATGCCCCACTTGACGGCGGCGCGCTTGAAGGCGTCGGAGTGGGCGCCCTTCTCGGACTCGATATCCGAGGGTGTGCCCACGTCGTACTTCCAGATCCACTGGCCGTCGATGTTGATCCCGATCCCGCACAGGACGGAGTTCGGATCGTTCTGGACGTAGAGATCCTGCCAGTTCTCCGGCCCGAGCTCGTCGAGCTTGTCCATGACGTAGCGGGCGTCGACATAGTCGAGCGTCCGGCCGCCTGGACCCTGCCGCTGCTTGATGCGCTCGGGTGGCGTGGGCTGGTGGAGAAGTGCGAGCGTGTCCGCTCCGATACCCGTCATCAGGCTGCCCCTTCCTCAATCTGTGCGATGCCGTGGCCGACCTCGCGCTGGACGTTCTTGAGCGACTTCTTCCAGTGGTAGAGGAACGCCAGGGACGCGAACGCCTCGAAGGCGTCGGCGTGGTTGAACCGGTACTCGACGACCTGCCAGCCGTGCGGCTTCAGGTCGAGTACGCCGAACCGGTCGACGGCCGGCATCTCGTAAGGCATCGGATCATTCGGAAGTCCGGTGAACTCGAAGTTGGCGCAGCCGACGAGCTGTAGCAGCGTCTCGTCGTAGTACCGGCCCGACTTGATGTCGAGCAGCCAGCGGTCGCCCTCGTGAAGGACGATCAGGTCGCCCGTCCCGCCGTAGCGGTGCGTCAAGTTGATGCCTTGGTACTCAACGGCGATGTACTCCGGCTGCCACGCGTCACGCCACGCGAGATACGAGTTGATGAACGGCAACTCGTCGGCTGGTACGTCGAACGTAAGGCCGTTCGCGATCTGTTCGGCGTGCCAGTGGACGGACGATCCAAGTTCGGCAGCCTTGTCGCGATTACGCTCAGGCAGTTTCTTGAGCGCATCGACAAGTTCGGCGTCCGCCGTTCCGTTGCGCCGCGCCTTTGCGATCGTGTAGGCGCCTGAGACGGCCTGCTCCGCAACCGTCTTCGCCGCCCACCGCATGAGCGGGCCGGACTTGTCGAGCATCCCCTGAACGGTGGTCACGCCGGGGAATGGACCCTCGCCCTGCCAGTAGTAGCGGTGGTCTTCAGTCCGCAGAAGGCCGGTACCCGTGGACAGGTCCAGCGGACTCATTCCGTGTCCCACCGCGCGTCGGGTCGATGGTCGATGAAGTCGACCGGCGCCAGGGTCCGAGCCGCGTCACGCTCCACCGTCTCTTCGGCAGGCGTCTGGGTTTGGCGCGGCTCGGGCCGCGGAGCCGTGATGTGCCAACGCCGCATGGCGCCGTCCCAGCAGAGGCGATCGAGCGGGACTTGGGCATGGCCCGCGTCGCCGCGGATGACGGCGTACTTGCCGTCCACGATCGCCACGATGGTCGCGCCGTCGTTCCACAGAAGGGCCGGAGCCCCGACCGTGGGGCTCATCGGTCGCCCCACATCAACCGCTGCTCGGACTCGGTGATCTCCGGCTCGCCGATGGCCTCGCGCACCTTGATGCGGAACCGCTCGGTGTAGCGGATAGCGTCCTCGTTGCAGTCGAGCGCGAACTGCTGACCCTCGGACTCGGGCATGGACCGCAGGCGCATCCGCTCCTTGGCGAGCGCGGCCAGTTCCTTGTCGAGCGCCGACCCGGCGTACATGAGCTCCAGGTAGTCGGCATTCAGGAGCGACGGCGAGATCATCGGTCCTTCCTCCGCGGTGTGACGGGTTCCTGCTCCGGCGTGTCGGGCAGCGGCTCGAGCAGGTCCAGTTGGGCGGCGTAGCGGATCGCGTCCTTCGGCTTCTCCCAGCCGATGCGCGGGCCGACCCGCGTCTTGTTGCCGCGGCCGTCCGTGATGTAGACGTGGTAGTAGCCGGCGTCGAACTCGACGTAGTGGTTGGTCATTCCGGCTGCTCCGGGGCGAGGGCGGCGGCCACAGCGTCCCAGTCGACCTCGCTGAGACGCGGGTTGGTCAGGCTGCAGACAGCGTCGATGGCCGCTCGAAGTACATTTCCGTCCAGCTTCTCCGCTCGCGGCTCGGCGGCGAGGATGTCCGGCAGCGCGTCGAAGGCGTCCTGCATCAGCGCCATCCCGAGTAGCCCCTTCTCGTCGGAGCCGTCAGGAGCCGCGTTCCATGCGTGCCAGCGTTCTAGCAGCGCCTCTCGCAGCCCCTCCGCTCGCGGCTCGGCGCGTCCGCCAATCGGGAAGCTGTCTGCGACGTCGGCGCGTGTTGCGGGTCGCGGTTCGGAGCGGGCGGCGAGGGCGGCGAGTACGCGTTCTGCGGCTTCCCGGTGCGGCTTGTAGTCGGTTCCACCCAGAATGGCGTCCACTAGCAGCCGGATGTCAGCGTCCAGCCCCTCGGCTGGCGGTGTGGCGGCGTCCTGACGGGCAAGTGCGATAAGGCTGCTCCGTGTCGCTGCGTTGATGTCGTCGCGGCCCTCTAGGTATCGCTCGGCGTCCGCCAGCCCCTCCGCTCGCGGTTCGGAGCGGGCGGCGAGGGCGGCGCGGGCCATCCCGAGCGCCTTGCTGATGATGAGGTCGGGATCGTGGTCGGGCTCGGCCGGGACTCGCATCTCCCATCGGAGCCGCCCCTGACACAGGTCGTCCACGGCTTTGTCAGCGGCGTCCAGCGCCCGCCGAAGGTCGTCGGTCATGACCGCACGTCCGCCAGCGAGCAGAGCAGGATCACCATGAGGATCCCCGCCAGGAAGACGAGGCCCGCGAGGAACTCGCGCACGACCAACCTGGCGTCCTCGTAGGGAGTAGGACCGACCGCCGGAGGGGGGTTCAGCGGTCGGTCCAGCGGGGAATACCAGTGACGGGGCTTCATTACGCGACCGGTCGGTAGTCGGTCATTTCCTTGGCGCGGAGGCGGCTCAGCCAGAGCGGCGCGTCCGTGCGCGGCTTCGGCTCGACCGCGCGCATCTCGCGCTTGCAGGTCAGGCAGTAGCGGTCACCGACGACGTGCATCGTCATCGTGTCGCCACATCGCTTGCAGTTCATCGGTTGTCCCCTTCCCCACCGCGCAGGCGATGGATCTCGACCCTTGCCCTCATCGCCCGGTCGCGGAGGGCCTCGCAGCGAGCCTGTAGTCGCTCGCTCTGTTGGACGAGCTCGTCGCACATCGCCATGAGCTCGATGTCTGCTTCTTCGAGCCACGCCCCCCTCGGGTCATGCCTCGATCCTCCTCGGTGTCCGGCGCCCCGAGCCGCCGCCAGTACCATTTCACGCGACCTCCCGCACATATACGAACGTGTTTAGCGCCGTCTCGTACTTCGAGATGACGTGCGCGGGGATTTCTTCAGCCCTCTCCCACTTGGCGACCCACGACCGAGAGACGCCCGCCACGCGGGCGACCTGGGCTTGGGTGACCTTGTGTCGGATGCGACTGACCTTGAGGTCCATGCCCGTCTTCATGTGTCAGACGTTACACACGTTAGGTACGTGTGTCAAGTGTTACGTTGACAGAACGCACCAAGGTTCCCGCTGGTGACGGAAGGGGTCTAACGTTTCCGGCCTGATGGGGCGCGAATGGAATCCGAATACGGCCGGGTGGCTCGTCGCGCAGCGCGGCAAGCGCAAGCAGGACGAGATCGTCGCGGCTCTAGCGGAGCGCGGCCATCAGGTCTCGCGGGCGTGGCTATCGCGGATCGAGAACGGAGCGCCCTTTTCGGACGAGCTGCTCGCCGCGTTCATCGACCTCTACGGGTCGACGCCACCGCCGAACGTCGGGGGGGCACAAGAGCCGCCGCTAGTCTCCGAGGCTGTGACGGGCCTCCTGGAGATGGCGGCGGCTCTTGTGCGCCGGTTGGATGCTCAGGTCAGCGCGATGAACGATCTTGTGGTTGAACTTCGCGAGCTCTCTCTACGAGCTCCAACGGCGGGTCCGAACGCTGCGGATCTTGACGGCCAGGTCCGGGCGTTGCGAGCAGAAGTGCAATCCATCCGTCTTGGACTAGGTACCGAAGGGCCGCCAGTGCCGCACGTTCCTCATACGAGTGAGCAATGAGCAGGCGAATGGGCTCTGACACTCATGTGTCCTCCCGTCGCCTTGTAAAGGTGGCCGGCGCCAAGGCGATGCGCCGGGCTGTCGTCCTGTCCGCCAGCGGTCAATGAAACATGACGGCCGTGACAGGTAGGGCGGCAGGACGGGGTTCTACTGGGCGGCTCCCCCGGCCGGATAGGAACATGGTGAGCCTAGCATCGGCGGTAGTGCGCCGCGCAACCAAGTTGCAAGGAGTTTGCAGCCATTAGTACTGGGTGGCCTAGGACTTTTGTAGAGACGCGAAAAGCCCGCCCGAACATCACGTTCGAGCGGGTGGCGGCCTGGGATCAACTCGCCCTCGTGGCGTGCCTCACGGCCGGGGTCATCTTCGGGCTGGCCCAGGTCTTCGCGGTCATCCCGCCACCGGGCGATGCGTGGGCGTACTGGGGACAGGCCGACATCGCCAACCTGTACCCGGTGGTCTGGACCGGCGGCTACGTCTATCCGCCGCCGATGGCGATCGGGCTCGCGCCCTTCCACTTCCTCGGCTGGCCGGTGTTCATGGTCGTCATCACGACGACGATCTGGGCGTCGTTCTGGTACTGCGCTCGAGCCCTTGCGCCCGTCATCCTGCTGGTGGGACTCGCCGCCATTCCGCTCATCGGCGGCAACGTCTGGTCGTACCTGTTCCTCGGGAACGTGCAGCTCATCCTCGCCGCCGCTGTCGTGGCGTCGATCCGGCTATCGTCGACCTGGGCCGTGGTGCCGCTGCTGACCAAGCTCGTCCCAGTGTCGTTCGTCTGGTACGCCGTCCGAAGGGAGTGGCGCGAACTCAGGCTGGCGGTCGGCCTCCTGGCCGTCATCGTCGCCGTGACCTTCGCGGTAGCACCGCAGACCTGGCTCGACTTCGCTCGGTTCATGGCGACCAACCACATCGAGGCGCAGGCACTCCCGCTGGTCCCAATCAGCTATCCGGTGCGACTCATCGTGGCCATGGCGCTGGCGGCGTGGGGCGGGCTGACCGGGCGCCGTTGGACGGTGCCGATCGCCGCTGGCCTCGCCATCCCGGCGCTGTACGTCTGGTCATACCTCGCCATCTGGATCGGGGTCATCGGGATCGAGTGGCCTAGTCGCGCAACATCACCCGAAGTACGTTGATGATCGACTTGATGGCCGCGACCGACTGAGCGTTCGTGGGCGTGGCGTTCTGGAAGAAAGCCCGCAGCGTCACGATGTCCGAGTCGATCGCGTCCCGCTCGGCCTTCGTGATGAGCGTCGAGCCCAACGCGAGTTTGACGACCGAGTTGACGGTCGCCAGCTCCTGCGTCGTCAGGTCGGGCGTCCAGGTGATAGTCGAGGTCGCGCGGACCATCGTCCCTGTCGCGACCTCGGAGGACGTCGGAGGTCGGACGCCCGCCGCGGTACAGCCCGCGATGACACCGCCTACGAGGTCGCCTCGAACTACAACGTCGGTCATTGGTTAGCCTCACGCATGGGTATAGCCGTAGACGTCGATGACACCGGACGCGATGTTGCCCGACGACATGAAGAAGCGGACGGCTGTCATCGCCGTGCCGCTCAGGTACCCGCCGCTGAAGACGCAGCCGAGCGGTGAGTTCGCGTTGTCGAAGTAGCCGATCTTGCCTTCCATGTGCGGGTTGGGCGACGTGCTCGAAGGGTCATAGAGGTTGACGAAACCCCACACGCCGCGCGTCGATCCGTTGTCGATGCCGCCCGCGCCGTCGAGACCCCATTGCGTGTCAGCCGAACCGCCCGCCGTCGCGGACCCCGTGTTGCTCCACCGGAAGTCTGCGTTGGTGTAGTTGGCGCCCGTGTCGATTGTTGGGCCGCCGCCGGTCCCGGCTCGCATCAAGAAGTTCACGTTGTCCGTCGCCGGGACGATGTTGCGGATGCGGAAGACGTAAGTGTCATAGGTCGAGCTGATGAACCCAGTGAAGTCGAGCGTTGCCGAGCTCGACGCGGTCTGGCGTTGTAGCCAGACCACTGAGCCGCCGGCGCCGCCCGTCGCCGTCAGGGATCCAGCGGACAGGGACAGGCCAGACCCAACCGTGATCTCCTCGATGGCACCCGTGCTGGCCGTCGTCCGGCCGAGCAGCCGCGCCGTGGACATCGTCAGCGCGGTGCCCGTGATGGCGCCCGATGCGCCGGTCCCAAAGGGGCCGACGACACTGTTCGATGAGCGCGCGAAGATGCCGTTGGCCTTCGCGTAGACCTTCCACGAACTGTCCGAGGGCGCGGCCGGGTCGGACGTGTTCATCGACTCGATGATCTTCGGGAAGACGTTGTCGGAAGCGGTGGGCAAGGCCATTTACGGGTCACTCCACATGAAGTCGGACCCGTCATCCATCTGGAGCAGGTCGGTGAATACGAATGGGGTCGCGTGGCCGTCCGCCAACAGGATCCGGCCACCGGGCGGGGAGGCCGGCATTCCGTGGCGGTGATCACGTCGAGCGGCGAAGGCGACCGAGCCCGTCGCGGCGACATCGCTGAACGCCTGCGTCACGGGAACCGTCGCATCGAAGGCGGTGATCGTCGAGTCGGACCGGATGACGGTCGAAGCCGCGCCAGCCGCCGCCGCGGTTCCGAGTGCGATGCTCGGCGTGGCGAAGGACGGAACGGCCGTGTGCGGGCCGATCTCGGCGTTCGATGAGTTCGTCCCGCCGTTGATCGTGAACAGGTGGTCCGGTCCCACGCCCGCCTGGACGCCGAACCACTCGATGTGTCCGTGGAAGTAGTTGGAAGGGTCATCGACGTCGTAGGTCGTGACCGCCCAGCCGGGATTGTACGCGCCGCCGGCGGATGGGTTGCAATGCTCCGCGTCGTACCAGATGTCGAGGTAGTTCGCGCCGCCCGTGAACTTGATGCCGATGGGGCTGGCCGTCATCTGGTGGCGGATCAAACCGGCCGAGTGCGGCGTGGTCGGGATCTCGATGCCGACCATCGTCAGGCTCGTGATGAAGTACGCCTGGGTGAGCTCGCCGACTAGGACGCCGGTATAGAACCCGTAGACGCAGATGACATCCTCGGCCAGCAGGTTCGAGTTCGCCGTGCCGGGGAGCTTGATGCCGTAGGCGTTCGAATGGCTGGGCTGGCTGATGCCGGACGCCGCGAGGACGCTTGTGGTGCTGATGAACAGGCCGTCACGCTTGCCGCCCTGCGTCGTGGCGAGGTTCCAGAACGTGAAGGTCGGATTGTCCGGCGCGAGGCACACCAGATCCTGGACGACCACCTCGATGTTGTTCTGCCCGCTATTGCCGCCCGAGATCACGGAGGCGGTGCCAGACGCGCCGGTCAGGCTCGACTTGATGATCGCGTACTGGGAACCGATCGCCGTGCCGTGATAAGCGAACGGCGGCCGGTTGGGACCACGGAAGCTGATCGTGACCTGCGGGCTCGTGGTGCTGACGCCCGGAAGGAGGAGCTGCCCGTTGAAGGCGCCCGTGTCCCGCAGTGCGCCGCTGATGAGGTAGACGCCAGCCGGGAACCAGACTGTCCCGCCACCGGCCGTCCCGCACGCGTCGATCGCCGCCTGCACGGCGGCGGTGTCGTTCGTCGTGCCGTCGCCCGTGGCCCCGTAGGCGGTGACATCGAACCAGTCGAGGTCGTAGATGTTCGAGTCACCGGACCCCCCGCCGCCACCCGTACCCGTAATGGTCATCGTGTTCGATGACACCGCGAGGGTGATGCCGGACCCGGACGCGAAGTTTACGAACGGTCCCTGGACGAGGTTGGAGCCGTTCGCCGTGATCGTGGCGACGTTCGGCCCCATGTAGATGCCGTTGGAGCCGTCCGAAGTCGGGACGGTCCCGCCCGAGCCTCCCGGTGGGATGATGGTCGTGGTCCCGAGACCGTGCCGCAGGATCGGCTGCGACTCTCGGCGGATGCGCGCGACTTTCATGGCGGGCTTGGCAGGGTGACCACGATATTCCCGCCGGTCGTATTGTCGAAGCCGGTCTGGCTGACCGAGAAGCCGCCCGTGGTCTCGAGGAGCAGGCCCCCGTAACCGCGACCGTAGCCGTTGTAGCCGAACGGGCCGGCGCCGGGACAGACGAACGTGGCTCCGATCGAGGTCGTCCCGCTGGAGACCTCGCGATAGCCGATGTACACCTTGGGCGGGCTCGGGTCACCATCACCGCAGCCGCCGACGTCGTTGTTGCCGTTGGCGTTGATGACTTCCGTGCCGAGCGAGCGATCCATCACCGTGAACTGGCCGTAGTTGACCTTCTGGAGGATGAACGCGCCAAACCACACCGAGTCCGTCGATGCGGATGGGCTGGTGACCGTCACCTCAGAGCCGAGCGAGTAGGGCGTGATGTCGTTACCGGAGCTCGACGTGATGCCCGACAAGGTCGCGCCCGATACCTGGAACACCCAGCACCCGGCCGTCGTCGCGCCGCCAGTGGTGAACTCGAGGACTGTCGCGGACTCACCGGGGACGACCTGGCGATACCACATGCCAAGCCCGGTCGGTCCACCCGGTCCCGGCCCTTGACCGGCCCACGCGATGTCGCCGGTCCAGAACGCTCGCGTCCAGCCACCGAGGAGGTCGGCGGGCTCGGTCATGTCTGCGCCGCCCTTATGGAAGACGGCGATGAGGATGTCGCCCGCGATGTCGCCGGCGCTGGCTGACAGCGTGTACTTGATGAGGTACTTATCGGGGCTCATCACCGTCACAGCGCGGTTCAGGATCCGCATCCACGTGAAGTTGTCGGCGTAGTTCGGAAAGTGCGAGAAGCGCGCCTGGATGCGGTAGCCCGCGTGGGCGTCGTTGACGTGCTCGCGATCGGTGACGATCGAGGTCGTGATGATGTCCTCTTCGTCGTTGACCGTGTTGAGATACCGCTGCGCCCGCGCGTTCGCCTTGGCCGAGGTCTTCACGTCGGGCCACGACAGGACCACGTCGCGGTGGCTGAAGTTGTTGACGGTGTCGAGGCTCTCGCGGTAGACGGTCCCGCCGTCGTAGTTGGCGAAGATGCCGGAGTAGAGCCGCGACGCGCCTTCCTCAAGGGTCGAGTCGTGCGAGGCCGCCCACGTCGTCTCGCTGTCCACGTCGGACAGCACGTTGGAGATGCGCAGGTCCGAAGTCAGGACCGCGTTGGTCGATGAGCTGTCGCCGTAGAAGACCGAGAAGATCGTCGTGTCCGGGTCGCGGAACATAAAGCAGTTCTTGCCGGACTGCCCCATGCAATCCTCGATGACCTCAGACGCCATGCGCCCGGTGTAGTCGACCGCATCCATGTCGACCGGGCTGGCGGTCGAGATCCATGCGTCGGTGGTCCCGATGTAGCCGAGGCTCCATAGCCAGCGCATCCGGTGGACGTCGGTCTCGGCGCCGCGGTCCGCGTTGTCGCCGTTCTTGACGACGCGCCGCTCGAGCAGCGTGTTGAGGTCGTCGAGCTGGAGCTTGTAGACGCGCTCCGTCGTATCGCGCCATTCCTCACGCGAGGAGTGCTTGTCGCCGGTCTGGCCGACCCAGACGACCGGATCCGGTGCGTCGTATTCGAGGACGTAGAACGTCCGCTGGGCATGGAGGTCGAGTACGCCGTTGTCCTCGATCTCCAGTTCCCACGTCCCGACCGACCGCTCCTCGGCGTTCTCCTGCATCTCGGCCGGGTTCTCGCGGTTGACGATTTTGACGTAGGGCGTGATGTCGGTGGGCGTGTCATCCAGGTCGCGGTAGATGAACTGCGGCATCAGGCGTGACTTCCCCCGGCGGTGTAGTCGCGGAGGTCATCGTCGCGACTACCGCTGGACGGACCCTTGCGTCGCCGCTGCGTGGTGACGCGAGTCACGTTCGTGGCCGAGATGTTCACATCGACGTAGGTGATCGGTGCCGGGATCGCGTTGACGGCGGCCACGATGCGAGAGGCGCCACTGGCTGTCGTGACGGCGACATTCTGTCCAGCAGAGGTGGTCGCACCGCTGACCATCGACGAGCCGGTGTTGACGGCGCCCTGTGTGTTTACGAGGCCTGCGGCGATGTCGCCGCGCATCGTCTCGATGTCGCCACCGAGCGTGGACGTGGTCGTGGTCAGGCCGTCAGAGATGCCGCCACGAAGCCCCTCGATGTCGGTGCTCTTCGCGATCGTCTTGAGTTCATCGGAGAACAGGCGGTCCCCGATGGACCCCCGTGCTCCCTCCATACCGCCCTGGGTATCACCCGGCGTGTGCTGGTTCGGGGGCGGCTTCCGATCAAGGGCCTCGATGATCGCGCCCCGCGCGCTCTCCAACCCATCGCCCGCCGTATGGAGTTTGGCTGCCGCGGTCTTTAGCGCCGCCGCAGCCTCCTTCTGGGTCATTCCGGCGCGCTTGAGGATCGTCTGGGCTTCCGTGGGATTGTTCGCCGCGAGGGTGGCCGCAATCTCCTGTTTCGTAAGGCCGGCCTGCTGAAGTTCGTCGATGTGCGTCTTGCCATGGACGTCGATAGCCGCCGCAATGGAGGCCGCGACAGACGCGGTAATAGCGACTAGTGCAACGCCCGTGGTGACGGCACCGGCCGCTCCGGCAGCCGGCAGAATGCCGCCGCCCCCGCCACCGCCAAGGCCACCGACCGGGCCGTTCACGTTCACGACGGCGGCGTTCACGTTCATCATCCCCTTGAATGAGGAGATGACGGCCGAGATGAGACCGCCCGCAAGGTTCGTGACAAGGCCGCCGGTCAACTTGTTGACCGCGAGACCCGCGACGAGGAGCCCTTGGAGTTCGGGCGGCAGAGACTTGAACATGGCAACGGCCGTGCCAACGACCTTGCCAGTGACCTGGGCGGCGTTGATAAGCGCCGGGGCCGCGTCGACGGCGGCATTGAACAAGCCCTCGAGGAGCTTGATGCCGGTGGCGATGTTCTGGTCGGTGAAGAGGCTGCCTAGTTGGTCGCCGATCTTCGAGATCGACGCGACCGTCTTCGGGTCGCGCAGGAACTTATCGAGCGCGCGGGCGACCTTCGACACGGCCGGCAGAAGGGCGGTGGCGAGCGCCTTCTGAAGATCCTCGACCGCGTCACCGATGGACGCGAACTGGCCTGCCGTGGTCTTGCCACCGGCCTCGAAGACGCCGCCGAACTCGACGCCGAGTTCGTGGAGGATGACCTGCTGGGCTTCGTACAGCTTGCCCGACTTGACGAGGGCCTTGATCTGTTTCTCTTGGTCCTTCGTGAAGGACACGCCCACGCGCCGCAGCGCGGTAATGCCGCGGATCGGATCGTTGAGCGCCTTGCCGACCTGAACGATCGAGGACTGGAGATCCTGCCCCATCGCCTTCGAGAGGTTCAGCGAGGCGAGCAGGGCGGGCTCAAACGCCTTCTTGTTGATCTTCGTGAAGGTCAGCAGGACGTTCTCGCCCGACTGGATGACCTTGTCGTCGATGGTCGCGTTGAGCGACTCGTACTTCTCGGCGAGGGCGCGGATGCTCTGGCCCGTCTGTCCGGCGGCGCCCTTGGTCGATTTGAGGACGGCGTTCGTCCGGGCCGTGATGTCCTCTAGTTCGATGAGCTGCCGCGCGCCGAACGCGACCTGGGACGCCAAAAAGCCGAGCGCACCGGCAGCCAGCAGGGCGCCGCGCTTGATGCCGGTGCCGATCTGCTGACCCGCCCGATACGCTCGGCTCTGGGTCGTGTCGAGTTTGGTGCTGAACCCGTTGAGGGCGCGCTCGGACGACTTCAACTGACTGGAGAAGTTGCCCTTGAGCGAGAGGTCGACGACGAGTTTCGCGGTATCGGCGAATGCCACGGGTTACTCCACTCGTCCTTGCGCCTTCAACAGGGCGACCGTTCGCTTGTACTGGTCGAGCTTTCGGGCCTCCGCTCGCCGCTGCTCGCGCTCCTTGGCTCGGCTGTGCGTCCCGAACTCGCGTTCGTGGAGGTACCAGAGCAGGCCGTAAGCCTCTTGGAATGAGTCGGGGACGACGCCGAACTCGGCGCGCAGGATCGTGGCTACGCCGAGCGGCGCGTCCGCGATTCGCTGCGGGTCTGCCGGCGTGGCTTCGCGGTCGATCCAATCGCCGACGAGTCGACGATCCGCTTCACTAAAGGGGCGAGTACCGACCCGCCGTAAAGGTCGTCGGCACGGTCGGCGATCTCGTAGGCCTCGACCCAGGGCAGCGCCGCGATGGCCTCGGGTGTGCAGGCCACGGGGCCGTTCTCGTCGACCACGTTCCAGCGCAGCACACCGCGCCGGACGTAGACGGGACCGACGTACTCGGCCATGAACTCGGTCGCCTTCTCGACGTCGTTCCCGGCCGCCGCGATGGCGCTCCGGGTGGCGCGGAGGGCTTCAGCGCCGCCCGAGAGGTCCAGGAACGGCCGGAGCTCGACTACATCGCCGTCGAGATCACCCCACTCCGGGGAGGGGCCGGAGTGGGGCGTCTCGGGGCAGGTGCAATCACGGAAGCGAACGAAGGGCATGGCGAGCACTCCCTAGGGTTTACGGAAGGGCGGACAACCCGTTGACGACTACGGCCTTGAACGCATAGGTCAAGACGGTGTCGTAGAAACCCTTGTAGGTCAGGGTCACGTTCGAGTTGTTGTCGATTTCCCCCTCGGAGACCTCGAACAGGCGCATGGGGAGGAAGTAGTCGACGCGGTACTTGGTGGCGACCGAGGACGTGACGAGCTCGGTCGAGTTGGTCGAGATCTTGATGTACCGGTTGGGGACCGGGACGTCGTCGTAGGTGACCATCTCGGCGATGACCTGGGTGGTCTTCTCGAGGGTCAGTTCCAGCGTGATCTCGCGCTGGCCGCGACCGAAGCCACCGAGGTCGAAGCGGGTGTTCGAGCCGTTGGCAAACCGCTTCTTGTCGAGGTTGTTGTTGACGGTCAGGACCGCGCCGCGGACGGCATCGGTGATGGGCGTGGCCCCGATGGAGGCCGCCGTGGAGTTGAGGTAGACCGTCGTGTCGGCACCGAACGCCCACGCGAGGCCGGTGGACGGGATCGTGACCGAGCCGGTCTTGTTGCCGTAGGACGCGCCGGCGAAGAGCCAGTCGTCGTTGACGGTCCACGGGCCGAGACCCTCTTCGAGGGTCTGGCTGAACTGGTTGATGACGCCGCCCTTGCCAACGAGGCCGGCGCCCGCCGAGTCGGCGGTGTCGTCGCCCGTCTGGACGGTGTAGTAGTCGAACGAGTCGGCCGTGAGGCTGGCCGCCTGGAAGGTCCAGGTGAAGGCCGAGTCGACCGGGCCGGTCGGGCTGACGCCGCCCTTGATGGCCGCCGAGAGGCGGACGGCGAGGTTGTCGAAGTCGAGCGGGCCGGTGGCCCCACCCATCTCGACGTCCTGCTGCATCTGGTAGGGCGGGAGGACGGGATCGAGCGACCCGACGTCGACGTCGGGGTCGGTGCGGTTGGTGTTGAGGGTGATGAGCCCGCGATAGGGAAGAGTGCGGGTCGTGGCGACCGCGGTCCCGATGACCGACTGCTTCCCAATCTGGATCTCGCGGAACCGAGTGAAGCCTTGGACCACTTGGGGTGCTGTCCTTTCTCAGCACCCCTCCCTAGCGAGCATCGCGAGGGGTATTGCTAGCTGCGGCCTTGCTTGAACAAGATGTCTTCGAACGTCCAGCGGGCCGCCGCCGCTGGCGCTGGCGGATCCCCGCCCAGAGTCTCCTGCTCGTCTTGCCACGAGCCGTCTGACCACACGTTGTTGATGCCCGTTCCGAGGAACAGGTGGGCGTAGGAGTCCAGGTGCTCCGTGAAGGCGTCGATGAGCGCGTCGAAACGGTCCATCGTCTCGCCGTTGTCCGTCAGTTGGTCGACGAACACGATGGACGGCGAGAGCCGGCGGTCACGGACGCCGCTGTCGTAGTGGACCTTCTCGGGTCGCAGGTCGATGTAGGCGGCCGGGAGGTCGACGAGGAGTGACGGCGGCCGGACCTTGAACCGACTGCGCAGGAGCGTCGGGTTCGCGGCGATGAAGGCGTCCAGCATCGCGAGGATCGCGGTGACGACGTCGGTACGGGCGCCCATCTAAGCGGCGAGACTCTCGATGATCTCGAGCACCATCTCCTTGTATGCGATAGCGTCCCTACCGAATGCAGGGGTTAGCAGCACACGTTCTCGAAGTTGTGTCCGATATCTTGTGGCGGCCTCGGACTCAATGGCCTCGATGTCCTTGTCGAATAGGGTCGTCCCGCCGAGATAATGCCGCCGGAGGTCTTGCGCGGCGCGTGTGAACTCAGTCATCGTCACTCCTAAGCGGCCTCGTTCCACTCGCGCACGACGATGTCGACGCCGGCCTTCTGGACGGCGGCCTTCGCGCCAGGCACGAGGAACGGCTGTGCCTTAGTCCCCGGATGGTTGACCTTCTTGGCGAAGTGCGTGGCGCTCGAGCCGGAGCGCAGCCGCCCGGACAGGCGGCGATCGCCGCCCCACGCGAGTGCCTTGCGGTTCTTCGGGCGGATGACGTGCGGCCGGGTGCCATGCTCGACGTAGCCCGCGTAGTTGGCCCGCGCCTCGACCCGAGCCGAGTCGTTCGACGTCGCGCCGGGGACGATCGAGCGGGCGAGGGTACCGGTCTTGCGCGGGACGCGCGCCTTGGCCTCGGCGACCGTCGAGAGCTGGACGACGTGGAGGAAGGCCTTGGTGTCACCGATGGCCTGGAGGCGCTTCATCAGCGCCGACATGCCCTGCACGTTAGACACCCATCACCGCCGTTCGGATCTTCCAGTCGCGGACGAACTCGTCGTAGCCGACTGGATCGCGGTTGGACAGATCGATGAGGTCGCCCGTGGGCGTTGCCACCGTGCCCGAGGCCCCGGCCTTGGTCTGCCAGTACTTCAGGGCCACGATGGCCTTCGCCATGAACACGACGTCGCCGGGAAGCGGCAGCGGGTGACCCTCCGCGCCCGTGATCTTGAGGTCGAGCGGTGAGCCCGAGGCGTAGTACGACTGCGTCCGCGGGTTGTCGAGGTTGGCGTCGAACCAGTTGGGCGAGGCCAACCACCAGGAGCCGGACTGGTCGAAGAACCGGAACTGGAGCTGCGTCGAGACCTCCGGGTTCCGGCGGTCGGGCAGCGCCCAGTAGCCGGTGCCCTGGGTCAACGCGACGCCGTTCAGTTGGACGGTCCGCGTGTTCGACCCGTTGGCCGGGACGTCACGGATCGTGACGACCGCCTGCCCGTCCGTGCTGTACTCACGGATGACGTTCGAGGAGTAGGAGAAGACCCGCCCGGTGTCGCGCTCGAGCTGCGCCTCAGCGGCACCGATGAGCGACGAGAGGAGCTGGTCGTCCTGCGTCCCAGTCAGGCCGAGATAGGTCTTGACCTCAGCTAGCGAGACGATCGACATTCGGTTCCTCGAACAGGTCCAGGAACTGCGCGGCTGCGCTGTCCCACGAGAAGTTGGCTATGACGTGACGACGGCCGATCTCGCCGAGCGCACGTCGCTTGCTCGGCTTGGCAAGCAAGGCCAGCGTGGGCTCGACGAAACCGCGGGGATCGGGAACCGCCCAGTCCATGCCGTACTGGCTGTGGTAGCGGACTACCTCGCCGTACTGGTCATGGAGGGGCGGCACTAGTACGCCGCCGGGGCCGACGACTTCAGCCTCGGCAGCCCAGCCGGTCGAGATGACCGGCACCTCGCAGGCCAGCGACTCGGCGAGGTTCAAACCGAAACCCTCGCCACCAGTTGTCGTGACGTAGAGGTCGGCGGCATTCATCAGGATCGCGAGTTCGTTGCGCGATAGCCCGCGGAACGAATCGTGGGCCTTCGTGTTCCGAAAGTGGTTCAGGACATCGTCCGGATAGCGGGCGAGTTCCTGGTAGAGGTCGAGCATTCCGTCCTGCATGAGGCAATGCAGGACGACCGTCGTCGTGGGGTCGCGCTGGACGACCTCGGCCATCGCCGCCACGAAGGAGTGGTAAAACTTGCGCTCGACGAGTCGATCCGAGCGGAGGATGACCTTCTCGGATGGCGAGAGTCCGAAGTGGAGCTTGGCCGCTTCCTTCGTCGAGATGCGCGTCCCGTCATCGGCTATGAGCGGGTCGCCGACCTTCACCGGGCGGAAGGTGTCGCCGTCAACGCCGTGGTAGATCATCGGCACGGGGCGCCCGATGAACTGCGAGATGACGTTCTGGCCGTAGCGAGCCATCGCCACCGGCTGCACCATCTCCCACACGGCCTTCCATGCGGGGTGGAGGTTGTCGCCCTCGATGGGGCAGTAGTGGTAGACCGGCAGCGTCCGCCAGGCGTCGACCGTCTGGCCGATGTAGCCGAGCAGGCCCGACATGTCGGCGATTGCCAGCACGGCGTCCGGCTTCCAGTTATCGGACTTGTCGAACGTCGTCCAGAGCGGCCCCATGATGGCGTTGCCGCTGACGTGGGCGACGTACTGCTTCAGGACCGAGTGCGGCCAGACGCGGCCCGAGAGCGGGCCTTGGATGGGTTCGCCGCGGTGGTTGTCGGCGATGATCCGAACGTCGACCCCAGCCTCGACGAACCGCTCGCCGAGCGACTGCGTGACCACGCCAAAGCCCGTATGGCTCCATTGCCCGAAGATGAGGAGTTTCACAGGACCGCCTCGAACATCCGGCGGATTTGCTGCTCTTCCTCGTCGAAGTTCACGACCTCGCGGAAGCGCGTGGCCGAGGCCTCGCACGTCCGAAGGTGGAAGTCGTCGTCGTCGCGTAGACGGCGCAGGATGCCGATGACCTCGTCGTGGGAGCGGGAGGCGATGTCGAAGGCCGTGACGCCTTCCAGCCAGAGCGCGCCGCCCATCTGGTCCTTGTAGTAGTCGCGGATACCGAACATCGGCCGGCCGACCGAGTGCCATGTGTGGATGACGTAGCCGTAGCCGTCGCTCCACGCCTTCGCGTGCCATGCGACGTCCGAGGCGCGCATCTCGTCGCCCACGGCGGCGCAGCGGTCGATGTTGCCCGCGGCCCACTCGTCGAGCGGGGCCGCCCCGTAGGCGCCGTAACAGCGCCAGTCGAGGTCAGGGCTCAGGGATGCCGTCTCGACCCACGCGGGCCACGTCGGGCTCTCGGGGTAGCACTGGACGAAGGACGAGACGCGGAACCGCTCACCGCGTGGCGGTGGCGCGGGTCGGAAGTCCTCGAGCGAGAACTCTTGGTGGTAGACGACGTGCGGCTTCGAGACCGGCGCGGGCATGTAGCCCGACACGAGGCCGAAGTCGGCGAGATCCCAGCGGTCCTCGGCCATGTCCTGCTCGCCGAACCGGACGTTGCCGATCTGGAGGCCGAACTTGGCGCCGACCTCCTGCGCGAAGCGGTGGAAGCCTTCGTGGTTGTGCGCCAGCGTCGAGAGGACGATGTCGGGCCGGATGTCGCGGGCCGCGTCAAGGCTTAGGAGCTTGTACCGCCGTCCATGACTCGCGTCTAGGCGTCGGTAGGGCCGTAGGCCATCAACCTCGTCCGTCTCCCAGATTTGGAGGTACTGGCGGGCGATCGCGTCGCCGTGCCACTTGCGCTCGTGGTTCCAGTAGCCCTGCTCGAACCAATCCATGCCGATCGGTCGGTACAGGGTCCACCCAAGACGGGCGCACAGGAGCTCCAGCGACTCCCAGAGGTCGTGATGGTGGTAGTCGGCGAGGACTTTCATCGCGCCCGGTCCGCGAAGAACTGCGCATGCTCAGGGCACCAGAACATCGACCAGTACGGCCAGTGGTTGACCCTGACAGTGGCGGGCTTGCCGCAGCGATCGTTCGTGTTCCAAGGCTCTACGCCCATTCGACACGTCGGATTGAGACGAACACGCCAGCCCCCCGCGGGCGGGTCTTTCGCTAGTTCGACCGCAATCCTCATGCCGCGGTCGCCTTCTCGTAGGTCACCGTCGTCGGCGCCCCGAGGAAGTCGACCCACTGGCGGCCGACGGTGGCGACGTCGAAGAGCTCGATGGCGCGTTCGCGACCACGCTGCCCATCGGCGCGGGCCGTGTCGACCGAGTCGAGGTAGATGCGAAGCCGAAGCGCACGGTCGAGGACCACGCGGTCGTCGCCGACGATCTCGCCGCCTTCCCAGAGGTCGGACAGCCACTTCCAGTCGAGGTCCGGCACCCGCCAGGGATGCGTCACGACCGGGACGCCGGAGAGCATCGCCTCGATGAGCCCGAGCGTGTAGCTCGCGGGCTGCGTGCCGAGGTAGAGGTAGCAGCGGATCCGCCGAAGGTAGGTCAGCATGTCCTCGTAGGACAGCGGGCCCATGCCGCCCTGCAGGAGCTCCGAACCGGGACCGGCGGGCTTGGTGAGCATGTGGCCCGTGTCGAGGAGCCAGCGGTCGTAGCCGCACGCCTCGCCGCGGTTCTTCATGTCCTGGGTGATGTTCCCGATCACCGGCCAGTCGCCGACGTAGAACGGGTAGTCGCTCTCGAACGGCTGGTAGTCCGCCGGATACTTCCCGAAGCGGATGAGGGTGTCCTGTCCGGCCCACATTCCCAGCGGGTGAAAGGCGCGTTCCTCAGCGGGCGAGTATCGGACGATCTCGACGCCGTCGCGGTGATACTCGGCCATGGTCGTCTCGAGCCGAGGGTCGGACTGGCCGCACGTTCGCCAGATGACCCGCTTCCCGCGCAGCTTCGGCCAGTTGTAGCGGAGCCACGCCTCGGGAAAGTGGTGGATGATCGCGACGTCGAGCCAGTCGACGACCTCGGGCGCGAGGTCAGCCTTGCCCCAGTCGACGTAGAACGCGCCGCCGTTGGCGCGCTGGTCGGCGTCGCCGCGCTCCTCGGTCAGCCGAGCGCGCTGGCGGTTCGTGGCCGCCTCGAGCTCGGGAAACCGCTTGACGTTCGGCAGCGCGGGCCGCTTGCCCTCGAAGGGCACCTCGTCGTAGGCGCCACCGATGCTGTAGACGTCGTAGCCGAGGTCCGTGAACATCCGCAGGTCGTCGTACTCGGCGATCGAGTGCGAGGTGAGGAGGAGGATGTTCATCGGAGCACCAGCCCGAAGGCGAGGCCCAGCGTGAAGAAGCCCATCATCGCCAGCCAGAGAACGATGAATAGGTGGTCCCGGTCTCTAGCGTTCATCGCTTGGTCGCCAGGAACGGACCGCCGCCGATGCCTTCGTTCCACTGGACGTCATGGGTCTTGGACAGTTGGCCGACGAACCGCTCGGGATCGCCGTCGCGACGATGCCATTCGCCCGAGATCGTGCCGACCCTGCCGAGGTCGGTGCCCTTGAAGAAGTAGTGCTCGCAGCCCTCGCAGTCCGACTTGGCCCAGACGAACCCGGCGCCCTCGGTGTACTTGAGCGCGTCCTTCAGCGAGTAGATCGGGACTCGCGCGGTCTCCTTGCCGCCGGGGTTGTCCAGCCACGGCGAGATGGAGCCGATGAAGCGGTGAGTCGTGGCGACCTCTGAGCCGGTGTAGCCGAACTCGACGTCGGCGAAGCCGCGGCCCTTCCACGCGGCGCCAGCGAGGACGACGCACCGATCGGCGACGTCGTTCTGCTTGAGGTTCTGACGGATGAGCTCGACATTCGGCGGCACAGCCTCGATGGCAACGACGCGCATGTCGGGGTTGTCGAGCAGCAGGGCGACTGCCACGGAGCCGATGTGGGCGCCGAGGTCGAGACCCCAGCCGGACAGGCCGGACGGGAGGTGGTACTCGTCGCCGCTGGACGGATCCATCGGGTTGACCAGACAGGCCGAAACGGTGTTCCAGTCCGACGTGCCTTCGCGGTACGTCATCGTGGCGACGTGCCCGCCTGGCGTCTGCCATTGGCGGGTGGACAGGCCGGAGGTCGACCGGCCTTCATGACCGCCGATCACGACGCCAGCGCCTCTTCGAGCGCGGCGATCTCGTCCTCGGTCTGCTTGAGGTTTACGCGCAGATCGTCCAGCCAGCGGGCCTGCTTTTCTACCCCTTGCCGCAACTCCGCGGCCCTCTCCTGTTGCCTCTGGATCTGTTCGCGGATAACGAGGCGTGCGATGTCGTTCACGGGCGCGAGCCCTCCGTGTGTGCGAGCAGCGAGCAGTAAGGGCGGCCGGTTGCTCGCGGTCCGACCGCCCTCATGTAGTGGGGTGGCGCCTTACGGGCGCCAATCGGCCGGTGACTTTCAGTCCGGCTCGGGTCGGCGTACGAGACGCCGTAGCCCGAAGCTAGATGCCGACGATCTTCTGGACCTTGCCGGTGCGGACGTACGGCTCGGCGTTGAAGCCGAAGTCCTCTTCCGCGCGGAAGCCGGTGATGTTCTGGTCCCAGCGGGTGCCCGCTTCGCCCGAGACATCGATCCGGTAGTCCTGACCGACGAACATCTGGACGTCGGAGCGGTCGATCAGAAGGCCGGTGCCCGACTGAGCCGAAGGCCAGTTCGGGTCGACACGGAGCGGAACGCCCCACGCCGAGGTGATGGGCGGATTGGCCGCCGCGCCGCCTGCCGGATCCACGGCCCAGCCACCGGCATACGAGGTGCCGAGGCCTTCCGAAGCCGTTTCCCAGTAGTCGGTCGGGTTGCAGACGAACACGAGGTTCGCCCGGTTGGCGCCACGCGCCTCCATCGCCGCGATGCCGCGAGCGATGGTCGCCAGACGCGGCTCCGAGGAGAGCGTCGTGATGAACGCGGCGACCTGGCCGAAGGCCGCGAGGGCCGGGAAGAAGCCGAGCGGCTGGGACGAGCCCGAGCCGTTCGTGATGAAGGTGGCCTCGAGCATGCCGATCGACTTGGCGAGGCGGTTGCGGACGGTCCGCTCGGCCGCGCCTTCGGACTGCCGGAGGAGCTGGTTGCCGACGTCTGCGATCTGGGCGATCGTGTAGAGCGTCGCGGTGGCCTGGTTGAAGCTGAAGTCGCGGATGTCCTTGTTCGAGCCGAAAGCACCCTGCAACAGAGCAGCGGTGATGCCGGTGACCGAATAGGGGATGTCCACGGCCGCGCCACGGACGCCGGTCACGACGTCGAACAGGTCACGGTACGGGTTGGCGAGGGAGAGCTGGTCGACGAGGCCGGCGACGAAGTTGTTGGGGACGATCGCCTGACCCGTCGCATCCGACGTGCCAAGGACGCCCTTGACGAACTCCTGCGCGTCCGTGTCGCCATTGCGACGGCCGACGAGCGCCTTGAGGAAGTTGTCCTCGTTGTACTGGCCGACCGACTTCAGCGGCGCCTTGTCGGCGGAAACGCCGGCGAGGATGGCCGAGGCCTTCGTCCGGGCCGAGTCGCGGGCATACGCCTTGACGCGGTCCTCGAGCATCGCGATCTTGGCCTCGGTCGCCTTCTGGCGATCCTCGGACATGATGCTTTCGAGCTCGGCAGACTTGGCCGCGATGGCCTCTTCATGCTTGGCTTGGGTGTCCGGGTCCATGTCCGGCGTCTCGACGATTTCCTTCGCGATCTGCCGGATCTCGCCCTGGAGCTCTTCGATCCTGGGGTTCACGGGTGGGGTTGTCCTTTCAGCAACCCCGCTAGCGAGCGTCGCGGGTTAGCAGCTAGAGGTTCTTGAGTGCCTCGGCTTTGGCGTCGAGGACTCGGATGGCACCTAGGAGCCGTTCGCGCGTCGCCGCCGCGTCGCCAACCACCGAAGTAGCCAGGTCCGCAGGAAGGTCAGCCGTGGGGCTGTCGAGGTCGGTGAGGATGCCCTTGAGGGCAGGGGAGAGGACGATGTCGGCGGCGTCGAAGTGCTCGACGGCCTTCATCGGGGTGACGACGGAGTAGATGTTGGAAGGGGTCGGGGTGAGCGTCTGCTCGATGAACGGCCAGACGAGGATCTCGCCGGTCTTGCGGTCGGTCTTCACGAAGTTGGGCATGGTGCCCGACGAGCCGTAGATCTGGCCCTTGCCGAGCCGCTTGGCGACCTCGGCGAAGTAGCGGTGCTGGCGGTTCAGCCAGACGGTCGACCACCAGCCCTCTTTCTCCTCGAGTTCGGTGTCGTCGGCGGTGCCGAGGACCGAGTCGTCATCCATCGTCTTGTCGAGGTTGTGATGCCAGACGAGCGGACGACGGTCGAACCAGTCGGGCTTGATGTCGGTGCGCCGGCTGAAGAACTCACCGTCGAAGTCCTTGCCCGCGAATGGCCCGCCGAACGGGATCGACAGGACACGCCACTTCGAGTTGCTGAGTTGCTCGGCTTTCAGGTAATCCACAGAAGCTCCTCGTCCTCGAGGTCGACCGGGGCGAGCGGTTCCGGTGGCCGAGTGTGGGTAAGGATTGGATGACGTCGCGGACGGCCAACCGGGTGATGACCGTCCGTGCTAGTCGGCGTACCGCCGCTTGGGGCTCCGATGAAGAGCAGCAGCAGCATTTACAGCGGCCAGTCGGTCTCGACCCAGGACCATGAGGCGTTGACGATCCACGACGTGCCAGCGCCGGTACCGGCCATGAGCGCGACGAAGGTCGCGGGCGGCACGATGATGCCGCCGCCCAAGTCCTCGCCGGACACGTTCGTTCCACCGTTGCCCGCAGCAGCGGCAGCGGTGGCGCCACCGAGCAGCACGACGGCGTTGGCCGTGATCGGCGCGAGAGCGGTGAGGGCCACGTTGTTGTAGACCTTCATCGCCGAGCCTTGAGGCGAGGCGGTGGACAGGCCGACGTTGCCCGAGAAGATCGAGCCCGTCTGCGATGTCGACGGCTGGGTGTTGATGCCGGGGATGGCGTTGAGGACGAACTGCCCGCCGGCGGGCGTGCCCGAGGTCGTCGTTGCGGCGATCCGGAACAGGACCGCAGCCTTGTTCGAGCCGGGAGGGTTGAGCAGCCCGAGGACCGGCGTCGCCGTGACTGCCGTGATCGGCGAGTTGTGTGTCGCCGCGACGGTCACCGCCTGGACGTAGGAATGGAAGACGCGGTTGTTGAGAGCGAGATAGAAGGCCCGCGGCATGAGCTCGCTGACCAGCATCTCGGCGTAGCGACCCTGGCGGATCGTCTCGCTGCCACCGATGGTCGTGCGAACCTCGCCGACCCTTCCTTCAATCTGCATCTGTTCTCCTTAGCTCACCAACCGCAGGTCTTCGATGGTCTGATCCGGCCCGACAAGTTGGGCAAGCAGGCTGTTGGTCATTCGTTGCTCGAGGAGCATCTCCTCGAGAAGTCGGCGCGATGGGATGTCGTGGGTCAGCAGGGTGTTGTGACCTTCGAGGTTCTGGACCCACAGGGCGCGAGCGTTCATGCCGTCCCAGCCCATCGACAGGTCGCCGGTCGGCGGCAGAGCAGTTGCGCCCTCAGCGACCGCGCTCGTCGACTTGATGAGCTCGGGCTGGCCGAAACGGCCGACCCCAATGTTGCGGACGGCCAGCGTCCGCTCGGTCGAGCCAGACGTGTTGATGGTCTGGAGCGAGATCGGGAAGTCGAGCGTCTGGGTGATCGAGGTCGAGCCGCCCGTGGCGACGTGCCGCAGCAGGTTGTCGACGAGAAAGTGGACGGTGTTCGCTGTGTAGCGGATCTCGAACTGGTGGTAGTTCGTGTCGAGCGTGAACGGGTTGGTCGAAGCCTTCGTCCACGAGCCCGAGGCGACCGCCGTGGCCGTGCCGGCCTTGCACGACACCGCATTGAGCGTCGTACCCGAGAGTTCGTAGTAGAAGCCATCCCACGGTGCGCCGTTGATGATCGTGAAGGCGCCCCAGCGCCGGGTGTTGCCCGCGCTGCCCGTGTCGCCGACCCGGATCGCGCTGTTGAGCCACGACACCTGGCCGGGGTAGTAGATGACGGTCGTGGAGTACATCTGCGCCGAGCCGGTCGCGCTCGTCGAGGTTTGGAGCAGGCCCTCGCCGGTAGCGACCGAGATCGACCCGCCGTTGGCGACCTGCTGGGTCCAGAAGGAGGCGAAACCGTCGGCTACCGAGTCCGCGAGGACCGTGTAGCGCTGGGCCACGAGCATGTCGCGCAGCGCGTCCATGCCCACGTTGAGCCCGAGGTCGGCGTCGAACTGCGTGACCGGCAGCGTCGAGATGGCGGCCGAGCCGTCCGAGAGCCGCACGAAGACCGGCGTCGACACGGGCGCATCGACGGTCAGCGAACCGCTGTTGTCGGTGACCGGGACCGCCACCGACGAGGCATCGACCTTCCAGGCCGTCGTATTCGCCGTGTTCCCCGGCTGAACGGTCCATGTGCCCGACTGGCTGGCCGGGACGGCGCTCTGGTCCGACGCGACCGTGACCGCGAGCGAGCCGGCCATGTTCTTCTGACCGAGCGACGTCGGGAAGAGGGCGATGAGACTGGTGAGGCGCTGCGCGATCCGCTGGAGCCGTCCGTTGAGGCCCGAGCTCGCCGTGTCGGAGGCCGGCGCGGTCTCGTTGACGGCCCCGATGAGCGTATTGCCCGCGCTCTGGGTGCTCTCAAGGGCCAGCGAGCCGATATCGACTTGGTTGGAGATGGCGACCGTTCCATCGACCGTCAGCGAGCCACCAGCGTCGTTGATCGGCAGTCCGGTCGAGGTAACCGGGGTCGACGCGCCGTCACCGCCGACGTCGAGCTTGATCCGCTGGTACTGGACGCCGCCGACGTCATCGGTTGCGACGACCGTCCCGGCCGGCGGGGTGCTGTTCGCCCCACTGGTGATCGTGACGTTGTCAGCCATCGGTCTCCACGTCCGTCGTCTCGGCGATCCGCCCGCTCTGGTCGCGCTCGACGCGGCGCTTGGTCACCCGGTCAGGCATGGACACGATGCGGAGTTCGGTTGGGACCGAGACGTTGATCTCGGGCATGTCGGCCTTCACGGTCACCTTCGGCTCGGCCTTGGGCACGTTGACCGTGACCTGCGGCGTCGGCTGCTCGGGGACCGACACGTTGACGACCGGAGCCTCGGCCTTGTAGGTCACGCTCGGCGTCTTCACCTCGTTGGTGACCGTCACGGTCGGCGTGGCCACGTCGTTGGTGACGTTCACGATCGGTGCGGACTGCTCGGGCACGTTCACGACGACGCCCTGGTCGGGCACGTTGATGACGGGCTCGATGTAGGCCGTGACCTGCGGCGCCGGGATATCGGCCTTCAGGTGCGTGTCGGCCATGTGGATGTGCGTGACCGGCGAGATCGTGAAGACCTGCTTCGGCTCTTCGTGGACCGCCTTGTCGACTACCGGAGCCCAGTCGAGCGTCCCGTTGGGGTGGTCCTCGATCGACATGGCGGTGTCGATGTCGTAGGTCTGGCCGTCGCGAGCGGCGCATTCCTCGTCATCGTCGCCGTCGTAGGCGAGGACTTCGCGGACCTCGAAGCCCGCATAACCTTCCAACGTGGCCCGGTTATATGCCGTCGCCGTTTCGGTCCTTGCAATCGTCTCAGCGCGAAGGTCGCCGAAGACCGGCGTACCGTTCTCCAGGGTCACGCCGTTGATGCCGCTGTAACCATCGGCGGGTACGCCGTCGATGATCTGGCTGATTGAGTAGCCGCGGCGCGCACCCTCAGCGAGCTGCAACGTAAGGGCTTGCAGGGTCCGGTCGTTGATGTCCTTGATCCGTTGGCCGCCGAAGGTCAGCAGGTCGGAGATCACGCGCTTGGTGATGTTCGAGGTAACGACGCGGTTGAGGCGGTTGGACACGACGCCGAGCCCACCGTGGCTCACGTTCACATAGATGCCGCGCATGGCATCAGCGAGGGCCGCGTCCTCGACATCGGCGTCCCACCAGTCCGGATCCGACTTGGTCGCCCAGAAGGTGCGGACCGCCTTCTGAGTCGAGGCGGGAGCCTTTTGCGGATAGCTCGAACGGATTCGGGTCGCGACACGCTCTCGCTGGTCAGCAAAGAACTGCTCGAGGGCAGCCCGCGTCTCCGGCGTGAGGCGGTCGAGGACTTCCTCGCGCGTCTCTGCGGTCCGCGCCTTATCGACGGGCTGGTTGACGGTGGTCTGGCTGTCGGCGATGCCCCGTGCGGATGCGGTGAGCGCATCGGTGCGGGCCTGGGCCGCTTCCTGCTGCATCTGGAGCTGCTGGGCCGGATCGAGCAGCGCCGGGAGCCCGTTCCACTTGATGTGGTCGAGGCCGACCGCGCCGAGGCCCTCTTCGGGGTCGATGCCGATGGCGATGAGCGCCTTGTACGCGCCGACCTTCTCGATGAGCGTGGCCGCGTCGTCCATGTCCGGCTCGACCATCTCGAAGTCGAGCGTCTGGCCGGTCGCTGCCTCATAGCGCGCCACGAGGTTCGACTGGATGCACTCCTCGAACGACTCGACGTCGGAGTGCAGGTCGCGCCAGTAGGCGGTCTCGATCTCGCGGCGGCTCTCACCCGAGGCGTTGAGCCCCGACGGCATCGGGATGCGCAGCATCTCGGGCGCGATCGGGAACGCGGTCAGGATCTCGTCGCGGTTGAGGTTGGCGAGCTCGGGAATGCCGATCTCAGCCGGCGTGGCCGCGCCCTTCTCCCACTCCATTGGCTCGGGGAAGAGGAGCAGGCGGCGGGCGGCGTTGCCGTCGCTGACGGTGGAGCGCCAGGCACGCTGCGCGTCTTGGAACTGCGCTTCGTCGAGCGCCCGCTCCTTGGGCCAGAGCATGCCGGCCATCCGGCCCCCGGTCTGGAGGACGTCGCCGATGTGCTTGTTGATGAGCCCTGACAGCGGCACCGAGGCGGTGATGGCCTCGACCACGCCGACGCCCGACATCGGGTCGGTGTCGTCTTCGGACCCCTGACGCCAGACGAGGATCTCGTCCACGCCGAAGGGCACGCCACCCGACGGGCGGTCCTTGTCCATGACCCAGCCGATGAGGTTGCCCGCGTTGTCGAAGCTGGGCGTCATCCGTGCTGGGCTGAGGCCGTAGATGGCGGTCGGCAGGCCGCCGCCCTCGCCGTTCTCGAGGTACAGCATGGTGATGCCCGCGAGCTTCCAGCGGATGTGCGCGGTCTGGCGCAGTTGCCGCCCGGTCTGGTTCGGGTTCGGCCGCTCCATCAGCCGGAGGAACTGCTCGGTCGGGTTCAGCGCGTCGAACGGGACCAGCAGGTCGGCCGGCTGGAGCGCATCGCCCACGCCGTCGGTGTCGTCGACCGATCCGGGGCGCAGCTCGATCGGCAGGCCTGCGAAGTCCTGGCTGATGCGCTTCTCGGCCTTGTAGAACCAATCGAGGCGGTAGGCCCGCAGGTACGAGGCGATCCGGCTCTGGCGGTCGCCGTACATCCACGAGTTGAGCGGGATGTCGTTCTGATAGGCGACGAGCGCCGGCCCGCCATAGACGGCCTTCTGTGCGTCGGGGCGCCCCAACAGACGGTCGAGGAATGAGGCCAACGGTCAATCCTTGTGGATGGACCGCCGAGCAACGGTCGATTGGGAGTAGTAGTCTAGGAACACCCTCGGTAGGGCGATACACGCCCGGATGAGCCATCCCTAACCCGGACTAGGCTCGGCCGAGGGTTTCTCTTTCTAGGCGACGGCGCCGAACCTGACGTTGTTTCGGCGTGAACGCGAGCGCGCCCACAGGCCAAGGCAGAAGGCGTCGGCGAGGTCGGGAGAGGGCAGGCCGCGGGCCTTCATCTCCTCCTTGCTCTCGATCTGCACCTTGCCGCTGGAGGTCATCCGGTACGTCGGCGCGGTGAGTTCGGAGCGGAGGCGGGCATAGGACATCTCGTCCATGCGCGTCAGGCTTATGAGGTCGTCCCCCGCCGGGTCGAACGATTGGCGGGCGAGCCACCAGAGCTCGGCGCGGAGGTTGGCGTAGAGGTCGTTCTCGCTTGCCTCGCCGACGTTGACGCTGACAAGAGTGCCAGGAGGACGCTGCTCGCGTATGCGGTCGACAACTCCGCCACCAACTCCGACGACATCCACGGCCAGAGTCCCCCGTCGATCGTTGAGGTATCGGATGCCGAGCCCAGCAGTCTCCATGGTTGAGTGTCCGTGGACAATGGTCACCTTCTCCGGGGCGTTGCCCGTGCCTTCCAGCAGGGCCGTGTCGTCAGAGCCGAAGCGGGCCACGTCGAGCCCCGCCCATTCGCGGTTGTCGGTGTAGGCGTCGCGCGTCCGAGCCGCCTCGATCCACGCCAGCGGGATGACCGCGTTGGAGGCCGTGTCGGGGAACTGGCCGAGCACCTTGGCCTGCCACCAGGGCGTGCCCTCGAGGCCTTCCTTGCGCCGCTGCTCGAGCCAGAACGGCGAGACGAGTTCGGCCTGCGCCTTCTCCGGCACCCACTCGCCGGTGAAGTTGGGCGTGTCGTAGACCGAGATCGGGATGACGTTCCACGCCTGCGAGCGGCAGGCTTCGAAGAACGGGCCGACGGGCTCGTGTGGGTTCCCGATGGCAAGGACGCGGCTGGCCTCGTTGACGACGAGACCGACCGTGGCCTTGAACAGGTCGGCGCTGATGCCGTTCGCCTCGTCGAGGACGACCAGCACCTTGCGGCCGTGGATGCCCTGGAAGCCCTCGGGGTTCCAGTCTTCGGGCTTGATGCCGATGGCGAACGCATCGCCGTCGCTGCCGGGGATCTCCCAGCGCGACTCTACTTGCGGGATGACTCCGGGTAGATCGCCGCGTCGATGAGCTCGACGGAGTTCGCGCCAGAGGATGTCACGTACCTGCCTATAGGTGTCTGCCGTCGTGACAGCGATGCCACCCGTCGCGACCCACCAAGCCACGAGTCGCGCCGCGATCCAGTCCTTGCCGGAGCCGAAGCACGACGGTACTGCCGTCTGGGGATGATCCCGCACCGACAGGGCAATCCGCTCTTGGATGCTCCAAGGCCGTTCGTCAAGGACCAGTCGAATGAAGCCGACAGGATCCCCCGTGAACGCCTCGTACTGTCGCTCACGCTGGCGCGTCCTCAGTCGCCTCTTCGCCTCGGTGATCGCTTGTGAGCGACTCGGCTTCGCGGATGGCGGCGATGAGTTCGGCGTCGCTGATGGTGCCGGTGATGTCACGCGCTTCCGTCCTCGCCGTAGCGGCGCCGTTGAGTAGCTGGCTCTTGTCGGTCGCCATGCCCACGGCCATCACGAGGTCGCGCGCCTCGATCTCGCCGCGCGCCATCGCCTTGCCGAGCATCTGCCAGCCGAGACGCGCGACGACCAGTGCTTCCTCGGCCATGTGCTCACGCGCGTTCTCGCGAAGTTCCGCGAACCGAGGATCGTCCATCCAGTAGCGGATGGTCGACTCGGGGATACCGAGTTGCTCGCTGGCAGCGAGGACGCTGGACGCCTCGGCAGCGACCACGGCCGCGGCCTTGGTGATCCGCTTGTACCTACGAGGCATCAGTCTTCTCTCTGTCTATCTGACTTTCCATCACGCAGCCGATAGGGCGCAGATAGCGGGCGTTGCTATACTTCTCCGAGCCTCGGTGGCTGGTGTCGTGCACGATGCGCCTCCATCGCAGGTCGCGCTTGGCGACGGCCAGTGCGCGCCCCGTGGTTGGTGCACCGACTACGGGGCTTCTTGCTTCTTGCTCTTGCCCTTCTTGGGCAGTTCGCCCGCGCCGTACTCATCGGTGCCGTCGACGATCTTGCGGCAGTCGGGGCACACGCTATCGGCCGTCTTCTCCCAGCCATTGCCCTGCGGGATGGGCAGGCCGCAGGCGGTGTGCTCGGCAAAGCCGATGACGTGGGTCTCGCCGTCGAGGTCGGTGAACTTCAGTTCGGATGTCATCGTTCTCCTCTCGTGGCCTGCCAGATAGCCTCGGCAGATAGGGCATCGAGCGACTCGGTCGTGTGCTGCTTGCGGGTGAGCTCGGTCTGCTTCTCCATGCCGCACCACGAGCAGACGAGGGTCAGCGGGTAGTCGTGCTCGGGATCGGCGAAGAACGCCATGAGGGAATGCTTGCCCGACTGGCTGTACGGGCACTTCGCCATCACGTCGCCAGTCATTGCAGCTTGTTCACTCCGTTGGGCGCGTTGTTGCCGGTCACGACGACGCTCGGGCAGTTGTTACAACGGATGAACCAGTAGCCGTTGAGATTGACCTGGCTGACGTTGTTGGTGATGCGCATGTTCGTGTGGAGGTCGTTACCCCAGAACGAGATCCAGCCGGCGGCGACACCATCGTTGGGGTTGCCCGGGATCGGACCCGTCGTGAACGTGTTGCCGTTCACGGTGATGTCGTCCCATGTCATGCCGGTCGAGCCGTCGCCGACGATGGCGTGCGGCGTGGCGGTATTCGTCCACGCCCAGCGAGTGAGTGTGTTTTCGCCGAGGTAGACGTGGCGGATGGCCTGTGGCGACGAGCCGTCCTCGAAGCCGAGCGGTGAGCCACCCATGTCAAGCAGTTGGTTGCGCTCGACCCAGGCCGTGTCGACCTCAGCGAAGACGATGCCGTAGAGGCCCGTGCCGTCGACGGTCGAGTCATGGATCCAGACGTGGTCGGCGGTCTCGGCCGTGGCGCCGAAGTACACGCCATGACCCCACTGATCGGTGATTGTCAGGCGGTCGAGCTCGATGTACGACTGCGCGTGGTAGCCAGCTACGCCCTCAGCGGCCTCCTGGCCGACGCTGTAGGCGTTGACCGTGCCGACGTTCGGGTTGTCGCCATCGAGCGTGAAGTTGCGAATCGTGATGTGGCTGTTGCCGGGTGAGTCAAGGACGAAGGCCGAGTCCGAGATGTTCGTCCCGCCGTTGGTCCGTAGGGTCGCGCCGTTGCCCTCCACGATGACGTTGTTCTTGCCCGTGATGTAGAGCGCGCGGTCGATCCGGTAGGTGCCGGCGGGGAAGGACCAGATGGCACCGCTCGGCGCGGCGTTCACCCACGCCTGGAGCGCACCGGAGACGTCAGTCGCGCCCGTCCGATCGACGTTCGGGCTGACCGTCTGCGTCGTTGTCGGAAGCGGGAACCGTCGCGCTGGCGTCGGGGTTGCCGAAGGGGTAGCAGTAGGGGCAGGAGTCGGGGTCGGTGATAGTGACGGAACGGCCGTCGGCGATGCGGTGGGAATGGGTGTGGGCGCTGGGGTGGCAGTCGGCGCAGGGGTCGCCGTCGGCGCCGCAGATGCACTCGGCCACGGTCGACTCTCCAATGCTGCTACGCGAGCTTGCAGGTCCGCGACCTTGGCTTCCAGCGCCGAGACGCGCGGCTCAAGGTTCGTGCTCGCCGGAGCCGAGCGCACGGCATTCACCGGCTGGACTGCGATGACCACGAAGACGAGCAGGGCGGCGAGGACGGTGCGCGTCAACAGCGAACTCCTACTGGCTGCCAGTGGGCATTGCGGAGCGGCTTGGACGGCCGGCCCTTGGTGGCACAGGCCATGCAGAACCGCATGCCGTCGTACTGGTACCAGTCGGGCCAATGGCCGAAGCGGAAGCGATGTCGAAGCTCAGTCATCGGACTTCCGCAGGTGGGGCAGGATGCCGAGGAGGATCAGGCCGAAGATCAGGAGGCGAAGGGCGTCGACCTGCTGCGGCTCGAGGTACATGTCATCCGACCCTGCGAACCTCGGGGATGGGCGGCCCTAGCTGGGGCGCGTCGTCGGTGTACAGGTCGTCATCGAAGTCGCCGCGCATCCGCAGCCAGCGCTCGAAGCTTTCCAGCACATTGGGATCCTAAGCTTAGAATTCCACGTGGACAAGTTGTCGC
>JADMIO011485863.1_pt1 | contig 45271 bp, 32 predicted proteins | sample 8958161 | NCBI WGS metagenome assembly JADMIO01 (sample SAMN16585339, study PRJNA669376) | soil metagenome | isolation source: Crop rotation soil | place: USA: Cullars Rotation, Alabama | collected 2011
GGGCACGATCGGCTCAACCACGTGAATGCAGATAATGGCTGCTCCGGTCGCCTTGGAAATCGACGCCGCGTACGGAAGCGCAAAGTTGCCGCAGCCGCTGAAATCAATCGGCAGCAATACCCGGCGAAGCCGGAGGGATTCGGCCGCGCTCTTTTCAGTAGTGGTTGCCATGTCTGCGAGGGCATTCTACACGCAGAAGGCGCCGTTTGACAGTCCTTTAGCCGTCGCTTAACATGGCCAACGAAATCCCTGCCCTAATCCGCGAACCCCTTAGGAAGGCGCTCCGATGCCCACTAACGCTGTAAACAATTTTGCCGGGATTGAAGTCGCGCTCGAGACGATGCGCGGTGTCGTGGTGACCGAAAATGGTGAAGTAATTGAGCGCCGCGAATCGTCCTACACACCCGATCAGCTCATTCAAGCAATCACCGAACTTACGGGTGCTTTGCGCGCAACTGCCGAAGTGAAATCGGTTGGACTCGCCATTCCGGGCCTCGTTAATCGCGAGACCGATCGCGTGCTGATTTCAACCGGGCTCCCCTTTACTGCCCAACAACATATCCACGCCGAACTGATGCAGGCGACCGGCTTGCGTTACGAATTGGAGAACGATGCCAATGCAGCGGCGTACGGAGAATACAAAGCCGGCGCCGGCCGCGGGGCCCGCGACATTTTTTACCTGGGCATTGGCGACGCCATCGGCGGCGCGATGATCCTGGACGGCAAGCTCTGGACGGGAGCGTCGGGTTGTGCCGGAGAGATCGGTCACATCACCATCGACACCGAAGGTATTGAATGCGTCTGCGGGAATACCGGATGCCTGGAAACCACGGCTTCGGGGCCCAACATTGTGCGGCGCGCGCGCGAGCGTTTGAATCGCGATTCGACGTCTTCGCTGTCAACGCTGGCCATGCAGGAGGATTTCACCGCCGGCGATCTGGCGGCCGCAGCTAATAATGGTGACGATTTTTCGGTGATGATGCTGGAGCGGACGGGCCGCCCGCTGGGCATCGCCGTGGGCAGCGTCATTAACCTGCTCAGCCTGGAGCGGATCATTCTCGGCGGCACCATCATGGAAGCCGGGAGTCTGATTTTGGATCCGATTATCGCAGAGGCGCGCAAACGATCGTTTCAGCCCTGCTTTGAAGCAACGAAGATCGTTTCGGCTGAATTGGGCGTGGACGGCGTGGCCATCGGCGCGGCCTTGCTGGCGCGGGACACAAAGGGCGAATAAGTGCCCATATCCAAGATCCTCAATCCAGCGTCGTTGCTCTAATCTTCTCTTCCTGCTCGGCGCGGAAGTCGCGCAATTTCTGCTTTAGCTCAGGCCTGCTGTTGGCGAGGATCGCAATTGCCAACAGCGCCGCGTTGGTGGCCCCCGCTTTACCAATCGCCAGCGTTCCCACCGGAATCCCGCCCGGCATTTGCACAGTCGACAACAACGAATCGAGCCCGTTCAAAGCACTCGTCATCGGCACCCCCAGCACCGGCAAGATAGTGTGCGCGGCGATCACCCCGGCCAGATGGGCGGCCCCTCCGGCGGCAGCGATGATCACTTCGATCCCGCGCTCGTCGGCCTTAGCCGCGAATTCAGAAGCCAGCGCCGGTGTGCGATGCGCCGACATCACATGCGATTCGTGCCGCACACCGAATTTCTCGAGCGTATCAGCCGCGGCTCGCATCGTCTCCCAGTCAGATTTGCTGCCCATCAGGACAGCTACTAACGACGACGCGGCGTCACGGCGACGCGGCGACGCGGCGACTTTTGAAGGTTGAGTCTTTGAATTTTTGGTTTTGTTGGCTGCCATGTTTGTCCCTGTCTCCGCGTCTCTCCACCCCCGCGTCCTCTCTTTATTCTCCCTGGTCCAGCGAATACCCGCGCTCGCCATCAAAGTTGCACAGGTTTTCGGTCTTGATGAAATCGAAGCCCGCGTTATCAACGCGTTCGAGTAATTGCACGATGTCCTTATGCGAAATGGGGGCCCCTTTATCCTTCGCCATGAAGCGGCATCGCCACTGATCGGAGCAGAACGTTTCGGATTTGCCGCCGGGCCAGACTTTCACGCCGCGATTACTGATCATCACCAGCTGCATTCCGTCCGGCGGCACCTTGCTCAACGAGTCGCCCAGATTATCCGGCGAGCCCTTTAGCCAATCGAGAAATACATCCACGCCGACCAGCTCTTTACGCGTGTCAGATCGCTCTTTAACGATCGTTTCGCCATAAACTTCTTCCACGTCCTCCAGCCGGTAGCTCACGGCTTTCAGCTGGTTGGGCTTTTTGCCGAGGCGTTCGACCACAGCTTGCGCGAACTCTTTGGTTCCGACTTTTTGTTTGCTGATGCCCTCATCAAAGATATCGTACGTGTGGATGCCATCCTCAATCGTGCGCAGCCATGCGTTGTGAACTCGTTCCGCGTTCTGCGTCTGGCCGATATGGACCAGCATCATGATCGCGCCCAGCAACAGCCCCGAAGGGTTCGCCAAATTCTGCCCGGCCCGGCGTGGCGCTGAGCCATGGATGGCTTCGAACATCGCGATGTTTTCCCCGATGTTCGCTGAGCCGGCCAGACCCACCGAACCGGCGATTTGCGCGGCTACATCAGACAGCACGTCGCCGTACAGGTTCGGCATCACGATGACGTCGAAAGCTTCCGGCGTATCGGCCATCTTGGCGGCCCCAATGTCCACGATCCAATGTTCGTTTTCGATTTCCGGATATTCGGCGGCAATCTCGTTAAAGATCTTATGAAAGAGACCATCGGTCAGTTTCATAATGTTGTCTTTGGTAAAGCAGGTGACCTTCTTGCGATTGTGGCGGCGCGCGTACTCGAAAGCATAGCGGACAATCTTTTCCGATCCCGGCCGTGAAATTATCTTCAGGCACTGCATTACCTGGTCGGATTGCCGGTATTCAATACCGGCATAAAGGTCTTCTTCGTTCTCGCGCACAATCACCACGTCCATGCCCGGATGTTTGGTCTCAACAAAGGGGTGATAGGAAACGCAGGGCCGCACATTTGCGTACAGGCCCAGAGTCTTGCGCACAGTCACATTCAGGCTTTTGTACCCTCCGCCTTGCGGCGTGGTGATTGGCGCTTTCAGGAAAACTTTGGTGCTGCGCAGCGACTCCCACGAGCTTGGTTCGATCCCCGAAGTATTGCCGGCCAGGTAAACTTTTTCGCCAATGTCGATTTTTTCGATAGCTAACTTCGCGCCTGCTTCTTTCAAAATATGCAGGGTCGCTTCCATAATTTCCGGACCAATGCCGTCACCATAGGCGACTGTGATAGGAACTGTGGGCATTTAATTTTGCCTTTCTGTGTGGTCTGAGAAGTTGACGAATATAAGCCAAAAGCCGCGGTGCCGCAAAGTTAGAGTACCAACTTTAGTTAGGCATTTTCCTGACACAGACGGCCCGGCTAAAGTCCGTAGTCTAACGCGCAGGCGCAAATCCCCGCGTGGTTATGATACCGCTCCGACAGGAGAGTGACGGTGCGGTTCGTCACCCTCAAGTGTTAAGATCGATACAAGAAAATGCAGGATCAGTCTTTCAGAATTCTGGAATTCGAAGCGTTGCGGACCCTGGTTAGCCGTAACGCGCAGACAGATCGTGGCCGCGCGCGGCTCACGCGGCTGACGCCTTTCACCAGCCTGTCAGAGTTGCAAACTGATCTAAAGGCGGTGGGCGAAATGATCGATTTGCGCCGCGCCGGTGATCGTCTGTCATTCGACAGCGTCGCTGATGTCACCGAATCAATCTCGCGTCTACGAATCGCCGGAACGGCGCTGGAACCCCTGTCGATGCTGGAAGTGGCCCATGTCAGCGAGCGCGCTTTGGAAGCGCGGGCCGTACTCGTTGCGGCGAAAGAAGATCGCCCGGCGCTGTTCGATCTCGTTGCGCCGATACCCGCGGATTTGAAAAGCGTTTCGGCCACGATCACGCGAAAGATTCTTCCGAGTGGTGAACTTGACGATCGCGCCAGTCCGCAATTGGCTGCGATTCGCCGCGAGTTAACCGCCGCGCGCTCGCGCATCACCCGCGCGCTTGAGAATCTGATGCGCCGCTCCAGCGAGGCCATCCAGGAAGAGCTGGTGACCGTGCGCAACGATCGTTTTGTAATTCCGGTCCGCGCCGATCACCAGGCCCGCATTAAGGGGGTGGCCCACGGAGCTTCTTCATCGGGCGCGACAGTATTTGTTGAGCCGCTCGAAACGATCGAAGCGAACAACGAACTGCAAATACTGCGCGAAGCCGAACAACGCGAAATTGCCGAGATCCTGTTTGGTTTATCGGAGGAGTTGCGGCGCTGGCTGCCGGCCATAGAGCTGGCCGCGGAGGTAATCACCGAACTCGACTTCATCAACGCCAAGGCCGCGTTCGGCGAGAGGTTTAGCTGCGTCGTGCCGCAGGTGGGGCACACGCCAGTCGCCGGTGAGGCCAGGCCGAGCGCTTTCCGCCGTGAGGTCAGTACCGGGAGCGGGAACGGTAGCGACCGGGTCATAGCGCCGGACACACGCGACTCTGGCTCGCAATTAGATCCGGCCGCGACCGCTGCTGGCACTGACCTCGCTTCCACGACATTTGAACTCATCGATGCGCGCCATCCGCTGCTCGAAGAGAACCTGCGCCCAGCCGGCAGCACCGTAGTTCCGGTTTCGCTTAAGCTCGATCACCATCATCCCGTCATGATCATTTCCGGTGCGAACGCAGGCGGTAAGACAGTCGTGCTGAAAACTGCCGGCTTGCTGTCCTTGATGGCCCTATCGGGTTTACCGGTGCCTGCGAAACAAGCTAACGTGCCCTTCTATCGATCGGTGCTGGCGGACATCGGCGACCATCAATCACTGGCGGCAAATCTTTCCACTTTCACGTCACACGTAGCTAACATCGCGGGGATGATCGAATCGTGCCTGCTGCCGGCGTTGGTCCTGCTGGACGAAGTCGGGACCGGCACCGATCCGGAAGAAGGCTCAGCGCTGGGTGTGGTTGTCGTCGATCACTTCAAACAGCGCGCTGCGCACGTGCTCGCGACGACCCACTACTCGGGTTTGAAAATCTATGCCGCCAACGAGCCGGGCGTGCAGAATGCCAGCGTTGAGTTCGACGAGCACACATTGCGGCCGACGTATCGCTTGTTGCTCGGTTTTGCAGGTTCCTCTTCCGGGTTAGAGATTGCTCGCCGCTTCGGCATTCCTGATTCATTGATCAAACAAGCGGCAGGTCAGATTCAACAATCTTCACGCGAGGCGATCGAATACCTGCGCCGGATCAAATTAGAAGCTGAAACAGCCGAGCATCTACGCGCGGCGTTGGAAGAGGAGCGGGCCGCTGTCGCCGAGAAGTTCGGGGCGCTGGATCGCGAATTTCAAAAGCACGAGTCCGCGCGCCAGACAGAGTTCAGAAATGAACTGGCCCAAACGGTTACGGAATTTGAAAAGTTGAGCCGCGATTTGCTGGCTAAAATCGATGATCGCGTTACTCGCACGCGGGTTGAACGCGAAGCTGAGAAGCGCGCGGCGGAGTTGAAGCGAGCAGCTCAAACTGCGACGCAGGCTTTCACGCAGAAGGCGCGCGCGGAAGGAACCGCCCATCTAACAAAGCCTCGAGGTCCGGAAGTGAGCTTGCCCCCGCAACTTCGCGGCGTCCGCGTCGTTCGTGACGGAAAAGTTGTTAGTGACGCGCCCGCCGAAGAAACGAAGAAAACAACGAAAGTAGGTCCTGTCGGACCCAGCGTTGATCATTCAGCCGATGCTCGGGAACTGCGCGTTGGAGATCGGGTGAGATTGAGTAGCTTCGGGACGACCGGGGTCATCGATCGCATTAAAGGCGATGAAGCCGAGTTGCGCGTTGGTTCACTTCATATGCGCGAGAAATTGAGCAATCTTGAGCTGGTATCCGGCGAGGCGGGCGGCAGTCCGGCTCGGAAGGAAGGCTCGCTCGAAAAGATGCGCCGGCGCGCATCAACGGAAGTACATCTTCATTCCAAAACTCCCGCGTCCAAAATTCGGAACCAAAGTGAGATCAATCTCATCGGCAAGACGACGGACGAGGCCACCGATCTTGTCGATCGGTTTCTCGACGAAGCGTTCCTGGACGGCCAGACCGAGGTGCGAATAATTCATGGTCACGGCACCGGGGCCCTGCGCAAAGCGGTGACAGAATTTCTGAGCGATCATCCCCATGTAGCACGATATTCAGCGGCGCCGGCGGACCAGGGTGGCAACGGTGCTACCGTGGTAGAGCTACTAACTTAGAGTCCGCCCTCGCGCATCACCGAAGGAGGTGTGCTACGCAAGTTTTATTCAAAATTAATCGCCTAATGATTTTCAGTTGCGCGCTGTTTATTTGCGCGGCGACTGAAAAAACCGTGAAGGCGCAGCCGCCGTCGCTGCTGGTACAGCTGGAGGGGGAGCGCTCAGTCTTTTATCGCGATGAAAATGTCCGCTATTCGCTTATGTATGCCGGTAAGGCCGATTCATCGCGGTGCCGCATCGGCTCTGGTGGCCAGACGCTGCAATTACTGAGAAACGGTCAACTGTTGTATGAAGAACCCTTAGGGCCGGTTTCCATGCCCATGACTCGCCGCGTTCGCGAAGAGAATTACGCCAGCAATAACGGGATTCTGATGCTTTCCTTTGCAGTGCCCGGTCAGGACGTTGACGTAAAAGACGATTATCAGCTGCGCGCGACCTGCGGTAATGAAGTTTCGCCTCTGTCAAAAGCATTTCATGTCGACCCCTGGGCCCAGCCGGTGGATGGGCTGCAAGTGTTAATTCGTCCGTTAAAGACAGAGTTCAAGCTTGGTGAACCAATAAGAGTGGAAGTCACCATGAGAAATCGTGGTCAGCGGTTGCTTCTTTGTCCGGTGCCGCTTGCCAATAATGATCATCCACTGAATTTTTGGGCGTTAAGACCTCACTGGTCAGACTCCCGGGAGTATCTCGTCGAGAACGCGATGTACGAGCGAAGTTTGAAGCTCATGCGACCGGGCGAATCGCGCCGGGCCGTAATCACCCTAAATCACTTTCAGGGCACGGGTGTAATGAAGGGGCGAATTTTTGGCCAGGAAGGAAAATATCAAGTTTGGTTCGAGGTCTTCTTCGATCAGGATGACGAATACATTCCGGCGAAGTACCGGCCCAACCTTTGGCGCAACGACATGAGCAGTAACATTATTGAATTCGTGGTAAAGAAGTAGTGAGCGACCAGGAAGAATCAACAGTCTTGTATCGACCGGTGGGTGAGCGGGAACTCGACTTAATTCTCGAAAGCGACAACAAAAATTTCCTCCCAGACTTCCTGAACAGCCGATTTTCTATCCCGGGTTGGACCGAAGAGATTGCTTCGCGAGTGGAACGCAAAATATAACAATCCAAAAAGTGGGTTTGTAACCCGTTTTCATGTAAGAAAGTCTTTTACTGATCGGTATGAACCAAAGACTGTAAGGTGGGACGATCCATCAGGAGTGCTGGATTCCGGCCGCAGCGTTCGACGAACTGAACGCCAATATTGTCGGGCCGATCGAAGTTATAGCTGAATTCAAAAGGTTAAATAGTGCGTTTTCCCCAAACCTTCATCGACGATCTCAAGCGCCAGGCGGACATTGTGCGGATCGTCGGCGACTATGTGACGCTAAAAAAGACCGGCGCCAATTGGTCGGCGCGTTGTCCTTTCCATAAAGAGACCAAGCCGTCCTTTTCGGTAAATCCATCAAAGGAAATTTTTTATTGCTTCGGTTGCCAGAAGGGTGGTTCGGTCTTCAACTTCATCATGGAGATCGAGCGCGTCACTTTTCCCGAAGCCATCAAGATCGTGGCTGAAAAGTCCGGCGTCGCCATGCCGAAGATGGTTGATGACGCGCGCTTCGAAGCCCGCAAAAAAGACAGCGATCAGGTTATTGAACTTAATCAATGGGCCCTGCAGTGGTGGCAGGACCAGTTGCAGAGCAAGGCCGCGCGCGGGGTGCGCGAGTATCTGAAACAGCGCGAGATTAGCGACGAAACGGCCCAGACTTTCCGGCTCGGCTTCGCGCCGGATAGCTGGGACGCACTTTCTACTCACCTGCGGCAAAAGGGGGCAACGCAGGAACAGATCGAGAAAAGCGGGCTGGTGGTAAAGAAAGATGAAGGGGGCTCGTACGACCGGTTCCGCGGCCGGCTTATTTTCCCGGTTTTCGATACCTTCGGAAAGCCTATTGCCTTCGGCGGCCGCACACTGGATCCTGACGGCGAGCCAAAATACCTGAACTCTCCGGAAACTCCTGCGTATACCAAGGGCCGTCATCTGTACGGGTTGCACCTGACGCGCGACGAAATCCGGCGCCAGGGGTTTGCGATTTTGGTTGAGGGCTATCTGGATCTGATCATTCCTTACCAATCCGGCGTCCGGAATGTGGTGGCAAGCCTGGGGACCGCCCTGACTGCGGAGCAGGTCAAGCTGTTAGGCCGCTTTGCGCGGCGCGTAGTGGTGAACTATGATGGAGACCGTGCGGGCGTGCAGGCGGCTAAGCGGGCGATCGAGACGGTTCTGGCAGAAGACATCGAAGTAAAGGTTCTGGTCCTCCCGGACAACGCAGATCCGGACGATTTCATCAGAAAAACCGGCGTTTCCGAATATAACCGGCGCCGCGGAGAGGCACAGCCCCACATACAATTTGTGATCGATCAAGCGGTACGGGATCGTAACCTTAACCAGCCGGCTGACAAGGCGGTGGCGGTCGAGGAGACGCTCCCGTTTGTTCGCGCTGTCCGCAATCGGATTCAGAAGCGCGAATATTTTGATATCGCGATGGATGCGCTGCGAGTGCAGCGCGATCAGCGGCGGGAGTTATGGCAGCAGGTCCGCGGCGCTGCAAGCCCGGACGCAGTCACCGTTCAGAAGGTGATCTCGCGCCGGATTCAGCCGACCGTGGCGGAAGAAAAGCTTCTGGGTCTGCTGCTGGCGAGCGATGAATTGCGGGCATTAATTCTGCCGCGCCTGGAGCCTTCCGATTACGAGGGGCTGGCGACGGCGGCGATATTTCGAGCTTTGACGGAACTGGGCGCCGCGCAAAAGGAGATCAGCTATCAAACGTTAAGCGAAGCTACAGCGGAAAAACCTGAGGCGACGGAGTTTCTTCCACGCCTAATGATGAACGAACCCGCTGAGTCTTTCGACGAATCGATGGTTGATGCGAATAGCTGCCTTGATGCGCTGCGCCTGATTAAGCTGGATCGCGACATCGACGAGTTGAGCACCCAGATTGCTGAAGCAGATCGGGCGGATGACAACGAACGTCGCGACCGGCTGGTAATGCAGAAACTGGAATTGTCGAAACAGCGCATCAGGTTTTTGCCACAGGGCAAAGCGGCAAACTGAGGCTGATCGATTTGCGGGCACTAGCCCGACGTCAGCGAGGGCTCATTGTCGAAAACGAGCCTTTACTCACGCTCGGGCTAGTGCCCCGTAGAAACAGGAAAGAAGATAATCGTGGCTATTGAAGAAAAAGATCGAGATGACGTGATGGATCGGCTGCTGCAACTGGGCGGCGATAAGAAATTTCTGTCCTATGACGATTTAAACCGTGAACTTCCTGAGAATGTAGTTTCCCCGGATGACATCGAAGACGTGTTGCAGAAACTGGACGCGTCAAACATTCACGTAGCGGATTCAGACGAGCGGCTAATTGAACAAGCCGCGGCCATCGCCACCGATGATGAAGAAGGTGATGAGGAGCTGGAGCTGGATCTTTCAGCCGGCGCGCTTGAGAAAACGAACGATCCGGTCCGTTTGTACCTGCGCGAAATGGGCGTGGTGCCGCTGTTGACCCGCGAGGGTGAGGTGGCGATTGCCAAGCGCATCGAGCGCGGGCAGATCAAAACTCAGAAAGCGATTGCCCGTTCGCCTATTGCCGTCATGGAACTCCTCAAGATTGGCGAGGAGCTGGCGGCAATGAAAATGAATATTCGCGAAGTCGTGACCTTTTCCGAGCAGGCCGAGCTGGCCGGCGAGGAAGACAAGGCCGAGGAATATCGCGAATGGACCATCGAAGGCATCGAGAACATCAACAAGATTTTCAAAAATGCGCTGAAAGAGTGGGCCAAGCTGCGCACTGAAACGAAGATCACACGCGGCAAGAAAACCAAGAAACTGCTGCGCCTGCGGCGCAAAGTGGCCCGGCTGCGAATTGAAATAGCCGATGAGATTGGCCGTCTGAATCTTACTGAGCGTTCACGGCAGCGGCTGATTAATGCGATCCGCAACGTGCAGAAGGAAGTGCGTTCGGCTGAGCGCGAGCTTTCCACTTACAGCGAGCGGCTGACCAAAAAAAGGCTGAAGGCCGACGACCTGAAGCTCTATAAGAAGCATGTGTCGACGGCGAAAAAGCGCTTGCAGATGGTCGAGGAAGAGCACCATATCTCGCCGGTTGAAGTGAAACGCAGTCTGCAGTCTATCGTTACCGGCGAGCATCAGACCGGTCAGGCGAAACGCGAGCTGGTCGAAGCCAACCTGCGCCTGGTCGTTTCCATTGCCAAGAAATACACCAACCGTGGATTACAGTTCCTGGATCTAATTCAGGAGGGCAATATCGGTTTGATGAAAGCCGTGGATAAATTCGAATGGCGCCGCGGTTACAAGTTTTCAACCTATGCCACCTGGTGGATTCGGCAGGCCATTACTCGCGCGATTGCTGACCAGGCCCGCACGATTCGTATTCCGGTGCACATGATCGAAACCATCAACAAGCTGATCCGTACTTCGCGCGCGCTGGTCCAGGAGCTCGGCCGCGAACCTACCAGCGAAGAGATCGCCAAGAAGATGGACATCCCGGTTTCGAAGGTGCGCAAGGTCCTGAAGATCGCCCAGGAGCCAATCTCACTTGAAACGCCAATCGGCGAAGAGGAAGATTCGCATCTCGGCGACTTCATCGAAGACAAGTCAATCATGAACCCTTCGGATCAGGTGGTGGCTTCAAACCTGCGCGAGATCACCGACGAGGTTTTGGCCACGCTGACTCCGCGCGAGGAGAAGGTCATCAAGATGCGCTTCGGCCTCGGGACGACCGGCTCTGAACACACGCTGGAAGAAGTGGGGCAACATTTCGCTGTTACTCGCGAACGTATTCGTCAAATCGAAGCCAAGGCGCTGCGAAAGTTGCGCCATCCCTCACGCTCGAGAAAACTGAAGGCGTTTCTCGAGACCGTGCAACACGGCTAAGAAAAACGTACTAAAGCCTGGTGCTTTGTACTCGGACTCAATTGCGGCGGAGCCTTATTCCGGCGCGAAGATCGAATACAAAGATCAAAGCATAAAGTACAAGCACTAATGAAAAATATCGTCGAAAGCTACAAACGGAGACTTGCCTCGGAAGATGGCTGGGTGCTGAAGCGTGGTGCGCAATTGCGCATCGCGCTCTGCTATCCCAACACCTATGCGATCGGCATGGCGAACCTCGGCTTTCAGGCGATGTATGAGATCTTCAATAACCTTCCGGAAGTTTCCTGCGAGCGCGTGTTTCTGCCGGACAGTTTCAAAAGCCCGCGTGTAAGCAAGGGCTCGCTGCGTAGGCGAGCCCTCGCTAACGGCCGGACTTCTGACACCGAGCACTCCCGCAATAGTTCTGGCTACGACGTCAGACACAGCGGCACCAGCGACACGATCAACGAGCTCGCTGAATACCAACGCACGCGCACTCCGCTGCTCTCGCTCGAATCGCAGACCCCGGTGCGTGACTTTGACGTCATTGCCTTCTCAATCTCGTTCGAAACGGATTACGAGAACATGGCGCGCATGCTGCAAATGAGCGGCGTGCCGGTGTGGTCAAAAGATCGGACCGAGCGTGATCCGCTGGTGGTCATGGGCGGCGCTTCTTCGTTTCTGAATCCTGAGCCGATTGCCGACTTTACGGATGTGATTGGCGTCGGTGAAGGTGAAATACTTGGGCCGCAGCTGGTAGATGCAATCCTGGAAAACTCGACGCGCGCGGAACTCCTGCTGGCGCTCGCCAAACTGGGCCGCGGCTTCTATGTGCCGTCATTTTATTTCGTTGGTTACCACGAAGATGGGACAGTCAACGCCTACACGCCGACCGAGGCGGGCGTGCCGGCGCGCGTCGGTCGCGCTGTCTCCGCCGAGAACCCGAAGGAAGGCAGCTTGCGCCGCGCCATCCGGCGCGGGCAAACGGATTTGGTCGATCAGCTCAGGCGCGAGGAAGTATTCGCGCCATCGACTACGATCTTTGCGCCGCAAGCAGAAATGGGCGAGCGTTTCCTGGTCGAGATTTCCCGCGGCTGCTCACAGGGTTGCAGGTTCTGCTGGGCCGGATACAACTACTGGCCGCCGCGCGTTGTGCCCGCCCGCGACATCCTTGCCAAAGCGAGAGCCTGGCGATCAAAGACCGATAAGATTGGTTTGGTTTCAACGGCCGTCTGCGATCATCCGGAGATCAGTGAAATCCTGCAGGGTCTGCGGGCGATGGATTATCGGATCTCGGTGTCGTCACTCCGGCTCGATCAAATTTCTGAAGAATTGCTCGACGCGCTGGTGGAATCCCGCGACCAGCAGATTGCGGTGGCGCCGGAAACCGGATCAGATCGACTGCGTCGAGTCATCAACAAGAACCTTACCAACGACGAAATCGTCGACATCTGCGGCGCGGTGTTCGATCGTGGCATGCTGACCGTAAAGCTTTATATGATGGTGGGTCTGCCGACCGAAACCGACGAAGACCTGCAGGAGATGATCGTGCTAGTCGAACGGATCAAGGATCGAATGCTCGAGGCCGGTAAACGTTTCGGCCGCGCCGGCAAAATCATTCCTTCACTAAATGGCTTTGTGCCGAAACCGAATACGCCGTTTCAGTGGGAACCCATTTGCGCAGAGAAAGAACTGAAGCGCCGTTTGAAATGGGTCAGCAAAAACCTCGCCCGTATTCCGAATGTCGAAGTGCGCCTGATGTCTGCGCGCATCGCGCATGAGCAGGCCTTGTTTTCATCCGGTGACCGCCGGGTCGCGCGAGTAATTGAAGCTTCGGCGCGCATGGGTGGGAATATCGATGCTGCGATTCGCGAGACCGGAATCGACGCCGCCTTTCACACCAGCCGGGCCCGCTCGCACGATGAGATTCTGCCCTGGGAAATTGTCGATGCGGGGTTAGGACGGCCGTTTATGGAACGTGAACACGAACGCGCGCATGAAGCTCGATCTACTGCGCCCTGTCCTTCCGTCAATCAGTGCACGCGCTGCGGCGTTTGTCCGACGACCTGGCTGGCCGCGGCGCCACCGGCACTGGTGCAATTGAAAGCTTTTGCGACCGCCGGCAATCTCATCTGATTATGCACAGACTTCGTCTATGATTTTCCAGGCGATCACAGACTAAAGTCTGCGCCACAGTGTGCACTCCGCCTCAGCGATGCCCGCAGATGGACAGTCAAATCAGGGGTCTTCTGCGTCGCCATTCTGACGACGTAACTGAGTTCCGAACCATTCAGAAAATATTCCCGGCTGGAAGCCGCCATGCGCGGATCGTTTCCGTGCAACACACTCTCAAACTTGATTACTAATTGACGCGGCTCGTCGCCTGCAGCAATTTCGCCACGCAGCACTTCCACTCGCGTGCTGTCATGCGTGCTCGACAGAATTAATGAACCATCTCCCTGAGGGCAGATGATGCCTGCTTCCCAGTGACTGGGCTGAACGGACTGGTCTTTGGCGATCAGATCCGTCGTCTGTTCATAAATGAGATACCTCGTGCCAGCCCGATGCCGGAAGACGAGCGTCTCGCGATAATGAAAAGATTCAATCGTCGGGAACTCACCATGACCCTCGCCGATCCAGACGCCAATCAAGGGCAACAGTCGCTGTAGCTGGGAATCGGGATCTAACATGCTGCTTGTTTAGGCTTCTTCCGTTTGTAGTTCCGGAATGGCTGCGGCTGATTTTGCGGCCGCGCTGCGGCGCCAGATCGCGTACGCGGGCACGCCTGTCAGCACCAGCAGCGATCCAATTCCCGCAGTGGCCGGGGCGAGGTAAGCGAGATCAATGACAACCAGCAAGGCCATCGCGATGTATATGATCGGCACCACCGGATAGCCCCAGGTGCGATAAGGCCGCACCATTTCCGGGGCCTTGCGGCGCATGATAATTACCGCGCCGACCATGAGACCGTAAAAAATCAGATCCGCCGGAATCAGGTATTCAAGTAATTGCGTGTAGACGTTGCCGTAGGCAATGCCGCCGGTCTTCGCATCCGTACCAACGGTGCGCGGCAGAGTTAACAGACACGCCCAGATTCCCTGTGCGACCAAAGCGATCGCCGGCACGTGTTGCCGGTTAAGTTTGGCGACGCCTTTGAAGAACAAACCATCACGCGCCATAGCGTAATAAACGCGGGCGCCCGCGAGGATTAATCCGTTGTTACAGCCAAACGTGGAAATCATGATGGCCACCGCCATCAGAATTCCGCCGCGCGGTCCAAAGATCGCTTGCATAGTGGCACTGGCGACCCGGCCCTGCTCAGCATTTTGGATTCCGGCCAGCGGGAGGGTGACGACGTAAGCAACATTCGCCAGCAAATAGAGACCTACCACAACGCCGCAACCGATCAGCAAGGAGAGCGGCAAGTTGCGTCCTGGGTTCTCAACTTCTCCGGCGGTGAAGGTGACATTGTTCCAGGCTGATTGCGCAAACAGCGGTCCGGTCATCGCGCGGCCGAGGATCAATGCCAGGGCAAGGCCACCAGTCAAAGCCAGTTTCGGCTGCGCGACGTGTGGGTCCCATCCATTCGACCAGGGATGCCACCAGGACGATGTGTATGCGGCACTGCCGTGATTCCATCCCAGCAGCAAGCCGATCACAATTAAGCCAAGCAGGGCCGCGGTCTTCGTAAAGGTGAAAGTGTTCTGAATGAATTTTCCTGTTTTCAAACCGCGCAGGTTGGTCAGCGTGAGTGCCGCGATCATGGCGATTGCCAGTAGCTGCGCCGTAGACAGGCTAATCGCATAACCGTTCAGAAACCCCGGCAACCGGTAAGGCTCGATGAGGTAATTCTTCCCCTCAATTCCGGGAATCAGAAAACCCGTGAAGTTCGCGAAGGCTACTGCGACGGCGGCAATCGTTCCCGTCTGCACGACCAGGAACAGCGACCAGCCAAACAGGAAACCAGTTCCGGGGCTGTAGGCCTGCCTGAGAAACACATAAGGACCGCCGGCTTTGGGCATCATCGCGGCGAGCTCGGCACAGCAAAGCGCGCCCGTGATCGTCATCACTCCCGCCAACATCCAGGCGGCGAGCAACCAGCCAGGTGAGCCAACCAGGCGCGAGGACTCAGCCGAAGTGATAAAGATCCCCGAACCAATCATTGAGCCGATGACGATCATCGTGCCGTCCGTCAGCCCCAGTCCGCGCACGAGACTTGAATCCGATTTGGTTTCTGCCATAACGCGGTCGCTAGTATCGCAATCGACCTGAGAAGTCAATGAAATGGTGGACGCGCTGGCCGGATATTTCGAGTGCGGCAAATTGCAACCGCTATTGAAAAGCCCGACGGGCGTACTCGAAAATCACGGACCAACCCGGCTGTTGAGTAGTGATGGCGATAAGCCTGTAGATGCGTAATCTGCGCCGACGTGCTCGGTCAGTTTGGCGGGGTAATTTGGCTTTTTGAGATGCCAACAAGGAAGGCAGTTACCACCGGCTGCGCTGCACCTCCACTGTCAGGGTCCCAGTTCTCAGCTCAGTCATTCCTCATTGTGAATATCACGGACAATCGCTCTGGGCTACAGAATTGTCCCGGGGTAGATTGTAAGAACGATAGCATTCGAGCGTGTCAACTATCGTCACAATGCGCCAGAGATCCGGATCGTAGTTGATCGTCAGATCTGATTTGACTGATTTCGTGAGGTTGAACGAAGCGAACTTACCGCTGGCGGCCACTTCGCTTGATAGCAAGGTGCGGTTATGGTTCGCCGATACTCGGTAATGGGCGTGACGAATTATTTCGACAGAAACGCCGTGCTCTTCACTGTGTGATCGAATTCGTAGTTGTAAGTGTATCCGGGCAGGGAAATGGGCCGGCTGAATTGGACGTGAACTTCCATGCGGCCTTCTTTCTGTGAGGCGGTGATCGAAGCGTTGTCTGGTACGTTATAGTCACGGCCGTTTTTCTTGAGTTGCTCTGTCACCCAGCCACTGTCGAATCCCTGCACCGCCGCCTGGTCGGCTTTGCTCTGCATAATATCTTTGAAGTAGTAGGCATCAACGGACACAGGAATGTAGAGGTATCCCGCATAAATGACGACGGCAAAAATTACGATAAAAATGATCAGCTTGGCGCGGGCGCCGCCCTGTTCAGAATGTCTGTTGGCGAAGGTTAGGCTGTTCATAAGAGTCAGATTCGTTAGGTGATTTGTTGGCGTGGCTGCAGACCTGCGCGTAGCGCCGCCCGCAGCATTTTTTGATCGAGCTGACTTCCGTTAACGAGGCGGGCCTTACCAATCGCTTCCAGCAGCACCCATTGAATATTTCCCGCCACCGATTTCTTGTCGCTCTTCATAGCCCGCATCAACGATCCAGGGTCGAGGTCCTGCGTCGGGGGCAGCGGTCCGCACTGGGTTACGGCCGCACGTAACGATTCTAACTCGCGAGGGGCGAGCATGCCTAGATTTTTTGACAGCTCGCCCGCGACCAGCATGCCATAGCCCACGGCTTCGCCGTGCCGGAATCGCCGGTAATTGGTAATGGATTCCAGCGCATGGGCCGTGGTATGACCGAAATTTAGTACCCGGCGTGAGCGCCGATCGTTCCGATCTATCGATTCTCGGGCATCTCCGGCGACGATCCCTGCTTTGAAACGGCAGTGGGCCGCAATCGTGGCGCACAGCTCGGCCTGTGGCTTTTTGCCGGTTAGCCAATTGGTGGAGTTTTGAGATCTGGCGGCCAGAGCCACAGTCCGATCAAACAGTTCCCGGTCACCCACCGCGCCGTGCTTCACGGCCTCGCACCACCCCGCGGTCAGCTCTCTGCCCGGCAAAGTATGGAGCGTGGCCACATCGATTAAAACCAGCCGCGGCTGATAAAAAGCGCCGGCCAAATTCTTCCCGGCAGCGAGATTTATCCCGGTCTTGCCCCCGACTGAGGCATCGATCTGCGCTAGCAAAGTTGTGGGAATCTGAATGAAATCAACGCCGCGAAGGTAAGTCGCAGCTGCGAATCCTGCCAAATCGCCCACCACTCCGCCGCCCAAAGCAATTACCAGATCGGTCCTTTCCAGTCCCGACTCACTGAGGAAGCGAAGCGCCTCTTCGTAGGACCGCAGAGACTTGTGCCGCTCGCCTTCCTTCATTAACCAGGTATGCACCGCAAATTTTTGTTTGCGCAGACTGCGTAAGACTGTGGCGCCAAATAGCTCGAATACTCGGTGGTTGGAAATGAGAGCCACGCGGTGGGCGCGCGTGCGCGAGATTGAAATAGCTTGGGCGCCGATCTCTGCCAGCAAGCCGGGGGCAATCCTGATTTCATAGGAGCTCTCGTTGCCGGCCACGCGTACTTCGACACGGTCCATGGGGTTGAATGTACCGTGTTTCATGGCCGACCAGTCAAGTTTCTCCGATAAACCTGCAAGCTGGATGGAAATGGCCCTCCATTATTCCTTTTTCTTGGGTGTCATCTCTGGATTTCGGGGTGCCGGAAGCCTAAACTTCCCGAAACCATACATCGACGTGGCCTTTGCCCGGCCACGTCCAATTTTTCGAAAGGGTTAATGATGATGTCCCGAAAGAGCCTCTGGTTTGGTTTGGTGCTGGCAGTCCTGGCCGCGGCGGTGCTATCGCTGCCTGCCGGTACGAGCGCGCAGAAGCAAAAATACGTTTCGTCTGGTCCGCCTTCGCTTTCACTCGCGGTTGAACCCGCAGTCATTAAGGCCTGCGAAACCAGTCAAGTCCAGTTGAACGCCACCGCGCGGGCCAACGACAACGCACCGTTACGTTATCGCTGGACCGTCAATGGGGGCCACCTCAAAGGTGAGGGTGCGAACCCAATGTGGGATCTCAGCGGAGTACAACCTGGGGCTTATCAGGCAGTGGTCGAAGTGGACGACGGCCGCGATCTTAACTGCGTGTCATTCTCGTCCGTATCAGTAATGGTGACGGATTGTCCGCCTCCACCCCCGGTTTGCCCGACGGTAAATGTCTCGTGTCCGGAAGCCGCAACTGAAAATGCGCCGGTGACCTTCACGGCAAATGTGAGTGGCGGCACGACCGGTATCACGCCCACCTATAACTGGAATGTATCAGGCGGACAGATAATTAGTGGCCAGGGGACGCCCAGCATCACAGTGGATACGAAAGGCCTGGGCGGTCAGACCATCCGCGCGAGTTTGGATATTGGCGGCTTTGGCATGCCTTGCCCCGCAAGTTGCGCTGTTTCAATTCCAATTGTTCCGAAGCCGCGCAAATTTGATGAGTACTACGATATCGCCCGCAATGACGAAAAGGCGCGGCTCGATAACTACGCTATTCAATTGCAGGCCGAGCCCGGATCGGACGGCTACGTGATCGTCTACCCGGCGCGCAAAGCCAGCTCAAATCAGGCCCAGGAACGCGCCCAGCGCATTACGGATTATCTGGTTAACACGCGCGGCATCGACAGTCATCGCTTTAGCGTCACGATGGGACCCGCGCGCGAAGACTGGTTGTTTGAATTATGGATCGTGCCGCAGGGAGCAACACCTCCGGCGCCACAACGATAGCTAATCTTTTCCCGTACACTATGACCGGCGCGGCTCATACAGTCGCGCCGGATTTTTTTTGCTCTTTTCCATGTCCTTGCCGCGTTAATCCTGCTGACATATGCTTGGCGCGATTCAAGTAAATGAAATCGCGACACTTCCCCCGGCTGGTGTTTGCAGCGCTGATTTGCCTCGGCTTTGTGACGACTGTTTTTGCCGAGCGCTTGCCCGTCCGCACGTATACTTCGGCCGACGGACTGGGCAGCAGCTTTGTAAATTACCTGATGCGCGATTCCCGCGGACTGCTCTGGGTTTGCACGCGCGATGGCCTGAGCCGGTTCGACGGGTACCGTTTTGTCACCTACCGGGTGGGCGACGCGAACGCACCGCCGGGAATCGAACAAACTCTCGAAACCAACAAAGGGATCTACTGGATCGCGACCACCGGCGGTTTGTATCGATTCGATCCGAATGCTCAGATCAAGCCGGCTGAAAACAAGAGCGGCGATCGGCTGACGCTCAACGCGCAGTTTGTCAGCAACGCCCGCGGTTTCATCTTCCAGGACAGTTCGGGAAATATCTGGTTGGCGGGCAACGGCCTGTGGCGCTTGAGTGAAAAAGGTAGCGAGCTGGTCTTTGAGACTGTAGAGCTGAATCTGCCGGAAACTTTGTCGCAGACTTTTGGTTTTAGCAGAGTGTGCGTGGGACGGGACGGGAGCTTTTGGTTACTTGCTTCAAGTGCGCTAATCAGACGTTACCCTGACGGGAAAGAAATTGTTTATCGCGTTGACGATCCCCGCGCCAATCTCTTACGACGAGTTGTAGAGGACAGTGATGGCAGAATTTGGGTCGGCGCCACTGAGAGTTTTTATGTTATCCATCCTGAACCAGCAGCTGAGCTGACCTCTTCCGGGCCCGTGATCGAGCGCCGGCTGGATCGGGGGGCGCGACTAGTATCCTCCTCACAAGTTTCCGCTTTCAGCCAGACAAAGGCCGGGGACATCCTGAAATACCCGGATGCCGGCGCGGCCAGAATTGGGTACGGTGATTTCCTCTACCGCACGACTGACGGTCATATCTGGATTTCAAACACGAAGACCGTCCTCGAATTCGATGGTCAAACATTCCGGAGCTACAGCAGCGCGCAGGGATTCCTGCAAGGAATCGTGGAGTTTGCCGACGACGCGAGTGGCAACTTTTGGTTGGGTGGCTCGAACGGTCTGATGCGATTGGATCGTGGCGGGCTAACGTCCTACCTCACTGATGACGGGCTGGCGAATCCAAACATTTTGGCGATCAACCAAACGCGCGAGGGCCAGTTATATGTGATGACGAGGGACTTGTCGCTTAGCCTCTTTGACGGCGGGCGGTTTCAGACTATTCGTCCTGCCCTGCCATCCGATGCACAAACGTTCTGGATCGCGAACCCGGTACTTCAGGACAGCGCCGCGGAGTGGTGGTTTCCGACGACCACGAAACTTTATCGCTTTGCCGCGACCACTGACTTTCGCGAACTCGCGCGACGCCGGCCGCGCGACGTGTATGACAGCCGCGATGGCCTGGGAAGCGATCAGATGTTTCAGATTTGGGAAGACTCACACCGCGACTTGTGGGTTTCCACGCGCGGCCAGGAAGGAAAGCAATCGGGTTTGTCGCGCTGGAGCCGCGCTCAGGAAAAGTTTTACAACTTCTCAGGAGCCGAAGGTTTTCCATTCGGCCGCTCGAGCACTTCGTTTGCCCAAGACAAGCAGGGAAATATCTGGTTCGGATTCTACGAAGGTGGGCTGGTGCGTTACTCCGGCGGACGGTTTACTCAATTCACGCCCGCCGACGGTGCGCCGGGCGAACTAGTCTCCGCCCTGCATGTCGACGCGCTGGGCAGGCTCTGGACCGGATCTTCGCAAACCGGGTTAGGCCGAATTGACGATCCGTCCTCGCCGCATCCGCACTTCGTCACTTTTACCATCGCCAATGGGCTGGCGAGCAACAACGTACGTACGATTGCTGAAGACCAATTCGGCAATATTTATGCTGGTACCGCGCGAGGTATCGATCGAATCTCGCCGGATGCTAACCGCGTCAGGCATTTCTCGATTAGTGACGGCTTAGCCGGTGATTTTGTCGCCACCAGTTTCCGCGATCAGAGTGGTGCTTTATGGTTTGGCACGCCGAACGGTCTGTCGCGTCTGATACCAAAGCAGAGCGCGTCCGGATCCGCGCCGGCTATCTGGATCAGCAGTCTGCGAATAGCAGGCGAGCGTCAGCCCGTTTCCGATTTGGGAAGCGCCGGGCTCTCGGTATCCGATCTGGGACACGCACAAAACAATCTGCAAATAGATTTCTTCGCGGTCGACTTCAGCGCGGGCGAGTCTTTGCGCTTTCAGTACAAGCTGGAAGGCGCCGATCAGGACTGGAGTTCGCCGTCCGAACAGCGCACGGTAACGTTCGCAAATCTGCAACCGGGCAGATATCGCTTCCTGGTGCGGGCCGTGAATGCCGACGGCCTGACAAGTGACAACCCGGCCATCGTTAGTTTCCGGATCCTGGCCCCAATCTGGTTGCGTTGGTGGTTCATCACGCTCTGCGTAGTGCTGGCGTGCGCTCTATTGTTCGCGCTCTATCGTTATCGCGTCGCCCGCCTGCGTGAAATCAACGCGGCCTTGATGGAAGCCAAAGTCGCTGAAGAAAACCTGCGCAAAGCTAATGAAGAGCGACTGGTGGAACTGGAACAAGTACGAAAACGGATTGCCACCGACCTGCACGACGATATCGGTTCCACCCTCACGCGTATTTCGCTGTTAAGCGAAGTGGCGCAGCGCCGTGAACGAAGCATTGAAACCTCGGACGTTGGATCGCTCGCGACCATAGCCGGCCTGTCACGAGAATTGGTCGATTCGATGAGCGATATCGTTTGGGCGATTAATCCCGAGCGAGATCATCTCGGAGATCTGACCCAACGCATGCGGCACTTCGCGAGTGACGTTTTTGCCGCGCGCGGCATCGAGTTTCATTTTCGCTTTCCCGATTCCGAGCGGGACATTCGCTTGGGCGCTAATTTCCGCCGCGAGCTCTTTCTGATTTTCAAAGAAGCTGTCAGTAACACGGCGCGCCACTCGGAATGTACTGAAACTGAGATCGTATTCACTGTTGACCACGGCGTGGTCCGCATGAACTTTAGAGATAATGGACGTGGTTTCGATATGTTAAGCAAAAGCGATGGACACGGTCTGGCAAGTATGAAGGCGCGCGCCCAGGGTTTGGGAGGCAGACTCGAGGTGGTTTCGGACGAGCGGCGGGGAACGACCCTCGACTTCGTGATTCCGCTGGGCCATTTGGATGGCCGGCGCGGCTAAAGAGAAAGTTGAAGCCGTTTGTCCTCTTTCAGTCCTTCGGTCTAAGTCGCTGACTCAGAGCAACCGGCCCTGCATAAACATGCGGTGACGGCCGGTTCGAAAACGCGTAACCTTTGGCGGTGTTGATGACGAATGAAAGCCGGCCAATAAATCAATCGAGCGCTGCCGCGGACTCTTCTGAGATCAGAGTAGCGATTATCGAAGACGAACGCGACATTCGCGAGTGTCTTACTTTTTTGATTGATGGCACGGATGGGTACTCGTGCAGTGGCAGCTATCGCACAATGGAAGAAGCGCTCGATCGCCTTCCGCGCCAACTACCGGACATAGTCTTATCCGATATAGGTTTGCCGGGAATGAATGGGATCGAAGGGATTCGCATTCTCAAAGAACGCCATCCAGACCTGCTGATTCTGATGCTCACCGTTTACGACGATGACGAGCGCATCTTTGATGCGATGTGCGCGGGGGCCTCCGGTTATTTGCTTAAGAAAACCCCTCCGGCGAAGCTGTTGGAGAGTTTGAAAGAAGCCGTTGGCGGAGGCGCTCCAATGTCGCCAGAAGTCGCCCGCCGCGTAATCGCTTTGTTTCGAGAGATTCGGCCGCCGGACCGGGCCGATTATCACCTTACTCCTCATGAACTTCGGTTGCTGAAACTTTTTGTTGAAGGACACATTTACAAAACAGCGGCCGTTGAGCTGGGGGTCTCAATCAACACAGTCAATTTCCACGTCCGCAATATCTACGAAAAACTTCAGGTCCACACGCGCTCGGAAGCTGTGGCCAAAGCCCTGCTCAATCGGCTGGTCTAAATCTCTCCTGACGCAATTACTACTTGCGTAAGCGGTGACCCGACACTCGCTTCGGGCTAATTTCCTGGGCGTCCCCGGCAATGAAAATCTGAGAGGGACGTAAAGGAGATTGCCATGACCAAGAAAAACATCTTCGCAATTCTATTCCTGTTCGGATTGCTAACTATGGTCCTGTTAGTGCGCGTTGCGAATCGCGCTCAGGCCTCAGACTACTTCGGCCAGCCGGCAGTTGGGCCGTACATGGCGAGCGCGCCCGGATCGTTCGCAGCGGCTGAGTTGCGTGGTTACAAGCCGGTGCAGGGCGATCGTCTTCCGCTGGCGATCCACGGCCCGTTCGTTATGACGATGGAAGAGGCGGCACGCAATCGAGCTGAGCGCAGACGACCCCGGCGCGACGATGATGATCTCGATAGCGATAATTCGGGCAATGGCGATAACGATGAGCCCAAGGGATCTCCCTGTACAAAAACGGCGACGTGCGGCGGTGGTCCGGGCGGAGACGGCCCTTCGAAAAATGCAGAAACACCGGAGGTGGCCAGGTCTTTCGACGCTACCATCAATCGAAATGGCGGCGGAGGAAGTGACCCTCAAATCGCAGCCGGACCATCTTATTTGTTAACGACATTGCGCGATGAAGTCACCTTACTGGACAAAAATGGAAATGTAGTAAGTAAAGACAAGAACAATAAGCCGTTCAATGGCGGCCCCATTCCCACCATCAACTTTTTCGGCAAGCTGACGAATGACATCAATTCTCATTTGAACCTGCCGGCGGCGTTCCCCGCGAGTCAGGGGTTTGGCATCGATACTTATTACGATGCGCGCGCAATTTATGACAGTTATCGCCAGCGTTATTGGATCGTGGCGCTGGCAATCAACAACAAGACGCCGTGCGCGCGGCAAAAAGATAGTTTACCGGCCGGAGCGCCATGCAATCCGGCGCTCTCAGGCTCGCGTCGCGCGAAAGTTGTCGTCGCGGTCTCGTCAACCAGCGACCCGCGTGACAATTGGTCTCTTTATTGGTGGGATGGTGTCCCGCATGATGGCCAGTGTGGCATCGATCTCAGTTGCCAGTTAACTGAGCGCGGGGCGGACTATCCGTCGCTCGGCATCTCTGAAAAATACCTGCTGGAAGAACACGGCGCCGGCAGCAAAGCCGACTCTTACCGATATCTCACGCTGGCTCCAGCTGACGCGCTGGCGAACGGCGCGAATTGCAACAACTGCAACTTTACCGGGGGCTGGGCCTACTGGCACCTCAAGAATCCCGATGGCAGCTATGTGAATCTGCTGCAGCCGGCGGTGCATCACGGCCCGGGTTATCCAAACTGGTCGTTCTTTGTCGGGAACTACCAAAGTCAGGGCCTGTCCTATCAAATCACAATGGTCTTTGTGGATTCGGTGAAGACCCTCGTCTATTCGACCAGCTTGATTAAGCCCTATGCATTTCCAACGAATGCGCCGCAACCTCAAATGTGGCCCAATGTGCTGAAACCATTTCAGTTGAAAATCTCCAACGTCGGGAACGGAGTGATGAAGACGGTTTTTCGCAACGGAAAGCTTTACACGACCTTCCAGGATTGCCGCCTCTGGCCCGGCGCCAGTCAATGTGTGACCTCGATTCGGTTGTTGCGAGTCGACGCTGCGAACCCCGGCGCCCAGCCGGAAATAGATCGGACTTTCGGTCAGCGCAATGTCAATGATCCTGCCAAAGTGGATCTCGTTTCATATGCAACGCCGGCAGTCGAGGTCAACAAGCACGGCGATATCGTTTTGGTTTACATGCGGTCCGGCGCTAATGTTTTTCCAGAAGCTCGCTACAGCCTTTATGCGGCGAATGCTCCGGACATTAGTCCCAGCAAGCTACTAAAAGCAGGCGCATCGAGCCTGGGTGGTGACCTCAATAATTGCATTAAAAACAACGGCGCAAACAACTGCCCTCCGCAAATAGGCAACCTTGATGTGGGCGGTATTTCAGTCGATGGTGGGGACGACGAGGGAGTTTGGATGGCGCACGGTTACGTCAATGCAAGTGGCCAGATTAAGATCGCGGTTGGAAAAGTTTTCGGGAAGTGACCGGTGGCGTGCAAATAGCCAAACATCCAACTGGCCGGCGCGGCTCACACGGTCGCGCCGGATTTTTTTATGGTAGTGGGCATCAGTGTCCAATGCACGCAGAACATTTACTTAGGTCAAAAGCCGTAAGATAAAGCAGACTTACTCCAGCGCCCGCACCGGCCGCAATCATCGCAACTACCTTTCCGTCAGAGGGTTTGTTGTGAATGTCCTTTACCTCCTTGAACCGGACCACCGTCGGCACACCGGTTTTGCGATCAGTCACAGAAAAACCATCGGTCGCAATGTCCTTGATCTGACCTTTGAGCGTACTGCCATCGACGAGTTCAATGACCACGGGACTTTTGGGCCCGAGACTGTCAACCTTTGCGTTCATCTTGGAGGTGTGCAAGAGATCTTTTTGCTGACTGTGCTCCCGCCGGGCCGGCCGGATAAGAAATGATGGTGAGCAATGAAACTCCGACGTTGATCAAATAAGAGTTTTGCCTGACGCCCCCTCGTCAAGCGATCACTTCACCTGCACCAACGTGTCGGCGCTGATAAATACAATGAAGCGTTTCCCTTCCGGCAGCACCGCATTTTCCCCGCGCTTGAAGCCGGCCATCAAAGCTATCGGAGCGGCAAATAACATCAGCGGAGCGGCGATTGCGATCTGCGCTGCGACCTGGCCGCCGTGACTCGTTCCCGTGAGGCGTTGTTGACCGCCGGGCAATTCCGGATGAGCAGTCAGCGGCACGCGCGTCAGATCGACAGCCACTACGTCCTGCATGATCCATGAGAGCTTGCCAGCCTTCCCCCAGTGACCACCCCGTTTGGCTTGCACGACTCGAGCAGTAACTAGAGCGTCTTTGTCGATGACCGTGACTCCATCGGCTGTGATGGGCACGACAATCCGAAAACTGATCAAATCATTCGCGCGAACATCGATCGAACTGACTGAGTACGCCACTTCAATTTCTACCGGTGTACCGGCCGGAATTTTTACCTGGCGACGCTGGTCCTCGCCGGTCGCAGCGGGGGTGTTATCCGGCGACACCTGGACAGGATTTACGGCGGGGGCTGCGGCCGGAGGTGATTGTGCCCGGACGGTGGCCAGCACACAGAGATAAGCCAATGCTAAGCAAAACAGCCTTTTCATGAAATACGCGGCCTCCTTAGGGAAGGATTTGCGTTTCCCATGGCAAGGCCGATGCCGAAGAATTGCAAAAGCTCGGAAGGCTTTTGCATGAAGCAATACGAGACGGTTAGGATTTGTGCTTGCCGCCAGTGTTAGACTTATCGCAGTGGTTAGTAGGAAACGTTCCAATCCGAACAATCATCTGCAGGAGGCGATGGCCCTGCTGATTCGTAATCAGGCGGCCTTTGTCGAGCAGATTTCTCGCAACGACCGGGAGCGGTTGGCGCTCGAACGAAGAAGCGAGAGCGATTTGCGCGACATGAAGGAGTGGCAGCGTAAGAGCGATGAAAGATTTGCGCGAATCGAGGCCGAACTGCGCGACCTTCCCGGAAAGATTATCCAGGCGGTGCTGGATCAAATGCCGCGCATTAAGAAAGAGATTGGATTTGGAAGCCGCCGCTAGTTGGCGTCACAAAAAGAAGAAGAGGCAGCCGCAGCCGCCTCATAGTCAGGAATTTCTGCGTACTCTCAAGCCCTGGGCTTAACCTTCACCAACTCATCCGTATAGACCTTGATTTTGGTGCCGGGCTTAATCTTTGCATCGTGCCCGTGTTTCAAAAGGAACAGCGGGCTAACCAGGACACTAAGCGCGATTACTGAACCAGTTTTGTCATCGCCTTCCTTTCCCTTCGAGGCTCGGAGTCTCACCTTTTGGCCATCCACCGCTGTAGTTGATTCAACCCGGATTCCGAGCCGTCCACTTTTCCCCATGCGGCCGCTTTTTTGTGAGGTGGACACGGTGCCTTTAACTAAGGAATCTTTGGCAATAACGACCTGACCTCCGATCTTAACGTCGTCGGCCACTTTGAAAGTGAGCGCGTCTCCTTCAGTGGCCGTCTTGCTGGAGATCTCGTCGATCGTTACGACTTCGAACTCCGCTCCGTCAGGTATAGCGACCTCAGCTTCCTGAGGCACAACCAACGACCTGCTGAAGACGGTGCCGCGAGAAAAGCACCAGAAGGAAATAGTGGACAAGAGTAAATACGCAATCAGGCGGGCAGACCCGGACTCCCTACGTGCAGGTTCGAACATGGGGCTTCTCCTTTGCTTAGGTGAAAGTGACTAAAGCGCGGTACGACGTCCATGACGGCGCCAGGTGCGCTATGACTCGCCAACGTTAATAAAGCATGCTACAGCGAGAGAGGTCGGTGCATTCTAAACGCGAACAGAATCCTGCTTCTCTTCTTCAACCAAATAAGGAGTCGGATTATGACCATTGTCCTCAGCAAGGATTTGACTAATGATCGGCAGACTTAACGAATGCTTTTTGGAGATGTTAGGCACGTCATGACCGGCGGCGTAAACCGCGTGCCGCTCATGCTCTTTGTACCAGTCGGCCAGGTTGGCGGTCTTGTGCATGTTCTCGATGATTTGCCGCCAGCCCACCCCGGTGTTGTAAGCGCAGAACGAAATCTCACCTTCCTGAGTGCCGTAAGGAATGACGCACATCTCGGTGCGGCGAAAATCGTAATTGAACAGATCCTGGAACCACATGCCTTCGACGCAGAGGACGCGCCAGTTATCGCTCACGCTGTCCTGACCAGCGCTGGTCATGCGGTCGTTGCGATCGGAATTTGAATTCGTCGCAGAGGGTTTGAACAGATTGACGATCTGAGAGATGGGGAACCCTTCCGGCGCCTTGCTGGCGTCGTAGTTGCGCATAATGGCCATGCCCAATTGCGCATACGACAACTTCTTACCGCGGGCGGTATCGGTGATTACCGCCACATCCTTCATAAACTGTTCGTAATTGAAGAATTCAAACAGCGAACGAAAATCGCCGGTCTGTTTATTGACTACGGCCAGCGTAAAGATGCCGCAATTTGGATGGCAATTGCACGACGACCAACCCCACGGAGCGTCTGCGCCCTGCAGCATGTCCATCACGCTGGTGAACGCCGAATAGGATGACAACGGAAACCAATCGCGCAGCGGCTGCATCCGTCCGCCGAGCTGGTCCTTCAGATCATGCGTCATGCCGGCCAGCGTGTAACGCCACTTACTGCGCAGCTCGTCAGAGATGTCCTCGTCACGGCCGGTAAACGAAACCGGTTGAAAGGCGATGGTCTGGACTTTGTCGATATTCTTTGCAGCAAACTCAACGATCTGTCCAATGGCATCGTTGTTGATGCTGTTGACGATCGTGACGACTAGCGTGACCTTGATGCCAACGCTGGCGAGATTTTCGATGGCCCGCACCTTGACGTCGAACAGATTGCCGACCCCGCGATGTTTGTTCTTCTCCTCACCAACGCCATCAAACTGGAGATAGACGCCGTGCTGGCCCGCGGCTTTTGCCTGCTTACAGAATTCAATGTCCTCGGCAAAACGAATTCCGTTGGTCGCGGCCAGAATGCGATAAAAACCAATCTTCTTCGCGTAAGCGACCGCATCCAGATAGTAAGGCGACAACGTCGGCTCGCCGCCTGAAAAAAGAATGATCACCTGGCGGCGCGGCTTAAACGAAACGGCGCGATCGAGGATCGCTTTCGTATCTTCAAAAGTCGGCTCGTGCACATAACCCACCTGGTTCGCATCCATGAAGCAGGGGTTGCACATCATGTTGCACCGGTTGGTGAGATCTACCGTCAGGACTGCGCCGCGGCCGAATTTGATTGAAGAGGTTCCGTGCCGGTGTACATTCGCGTCTTCGGCAGCGCGAAAGTCGCGCCCAAAGAAGAGCGATTCGATGCGCTCGAGGAACGCCGGATCCGTCGACATGACGTCGTTGAATTCCCCATGTTTGGGACAGGTCTTACGCATGATCACCTGACCATGCTCTTCCAGAATCTGCGCCTTAATTTCACCGGGATGCTGATGCATCAGCGTCTCCAGTGTAGTCTCGCCGGTGATCACAGCATTGCGAACTTCTTTCACACACTGCGGGCACAGCGAATCGGTCTCTCGGGGAAACCCGAGCGGCGGCGCCGAGCGTTCGTATGACTTCAGGAGCGGCCCAGGCGCCCAGTTCGGCCGGAGGGCTTCGCCTTCCGGAAGGCGCTGGTTGACGGACTGAAATGCTTTCCAGGCTACGTCAGAAAGGGTTGAGGCGATCTTCGAGCCGGTGACTCCGCCTATCTTTGATTTATCTGTTTCGCCGCGGCGGAATTGATCGCTGAACAATTAAAGCTTCTCCTAAAAAATTCCCAGACACACTCAAAGACGCGTCCGGGCTTGATGGTTATTAGATTCGCCGATTTATGATCGAGGCATCGACGGTACGCGTCATGATAGTTTGCCGTGGCAGCCAAAGGCAAGACAAACCTCGGGGGAACCACCGAAATCAGGGGAATTCGCAGGGTTTTTCCCGGTTCGCGGCTCCCAAAGTGCCCAATGCCCTGGTTCGATCGACATTATTTCGGGCACTTCGGGAAAGGCTTCTCCTGCTGGGCGTCGATGAGCGTGTCGCCGATAGCGCAGATCCGCACTCGCTTTACCGTCGAAAACTGGCGCGCAGTTTTTTCAATCGCCTGCGCGAAGACGCTGGGTCCGGAGGATCCGTAGTTAGTCTGGTTCGGGGGCTGCGAAAACTTCACCAGGGCCACGCCGTCTTTAAGAGAGACATCTTCGAACTTCATTCCAAAGGTGGAAGAGCTGAGGCCTTTGGCCTCTTCCTCGGGCGTAGTTCCGGCGAATAACATCTGCAGCGCCAGACGCAAGACCGCTACCCCGCCGACACTGCGCGTTGCCGGCACCAGCACAATGTCCGCCGAATTGCTGTTGGCGTCCCACAGGTAAACTTTGACTTCTTTGAATTTGATTTTGGGAGTGTCAGCATCCTCGAGATAAGACGGCCGGTTATAGATGACCTTGTTTCGGAGGATTTTCTTGAGGTCGATTGTTTCGTGTTTATACGGACGTACTTTGGTCGGCACGATCACGCGATTTGCGTCGTCAGGTCCCTCGCGTTCGCCGAGCAGCGCGTCAAAATCATCTTCACGGAAAAAATTGAGCGTGACGGTGTCTCCGCTGATCTTGCCGGCTTCGGCCCACTGCCGATAGAAAACCTCGCCGCGTTTTGGATCGACGACTGCAAAGTAGGAGCCGCCGAGTCCGCCATCCTGCAGCTTCACTAACAGTGCCGTTTGGCCGCGGCTGGTCTTCACTGGCTGTAAGGCCGTGACCATGGTGTATTCCGACAGGACTTTACGGCTTTTGCCGCTGGCTACGTTGTAAATTCGGAGTGACTGGCCCTCGTTTTCAAAGCCGCCCGCGCCATCGCGGCCCGAGAAGACAATCTCGCGGCCGTTGTTAATGAGCCAGGCGTGATACGCCGCGTCGTAGATCTTCTTTTCTTTGCCGCCGACGGTGACAAAGAGATTGTTGCCCGCCGCGCTTTCCGGTTCCTCGACCCGAACACTGGAAGCGATGGGTTGCGCGCGGACCAGCCGTGGGCCGAACGCCATGAGGCCCAAACCTACAACGAAAGCGAGAACGAAATTCGAATGGCGCATGAAACGCCACGCGCGATGTCTTTTAGGTCTAATGTTTTCTGAGTTCCGATTCATCAATTTCTCTTCCTTTTTGGTGGGTGCACTCACTAAGGCGCAAGAGCCCGCCGGAAACTATCATCGCGAGTTTTTTCGGGGTGCTTAATATGTCGAATGTCCGCAGCGGCGCGAGCTTATCAGACGAGATCATTTGGAAGCAAAAATTTTTCGCAGGTTGGCTCGAAATCTCACGCGTTGTACTATCCCCTTACTTTTTCGTGAAGATGAGTGCCAGGGCCAAAACAGTCTCCGAACTCGCTGATCATGTTGGCGGCGCTTTATCCGGTAACCCTAAAACCAAAGTCAATCGTGTGGCCGGTCTGGAAGCGGCTGGTGAAGGCGACATTTCTTACGTCGAGGATCAAAAACTTTTCGCCAAAGCATGCGAAAGCCGCGCCTCTTGTCTGATCGTTCCGCAAGGGTCAGAGGTTGAGGTTTCCTGCAAGATCGAAGTGAAAAATCCAAAGCTTGCTTTCGCTTTAGTGGCTGAAGTCCTGCATCCACCCAAACGCCGCAAACCTGAGATTCATTCGTCGGCTGTAATTGCCAAAGGATCGAAGATCGCGAGTGACGTTTTTGTCGGCGCTTTTGTTTGCGTCGGCGAGGCTTCCACAGTTGGCGACCGGACCCAAATCCGGGCCGGGGCGAAGATCGGCGACGGAGTGAGTGTGGGCTCCGATTGCATTATTCACTCCAACGTTGTGATCGATGACAATGTGACCATCGGTGATCGCGTTATCCTGCACGCTGGCGTAGTAATTGGTACCGACGGCTTTGGCTATGTGCGCGGCGACATGGATTATCACAAATTCCCACAAATCGGCACCGTGGTAATCGAAGACGATGTTGAATTGGGCGCAAACACGACGATCGACCGCGCGGCGCTGGGCCGCACGCGCATCGGCCGCGGCACCAAGCTCGATAACATGGTCCATGTCGGTCACAACTGTGACATTGGGGCGCGCGTGGTGATTGCCGCCCAAACCGGAATCAGCGGCAGCGTGACCATCGAAGACGATTGTGTGATTGGCGGTCAGGTCGGCTTTGGCGATCACATTCACGTGCAAAGCGGCGCCGTGATCGGATCAAAAGCCGGGGTGCTGCCGGGCAAGATCGTGCGGCCGGGTGTGTGGTGGGGAATTCCGATTCAACCGTTGGACGAATACAAACGTTTGCATGCCCATCTCGCGCGAGTACCGCAACTGCGTGAGCAACTGAAAGAGCTGAAAGAGCGCGTGCGTGAATTGGAAAAACTGCTAAAAGAAGATCGCGATCGATGATCTGCGGTGTGCGGAGTCTGCGTTTACGCGGCCGCCTGAAGGCGGAACTCCAAACGTTTCTCTGTGTTTGGAAATTGATGGAAATGAACGTAAGATGTTCCAGAAAATTTTTGGAAATAGTCTCCCGATCTTCCAGAAAGATTTCTGGAAAATGCGCACTGATCTTCCAGAAAAAAGTTGGAAGTTAAAGCGCGATCTTCCAGAAAAAAAGTAATTGACAAGCGCGTGTGCGTACGCGAATCTGAGGTCGCGCTTCGCTCTCCCCGCGAAGACCTGCCTTCGAATTTTTTGCCATCATGAAAACGCCCTCCAGTCCTATTCTGATTTTGTTTTTGCTCGTTGGTGCGGTCGCCGCTCAAGCTCAAAAACCGAAATCGATCGATCAGATCACACGGCCGCGTCTGGTTGCCGGCAGTGGAGCGACCCAGGGAAATTATCAGGAGCCCGCGGCTCCGCGGCCGTCGCCAACACGCGCGCCCGAAATCGAGCCGCCGGTTAACCAGCCGCAGCCCGTTGAGGCGCGGCCGGCAGCGCGTGAAGAAGCCAAACGGCTTTCGCCAAATCGCCTGCGCATGCGTTTGCGTGAGGCTGAGCGCCTGCTCAAAGCGCGGCCCTTACCCACTGTGCTCGCTCCGTCAATCGAATACGTTACCGTCGCAGCTGTGCTGCCTGAGACTTCGCAGATTCATTTAGTCCGCATAGCCAAAACGACTTTCCTGGCCCGCGGCAGCCTGATCAACGGCGTCAGCTCGTTCGGCCTGCCGGTCCAGGTTCGGGTGGTGCGCGCCAATGGAGTCAACACCGCAGTCACCATCTTCGACGCTCAAAATCGATCGCTGGTGCCTTTACTCGTCGAGTTTCCCATCGAGCGGCGCGGCGTCTTTCGTGAAATGGCCTATTACACTTCGGCCCATCCCGCGTTGCTGTCGCCGGAACTGACGAAGACCGGGCAGATGTATGTCAATTCCATGGTGGATCTAGCGGCGCGCCGGCTGCGCGATCGCGGCAATCCAATCGCGCCGAACCTGGTGGAAATTGCCAAACGGCTGTGCGTCGTGGAGCACACAGATCACGATCGCTTCCGCAATGAAAATCGGATCGCCCTATTTGAAGAGATTTATACACTCTATGCGCTGAACGAGTTGGATACCTATCGCTATTCAGTCAGCTCAGCGGGCGCCGGCGGCATGGTACAGATGATTCCGTGGACCTACGCTCTGATGCGGCAACGACATCCCGGCGTGGGGCTTAATCCTGATTTCGTGGCCGGCATGCGCAATCACGGCAACGCTTTGGAAGCGATGCTGCTCTACATGCAGGACACGTGGAACGACTTGTCAGCGAACGAGGACGTGCAAAACGCACTGGCGCTGAAACAGGCAACAGTCACGGAATTGATCGCCGCTGGATATAACTCAAACGCCGCCAAGCTGCCGGGATACATTCGTCGCGGCGGTCCGGGCTGGCGTGGGCTGATTCCGCGTGAAACGCAAATCTATTTGCAGATCTATCAGTCGCTCGACACGCTGATGCGGGCCAACCAAAATCACGCGCGCCGTAAAGCAGCGAAGTAAATCTTCGTCAATCCTTACGCTTCGCAAACACTCGCTTTCGCCGGCGAGTGTTTTTGTTTTTTGTGGCACGGGCGTCCCGCCCGTGAGCCTTCAGCAGGTGCGGGGGGCGCTTCAAGGGCGCCGATTCAGGTGAACGGTTTTGGCCGTTGCACGATCCCACGCGCAAGATGCGCGTGCCACAATCCTTCCGGTTGCATCGACTCGGCTTTTCGGTTTATAAGTGGCCCAACCCCATAAGCGCAAAAATTCAAAGACCGTTGGAGCAAAGAATGAGATCAATTGTGTTAAGGCTGGTAATTGTCATGCTGGCGTGCGTTGGTGCAGCCATCGTCTTAAACAAGGTGAACGCGCAGGCGGTACCGCCCGGATCTGAGGACAAGCCGACCGAACAGGTCCAGAAGAATATTAAAGTGCTGACGGGAATGCCGCAGTCACAACTGATCCCGGTGATGAACTATTTTGCGGCTTCGATGGGGCGCCGCTGCAATTTTTGCCACGTCAATAACCAGGGGCAATGGGACTATGCATCTGACGCGAAGCCCGAAAAGGACCAGGCGCGCGAAATGATCAAGATGGTGTTCGACACCAACAAAAATTTCTTCAAAGGAAACCTGGAAGTCTCGTGTTACACGTGCCATCGCGGCCTCAATCATCCCGCATCTATTCCGCCGCTGCCGTTACCTCAGCCAAGTCCGCCGGCAAATCAGCCCTCAGCCAACGCCGCGGCAGCTCAACCTCAGGCGTCTCCGAGCCCGCGTCCTTCGCCACCGGCGCCCGAGGCCTTGATCGAAAAGTACGTACAGGCCACCGGCGGTCAGGCAGCGATCGATAAAATTACGAGTCGGGCGATCAAAGGCAGCTTTACCAGCGCCAACGGCAACACCGGAACTTACGAGCTATTGCAGAGTGGCGCCGACAAAGCCTACGAATCATTTGTGACGCAACGTGGATCGCTCGAACGCGCGATAAATGGCAACAGCGGTTGGGAGAAGACCCAGCAGGGAGTGCGGGAAATTACCGGCCAACCGCTCACTGACCTGCAACTTTCGCTGCAGCTGTTTCGGAACCTGCGTTTGAAAGATCAATACACGCGTTTGCGATTCGGGGGCCGCGAGAAGATTGGCGAGCGGGACGCTTATGTGGTTGTCGGTTGGCGGAGCCAGACAGAGATCGAACGCCTGTTCTTCGACGTCGAAACCGGACTGCTACTCCGCCGGATAGGTTATCTGCGCACATCGATTGGGATTATTCCTAATCAGATCGACTTTGAAGACTATCGTGATGTCGACGGCGTGAAGCTGCCTTTCACGATTCGAATCTCAACTGTTGACGCGAGCAACGCTTACTCCGTGCGAAAATTGAGTGAGATCAAATTGAACGCGCCGGTGGACGAGTCGAAGTTCGCCAAGCCGGCCGCGGCTAAGCCCTAACGCAGGATAAAATGTCGACCGAAACTGAACTCCCAAAAACCCGAGTCAGCATATTGGCGCGCATTCTACCCGCCATCGCCTGGTGCATGGTAATGCTGGGAGCAGCCTTTAGCGCGCGTCTCGTTAGCGGCGTTTTGGAAGGCATGCGTGACGCCGAAAGCGCCGGCATCGCCGCGGTAGCTTCCGGCATTGCCCAAGCCAATCTGGCGATCCTCATCTCGCTTTGCGTCGCGGTCTTTTTAGCGACTATTAGTTTGTTGGTTGCGGTCATCAGAATATTCACCCCGACGAAGACTGCTTCGCCCTCAGTGATTTTCTACATCGTTATGGGTGTGCTGGCAGTCATCCCGCTGGGCCTCGCCTGGGAGGCCGACTCACTGTTGATAGGCACCCTCGCCAGCCGCGGAAACATTTCAGTCATCGCGCCGAATATTCAGACTTGCGTGTTGCTCACTACTATCACGGCCGCATTGTTCAGTCTGATTCTAATTGCCGGTTCGTTTGTTCCGCTGCCGAGCTTCTTCCGTGCCCGGTTAAAATGGACACCGATGGTGATGCTGGTATTGATGGAGATTATTTTGATTGCCCTGGCAATCGGATTCCAGGTCCACATGTCGTGGTTAAGACAGGTGTGGGCGCGTGAGAGTTTCTGAACCCGCTATCCTACTTTTCAAATTCGGCCAATTTAGCGTCCAGTTCATCCAGGGCCAGCTGTAGTTGCGCGCGATAACGAGCGTCTCGAGCAGCTTTTAGGCGGCTAAGAATTAACGAGCGAGAGAGCAATAGAGACTGTTTGTGTTCACTCTGCTCGCGTTCTTCGTCGCTTAGGTGTTGCGCCGCCTGCACTTCGCGCGCCGCTTCGGCTGCGCCGATTTGATCTTCAACGGATTTGCTTTCCCAACCGCGCGCCATGAGAGCAAGTATAGCGCCGTTTCAAGCGGAAGGTTACAGCAGCCCGCGCACCCATCCACCGTCAACCTGGAGGGTAACGCCAGTGATGTACGAAGCGCGTTCCGAGGCGAGGAATGCCACCGCCGCCGCAATCTCTGCGGGCGTGGCCATTCGCTGGATCGGCGCCTGTGAGCCCCACGAGTCAATGATTTCCTGCTTGCTCTTGCCCGTCGCTTTACCGCGTGCCTCGGCCAGCTCATCCTGCCGCTCAGTCAGCGTGTAACCGGGCGCCACGTTATTGACAGTAACTCCCTGCGCCGCGACTTCGTTGGAAACGGTCTTGGCCCAGCCGGTCAGCCCCGCCCGCACCGTGTTCGAGAGCAACAATCCGTCGATCGGTTGTTTCACCGAAACTGAAGTGATGTTGACGATGCGGCCCCAGCGCCGCTCGATCATGCCTGGCAGTAACAGCTTCGCAAAACGAATGGCTGACAAGGCATTCAATTCAAACGCGCGCCGGAAAATATCCAGATCAGTTTCAGCAAAAGTTTTTGCGGGTGGTCCACCGGCGTTCGTTACACAAATATCTACCTGACCGGCGCGCTCAACGACGAGATTAACAAAGCCTTCAACTTCACTGTCACTGGTGACATCGCAGGCGAAACCCGCGACGTCGGCGCCGGTTTCTTCGTGAATCCGTTGGGCCGCATCCGCCGCGTGTTGGGCATCTCGCGAACAAAGAAAGACGCGCGCGCCCTCACGCGCCAGCTCGCGGGCGCAGGCGAAACCGATACCGCGGCTGGCGGCCGCTACAATCGCAACTCTATTCTTTAATCCCAGATCCATTGTGGCTGATCCTCTTCCGCTATTTTGCAGCCGCTTTCAGACAGGTATCGACCAGCCGCTCGGGATCGCGGTCGTAAAACACCGTGGCTTTTGTTGGCTTTTGAAACCTTTCGACCAGCCGCTCGATTTCATCGGCGGTGCCGCCGCTGCCCTGCAAACAACCGATTACCTTGCCTTCGTCATAAGCAATAGTGAATTCATTCAACGAGCCGATTGAACCGGCCACAAACAGGACGATGTCGCAGGAACGAACCAGCACTACGTTACGGCCCTTGAGACCAAAACCCGTATAGATAATCGCCTCACAAGCATCAGTCGGAAGTTCGAAATGTTCGATGTGATCCTGCTGGTTCTCGCCGGGCGAAATGCCGATATGCAATGCGCCCGCGTCGTGCGCGGTCTTGCCGATTAGATGAATCACACCGGTCGTCGCCCCCGTGAGCAGAATCAATTGGCGGGCAGCAATGGCGCGCGCCAATGCTCGCGCCGCCTCGGCAATTTCTTTGGAGTTGGGTTCAGCTGCCGATCCCATCACCCCGATTTTGATTTTTTGCTCACTCATGAAACCAGGCGACCGAAGCGAACCCGTCTCGTGACGGAAGCGCAAGCGTCTCACTTGCACCTGTGGGCGGTTCACCCTCGAGGCCAGCACGCCGCCCTGTTCGACTCTAAATCTCGAAGTGTTCTTTGTCTGTCGGCGCCGCCAGCCGCTCCTCAATTGGAGGCTTTTGCGGCGTGGACCTTTTGTCGCGGTCCCACCCATTCTTGGTCACGAACCACATGATCCCCGGCACAAGAAAAAAGATACCCACTGCTGCGGTGACCACCCGTGGCGACATGCCGAAGCGATCCATTAGTTCGCCGACGATGTAATTGGACGCCGCCATGGTCAGAGTTACCAGAGCCATCTCGGCCGCGAACACGCGCCCGCGAAAATCATCATCGACCGTCTTTTGCAGCAAAACAGTTGAGAAGACCCAAAGGATACTGCCACCCATGTGCGCAATCGCCAGGAACAAAAGCGCCATCACAAAGCTTCTGCTGACGGCGAACGAAATGTAGAAGGTGCCGCCGATCAAAAAGGCTATGCCGATGGCCGCTTGCATCTGTTTGCGGGTTTCGCCTGTCCAGCGTCTTGCAAGAATGGGCCCGACCGCCGTTCCGATGCCGCGGGCGGTGAACAACACTCCGATGCCTGTCGCCGCGGTACGGCCGACCGGAAACACCCGCTCACCAAAAACTGCAAGCAACGTCAAAATGCCCCCACCGACTCCCCAGGCAGGTTTGACCATCAAGTACGCAAAAACCCTTGGGCGATGTCTGACGTAATGCGCCCCTTCAAAAGTGTCGGTAATACCGACGGCTTTGCGGACTGTCAATTTGGTCTGCTCACGTACGGGCCGTTTAGGAATCCGCACCACCGAAATAAGGATTGCGGACGTGAGGAACGTCAACGAGTCGAGAACGAATGCGGCGTTAGTCCCAAACCAATCGGTTACAAATCCGCCGATGGCCGCGCCGAGTGTGAGCATCACCGACCAGGTCACTGCCGCGATAGCATTGGCCGGCACCAACTCGCGGTCAGATACAATTGAGGGAATTGCCGCAGTCTTGGCCGGCTCAAAAAAGGTCGAGAATGCGAGCTGCAAAACCGTCAGCACATAAACCAGCCACATCTGATCCGGCCGGCGCACAAACAGAAAACCGAGCACTACCAGCGCCCGCACCAGATCCGAAGTGATCATGATGGTGCGGCGGCTGAATCGATCTGCGATCACGCCCGAGAGCGGTCCCATAACAACACTCGGCAGAAAGCGCGCCACCATGATTAGCGCGACTGATCGAGTTGATCCCGTCAGACGCAACGCAATGGTGTAGACCGCAATCGTGTCGAACCAATCGCCCATCTGACTAACCACCTGGCCGAACCAGAGGAAGCGAAAGTCGCGATTGGATCGCAGCAATTCGAGATAACCGACACTAGTCGGCGCTCGCCTTTTCAGTTTGCGCGTGCTCATGAGTTGAAAATCAGAAGGTGCACTGTGGAGTTAACGTTGTCAACCGACCCAATGTTCGTCGTAGTTCGAGTGGGCATGCGAGCGGACCGAATCGAGTCAGCAATCAGAAGTCAGAGGTCAGAAGTCAGAGATGAGAAGTCGGATGTCTGACGTCCGACCCCTGACCTCTGACCTCCGACTTCTGTTTCACTTTGACCTGTCAGATTGAAGGAGCCAGCGAAGCTGAAGGACTCGCAAATCGCGAGGCCAACGTCGATCCTTCAAAAAATCAGTGGTTTTTCGTAGATTCCTTAAGAAAAAGTTCGCGGCACACACCTTGATATAGAGGTCGGTGCGGCTAGGTAGCGGTTCCGCTGGACGGGCCCACCGCACTGGGCCCGCTAGCCGCGCCAAGAGTTTTCGCAGCCTCATCGCGAGCGGACTTGACTTGCTCCAACACCCCAGATGGCGGTCACTGTGCCAAGCCACCGCCAGCTTGCCCGGTCCCGCGCCGAAAGTGAATGCCGAGTTGCTCCGGAGTTACTTTCGGCGCGGACTTCGTTTTCTGGAAAAGGCAAACTGAAAGTCAGCAGTGCCCTATGAATCTGATTAAGATGTCTGATTACAATCGCGCGTCCCGGCTCTACTGGAGCGTCATGGTGTGTGGCGGCGCGGTCGCACTTGTGTGGGCGTTGATTGGTTGTATTACTTTGACGAGGGCGGAGGGGCTCTACCTTGCTGCATTTCTGGCGCTCGTGATTCTCGCCAGTTTGTATCCAATTGCCATCCCCGGAACTAAATCCAGTTTATCTGCCAGCGATGTTTTTACTTTTCTGGCTTGTCTCGTCCTCGGTGTGCCCGCCGCGGTCCTGGTTGGCATGACCGACGCTTTCGTCAGCTCGCGCCGCACATCAAGAAGGGCGGCGAGCTGGATTGGCGGTCCCGCCATGATGGGCGTGACTGTCTGTATTTCGGGAAACATTTTTTATCTGGTGCTCGGGTGGTTGACGCGATCTGCTCCAATTCCTCTGGGCCTGACTGCCGTTCGGGTCGAACACCTGCTTGCGTCGTTGGCCATCATGGTGTTGGCCCACTACTTCGCGAACGGCTTTGCCATCTCGACGATCTACGCGCTTAAGACTCAAAAACCAATCCTGAAATTCTGGCGGGCGAACTATTTGTGGACGTGGTGGTCGTTCCTGGCTTCAGCCATTGCGACCGCGGTCATCTATCTGGCGGCGTCACGTCTGGGCTGGCTCTACGCGCTTTTGAGCCTGCCGATCGTCGCGATCACATTTTGGACTTACAAGGTGTACTTCGAGCGCGTGAATGCTAAAGCCCGCGAAACCGAAGCGATGTGCCAACTGCATCTGGCTACGGTTGAAGCCCTGGCGACAGCCATCGACGCGAAAGATCAGACCACGCATTGCCACGTCCGGCGCGTGCAGATTTATGCGGACGGGTTGGGCAGACTGTTGAATTTGACAGCCGCCGAGTTGGCGGCCCTCCAGGCGGGGGCTTTGTTGCATGACGTCGGCAAGCTCGCCGTGCCGGATCACATTCTGAACAAACCGGGCGTGCTCACGCCCGCTGAGTTCGAACGCACCAAGATTCACACGATTGTCGGCGAAGACATTTTGAGCCGGGTCGATTTTCCTTATCCGGTCCGGCCCATTGTGCGCCACCATCACGAACGTTGGGACGGTCGCGGTTATCCCGATGGGCTGCAGGGCGAACAGATTCCGGCGACCGCGCGCATCATGTCAGTAGTCGATTGCTTTGATTCAGTTCGCGAGGATCGGCCCTTCCGTCCCGGGATGTCCCGCAAGGATGCGATTGAACTGCTGCGCAAAGGCGCGGGCACCCATTTTGATCCGCGGGTGGTTGAACTCTTTATTGAGCACCTGGCGCAGTTTGAAGATGAGATTGACGCGCGGGGACTGGCCGAAGGCATTCATGTAAGCGCGCCGCCAACGCCGATTGTTCCCTCAAACGACGAGATCGCGCGGTTGGAACAGTACACGGGAATCGCTGCCTACGATCAAATTCGCAATGCCCACCGGGAAGTCTACGCGCTTTACGAGATCGCGCGGATGTTCGGATCGTCACTGGAAGTTGAGAACACGCTCGCCGTTCTGGTTGATAAAGTAGGGCACCTGGTTCCGTTCGATACTTGTGTCGTCTATCTCTTCGATCAGAAAGAAGGTTATGCGCGGACAGCGTTGGCAGTCGGTCTGAATGCTGATTTCATGCGCGATCGCTGCATCGCCGCCGGCGAGGGAGCGACCGGTTTCGCGCTCGCAAATCGTCAACCGGTCAATAAAATTCATCCCAGCCTGGACTTCTCAATTGGCGAGTTGGAACCTGGGTCTGAGTATCGCTCAATGGCTGCGTTGCCTCTTTTCAAAGGCGACTTATTGCTGGGCGCGTTGTCGGTGTATTCGACCAGTCTGAAAGAGTACAGTGATGATCAGGTTGGCCTGCTCGAGACCGTCACGCGATTGGCTTCGGATGCCCTGGCCAACGCGGTGCATCACGCGCGGGCTGAATCGAACGCGCTTACCGATCCGCTGACTGGACTACCGAACGGCCGCAGCCTGCAGCTGCGTTTTGAGCAGGAAGTAGCGCGTGCGCGCCGGCATGGCCGCACTTTTCAGCTCATCATGCTGGATCTGGACGATTTCAAAATCGTCAACGATACGTTCGGCCACAAAATCGGTGACCGGATGTTGCGCGAAGTCGCGGGACTCGTTAACGGGCAATTGCGTGAATATGACTTCCTGGCGCGTTATGCGGGCGACGAGTTCGTGGCGCTGGTGCCCGACGTGGCATTTGATCAGATCGAAGAATTACGTGAGCGAATTGAGCGAATTGTGTCGGGTTTTTCCATCCAGGTGCGCGGGCAGGGACGGGCCAGGGTCGGCATTAGCGTCGGAGCCGCAGTCTACGGAAATGATGGCGAATCGCTTGATCAGCTCGTGATCGCCGCTGACCAGGCCATGTACAGGGCCAAATCGACCCATAAGGCCGGAGCCGTGCCGGATCAACCGGCGGTCCAGCCGCCAATCCCGGCAGAGTCCGAAGCTGTGCCTGACGCACCGCTGACCTCCCTCGCAATCAATTAAATCCTCGAAATTTCTTGACAACCTGCCCCTCGACCAGTCAAATTGGAAGCGTGGCTCGCGGGGCCATCTCCAATCTAACCCGCAACCAGTCGCCGTTCTGACGGCTGTCAATCCCAAAGCCCTTGTCCCTGGAAATTTACCGCTTAAGTCGCGGTCCGCTTGGCGCCCACCTGCTTGATAGCCCTTTTTAAATTTCAATATTCGATAACCGCAAAAAATGTCCGTTTCATTATCCGCACCCTCTGCCGGCGCAACCTTGCTGATCGTCGATGATGATCGATCTGCTCGCGACGGCTTACGCCATATCTTTGAGACCGCCGGCCATCGAACCATGTCGGTTTCCGATGCGCCGGCGGCGTTGAAACTCCTGCGAAAACACTCCTGCGATCTGGCCATCGTCGATTTGACGCTGCCTGAAGTAGATGGTCTTGCGCTTTGCCGTTTGCTACGCGCGCAACCTGGACTCGAACAGTTGCCGTTGGTGATCTTTTCCGCCGACGACAGCGAGGGCCGAAAAGTCGAAGCCTTCAGTGCCGGCGCCGACGATTACATCGTCAAACCTTCCAGCCCGGGCGAATTGCTGTCACGCGTCAACTCGCAACTAAGCGCGGCCCAGCGCGAATCAGAATTGCGCGGAAACAATCGCGAATTAAGTTTTCTCGCGGACCTCGGCCGAGGATTGTTGCGCACGCTTGAGCCGGAACAGGTTGCGCGCCGCGTAGCCGGGGCGATCTTCGAAGGCACCCACGCTGCCCAGGCGGCTTGCGCCATTCGCAATAACGGTAAGGGTTTGGCCGTGTGCGTTTTCGATCGCGAGGGAAGCGCGGGTAGTTCCGCGCTCATCGATCTGAAGATGGTGCAGAAGTGGTTGTCGTCGCCTCTCTCAAATACCGCCGTGCGCATTAGCAAACGGAAAGACTTTCTGTTTCACAATGCTGAGCACGCCTGTGAATATCTGGTCCCAATTGGATTTGGCGAGAAGAACTCAGGGGCCCTGATTGTGGCCTTCGCCGATGCCCGCGACGCGACGGAGATCGAGTACGGCTTGATTGATGCGGCGGCCCAGCAGGCAGCGTTCGCAGCGCAGATCTCGCGGCTTTACCTTAAGGCGCGTGAATCTGCCGCAACTCTGGCAGAGGAAGTCGATCGGCGCACGGCCGAGGCGGAGATGCAGCAACGATTCACGGAAGCGATTATCGATGCGCTGCCGTTATCACTGTATGCAATTGATCGTGACTACCGGATTGTCGCGTGGAACCGCAACCGCGAGTTGGGCGAGCTGGGTCTGCCCAAAGGCCAGGTGCTCGGAAAAGATATTTTCAGGGTGTTGACCAAGCAGAGCCGCGAAATGCTGCAGCGCGAATTCAGCGATGTCTTTTCGACGGGCCAGATCCACCGGCTCGAACAAGAGACTGTCGCCGACAGTGGCGAAACCAATCACTGGCTGATCAGTAAAATCCCCATGCGTGCCGGCGAAAGCAATTTGGTGACTCACGTGATCACAGTCGGTGAAAACATCACCACGCGCGTGAAATCCGATCGCGCTGTGGCGCGGGCCGAGAAACTCGCCGCCGTTGGCCGGCTGGCTGCGGGCGTCGTCCATGAAATTAACAATCCGCTGGCGACCATCGCAGCTTGCGCCGAATCACTCGAGAAACGGATCGAGGAGGGCGCTTTTGGGGAATCGCAGGACGCCGAAGACTTGCGCGAATATCTCGGATTGATTCGCGATGAAGCGTTCCGCTGCAAAGCGATCACCAATGGTCTGCTTGATTTCAGCCGTTTGCGCGCGGGACAGCGGGTCCCGGTGAATATGGGTGAAGTGATCAAGACGGCCGCGCGCCTGGTTACCCATCAGCAACGCGGAGACAACATCAATATTGCAGTCGAGACGCCGGCGAATCTGCCGCATGTCTCGGGGGACATGGGCCAATTACAGCAGGCAGTGGTTGCGCTGGCCACAAATGCGATTGATGCAATGCCCGACGGTGGCACGCTGAGGTTGCGCGCGACGCATCGCAATTCACGAGTGATTGTCGAAGTGCAGGACAACGGTGTGGGCATTTCCGCTGAGAACATGACGAAGATCTTCGATCCGTTCTTTACCACCAAAGATATAGGCCGCGGTACGGGGCTGGGACTCGCGGTCTGTTATGGTATTTTATCTGACCATGGGGGTCGCCTGGACGTGCGATCCAGTCTGGGCGCGGGCACAACTTTCACCATTACGTTGCCGGTCGCAATTGATTAGTGCCTACCTTGCAGAGTGCGGAGCAAACCAGTGAACGAACAACGTGATGCCAGATTGCTGATCGCCGAGGACGAATCAAACCTCCGGCTGGTGCTGCAGAAAGAGCTGCAGCGGCTCGGTTATCGAGTGCAGGCCGCGCCGGACGGCGAAGCTGCGTTACGCAAGCTGGAAGAAAGCAATGTTGACGTCCTGTTGTGCGATATCAACATGCCCAACATGGACGGCATGGAGCTATTGCGCCGCGTTCATGAACGTCCCAATCCCCCTGAAGTAATCATGCTCACGGGTCAGGGCACGATCGAGACAGCCGTCGAAGCCATGAAGCTGGGCGCCTATGATTACCTGACCAAGCCTTACAGCATCAACGAGCTCGATGTGCGCGTCAGACAAGCCGCCGAAAAGCGCAACCTGCGGGTTGATAATCAAAGACTTAGGGCGCAAATCGATCGCAAGTCCGCGACGCCGGAAATCATCGGGCAGTCGCAGGCCATTGGCGAAGCTCTGCGTCTGGTGGAACGGGTGGCGCCCTCGGAAGCATCCGTGCTCATCACGGGTGAGTCAGGAACGGGCAAGGAATTAATCGCCCAGGCTATTCATCGTCTATCCAATCGGGCCAATGGCGCTTTCATCGATCTCAACTGCGCGGCCTTTCAGGAATCGTTACTCGAATCGGAATTGTTTGGGTATGAAGCCGGCGCGTTCTCAGGCGCCAAGGCCCGCAAACTGGGACTGATCGAATTGGCCGACGGCGGCACGCTGTTCCTCGACGAAGTGACGGAGCTGCCGGCCGGCTTGCAGGCAAAACTTTTACGCGCGATCGAGACTCGCACATTCTTCCGCGTCGGCGGTGTGCGTAAAGTTGAGGTCAACGTGCGAATTGTCGCGGCCACCAACCGGAACCTCGACGTTGTTGTGGCCGACGGCGACTTTCGCGCTGACCTGCTGTACCGCATCAACAGTTTTCAAATTCACTTGGCGCCTTTGCGCGAACGCCGCGAGGACATTGAACCGCTGATGCATCACTTGTTAAAGCAGCTGGGCGGAGCGAATGCGCCCGAAGTATCGCCTGAAGCGTTGCAGAGTCTTCACGACTACAGCTGGCCCGGTAACGTCCGCCAACTGCGCAACTGTCTGGAGCGTGCGGTGCTGCTCTCCAACAACGGTCAGATCACTGCGTATGAGCTGCCGCCAGAGGTGACGCGAAGCAATGGTTCGATGCCCCACGTGGCCACGGCGCCAATCGCAGCGCCGGCGGGTGCTCC